>Ga0210040_10009498_pt1 | contig 11309 bp, 9 predicted proteins | sample CryGeyCG12114_NA_FD_185462 | JGI IMG/M metagenome (GOLD analysis project Ga0210040, IMG submission 185462) | Groundwater microbial communities from aquifer - Crystal Geyser CG19_WC_8/21/14_NA (SPAdes) (version 2) | ecosystem: Environmental > Aquatic > Deep subsurface > Groundwater | place: USA... | reverse complement strand
TTTGGATGACAACAATTTGTCGCAGGGACCTGTAGCCTTGACCGAATTTTTTTTACAAAAATCTCATATTTTTCCTATTTTGTCTTGGTAACTATATGTAGTTATAGTCAATAGTCACTCGGTAACTAATAGTCTATTATTATAGGGTGCTATAAAAGGCATTTTCCGAATGCGTGAAAAAACTATTGGGTAACTCTAAGGCCGCTGATGCCTTAAGCTGCAACACAGCAATTTAAATGATTTAATAATCTAATGTAGAATTTTGGCGTCGTTGCATTTATTCTGTCTGTCGTATGTATGTTTACTTGCTTAAAATTTTCGAATCTAGATTTGCCTGAATGTTGTAGTTGGAGGCCAATCACCAGATATATGTAAAATGCTACCAATTACTTCTCTACTACTACTTTGTTGTTCAACACACTATGTTGGGACCATCAACTGCCCAGACAAGACGTGTCTATTTTGCGCTCTTGGCGTTTTCCATTATATCTTGTGATACAATTGTCTCACAGAATTCGTTTTTTTATCAGTGTATTGCGCTTTTTTAGCAGCATAAAATAAGTGTGAATTGTGACTCAGTTCATAAACCCAAGTGCCAATTTTATCCCGAAATTCGGATTTCAACCACAAAAATTTCTAACGGAATTTTTCGAGAAGCTATTTCATTTATGCAGATAAGTGAATTTTCACATTAGTATGTACATCCGAAGGGCTCATTTCCATACTATATTGGTTCTAGTGATACTGGCACACACGTTTGGGTCTATATCTAGAAAAGCTGACAATGAACTGTGCCATATGCAAATCAAAATTTGGAAGGAGACAGCACAAAATAGAATGAAATGCCTGGTCACTGCATTTTCATCGCGTTTGCCTGCCTAACAGAATGACCAGTACACCATTTTGGAGTGCACAGTCATCATATAAATGTGATGATTGTAGTAGCCAGTCAACTGATGTTCCCTGTGCGGTATGCAAAATGCCCGTACCTGCCTTAAGATTATGTTTTGTATGCACTTTTCCACCTGTATCCATCCATGAAATTTAAGATCCACTGGAAGTAAACAATATAATACCTCCTAATCCGGTTAACCATGGACAGCCTGAGTTTTCTAAAGGAATCAAATTTGGATATCTAAATGTCCAATGTCTGAGAAACAAAATACATGAAATACAAGATTTCTTACAGAAAAACAAATTTCATGCATTTACATGTGCAGAAACTTGGCTTCAAAATGTGGACCTAACTACTATGTACGAGATTTCTGGATACGATTTGCGACCAAACGATCGAATCTCTGGGAAAAAAGGCGGTGGTTGCTGTACTTACATCCGACAAGACTGTTCAGTATCGGAACTCAAAATAGATGTGGCTTTTCCAAACAATACTGAGGTCTATATATATAAGTTCAAGGCACCATATACTAGACCAATTATATACGTCTCAGTATACAATCCTCCAAATGTGTGCAAAAATGAATTTCTACTGGCATTCGTCGACTGTCTGCTAACCCATCTCACACCGATAAGACCTGAGATTATTATGATGGGTGATTTTAATATCAACTTACTGTCAAAAGATAATTATACCTTGAAATGTAATAATATATGTGCATTTTTTAATCTTAGTCAATTGATAGATTCTCCCACAAGAACAACAGAAGTAAGCAAAACATTAATTGACCATGTATATGTAAGTAAATCAACTCCAATTTGTAAAAGTGGAGCTTTCTCATTGACTCACTCTGACCACTATTGTATTTACACGGTTCGAAAATCCAAGGCTTCATCTTTTCCTTCTCGCATTTTGAAATCCCGAGGGTTGAAAAATGCAGACTGGGGTAAAATTCACAGGGATTTGGCCACTTGTAACTGGGATTTTATCTCTGATAAAGATTGTACAGCACAAGTGAGTTCGCTTGAATCTGTATTATTAAAAACAGTAAATAAATTCACGCCACTGAAAAAAAGTGTGTCAAGGGAAAACCGCATTTATGGCTAAACTCGAGAATTCTAGCATTGATCTCCCAACGAAATGCTGCTTCTCGAGTTTAATACAAAAAGCTTAGAAATGAAGTCATTTAGGAGTGTAATATTGCTAAAAAGCAATATTTTCGAAACAAACTGCGAACAAGCCTGACATCGAAGGATGTGTGGAATGTGTACAATGACCTAACGGGGAGAAAGAAAACAGCAGCAATAGAAATCTCGGAAATACGCAATAAGGACAATGAGGTACTCACAAAGAAAGAGCTAATTTCTGAAGAATTTTCCAAAAGCTTTGTAATTTCTCATACTGACAATGGTTCTAGCTCTTCACTTATTTCCATTACCTGCATCTAATAGTACCTTCACTTATGAAGATGTGGAGCTCGCATTTAAAAAGCTTAAGCCTACTTCTCATGCAGATATACCTTACATTTACTTTTCCCATCTTTTAAACTTTTTGTCTCCTAAACTAGCAGTTATACTTAGTAACTGCCTAGGGCAGGGGATATTTCCAAGCTCCTTTAAATTAGCTAGTGTCTCTCCATTATATAAGGGGAAAGGGTCTCGTTTTGATGTACTATTATATCGCCCTATTAGCCATCTACCATTATTGCGCAAGCTTTTGGAAAAAATGATAGCGCATAAACTCTCATTTTATGTAGAGACAAAGTTAACAAACAAGCAGCATGGCTTTCGAAGGCACAGATCTTGCATGACAGCTGTAGCCGTTCTATCTGATAAAATTACTAGAGCAATAGATAGAAAAAATAATATATGCGGGGCTGTTTTTGTAAACTTACGTCGTGCTTTTGACTATGTCAATCCTTTCATACTCCTTAACACGACTCCAACCTGCTACGGCTTTTGAATTCGTACTTTACTAACAGGCATTTTTCCATTCAACTCGGTGACTATACTGCCCCTGCTTGCAATTTTAACCCTGCCTGCCCTCAGGGATCAGTTTTGGCTCCTTTACTTTTTTCCGTTTTTATCAACGATTTATCAGCTAATTTGCCATTCGATCATATTTTTTTGCTGATGATCTACATTTATTTATTTTTTAGATTAGATTACAGTAGATTTTTACCGATAATACCAGCATTTCATTATTACGTGATAGTCTTTCTTATGGCTTAGAAAAAGTTCACGACTGGTGCGATTCAAAACAGTTTTTCATAAACTTTCCAAAGACAAAATATATGATTTTTGGCCAAAAAAGTGACCTTTGTCTAAAAGATAAAACACATATTCATTGCGACGGAAACTAAATAGAGCAAGTAGATCAGTTCAAATATTTAGGAGTTATCTTCGACGAGTTCATGTCTTTAAAAAATCACGTTGGTATAATTGTATCCAGAGTAGCAAATGCCACAACATGTCTTTTAAAAATTAGAAAGTACCTAAACTTGAGACTATTTAAAACTCTGATTAACTCCTTTATTTACTCTTTGTAGATTACTGTCTTCCAGTATGGGGATGCGTAGCAATGCATAATTTAGTTTGCTTACAAGCTAAAATCAATAAGCTACTTACCTTCTTTTTCTACGGAAAAATTAACAGCTCATCATCGAGAAGGAAGACTAACCCGCACACAATCAACGAAATACTGCAAAATTATGATGTTTTAGGTGTAGGCGAACGATATTTTTATCAAACTGCCAGTTTTGTTTACAAAACTCTGAAATTTACTTCACCCGTGGATGACATTAGTAAGTTTTTTGTATTCAATAAGAGAAGTCGACGTCAACTTCTTACTATTCCTTTGCACCGTACTAAAGTCCGGGAAAAATGCATTGCGTATCAGGGGGCAAAAAATATGGAATTCTCTACCAGTGGAGGTTCGAGATATTAATTTACCTCATTATGACTTCGACTCGAAACTAATCCACCGGTGTTTAGCTAATCGAAAAAACGTATTTGTATGACATTTGTTTTCCTGTCGTTAGTTCTTTATCTTACTATCATTCTCTTATGACTGATGCGCCATTTTTTTAATCTACTTATTGTTATTGCTATTTTATTTATTCTTAGTTAGACTAGTATTATATTTTTAAACTGTGTTACTGGGGGGAGAACAGTGTATGAATTTGTACTGATCCAGTCTAACACGTAAATAAAGATACCATACCATACCATACTTATCCTCCTCCCCTTTCGTCCTTAAACATGATGACTAAGTGTAGAAGGCGGTACTATGTAATCGAATTGTATTGCGAGTACATTTTTTGCTAGTGTATCTCTAATGTTAGTAGAAATCCCAGAGCCAAAGCGTTGCTTAATATATAGGATGTCGAGCGAGGCCTATTGGTCGGTTGGTTTTCTGTCGAGGTGGGCTGTTTTCAATCCAACTTCTTTGGCGGCTAAATGTAACATAATGAAACATTTAAAATTCTTACTCTTAGTGACTTTTGGAGTGTGAGTAAAGTGAAGAACAGTACAGAACTATACGTAAGATTGTTAATCGGGTTCTATTATTAATTTTTGTATGGTTTGAGATTTTGGGCGTCGTTAAAATGTTGCGAAATATATTGAACATACAAAGGTGTCCGTTCTCTATCATTATCCGTACCAACAAAGATATTCAACGAGATTGCGGGCGAAATTTTGCCACTACTGTGGATGAGAATGCTACCGAAGATAAATCTGAGGAGCCATTTGTTGAAAAGCAGGAGGTTGTTCTTGCAGATGATCAAATTGAAGCTAAACGAAATAAATCTCGTCTCAATGCTCCTCATTGGCGAAAAATACATGGGGAGGTTCCATACCCAGAGCCAGCATTTTGGACACATCATACTGTTAAATATAAACGAATGATGTATGCTCGGTATGGAGAAAAATGTGGAGAGAATCCGGGAATCATGTGGCCTACAAAAAAAGATCTCGAAGAGCAGCTAGATTACGAAAGAATAGCATATCCCTACACGATTCAGGAAGTCGTCGAAAACTGCAAAGCTAGGCGACAAGAGGAACAAGATTACATTGTTAAACGGTACAGATGTTGATTGATACTACTCGTATAATAATTGTGCAGCTCGTTTTTGTATGAGTATTTGATATTTTATAATTTTTGTCCCAATTAGGACTGAGGAGGTAGAGCGTTTAATGTCGATAAGCCAAAAATTCAAGGATGAGTTACAAGAAAAAATAGATCAAAAGAACGCAGATTTGCAAAAAGCGAAGGTAAAAATAATTCTTGAAAATTGCTCGTTCGCTGCAGTAACTATTTGCTCACTTATAATTGTATGGAATATCTATACGGAGTTTGTATAAATTAATCACATTTGTCTTATTTCCAGGATCGTAAAGAAAAGTTGATGGAAGAAGTACGACGTCACTTCGGCTACACTGTAGATCCTAAGGACGAGAGGTTCCAAGAAATGTTGGAAAAAAAGGAAAAGGAGCAAAGAAAAGCGATGAAAGAGGCGCGAAAGTTAGATAAACAAAGAAAAGTTTTAGAGAAATTAGCAAAAGAAAGTGAAAAGCAGAAATCCCCAAAAGTTGCAAACTCTAGTCCCACATCTACTTCTCCTGGAGACTCGGAAGAGAAATAATTAACGCCCTGCCGTTTAACATAGTCACTATAAAACTATGAATGAATACTATAATAAATAACGTTTATAATCTAAATCCACTGCAATCTATGTTAAGCATCACTTTGTTTCCATGTTATCTAACACGATACACGACGCACATACATATGATTCAATAGAACAAGCAAAATACTGCTGATTCAATCCCTTTATTAGCAAGTGGAAATTCCATGGTTAATATTACAAACAACGCGTATTTCAGTTCCATTCTAGCTATCATATACCAATTATTTGCATATGAAGGTTACCTGAGAGCTTGCTTCAAAATATAAAGTTTATACCACATATAGGAAGTGATCCCTGAGAGTGAAAACCAGGTACAAAAATAGCTAATATGTTCATTACGAATGGTAACTCTGGTTTGACTTCCAGCTGGCATTCCGTCCGGTGGATATTCTCCATTTATTGACACTAAATCTAAACATAACGCGCCGGTTGTGCCCAAAGTCTTGGAAATAGCATCCAAATCTCTAAAATCCATACAAAGCAAAAGTAAAACCTAGATAATTCTAAAAAGGAAAATATCTTATGCCACCGTAATCGGATCCTACCTGTACAAGTAAATTTCACTAGGATGACTTTTTACGTCTTTGTTCATAAACGGTAGTCTGCGTTCCGATTTTCGAACCACGCCAACAATTTCGACAATACCGTTCGGACCTCTGGCTTTTTTGAAATCCCTATTTGGAATCCATCCTCGATTTACCAAGATGCGACTACTGTGAAAGCCAAAAGTAGCTACTAATTAAACCTGCATACATGCGAGTACATGAGTACTAATACTTACACACAACGTAGCAACGTACAATAAGCTGACTGATTGCATACATTTATGAGCGTCCACCCGTTTTGGGCGAATTAAAACTCGGGAGATCCAAAACTCGGCGAAAAGGAATCTCGGCGAAATCAAAGTTTGGCGAATAATGTTTGGGCGAAGACAAATTTGAGCTAAATTTAACCATGGCGACAGCAAAAGAAGGCGAACCTCCAATGGCGATAGAAACAAGCAAAAATTATGCATTAAGCGAGAACAAATAATAATAAGGAAAAAAAGTTGCAGTAGCGTCACGCCGATTTTGACATACGACACTTCAAATGGAAGGACGAGCTGATTCCGAACATATTGTTTTTATTGGGTGCTAGTTCTGACGCAAATTTAACTAGCAATTAACAACTGAAGTTGGCATTAAACATTGTAAAATGCAGTGATAATGATTGTGAATACTGGTTGCTAGAGTTACAGTGAGATTCCTACTTGCTTCGAAAAGAAGAAATCAGTCAAACGGATTTAGAGATGGGGGACACTGAGGCTCCCCCACTCCCACCCAAACCCCCTCGGGAAGATTCTAAATCATCCTCCAGTATGGGATGTCTTGTCGTGCCGCAGTTTTCGGTACAAATGAAATCCCAGGTCAACATATTAAGCTTATGGGAAATTAAATTAAACAATACGATTCACCCCTTTCAACTTCAACAAATATACCAATACTGCATGCTGATTGCTGATTAGCTAATTAGATCGTTAACTGCTAGTTTAAAATACGTCAGCACCCAATAAAAGGTATATATTCGGAATCAGCTCACCGATCCCTTTCCTTAGATATGTCGTTTGTGAAAAGTAATTAGTGCATCGCCACTACAACCAACTTACACCAATAAGGAAATATTTATATGCATACACGGGCAAGTAATGATGGAAATATATAGATTTTGTGTCACCATTGAGCATGGGTGGAAAATCCATCATATCTCGGTAACCAGGTTACCATGAAATTTGGGGCAAGTGGGGCCAGTGGGGCAAAATTGGCCGCAAAGCGGCCAACAAGCAAAATATTTGATGTCGGATGAAAAAAAAAAAATTTTATTCACGACTTAACTACCCCACTGGTTCGAACTTCGGCCCCACTAATTTCTACCCCAATCTTTCTTCTATGCAATATTACATATTACAGCTCTTGGCCCCACTAATTTCTACCCCTGTGGGGAAAAAGTGGGGCCGTTTTTTTGGGGATATGGGGCCACTTCTGAAAAAAAAATTATTTTCCACCCATGCCATTGAGATTGATTGAGATTTAGATTCGCCGAGATTTAGAGTTTTTAAATCGCCCAAAGATTCGTCGAGATTGGATTCGCCGAGTTTGAATTCACCCTTAACGGGTGGTACGATTAATGAACTGATTCCCGAGTTAGTTTTAAGGCTTACGTAGGATTGCCAATTGTTTCAAATGGGGTTATCACATGATAACCAGAGTGATGCATGGCTCCAGAAGGGGCGCCGAAGTTTTGCTTGTGAATATTGAGAAGAGATCTTGGTCCAACCAGCACTTCCTTGGTGTAATCAAAGACTCCCTGTACTTTGACTTTCTGATATTCCATTACGTTAGCAACATCATCCAAACTGTAAAGGATTGAGAGCATATGAATATGCAGTAGCTGTTAATAGTGTATATAGGGGGCAACCTTGTTTTACAAAATCAAACATACTTGTCCATAGGAAGATATACAGCTTCAGCCATAACTTTGGCTTCCATGTCTGCGATAATTCCCAATTTCCAACGCCAACGATAGACTTGCCATACACCGAGAATAAACGTTGATATTGGAATAATCTTCAAGGTTCCAATTCCAAAACATTCCCAAAGAAAAGGTGTATTAATTTTATTTACATACAACTAAATAGCAATGTCTGTTGTAGTTGTACCAACCAATAGGAAATATCCTCCCGCTGGTACGGAAGTATCCACATTTCGATTAATTACAGGTTCGTCTCTATTTGGGGAATTGACGGGCATGATTTTTCGTTTCTTTTCTTTCCCAGGAGTTGTGTGGAACCCCAATCCGGTGACCAAACCAGACATATGCGGATTTAGGGCTAATTTGTTCGCTTGATAAGCCACAAAGGATAGACTTCCTTGATGACATCGACCGCTGGTTCTAGCGACACCACATAAATTGACGCAACCTTTCATTCGCTGCATTTCGCAGGTGTTTTTGACGGTCAATAGTCTATAGCCTGATCTAAAGCTACTTTCACAGATGAAAAATAAACAAATCTTCACTTCCTCGTTTTCTTAATTACTTTTAAATCTATTAATAAATAGTGATGGCTAGTAATCGGTCGGGGTCCCCTAAGCCGATCAATTTCCAAGTTTTTTAACATGGAGCAGATCTTTCCCTTTAGGTTAGGTTGTGCGCCCGAGTGAGCCTCCAAATTACTAAAAAACAACTTTTTGGTTGGCTTAGCAGACCACGACCAGTTTATGTCGGTTAAAAATCTTGAAACTAAACAAATTCAACATTCAACACAAATTATTAAATACCGTATTTTGTTTTTGCGAATTTCTTTTCTCGTTCCCGGGACATTTATATAAACATTTCACTCCATGACTTTGCGGGACTTCATCTGCTTTGTTTGCATCCTGCTTCGTTCTTATGAAAATTTTTCACCTTTTTTCGATTAAAAACCATTAGCCTACCCACCTTTTCAAATTTCCCATTTCAATGCGGTGTAATCAAATTTTATTCCTCACGTTCATTTCACTTCACTCTACCAAAATATTTCATGATTGATTTCGCATGTTACTTTGTACACCATTTAAAAATTTCATCCAAAACTTGTCCAGATCTTGTTAAACAATTATCTGTTTTTTTATTATGTGCAGGCAAACAACACAAATTCACAAATGATACACAGCTGTTAAGGAATTAAGAATTGAACAAATTTTTAATAAATTCGATTCTTTAACAACTGCCATGATAACCACATCCATTCCATCGGGTGCTGCCATCCGGTAACTGGATCACATCGTTGCTCATGACAGCAAATGCAGGCCCTTCATTCACCGCGTAGGTTACCATGGGAGCCCCAAGTGCTCCCATTACCAGACAAGCAATTCCAGCCAGCAGAGTCAACAAGACCTACAAATGTAAAGAGGGTCCCAGGAATTACTTTAACCAAGCATCATCCAGCGTGATGGTTTCCAAAGGAATGTAAGCAAGGAGTAGATTTCTCGCAAAACAAGGGCATGTATGGAATCAGGGGAAATCATATATGATTGTATCAAGTATATATACTTCAGCTAGGACTGTATTACCCCATATAATTCAGTGAGATTTCGTATTTCTAAGAACTCTCTAAAAACATATCTTTCTTTCTCTTGTTTTTACCTTGTTAAGACGTGCGGGTTCCATTTTGTGACGAGATTTCTCCAGGTTAATGTGCTGGCAAATCAAATGTGTTATTTATTAATGGAAGAGTTAATTTATAAAAATGACTTATTTAATTAATATTGTTTCTCTAACGACTCTAAAGGGACTCACTGGTTTTATAAACAAGCAATCACCTCTTAAAGTGAACACATTTCCTGTAAGCAAATCTAGTGTTCCTTGCAACCAGTGTCTTATCAGATGATTTGCATGCGAAAATGCAATTACAGTTTCTTATGTGTCTGCTATAGATATTTTTTGTCAATTGTATCGCAGACTCATTAACAATTTATATGCTCTAAAACATATAGCATGAGGTCAAACTGTCTGTAAAATGGGCTTAAAGGTGAACCAGTTTCAGCCTAACGATGCAGTCAAAAGAATATAGCACGCACGAATTTTAAACCTGCGTCTTTAAAAAATTCCATAGTCCATAGGTAGCAACTATGCCGGGCCTTGTCCGACAATTTGCTAACGTAGGGTGCGCACAGGTTTGAGTTATGTTCGTGAAAAAGTGTAGTCTCACAATGCATTATTCCTTTAAGAATTTCATAATCAGGACGATAGCAACTAATTCGTGAGAAATTCATTTTAAAAGAGCGTTAGAAAAAACTATATTTCTTTCCCTCCCCCCTTGCCCTTCCTTTGCCAGGAGTGAATTTGAATGTTCAAAAGACCGTTCATGGTCTTCAGGTTGATACAAATTTTTTGTAGGCTGACGATGCACGCGGGATCGTGTTATGCTATGCAAAACTTTGCAGCGACAAACTTGAAAGCACCATTCACAGCAAATGGACTACAAAAAGGATAAAACTGTTGAAAACATCTAAATATTTTTCTACATACTTAATGATCATTTAATGGTACAGTACGATACAATTTAAACATAACTTTTAAATGATATGAAAGTTCGAAAAATTCCATACATCTGGACACCAACCGTTAAAAACATTGCATTACAAACAGTAAGTCTCCTTTTCAAATAGAAGCATTTTATTTCACCGCAGTTGAAGTTCTATCAACAATGGATCAAGATAATTTAGTACAGACAAACCACCTACGATTGTACAAGTGACATTCATAAAAATAATAACACAGCCTCGGGAATCATCCTACATTACTTAAAGTATTGATTACCAATAAGGGTGGCATCGGATCGGATCATATCGGATCATATCGGATCGGATTCGGATCGGATCGGATCGGATCAAGCTTTTCATCCGATAGCCTCTATCGGATCGGATCGGATTGACGGTGATCCGATCCGAAATCCGATAGAATCCGATAGATAGAACAATGTTGAAGTTGAAACGAGTAACCATGCGATACTTTGTGTAGAGCTTTCTTCTATATTGCATTGCACAGCTTAAGCGACACATGCATGAATTCATGGAGTAAATACAACTTTAACACGGCAATATGCGTATTCAAGTATGTTGCACTATTTATTGCACATTGACATTGCATCATTTTGAATCAAAAGTGGGACTTTCATAGAGCATGCTGCTTATCCATTTAATATTA
>Ga0210040_10009496_pt1 | contig 11310 bp, 12 predicted proteins | sample CryGeyCG12114_NA_FD_185462 | JGI IMG/M metagenome (GOLD analysis project Ga0210040, IMG submission 185462) | Groundwater microbial communities from aquifer - Crystal Geyser CG19_WC_8/21/14_NA (SPAdes) (version 2) | ecosystem: Environmental > Aquatic > Deep subsurface > Groundwater | place: USA... | reverse complement strand
TATTCCTTACTTCGTGTTCGGCGTGCGCCAAAATACCTTTATAGATTAAATATTGAGCAAAAATTTTATAACCATAATCGTGGAATTTATTTCCCCCGATATTATAAAATTGGTAAATAAAGCCCGGACCAACAGCAAAGTTCTTCGTTAACTTATACCCAATAATAGGAGATAGGCCAATGTTAAAAAAGTTACCGTAATAAGGATTACTCTGAAAGCCTAAATCACCGCTTCCGCCCACAAATAATTTTTGAAGCAAAGTTGGCTTCGGTTCTTCTTCTACTGTTTGCCGGGATATTGGTGCCGGTGCCGGAATGGTGTCGGTTGGGACAACAACTGGCTGAGCCGGCGGATTTGTTTCTAACTGATTTACCTGGGTAGTATCGGTAACCTGCGCTTGCAAGATGCCTCTAAATCCCAGTACCAGCAATAAAACCAAAACTAAGGAGGTTTTAAGGTTGTGCATGATTATGTATGTATCTATATACCGTTTTTCAATTTTATTATTCAACGGTAATTCTAAGTATCTAGTATACCGGAATTAGCTGTGCATTTTCTGCCGCAAAGCTTTAATATCCTCATCGGCCAGGTATTCTTCGTAGCTCATGCGCTTATCAATAATTCCTTTAGGCGTTAGTTCAATGATGCGGTTGGCAATGGTATCTACAAACTGTAAATCGTGCGATGCGAAAAGAATAGTGCCGGTAAAATCTTTTAAGCCATTATTTAACGCCGTTATCGATTCCAAGTCTAAGTGATTGGTTGGCTCATCCAGGATTAAAAAATTACCTGATTGCAGCATCATTTTAGATAACATACACCGTACTTTTTCTCCTCCGGATAAAACGTTGGCTTTCTTTAATGATTCTTCGCCGGAAAACAACATCCGGCCCAAAAATCCCCGGATAAAACTTTCGTCTTTTTCCACGGAATACTGACGCAGCCAATCCACTAAATTCAGGTCAGTATTAAAATAGTGGGCGTTATCTTTCGGGAAAATAGCCGGCGTAATGGTAGTTCCCCAACCAAAGGTTCCTTTATCGGGTTTCGCTTCGTCCATAATAATGCTAAAAAAGGTAGAAGCAGATAAATCGTTACGGCCCAACACGGCAATTTTATCTTTTTTCTCCACCATAAAAGAAACATCCTTAAATAAAACCGTTCCGTCTTCCAGAGTTTTACTTAAATTATCCACCGTGAGTAACTGGTTGCCGGCTTCCCGTTCTGGTTTAAACTGGATGTAAGGATAGCGCCGCGAAGATGGTTTTATATCTTCCAGGGTTAGCTTGGATAATAATTTTTGCCGGGAAGTAGCTTGTTTCGATTTGGAAGCATTGGCACTAAACCGACGAATAAATTCTTCGAGTTCTTTTCGTTTATCGTCGGTTTTGCGGTTGGCATCCGTCCGCTGCTTAGAAGCTAACTGGCTCGATTCGTACCAGAAAGAATAATTACCGGCGTACAACTGAATTTTGCCATAATCAATATCCGCTACGTGCGTACACACCGCATCTAAAAAGTGGCGGTCGTGGGAAACCACTATTACGGTATTAGTAAATGAATCGAGGAAGTTTTCGAGCCACAAAATAGATTCTGCATCCAAGTGGTTCGTAGGCTCATCGAGTAATAATATATCCGGATTGCCAAACAAGGCTTGGGCTAACAGAACGCGTACTTTTTCGCTGCCGCTTAAATCCTGTACCAACGAGTAGTGAAGGTCTTCGGTTATGCCCAAACCACTTAGTAAGGTAGCGGCATCGTATTCGGCATTCCAACCTTCCAAATCGGCAAATTCAGCTTCTAAATCCGAGGCCCGCATGCCATCTTCTTCGGTAAAATCTTCTTTGGCGTAAATGGTATCTTTCTCCTGCATAATATCATACAGGCGTTTGTGGCCCATTATTACCGTTTGCAATACCGGGAACTCATCAAACTCAAAATGATTTTGCCGTAGCACCGCTAATCGCATGCCGTTTGGTATTTCCACGCGACCAGTCCGGGGATCTATTTCACCGGACATTATTTTTAAAAAAGTAGATTTACCGGCACCGTTGGCCCCAATTAAACCATAGCAATTGCCGGGAACAAATTTTATGGTTACATCTTCAAATAATGTACGCTTGCCGTAAGACAAACTAACATTGGACGTACTTATCATATATAAAATATTTTAAATGCTGCTTTAACGTATTCAATTTCAGGCCGCAAAAGTACGAAATTTTATTGGCTTCCGGAATGGTGCGCCCATTTTTTGAAAAGTTATGTATGAGAATTTAAAAGGAATATGCTGAAATATAAAAAATTAATTATCAAACAATTATAAGGTTATATTGTATTGTAAGGTAGCTAGTATTAGAAAGAATACCAGAAAAAATGCTTTTTTTTACAACACAAGAGCTTCTTAATAAGTATATAAATTCGAATATATTCTTTTAATAAATTCAGAATAATTGTACAAATTAAAAAATAAAACTAATTGACTAATTATGGCAACAGGTAAAACAACGGATAAAACAGGATTACGCTACGGCTTTTTTGCCGGAATAGCAATGATACTTTATTTTTTATTATTAACAGTATTAGGTATAAATAACAAAGAAGAAGCCCGTATGGCTGGCTATATTTTTATAATCCTAGCTGTTATGATGGCAATTGTAAGATATAAAAAGGTGCATGGTAATGTAATGCCTTATTTACCCGGATTAGGTATTGGGTTTGTGATAGGTTTGGTAAGCTCATTGTTATACGGAATTTTTATTATGATTTATACTAACTACATAGATGCCGATTATCAGAATACCCTACGAACAGAAGATTATTTTAATACATTATCGCCAGTTATGTTATGTATGGCCTACGCTCTGATGGGATTAGTAGTAGGTGCTTTTTCCGCTTATATTCTGATGATGTTATACGATAAATCAGGAGGGCGTACAGCAGATAAAAATATCTAAATTTATCTTTAATTGTTATTGCAAGTGCCGGTCTCTAAACCGGCATTTTTATTTTATATAGTATATAATTTGATCGCACTTGTAGGCACCTCATCTTCATTCTTTTTTCTGAAAATATAATCTAATCATTTACTAATTATCTATGAAAGTTGCCTAACGAAGTAGCTGTTGTTTAAAATAAATCAATTTTAAGTAACTTTAAAATACAAGATTAATTCTTAACTCCTTGGGTTTTAAATGCGTAAATTAAATCTAAGTAGTATATCAATGAATATTCATAAACCCTACTGTTATGAAAAAGATCATTTTAGGAGCCTTTATTTCTGCGATAAGTTTAAGTGTATTGGCTCAGACTAATACTAAAAAAATAGCTGCTGGTAATTATACAGACCAGGTAAGTACCAATGAACAGATTAGGCAAATGGCGGTTCAATTACAATTGAACGAAGGCCGGTATATTCAATTTCGGGAAATAAATAAAGCCCGGGCCAGCGAAGTATCCGATATAAACAGCCTCTATGCGAATGATGCAGCTGTGCGCCAATCAAAATTAGATGCGGTAAATAAACAATATGATGTTCAATTAGCGCAAGCCTTAACTATTAGTCAGTTTAATGCTTATTTACAGGCGGTAGGGCGTACCTCCGAAGTTAAAAACAATTCTTTGAAAGCTGCCGGCTACGGGGGGCGTTCCATTGAATCAGAAGGAACACCGGTAAATAAACCTACAACAACTGAAAATAACAATACAGATACTTCTGATAATTCAAGTATTAATAGTTTTGATAACGTTAAAGTAGAAAGCAACAACGTTATCGTAGAGTCGGACGCTGGCGATTTAAAAATAAATCAGAAGGGCGAGAAAGTAGAAACCAAAGAAATCATCTATAAAGCTGATGCGGATGAAACCAAATTAAAAGCGAAAGATGAATCTTTTAAGGCCAAAAGTGAAGAAGGAAAAACCAAAATAGAAACTCCGGAAGGAAAGATAAAGATAGAAGATGGAGAGACGAAAATAAAGCCTAAACGGGGTAAAAAGGTTAAAATAAAGGATTAATTTGGCTTTAACAGAGAGCCGCTACTTATTGTAGCGGCTTTTTTTATTTAGTAAAGTTTATGTACTTGGCTCTGTCCAGGGCATCAAATTGAATAAATAATTTATTTACATTTTTTATGTTCGTCAATTTCTGGCATTGCGGCCCCGGCTCCACTAAATAATAATAAACGCGTTGTCCGCTTTTTTCGAGGGAGTTACCATCTGGTTTACCCAGTGCATCAATTATATAATTGTGCCGCAAGCCAACTAATTGGGGCATTACTTTTTCCAGCATGGGAATCATTTTAGTTCTCACGTTCGTGCATCCACCTACATCTTTTTTCCAGGCATTCTCATCAAATCCCACTATTTTAGGCTTTTCCTGGCAGGCACTTATTATTGCTGTAATTGCAAACAAGAGGTAAAAAGCAAGGTTAGAATTTATTTTTTTATGATAATGAATAAATTTCATGATTTATTTTAATGAGCGATTCTGAAAGAAATGCAAAGATGAGCACAAGAGAGTTATTTATACTTAATATCTATTAAATTTTTTAAATTGGAACAATTTAGGTAAATTTTCGCGTTTAAATTTAGACCGACAAGGATAGCCTTTATGAAAAAAATCTCTGTACTTGCCATAAGCTTTATCATTTTTGCCTTTACGCCGCATTCTAATGGCTGGACTTCAGAAGCTATTAAGGCTGCTGCTATAAATATTAATACTGCTGCTTCAGACAAAACAAGCGCATCCGTTTCCTTCACTTCAGATAATAAAACAGCTAGTAAGCCCGAGGAGTTACTGGAAGACTATATTAAAGATACTTTTGACGAAATGGATTTGCGAGGCACCGGGTTAAAACGGGAGCTTTTTAGTAAAGCAGTTATCGGTTTACATAATTTTAAAAGTGCCAAGCTGATACCGGCGGATAGAAATATTATTTCGATCGTAGATTTTGGCAAAGCCAGCAGTTACAAACGTTTTTGGGTGATTGATCTGAAAAGTAAAAAACTATTATACCAAACTTTAGTCGCCCACGGAAGGGGAAGCGGTAATGATAGAGCCGAGGTGTTTTCTGATCAGGTAAATTCTTTTCAGAGTAGTTTGGGTTTTTACATTACGGCTAATACCTATACGGGGAAGCATGGTCTTTCTTTAAAACTCAACGGCATGGATGCCGGTTATAACAAAAATGCCTATAACCGCGCAATTGTGGTACACGGCGCTGATTACGTTAGCAAGGAATTTTTAAAAGTTCATGGTCGGTTAGGACGTAGCCACGGTTGCCCGGCGTTGCCCGTAGAGTTAACCAGCTCGATTATACAAGTAATTAAAAATAAGTCGCTTTTGTATATCGATGGCAATGTAGACAGCTATTCCTCTAATTTCTTAAATAAAAGCATTGCCGCAGCTTATTATGTAACGGGTAACCGCACATTAACTGCCAGTTTATAATTGAATATAAAACATAAAGTAAAAAGCCGGTAACTAATTAGTTACCGGCTTTTTGCTTTATAGGGTACTAGTAGATTTAGGATTCGTCTTTAGTGCCTTTTATTAAGCCGATACCCGATATAAAGAATATTAAACCTACTATAAAGGGCACCAAAGAATTAAATTTGCTTACCGATATGCCACCTACCGAATCGCCACCCGTCATAAAAGCGTAAGCTGCCCAAATAATAAATATAATTCCCAAAATGGTTAGTATAGCCCCAAAGGTTCTTTTTAGATTCATAGTTTTAATAGTTTGTGTATACTTAAATATTAATACAATAGCTGTACGTTAAATTTTATTTTAAGTATATAGATAATTATTAATTAAGCTTAAAATGCATCAATACTTACCTATATACCATTTCATATTTATTTTCCTTTAGGCTAAATCGTCTGGCTGAAACTATCCCTTTTATTTAGCGTTCATTATCCAAAAATTAAAAACTACTATGCGAGGAAGTATTCGATATATTATTGCCTTGTTAATTGCCGGGTTTTCACTTATATCTTATTGGTGCAAACGCGAAGAAAACGAGATAACTGGTGAATCACAGCACATCGACATGACTGTGGAACAGGAAATAGCCCTAGGCTTGCAAGCGGCCCCCCAAATGGCACAGCAATACGGCGGTTTGCACCCAGACCAGCAAGCTGCCGCCAAAGTAAAAGAGATCGGGCAGAAATTAGTAAGTCAAACCAAAGCAGGACAGAGTCCGTATCAGTTCGATTTTCATTTGTTAGCCGATGAGCAAACCCTGAATGCTTTTGCTTTGCCGGGCGGACAAGTTTTTATTACGGCCGGTTTATTAAGCAAATTACAAACCGAAGGCCAATTGGCTGGCGTATTAGGACACGAAATTGGCCACGTAATAGCGCGTCATTCCGCTGAACAATTGGCTAAATCCCGGTTAACGCAAGGCTTAGCTAGTGCGGCGGGTATAGCGGCTTACGATCCTGACCGGCCCGCCAGTGCTGCGGGCGCAGTTGCCGCGGCTGCTATTGCTAAACTTATGACTTTAAAGTACGGACGCGATGACGAACTAGAATCGGATAAATGGGCCGTGCGGTTTACGGCTGAATCAGGGTACGATCCATCGGCCATGATTGGAGTAATGGAAATATTGGGAGCCAGCCGCAATGGTGCCGGTTCAACCCCCGAATTCTTTCAAACGCACCCCAACCCGGAAAACCGGATTACTCAGTTACAAGCCGACATTCAGGAAGAGTTTCCGAATGGCGTTCCTGCTGGTTTAATTAAATAAGTTTTATATAAACAGGTGTAATGAAACGCCCTACCGAATTTAAAAAAATTTTATTTGTTCTTAATCCTATTGCTGGAGATCTAGCGAAAGAAGATGTTAAGAAACTAAGTCAGGAATACTGTGAAACCGAGCAGCTGGAGCAGGAGGTATATGTAACTACCGGGCAAGACGATGAGAAGGAGTTGGAACAATTGCTGCAAAAAGGTTTCGATTTGGTAGTGGCTATTGGGGGCGATGGAACGGTAAGTTTAGTAGCTAAATTGTTAAATCATACTTCCATTACTTTGGGTATCTTGCCCCAGGGTTCCGGCAATGGTTTATCTAAAGACTTAGGTATTCCGCAGGATATTCCTGCAGCTTTAAATATTATAAAAAACGGAAAAATAAAGGCCATTGATTCATTAGAAATTAATGGCCAGCCGGCTTTTCATTTGTGTGATTTAGGTTTTAATGCTCGTATCGTAAAAATGTTTTGCGAAGGCGGAACCCGCGGGCCGGGTGCCTACGCTAAAATAGCTTTTCAGGAGTACCTAGCCTACGAACCGTTTACTTACCAGATTAAAACCGACCAGGAAACATTTGCCGGTCCAGCTTTTATGCTAACCATTGCCAATGCTAATGCTTTTGGCAGTAATGCTGCCATTAACCCGGAAGGAGAAGTAGACGATGGCTTCTTTGAAATTTGTATGATTGAGCCGTTTCCTGGAACGGCGGCTTTAGGGATTTTATATGACCTTTATACGAATGCCATTCAAAAATCGGTTTACTCCCGCATTCTTAAATGCAAAGAAGCCACGATAACCAAAGAGCCAAACGATATTTTACAAATTGACGGGGAACCGGTACCAACTATTGCGGATGAAATCTTTGTTAAGCTGTATAAAAGAAGCCTGAAAGTGTTAGTACCGGCTTCTCCCGAACCTGCTGTTACCTAGTTTAATTTCTTCTGAAATACTATTTCCTTCTGATTGGTTAACAAGCCTGTAGGCTCCAGTACCCGCAGCCAAACTTCCTGATTTTCGTAATAATCAATAACAAAAAAGCCTTTGTGTTCGTGGGTAAAAGCTGCTTTGCCGCCTTTTTCTACAAAAGCAGTTTTCGAACCCGCCCCACTTACAATATAATGATTGCCTTTAACCGGAAAATATTGTAAATTATGATCGTGCCCGGCTACGTAAATCAAATTATTATAATTTTTAAAGAGCTTGAGTAATTTTTTGCGCATGTTCCGATATCGTGGATGCGACATATCTTCGTAAGCGCCAAATACTTTGCGATAAGCTGGATATAAGGAACCCGCTACCGGTAAAGGTAAATAAAACCTTTTGTGTGCCGCCGTTAATGGAAATAAATGTTGCTTTAAAGTAAAGTTTCCACCGTGTTGGGCATTGCTGTACAAAGGATGGTGAGCCGCTATTATAATTTGTTCGTGCTGATATTTAGTAAGAATATTTTCCAAGGCCTGAAAAAACTCATCAATAACTTCAATAGTACAGCCATAAGCTTTGCCAATTGGCCGGATGCCCCGTTGTACCCACCATTGGGTATTAATAACAATTATCCGTAAGCCGGGCGCCAATGAGAAAGTAACGGGACCCGGGCAGCCGTGAAGCGGTAAATAGCTGTCATTTTTATTAAGCGCTTTCGTCAGGTATTCCTGTTGCCGCAGCACATAAGAATAGCCATTCCGCCGGCCTTTGTTCCAGTCATGGTTCCCGCTTAAGTAAATAATTCTTCCGCTATATTGGTTAAAAACTTCAATTTGAGTATCCAAAATATTTTTAGAAGCGGTAAACTTGGGGTCTGATTCCGGGGGTAAGCCTTTGGGGTAAATGTTATCACCTAGTAAAACAATGCTCCCGGCTTCTCCTGCAAAATCCATCCATTTCTGTACCAGCCCCATTAACGGATCAGTAGCAGTGGTAATAGCGCCAATATCACCGATTAGCGCAATGGAATAAAGCGGCTTGGTTAATTCTGCTAAGGTGCCGGGAACTTGGTTTAATTTATCTTTAAAATAAGGTTTTTTCCGGATTCGTCTTTCTCGCAGAAAGGCAAATAACAACCATAAAGTTAAAAACAGAAATAAGCCAAGAAGAATTTTATACAATAAAGGATTGGTAAGCGAGTAAAATGGCATATGATTAATTAAAACCCTCATCCAAATTTAAAAGTTGGGTGGACTAATATTTTTAAAATGGCCGTTCATCCGGACTCGGTCTTTTAAACGTTCGGTTTCTAAAATTACCGGCATAAATTTCTGTAAATGGTCCAGTATCAGTTTTTGACGAGCGAATTCATTTTCACACTGTAATAATTTATATTCCTGCTCAGTTGATAAGCCAACATGGTGCGCAATGTCAAAAACTTTATAATTGGGCGGCAAATCCAGAAATATTTTCTCAATACCCAAAATACTGTACATCTGGCGCAGGAATTCAATAATCTTATTTTTTAAATTTTTATCCTCCTGATCCTGGTGAGTTATATCCTCAACGCTGCCCGCCGGGTAAAATTTATTTGGTGCTTGCTTATAAAAATCAATAATCCGGATGAGTCCCAAACCTTTGGTTTTAACATCCATATCGCCGTTAGGGTATTCCTTTTCTAAACTAATAATTTTAAGTTCAGTACCAATGGGAGTTATTTTATTCTCTAAAAAAGAGGGCATCCCAAAAGTGGATTGTTGCGCCAGGCATTCGCGAATAAGTTGTTTATACCGGGGTTCAAAAATATGCAGGTTTAACTTTTCGCCCGGAAAAACAACAATATTTAAAGGAAACAAAGGCAGAAATCTGGCCATGCAGCAAACAGAACAATTTATTTTTTATTTGGTTTACGTAATTTTTGGTATTACCGATGTAAAAGTATCAGTTGCCATTATCAGAATATCAAGTATAAAACTTTTTACTAAAGCAATAGTTTTTTTAAGTTTAGATTTCTTCTATTCTTTATTTATAAGCATGAATAATAAAGCTCGGAAAATTTTAATTCGGTAATATTAGAAGTTTGAAATAATTATAGGTCGTTAAAATTGAGTTTAAATGCCGCCTTATACGGGGTTAAGAATTAGCTGAATAGGCTGGCAAATTAAAAACAATTTATAATTTTACTACCGGACTATACCGGCCATTATGCCTGATAAACAGGAAGACATCCGCTCCTTCGAGCAAATGTTTAGAAACAATTATCCGCGCCTGTGCCAGCGGGTTTTTCGCATCACCAAAAATTTGGCAGCGGCAGAAGATATTGTGCAGGAGGTTTTTATCAGCTTCTGGAATCACGAACAGCCGCAAAAAGTTGAGAATCCGGAAGCTTATATCTACCGGGCCTGCATTAACCAAGCTTTAAGTTTTACCAGCAGAGATAAACAACAGGCACAGCTTCAAAAGTTTTACCAAGAGCAGCAGCCCCAAGAAAGCAATAGTCCGGAGCAACAGCTAGAACAACAAGAACTGGAAAAGCAAGTGCAGCAGACCATAGATACGTTGCCGCCCATGTGCCGCCAAGTTTTTCTGCTGAGCCGTTACGAGGAAATGTCGCATAAAGAAATAGCCGATTTCCTTAATATATCTCCTAATACCGTCGATAATCACATCAAAAAAGCCCTTTTCATTTTGCGTAAGTTGCTATTATTGTTTTTTCTGGTACTCTTCAAAATTTATTTCACTTATTTTATCTGATGGAGTAGCGGTAAACTCCAGTTTAACTGTCTTATAATAAGAACAGAAGTTAGTACCAGAAAATAAATGAGAATCGTTAAAGCCTACCTGACTTTATTTGGATTAATTCTTTCCATAACTACCTATTGCCAAGATGCTACATATTCTAAAAGCGCTTTGAAACTAGGCCTAGGCATCGGTTTAAATGAGGGGAAAAGGGAAATTGGCATGGGGACATTATTTTCCGGCGGCTACCAGAAATCTTTTTGGAAAGACGACCGGCTTAGAATAAATCCTAATCTAACCATAGGTGGTTTTATGCCTTTTACCATAACCGATAACCGGGACCAGTATTACCGGATAACATCGCTGGGTATTAATAGCTATTTAGATGCTTTAAAGTTTAAATCAGTAGCATTATTTATTGGAGCCGGACCTTTTATTAATTACTCCCGCGGCTTGTTAGGAACTGGCGGTTGGTCAGGCTATTCAGATTCAGAATATTTCTTTCGGTTTTATTATGGCGGTTATGTAGGTGCTGGCCTCAGAATAAATCCTAAAAACAGCCGATTCGCGTATGAATTTGCCCCTATAAATATTATGGCGGGAAATAATTCTTTTGTATTGGGATTTCTGAAAATAGGCATCGATATAAAACTTACCGCGATAGCCAACAAAGATTAAACGCCATCTGACATGAAAAGCAAATACTGGGACTTAGCCGCTAAACAACTGGAAGGTAAAGCTACCCCAAGCGAGCAAGAAGAACTGCGTCGCTGGCTAGATGCTAATCCGGCACACCAAACTCAGTATCAAGACCAGCAGCGCCTTTGGCAGCTAACTCCTCCCGCCCAGGTTGCAGAAGTGGATACCGATGCGGCCTGGCAAAAAGTGCAGG
>Ga0210040_10009495_pt1 | contig 11311 bp, 8 predicted proteins | sample CryGeyCG12114_NA_FD_185462 | JGI IMG/M metagenome (GOLD analysis project Ga0210040, IMG submission 185462) | Groundwater microbial communities from aquifer - Crystal Geyser CG19_WC_8/21/14_NA (SPAdes) (version 2) | ecosystem: Environmental > Aquatic > Deep subsurface > Groundwater | place: USA... | reverse complement strand
CACGCCACCCTGTTCCATGAGCTGATTCACTCCACCGGCCACCCCGACAGGCTCAACCGCTTCACGGAAGAGAAGGAGGCAGGCCGCTTCGGTGATGCAAACTACAGCAAAGAGGAGCTGATTGCCGAGATGGGCGCCAGCTTCCTCAGCGCTTTCACAGGCATCAATGAAGAAGTTCCTGAGAACTCCATCGCTTACCTGCAGGGCTGGATCAGCAGGTTTTCAGAGGACAAAACGATGATTATCTACGCTGGCACAAAGGCCTTCAAAGCGGCCAGCTATATCCTAGGCCTGAAGGCGGGAACGAACCAAGAAGCGTTGCCCGCCGCGTCCGCCTGAAGGAAGCAAGGGCTGTGCGGAAACACCACACAGCCCTTGCTTCCTCTTCCCAGGCTCGGCATCTACAGATCCCGTGTGGCTTCTGCACCACCGCTTCCCTCCTCATGCCCAATGCCTTTTACGACATCTTGCCTCTTCCAGTAACGCAGCAGTTTTAGCAGGATTACATGCCAACCCTGCTAAAGCCTCTCTTAAACCGCGTATAACGGAATTCACACAACTTGATCATCCGTTTCAAATCCTAAATAACCCTGCTTCACAAAATGTGGGGTTGTTCACCTTTGGCTATCTCTTCAGTTTATCCCTAAGCAGCCGCATATCCTCCCCTACCTTGATATCCAATATCTTGGCGTAGTGCTGGGTTGTTCTCAGGTTGGTATGCCCCAGCATCTTTGACACGCTCTCCATAGGCACGCCGTTCAGCAGCGTGACGGTGGTGGCAAAGGTGTGGCGGGCGATATGAAAAGTAAGCGGCTTATGAATGCCGCACAGGTCCGCTATCTCCTTGAGGTAGGCGTTCATCTTCTGGTTACTCAGCACAGGAAGCAGTTTTCTGTCATTTAGGCACTGCGGGTGGCTTTCATACTTCTCCAGTATCTTCAGGGCCGTAGGAAGCAGAGGAATGCGACATGCCGTGTCAGTCTTCTGCCTGTGCTTGAATATCCACTGCTCTCCGTCAATGCCCCTGCCAATGTCGGTGCGCGCAAGCTTCAACACATCCACGTAAGCAAGCCCGGTGAAGCAGCCGAAGAGGAAGATATCCCGCACTTGCGATAGCCGGTCGGTCACCAGCTCCTTGCCTGCCATAGCCTCCAGCTCCTCCTCTGTCAGGAACACCCGCTCCACATTCTTGATTTTTGACCTGTAGCTGAGAAAGGGGCTGGTGGAAAGCCAGCCATTGGCCAGACAAATACGAATGATTTTGCCGAAGTTCTTGATGTACTTAACCGCTGTATTATTGGAGCACTTGCGCACACTGCGAAGGTAAAACTCATAGTCGGTGATAAAGGCGTGATCAATTTTCCTGATGTTAATATCAGATACCTGGTACTTCCATTGCAGGAAATCCACCGTGTGCTTTAAAGAGGTTGTGTAGCGCTCCAGGGTAGCTGGGGAAAACTCATCCCCTACCAGTGCCTTAATTCTGCTATTGTGGTCCTGAAAAATATCAATCAGCATCCTTTCTCTTTCCGCTCTACCAAGCATTCTGTTTTTAATATCGATTGCCGTGGCGTGGCCGGTAATCTCCACCAGATGTCGATGCGCCTCATACGCTTTTACCTGCAGCGTGTCTAAGTAAACATTAAGGGATTTGGGGAACGCCCCTGTCCCGGAAACCCTGCCTGCGGAGGAGTTCCAGCGGCTCGGTTCACATTCTCTTCCCGTAGCCAACTCAGCTCGCTTTCCAGCGACAGTGATGCGCAGGTAAACGGGCGCTGGGCCTGATTGATAGTTCTTTTGCTTTTTAAGGTAAAAGAGAAGACTGAAGTTAACACTCATAACAGTGACTTTAAAAGTTAAACAAATGTAGCTTTGCAGTCAACCGTAATCAAGATGTACACTTTCTGTACATCTTGTGAATCAGGTAGTTATGTAAAATCTGGTGAGTAAGTGAAATTCTTAACAGCACTCACCAGATTACGCACCTTTTTTATGAGAAAAACTGAATAATCTGGTACAGTTTTAAAAGCAAAAAAGCCTGCAAACACTTGATTTGCAGGCTTTTAGCTAAAATTGGTATCGCTACCGGCAGAGAGTGAGGGATTCGAACCCCCGGACCTGTTACAGTCAACGGTTTTCAAGACCGCCGCGTTCGACCACTCCGCCAACTCTCTTTCTTAATTCGTGTACAAAAGTATGGGCTTGCGCCGAATTATCAAAGCTATACGGTAAAATTTTTCAACGGTTAAAGCGCTCTGACTTTTAATCCCCTGACAGTGAAGCGCATTTTTTTGCGGTGGCCTGAACGCCTGCTGCCTTACCTGCCATGGTTACAAGCATATACTGCATCATCAGGCTTTGGCAGTGCGGATCGTTCGCGTACTTTTCTTGCGCACCAGGCGCTTTGTCACTGTGTCGATGCTCACGTTGATCTCGAAGCCGAGAATGAGGATCATGGAAATAAAGTCGAGCCAGATCATCAGACCGATGAGCGCCCCGATAGAGCCGTAGAATTTGTTGTAGCTGTCGAAAGCGCTGATGTAGAACGAGAAGATCATCGACACCAGGAAAATCAAGCCTGTCGCCACCACGGCACCTGCCGAGAAAAAAGGCCATTTGTCTTCTATGGCCGGCACAAAGTAGTATATAAGCGACGTGGCCAGCAGGAACAGGAGCACGATGGCGATGTACTTCAGCACGATGAGCAGCGTATAGGTATATGTCTCCGTCACCACCTCGTAGAAAACGAGCACGTCCAGTATCCACTGCCCAAAGAAGATCGTGGCCACCGCCGTGAAGAGGATGAACGCCAGCACCACCGTCAGGGCAGTGGCGATCAGCCGCTTCTTTATATACCTGCGCTTGTAAAAGGTGTGATACTTTTTGTCGAATGCGTCCATCAGCGACATAATGCCGTTTGTGGAGAGCACCAGCGCGAACAGGAAACCGAAGGAAAGCAGGCCGCCGCGCGGCTTGTTCACGATATCCTCAATGGTGGTGTAGGCAACAGCGTACATCTCCTCCGGCATAAAATCCTCGATAAAGCTGAAGATGCTCTGGCTCAGGTCCAGCGACAGCACGCTGGGTATATAAGGTATCAGGGTGAAAAGGAAGATGATGCTCGGGAAGATGGCTAGCGTAAAGTTGAAGGCCATATAGGAGGCCCGCTTCGTGATAGAATCCAGGCGCAGCTCCCCGACCAGCACGTCGGCAACGTCATATACTGAAGACTGGCCGTCGTTGAACCGCCACCGCTTCAGGAAAACGATGAACTTGCGGTACGACCTGCGACGCTTCAGATATTGTTGGTTCAGCCTCATTCACTAAAATAAGTATCCATTTTCTGGTGGATCAGCTCCGGAACTGCCGTGGGGCGCCCCGTCTTCATATCCACAAACACCATGGTCGTCTCCCCCACGTTCAGTAAAGCTCCTTCTTCGTTATACACCTCGTAGTGAAAAAGTATACGCGACCCGGTCGGCTTTTTCTTCAGAAGCAGCTTCACCGTTAGCATATCGTCGTACTTGGCCGCGCGGATATACTTGCACTTCAGCTCCAGCACCGGCATCATGGTACCGGTAGCCTCCAGTTCTTTGTACTCGATGCCCAGCCGGCGGAAAACCTCGGTACGCGCCACCTCATAATACGCAGCGTAGTTTCCGTAGTATACATATCCCATCTGGTCGGTTTCGGCGTACCGCACGCGTAGCTGCACTTCTGATTCGAACACGTTATTGATTGTTGGTTAATGATTATCGATTACTGGATGTTGGTTGTTGTATGGCTGAATGGTGGTGGGTAAAACAATATGGCTTAATCTTCAGATTGCCCTTCTATCTATATGCACTCACTTAGGTGAACCGCAACCAGCAATCAAACTTACTTCATGATATTAAGGGCATTGAGGGCGCGCTGATAGCGTCTGGCATTGGCCAGGTGCTCTGCCTGTGTGACGGCAAAGCTGTGATAGCCGGAGAAGTCCTCTTTGGCGCAGAAGTATATATACTGGTGCTGCTCCGGGTTCAGCACCGCATCGATGCTGGAGATGTTGGGTACGTTGATCGGGCCCGGGGGCAGGCCTTTGTACATATAGGTATTGTAGGGCGAGTCGTGGCGCAGGTGCACGTTCAGGACGCGGCGGATGGTGAAGTCCCCTACCCCAAACACGACCGTCGGGTCGGCCTGCAGCAGCATGCCTTTTTTCAGGCGGTTGAGGTAAACGCCTGCCACACGCGGCTTCTCATCGTTTTTGATGGTCTCGGCTTGCACAATGGAAGCCAGCGTAGACACCTGCTGCTGCGACATCCCCAGGGCCTCGGCCTTTGCCTTGCGCTCCGGTGTCCAGAATTTGTCATACTCAGTTTTCATGCGTGCCAGCAGTTCCGGGGCCGAGGTGGTCCAGTAGACCTCGTAGGTATTCGGGATAAACATGCTCACCACATTGGTGGTGTCGAAGCCGACAGAGCGGAGGTAAGCCTGATCGTTCAGCAGGCTGTCTACCTCCTCCTCGCTTGCCTCCACATTGGAAGCCAGTTTCTGGGCGAGCTGGCTGCGCAGCCGTATATTAGTGAAAGTCAGGTTCACCGGCGTCTGCTTACCGAGGCGAAGCGCCCCGATCAGTTCCCGGTTGTTCCAGCCGTTCCTGATCTGGTAGCGGCCCGGTTTCACCAGCTCATCATAATCCATCAGCTTCGACATAAAGCGCAGCGACAGTTTATCGATGATCACGCCTGTGGCCTCCACTGAGTCCATTGCCTCCTCGTAGGTAGCGCCGGTCGGGATGAGCACGTACGTTTCCCGGTCTTTGGTGTCTACGTTAGCGGTGTATATAATCTGGTACGCGTAGTACGAGAAGCTCACGAACAGGAACAGGAACAACACTGCCAGGCCGGGCACCAGCATACTCTTCTCTTTTCTCTTTGATTTTGATCTGGGGGTATTGACTTCTTTGGCCATAATAAGGTAAAAGGCTCAGAACAAGATGTAAGGTTCCGCACCCATTGATTTTCAGGGCTCAAAATTAATACTAATCTTCCTTATCTGTATGATTTCGGGCAACTGAATTCTTCAGCACCACGCCACATGCTTATCCCCGCGGCACGATTTTTTGCCTCAACCACTCAGGCTGCAGCGGCCGGAACAGCAAAACCTGAAACGCTCGCCCCGCTTATCAAGTATGCTTGTGTAGAAATGCCCGCAAGAAAACCCACCATCCAAACTATATAGAACTATGAGTAACGCTTCCCTCCTACAAATACATCCGGAAAACCCACAGCAGCGTAAAATCTCCGAGGCAGTACAGATCCTGCGCGACGGCGGCGTGATTATATACCCAACCGACACCATATATGGCCTTGGCTGCGACATTCACAACGCCCGGGCCGTGGAGCGCGTGTGCCTGATCAAGGGCATAAAGCCTGACAAAGCGAACCTGTCCTTCATCTGCTCCGACCTTACGCACATATCCGACTACGCCAAAATAGACACGCCGACCTATAAGGTGATGAAGAAAGCGCTGCCGGGCCCGTTTACTTTTGTGCTGAATGCCAGCAGCCGTGTGCCGAAATACGCGGGCAATAAAAAGACGGTTGGTATCCGGGTGCCTGACAACAACATTGCGCTGCAGTTGGTAAAGGAACTGGGCAACCCGATCCTCTCCACCTCCATCCACGACGACGACGAAGTGCTGGAGTACAGCACTGACCCGGGACTGATCTTTGAGAAGTACCGGAACCTGGTAGATGCCGTGATAGACGGCGGGCCCGGCAACAACATGGCCTCTACCGTGGTGGATGCCACCAACAATTTCGAGGTATTAAGAGAAGGCGCAGGCGATATAGAACAGTATCTTTGATGAATTAGAAATTATGAATTAGAAATTATGAATTAGAAATTATGAATTAGAAATTAAATATGGAGAAGATTACTGTAGTCTATAATTCAAAAGTGGTGATCGCTTCCGATAGAGCTTACAGCAAGTGATAATCATAATACAGAGTTAGACGCGGTCATTTCTAATTTATAATTTCTAACTGGCACCCTTTGGCCGCCTGTGTTTCCAGCGGCGGTGGGTCCAGAGGTAATCGGCGGGGCTACGGCGGATGGTTGCTTCCAGCTTTCTGGCGAACAGCTCTGTTACCGGGAACGCCCCTTCGCTCGCCACCGCTGGTTTAGTGCCGTCTGTCAGCATCTCGAAGGTGAGGGTGTAATGGCCGCGGCTCGTGCGTTTGACATCCAGGTAAAGCACCGGGTACTTAAACATGTTGGAGAGCTTCTCTGCGCCAACATAAAAAGGCGTGTCCTGGTGCAGAAAGGTTGTCCAGTACTCAATCTCGCTTTTTATAGGGGTTTGGTCCGACAACATGGCGACAACGCGGGGCACTTTTCTGTTTCGGACAAAGTCGCGGCTGGTGTCTTTCATCTCAATAAGGCGGGCACCCAACTGGCTGCGTGCGTGCAGCATATAGGTTTCAAAAAAAGGGTTGTGCAGTGATTTATATATACCGTTGGTCGGGAATCTGAACTGGACAGCGCCTGCCGGAAGCACCCACTCCCAATTGGCCGCGTGCGACCCCATGGTGAGAACCGGGGTACCCTGTTTCACAAGATCATCGAGCAACTGCTGATTCGTAAACGTAATCCGGCGCCTCAGTTCTTCCGGCCGCATCGATGAAAGCCTGATGGTCTCCACAATAATGTCCGCCAGCTGTCTGTAAAAGTCTTTTGCTATCTGCTGTATCTCCTGCGCGCTCTTCTCAGGGAACGAGGCACGCAAATTCTGCAGCACCACTTTTTTGCGGTAGCCTACCAGGTAATATGCCACAACGTACACGAAGTCGGCCAGCACATACAGCACAGGCAGGGGCAGCAAAGACAGGCCTTTCAGCAAAAGCCAGAGCGGGTAGTACAGCGGCGGAATCGGGTTACTCTTGTCCATAAGCAAACAGCTGCCCCAAAGGTACAACCTGCACCCGCATTATGAAATTACATTTTTCATGCTTATTTAGCGGCGCAGCAACTGCGCACCGGGCACCACGGGAAGTAAACGGGGTATATCGGCGAAAGCCAGAATCTATCCCGATGAGTCGCCTTTCGGATACCTGTCGCAGGGCATGCAGATGAACTCTGATTTTTACCTCATACTATATAGCATTGTATCTTCTCACCGAAGCCTTCTATAACCCGCCGGTATCCTATTTCTGGCACGCTATTCGCTCAGAAAGCTTAGTGGTGGAGCGGCACGAAAATTATATAAAACAAAGTTACCGCAACCGCTGCCACGTGCTGACGGCGCAGGGCGTGCAGCCGCTGATTGTGCCGGTGCTTCGGGGCAGCAGCAAAGACAAAACGCTGATCACGGACATCAAGATTGACTACACGCAGAAGTGGCACAATGTGCACTGGCGCACGCTGCAGGCGGCCTACGGCCGGGCACCTTATTTCGAGTTCTACAGCGACTATATACAGGAGGTATATGAGCGGAAGCCAAAATATTTATTTCAGCTCAACATGGATTTGTTGCGGCTTTACCTTACATTACTGAAGCTAAACAAGCCGCTCCTATTTACGGAGACATACGAGGCAGAGCAGCCTGGCAGCGTGCTGGACCTGCGAAATAGGATACATCCTAAAATCTATCCTGACAATTTGCACGTAAACTCCTATACACAGGTATTTGGCAAACAATTTGTACCAGAGCTTAGTATAATTGACTTGTTGTTCACACAGGGGCCCGCATCTCATTTGTACCTACAATAAAAGCAACCGGAGAACTGAACATTTACGTGGTCCGGCTTGTTTAAAATTAGGCTTCTCCTGTTAGCCTCAACCAGTTACAATTTTTTAGATTTTTAAGATTACACGGAGTATAGTATACATGGAAGCAAAATTCTCAAACCGAGTGAAAGAGGTCATCTCGCTCAGCCGTGAGGAAGCGATTCGGCTCGGTCATGACTACATCGGTACCGAACACCTGGTGCTGGGCATGATTCGGGAGGGAGAAGGTACAGCCATTGCCCTGCTGAAAAAGCTTGGCGTTTCGATAGATGAGTTAAAGTACGCTTTAGAGCAGGCTACACGAAATACAGCAACACAGAGCAGCAACATTACCGGCAGTATCCCGCTCACGAAGCAGACAGAGAAGGTGCTTAAGATAACATACCTGGAGGCGAAGATCTTCAAGAGTGATATCATTGGCACAGAGCACCTCTTATTATCCATCCTGCGGGATGAAGACAATATATCTTCTCAAATTTTAGCGAAATTCAACGTGAACTACGAAGCGATAAGAGATTCCCTGGATTATCATAGCAATAATCCACTTGCGTCGTCAGACACAGACGATTCTGATGATTCTGACAAGTTATTTGGCAGTTCGTCTTCACGCTCAGGCAGCGCCAGCAAGAAAGCGGGCGAAAAATCGCGCACCCCGGTGCTCGACAACTTCGGCCGCGACCTGACAAAACTGGCTGAAGAAGACAAACTGGACCCGATAGTTGGTCGTGAGAAAGAAATTGAGCGCGTGGCCCAGGTACTGAGCCGCCGCAAGAAGAATAACCCGATCCTGATCGGTGAGCCTGGCGTTGGTAAAACAGCGATTGCGGAAGGCCTTGCCCTGCGCATTATCCAGAAGAAGGTAAGCCGCGTGCTGTTTAACAAGCGTGTGGTAACCCTGGATCTGGCCTCGCTGGTAGCCGGTACAAAGTACCGTGGCCAGTTTGAGGAGCGTATGAAGGCTGTGATGAACGAGCTGGAGAAGTCTCCGGACGTGATCCTGTTCATCGATGAGCTGCATACGATTGTGGGTGCCGGTGGCGCGTCTGGTTCCCTGGATGCCTCTAACATGTTCAAGCCTGCGCTTGCCCGTGGCGAGATTCAATGCATCGGGGCCACTACGCTGGATGAGTATCGCCAGTACATTGAGAAAGACGGTGCCCTGGCCCGTCGTTTCCAGATCGTGATGGTAGACCCTACCACACCAGAGGAGACCATCGAGATCCTGAACAACATCAAGGACAAGTACCAGGACCACCACCACGTAAACTACACTGACAAGGCAATTGAGGCCTGCGTGAAGCTGAGCGACCGCTATATGAGCGACCGCTTCCTTCCGGACAAGGCGATTGATATCCTTGATGAGGCTGGTGCGCGTGTACACATCAACAACATTATTGTGCCAGATGATATCCTGAAGCTAGAAGAGCAGATTGAGAACATCAAGGTAGAGAAAAACCGCGTGGTGAAGAGTCAGAAATACGAAGAGGCTGCCCAATTGCGCGACAAAGAGAAGAAGCTCATCGACCAGCTGGATGCTGCTAAGAAGAGCTGGGAAGAGGAGACGAAGAAAAAGCGCTACACTGTAAAAGAGGAAAATGTGGCAGAGGTTATTGCCATGATGACAGGTATACCTGTGAAGCGTATCGCACAGAAAGAAGGTATCAAGCTTCTGAACATGGGCGAAGAGCTGAAAGGCAGAGTAATTGGCCAGGACAAAGCGATCGGCCAGTTGGTGAAAGCCATACAGCGTACGCGTGTGGGTCTGAAAGATCCGAAGAAACCGATCGGTTCCTTTGTATTCTTAGGTCCGACAGGTGTGGGTAAAACTGAGCTTGCCAAAGTGCTGGCAACTTACCTTTTTGATAAAGAAGATTCGCTGGTGCGCATCGACATGAGTGAGTACATGGAGAAATTCAGTGTATCTCGCTTAGTGGGAGCGCCTCCGGGATACGTGGGTTATGAAGAAGGTGGTCAGCTGACAGAGAAAATCCGCCGCAAGCCATACTCTGTGGTACTGCTGGATGAGATTGAGAAGGCGCACCCGGATGTATATAACCTGCTGTTGCAAGTGCTGGACGATGGTATTCTGACAGACGGTTTGGGCCGCAAGGTTGACTTCCGTAACACGATCATCATCATGACATCAAACATTGGTGCCCGCGACCTGCAGGACTTCGGAGCCGGTATCGGTTTCATGTCCAAAACAAAGCAGGAGAACGTGGACGACATCATGAAAGGCACCATTGCCAGCGCCCTGAAGAAGACGTTCTCTCCTGAGTTCCTGAACCGTCTGGACGACGTGATCGTGTTCAACTCGCTTAATCGTGAGGACATGCACAAGATCATCGAGCTGTCGCTGAACAAGCTGTTCACGCGTGTTGAGGCCTTGGGTTATACCATTGAGCTCACCAAAGAGGCGAAAGACTTCGTGGCCGAGAAAGGGTATGATCCGAAATACGGAGCCCGTCCGCTGAACCGCGCGATCCAGAAGTACATCGAAGATCCGATTGCAGAAGAGATTCTGAAGGCGGAGGTAAACCACGGCGATGTCATCCAGGTGGATTACAAGGAGGGCGACGAGAAGCTGACGTTTGTTTCCAAGAAGAGCAGCGGCAAGAAAAACAAGGGCGCTTCCGACGAAGACATTACGGAGCCGACCAAGTCTTCCGACTCAGACAAGACAAAAGAATAAGCATATAAACGTACAGTAATAAGGGCTGCCTGCATAGGCAGCCCTTATTTTTTTCTCTATTTTGGATCACAGCTATATATAACTTTATTTATATCGAAAAATGACGCCACTGTACATGATTTAGAAGCAGAGTTTTTTAAATTTGAAAATTAATGATTTAATAACAGCAGAATAATTTTACCACCTAACTACATGGCAGGAGAAATCAGACAAAGCCAATTGGAAACGCTGGAGCGTAAAAACGCTGAGGCGCTCTTGGGCGGCGGACAGGACCGCATAGAGGCGCAGCACAAAAAAGGGAAACTGACAGCGCGCGAGCGCATTCACCTGCTGATGGACGAAGGGTCTTTCGAAGAGATCGGCAAATTTGTGATGCACCGCTCCAAAGACTTTGGCCTGGACAAACAGTACTTTTTAGGTGATGGCGTGGTGACAGGCTACGGCACGATAAACGGGCGGCTGGTCTATGTCTTCTCCCAGGATTTTACCGTATTGGGCGGCTCCCTGTCCGAAACCCATGCCGAGAAAATCGTAAAAATCATGGAGCTTGCCATGAAAAATGGGGCTCCGGTCATCGGCCTGAACGACTCGGGCGGTGCCCGTATTCAGGAAGGCGTGGTGTCTTTGGGTGGCTATGCCGATATCTTTTACCGCAACACGTTGGCTTCCGGCGTTATCCCGCAGATCTCCGCTATCATGGGGCCCTGCGCAGGCGGCGCGGTTTATTCGCCGGCCATTACCGATTTTGTGATGATGGTGCAGGACACATCCTATATGTTCGTGACCGGCCCTAACGTGGTAAAAACGGTAACGCACGAGGAAGTGACGTCGGAGGAACTCGGC
>Ga0210040_10009494_pt1 | contig 11311 bp, 15 predicted proteins | sample CryGeyCG12114_NA_FD_185462 | JGI IMG/M metagenome (GOLD analysis project Ga0210040, IMG submission 185462) | Groundwater microbial communities from aquifer - Crystal Geyser CG19_WC_8/21/14_NA (SPAdes) (version 2) | ecosystem: Environmental > Aquatic > Deep subsurface > Groundwater | place: USA... | reverse complement strand
AGATGGTGCGTTGGACTTTGAAGGGAGCGGTTGTACCGGTTCTCGATCCATCTTCCATGATTCTGCACGTAATGTGCCCAAGCTTGAGGATTTCTCCAGAGGTTGCTGGGACGAAGTTGATGGGTCGCCGCGGCATCTTCATGGTCGCGAGCGCCTGTCTAGCTTCGTCGTCCATGATGTGATTTTTGCAAGGCTTTGCTGTGAGACAACGCAATTGAAAGACAATCTACGAAGTTGAAGAGACAACGAAAGAGCTGACGATGAAACAGGAAAGAGGAGTGAGAAAGCCGAGAACCTAGGTTGATATATGTGCTGGGCTTAGTGTGCTACTGCGGAGAGCCGGTGTCCGAGACGAAGACCCAGAGACCTGAGCAAAGAATCACAACGAGTCAGAACCTCCAGCCAGTGGACGTCGAGTAAGGCGTCTGATGGCCGGACGTGCAATTGGTATCTTTGCTTCGTCGTTTGAAAGTTGACAGTACTTTGCATGCGATGGTGAGTGAGCATCTACCCCGCATCCCGAACCGATTAGTGCGGGGAAGTAGCAGCTGCGGACCTCCGAACGCACTTTCCCTCTTCGCACTTAGACTTTGCGTACCTGCAGTAGCCTAGGCAGCTACGACTACGCAGGGCCTTCATTATACACGCCTCTGCTTGCTGCCTTGATGAAGAACAACTAACTCAACAGTCGACACAACGACTTGATTCGAACTCCGCAAGGCACTCACCGCACCTCTACGACAAGAAGAGAGAGATCCTTCAAAATGGCGAAGAAGCTCTGGAGCGTCCTGGAAAACAATCCAGTGGTCATGGATCACCTTGCCCGCTCACTAGGCCTCGACAGCACACTCTCCTTCTATGACATCTACTCACTCACCGATCCCGACTTACTAGCATTCATCCCACGACCGGCCTACGCCCTCTTAGTCATCATCCCACTCACGCCAACCTGGCATGAAGCACGCCAAACAGAAGACAAGGATAAGGCCGAATATGAAGGCAAGGGCGAGAACGAGCCTGTCATATGGTTCACCCAGACCATCGGCAACGCATGTGGAAGTATAGGACTGGTGCACAGTCTGCTCAACAGCGACGCCTCAGAGCACATCAAGCCTGACTCGGTGCTGTACAATATCCGCAAAGACGCCCTGCCAAAGCCGATCTGGGAGCGCGCCAAAGTGCTAGAAGACTCGGACGAGTTCGAGAAAGCTCATGCAGAGGCTGCGAAGCTCGGTGATACGGCTACACCAACACCGCAGTCTGACGAGCACACTGGTCAGCATTTCGTTACATTTGTCAAGGCAAAGGATGGGCATTTGTGGGAGCTGGAAGGATCGAGGAAAGGTCCGCTCGATCGAGGTGCGCTGAAGGAAGACGAAGATGTGCTGAGTCCCGCGGCACTTGAGAAGGGTTTGGGTAGGCTGATGAAGATCGAGGCGGAGAAAGGTGGCGATTTGAGATTCTCTGCTATTGCGCTTGCGAAGAGTTTGGACTGAGGACGCGTTGGCTCGCTTGCTCCCAATCAACCGAGTTGCCAAGCCTTCACCTTCAGTCAGCAGTGCCATGACCTTCAGCCTCACACCTTGCACACTCCAAAGTTCCACCATCGCTTTGTTTCGTATCCTACAGTTTCTAACCCTGCTTCCATGGGCAGCAGCCTTCCATCATGATAAGGAACCATGTCTCCAACAGCTTCATTGAACACCCCAGCGGGCGAACGTGTAGCAACCTTCTTTGACACCACTCAGCCGCGTAACAACTTCACAGACTCCAAAATTCAACATATCATCGAAACGCCACCAATCGATCTGCTTCTGGGGAAGCACCTGACGTTCAATTCGACTGACAATTTGCCGTTCGAGGATCTACTTCGCTTGGGAAAGGGAAGGTGGGGCGAGGTTCACAAAGTGCGGAGCACTATTGACTCCAAATGTTACGCACTAAAAAGAGTCCATCGATGCGGCTGTGCCAACGATGTCAACGAAATGGTCAACCAAATACTCGTCGAAACGAAGAACATGAAGTGCCTATGCCACAAGCACGTTGTGCAGTACGTTGGTTCCTACACGACCACTGCGCAGCTAGGTATCGTCATGTTACCTGTCGCCGACATGAATCTTGCCGAGTACATGCTGGAAGCCAAATTTGCCACGCATCTGCGAGCAACCTTACGAGGGTTCTATGGCTGCCTACCTACCTCCGTGCCAATAATGTCAAACACCGTGACATCAAGCCACAGAATATTCTAGTTCACAAGAGCAACGTCCTCATTACAGACTTTGGGCTCTCGCGCGACTCGCTGGATACAACCTCTGGAGACACGCTTTTTACGCGACGCTACGTACCACCAGAGTTAGTCATGCAGGAACAGCGCATTGGGTCGGCTGACGTTTGGTCTCTTGGATGTGTCTTCTTGGAAATGGCAGCAGCACTCCATGACCACGATGTGAAATGGCTCAAAGAGTATTACGAGGACCATCATACTGGCTGCACACATTATTACGCAAATCCAGGTGCGATGAAGCAGGTCATTAGTGAGTGGGAGATCTCCTGGAACGAGATCGATAGACCGCCCCTGCACTGGATCAGGCGTATGTTGGTGGAAGACTGTAGAGCAAGGCCTTCCGCTGCAGAGATCTGGGGATTAACTACCGCAGCGGATTCGCCCGGTCGTAGTGCGATTACCTTCTCCGGCGGGTGCTGCGCCTATCACGAAGGCTCACACAGCTCAGATGAAAGCTCCGATAGTGACACGCGTCTTTCCCAAAGACAGTGGCCTGGGACACCATCATCATCCGAGTCGGAAGGACAACACCCGGTCGTTGCACAGACGGTAACTCGTTCCAGCAGCGCTCGAGGCAGTCGGCCAGGTAGACCTCGGGTACCGCTCTTGTCCCATCACAACAGGCCTACTATCGCAGCGGCAGATAGACAACACTTCGGTAGACATAACCAAACTGGCGAGTCACAAGGTGAAGCCACGAGCACGACTTCTCCGGCCTTGCGTACACCGTCCTCAACCACTTCATTGGGCTTCGAGCAAACTTTCGCGTCTGTCCAAGAGACGATTCGGAACCAACCCCAGTCATCTCTCCATCAATATACACCGGCGAAAGATGTTGACGAAGCTAGTACACAGTCTGCATCTTCCCCAAGCACAACCCAATGGTCGCCTCTATCGATGTCATCGATATGGAGCGTACTAAACCCTCATCAGCAGTGTTAGTATCCCAGCCGCGACACATCAACACCTAACACGAATACGCTGACATGCATCTAGACAGTAACGACGTTAGCCCCATCTCCACCCCCAAGGATGTACTGATATTGTTGCCGTCAACCACAACTATGATAGGACTCGTCGCCATCGACATTAAGTTTTCTACAATAGCATTGTTAGTGTTGTGTTTCGCTCTATCGTACTTAGTGGGCCTTTCCTTGGTCTCTTTAATGCATAGGTCTGTGTCGCTCGTGGAAACGGCGCCGAACACAGTCGTTGAGAAAGGTGTTGAACAGAATTTGGCTCCCGGTGTATATGGGTTCCAGATGTGGCTTGGAGACAACGGTGTTGTATACATAGGCGGTAATAGTAACCTATCCTAACTTGATCTTGCGAACACGATTATCGGTAGTGATTGTGAACACATTTGACGCCACATACACGATGCACCGACATGCGCACACCCGTAGTTATGATTCCTCTTAGTCACACAAATATATTTTCTTTCCTAGTGCAAACACAGCTAAGACCTAACTCCCTCCTACCAACACATCGTGAACTTCTCCCATCGCCATCCTATCCCCTTCCATGCCAGCTCAATCTCCCATTCTCACTACTCCCCCTTCCCATCCTCCTTCTCCTTATCCCGCCTCCAAACCTCCCAAGCCACATACACAAAATACAACAATAAGATCGCTAACATCACCGCCACCGTCGTCGTAGCTTTCCGCTTACTCAACGGCCTGGTCATCCACTCATTGAAGCGGCGTCCTGCGCGTTGAGACGCGGTGCTCGTGCCGAGCTCGATGTCTTCGGTCTGCTTGGGTTGGCGCTTGAATATGCGAGTGAGGAAGTTGAGCTTCGGCGCCGGACGCGGTGGGAGCTCGGAGGGGAAGATGGAGTGGAGTTCGGTGGGGTCGAAGACGGGGCCACGGTTTGGCTGGGATGGATGTGTTGCCTGAGGGTTTGCTTCTGATTCCGGTATGGGAGCAGCGTCGACGATGTCGAGGGTCGGACCTGAAGGGGTTGACGTGCTTCGATCTTGGAAACTGTTCGTGTCGGGCTCGTAGACGGAGAAGACGCGAGCTGAGGCTTCTGATGTGGTGGGCTTGGAGCCTGGAGTGTTGTTATTCATCTGGTTCTGCGTGTTATCGGCCAAGGGCGAATCTGAAACGGCGACCATCTTTATAGTGGAATTTCGAGTCATGATCGCAAGCTCGATGAGGCCGGGGGGGTTGAGGGGTTTGGTTGTGATTGTTGATGAGTGTATATCTTGTGGGGAATTGCTTTCGGCTTTGTGTAGTCGAGGACCCGTGGAGAAGAGATTGGATGTTGAGAACAAGGGGTGAGCTCTTCAGGTTCGTGGGGGCTGCGCAGCATGTAGGCGCAGGAATCGGTAGGCACCTGGGCAGTGAGAGTACATCTGTCGCGTTCGCAGTTACGTTCCATACGTTTCACCGGATCAGACCCCGGTGCTCTCTCCGCCTGGTCTTCACGGTACGCCTACGTCGTGACGAATCGCTCACACCGCAACTCAACTCAACCCACCCACCTTACTCAAACCATCCTTTACAACCTCATCATATCGGGGATGTCCTCCCGTAGCTCGTCATCAAGCGATTTGCGCTTCCCCGCTTTCGAGGACGACCCGCACTTCGAGACTCTTCCTCGCCACAGGCCTTCCCATCAGTCTTCAGCCTCGAACAAGTCGTCCATTGCAGCCATCTTTCACCCGCGAGAGATCAACGTAGTCGACATCGAGATGGGAGTCTTCGGCCACAAGAGCTATGAGCACATGCGCTCCCAGAACGCACGCGGTCGCAAATGCTGGTTGATAACGGTGGTGATATTCACGGTGTTGGGCGTGCTCGCTTGGGCGGCAGCGATTGCGGTTATTGTCAGAGAGTCGGCGTAAGAGTGTTCGAGGGTTTAAAGAGGCGATCAGGTCCGAGGAGGGGAAGAAAGGAGCTTTGAGAGTGGAGTCTTTGCTGAACATGATGCAGTGGGAGGATAGGGTGAGTAGCCTTTGGCTGAGCGAGCTGAGATCGTCCACACAGTGTGCCCGCCGTACCCACAATCAAAGAACTCGTTTCCCTTCTACAACCCTCGCCGGTGCCACATTCACTGACGCATGCAAGCTATCCAAGAAATTCTTGATCGCGCTCGGTAGATCTGGGTTGCCCCATGCCTTCTTGATCAGCCCCATGTATGGCCCGTCCACCGCTGGGTTGCGGCTCATAAATAGCATTGTATTTCCTAATGGAAACGCTATGGACGTTGCCCCGGTGGCGCCGAACTCTTCTCGGAAGAAGTATGATGCCGAACGTGCAATCAGTCGTGCAAAGTGGCGCGGATGCGGCCGATCAGGATGCGTGCAGTCCGCGTTTATTGGCGGAACGCGGGAAGCGGTGTCAAGTGCCGTGTAGAGTAAGAGAGATATCACCCAATATCGAGTCGTTAAAGTGGCTACCTCGAAGTTTGGAAACGTGATGGGTGTCGGTGTCCTTGTAACTGGTTCGTGGATCTCATGCTCGTTTAGGGCGAGCCATTCTTGAAGCTGGAGGTGTAGCGTCCAGCATCTTGCACTTGTCTGCAGGTCTCGTGCCTCATCTTCTATACTTCCAGAGCTGAGAGCGCCCCATCTATTGACATTCTCCAGGATCTCGGGTATTTCAGCCATGATGTCGAGAAGACTGTCGTTTGGCGTTTTGACTCTGCCTTTCCAAGGTAAAGTCTTCCATTGTGGTTCATTAAGAACCGTTCTCGTTCGCGTTCGCACAGCAGCGATTAGTGGTCGAAATCTTGCATTTGCGAAAAGTGTGTGTGCCGCGTCGTCACTAGAATACGCGTTGGGTCCTCGAGCTGCTATCAATGCCATTTCCCCTTCTGCGTGGCTAAGCCAGCTGTTAGCTTGCTTGCCAGAGTTTCCTTCTGCTCCAAACAAGATCTCGAAGAGGGCCATGATGCGTGGTATAGCGAGAACAGCCGTGCTTCTGGCTCTAACTGTGTTTTGCAATGCACGTCTTGTTTCTACCAGCGCTTTGGTGTACAGCTTTCGGCCTTCGCGCGCGAGGTCAGCGTCGGTCGTTTTTTGGGCCATAGCGACGGTCCCAATCGCAAGAACAGTCAGGCGGAGCGCTTCGTCATCAGCAGTGAGCCGAGGCGTCATGTTGACAAAATCTCTCCCTTCCGCATTTATGTTACGTATATGGCCTTGGGGAACATACAAGTCCATGAATGCTTCCATAGTCCTTGAATATGTAGGTACGAGGTCAGTATCTGTCTCGCATGCAATTCGTCCATGGGGCTTCTTACCGTTCTCCGTACGCTGACTTGACGAGGCTTGGAGGAAGGACCAAAGCCCACGGAAGACGCGGGACGGGGCGGTAATCTCGCATGCGAGATCGGATCGACGCCAGCTGCATGGTATCCTCGTTCATCTGTGGTTGGACAAATTCCAACAGTTCGCGCGAGGCAGTCGGATTTCCTGTTCGGCCTGCGGACCGCTTGGGTCCAACGTTATGGTACACGAAGATCCGGTCTGCATCGTAACCGCCACAGATGATGCCTCGCTCTTGGCACTGAGAGCATTCTGGTTGCTGCAAATCGCACTGAAAGTGTACATGTTAGCTCAGATTGCGATGATCGAACGGCTTTGAATGACGTTGTGGTGTACGTGGCACTTACACCCTTCTTCCTTTTCCTACATGTTATGCAGCCTTTAGAACGACCGGCAACACCCACCATGATCCAGGTTATGAGTAACGGGTTGTCGGTAATGAGTTACACACACGCAGCGCACAATGTTCCCCTTCAGGAGTGCAAGCAGTAGTCCGGCGGCGTGGTAGCGCACTTATATTGCATTCAGAACAACCATTGGTGCGCCTTACAGTATGACGGCGTGATACACCCTAAGGGGCCATATACATGCCAAGATAAGGCGCCCAGTTCATTGTACCCAAGCGGACAATTTGCGGATGCTTTTTTCTTACTCCCAAGAGTCTTGTACTCCGCAACGGCCCCTCTCACGTAAGGATAGAACCCGCATTGCACCTACCGAGATCCTCACTGCTCATAACACCGGAATTATGGTCTGCCCTGTTGTATTTTCGGTGATTGAAAGGAGAAGAGGTGTTGCTGTCGATGCGGGCCGGTGCGAAGTTCAATGTGGGGCCAAACGCTGAAAAAGCGCCTTGCCGCTTTGGGATGATAATGCGACAGACGCCTGATTGGCCCCTTCCCACATTCTACAGCCCTCTTTCTACCATCAGAGCGGAGGGACTAGATCTGCCAATCATTAATCTACTTGCATTGCCACCGTCGATCGAGTATCGTGCTCCTCCATCGTGCTGAAGATCCAGATTCATCATGACTGCTTGCGACGTGCGTCATGGCTGTGCGACGGGTGATTGGTCGCAGTTGCAATCGCATGGCCAACCGCAACGGGACTACTCTTTTGTGTAGCAATGGCAGAATACCCGAACTCGAAACTGTATAAGAGAACAGATTGTAGCAAGAGATGGAACACAACACAGCACATCCGACACTACCTTACCATCAGTCCCCTCCATCATCCTTTCAACACTGAAAAACTTTCCATTAACAATGAGCATCATGGTAACACCAACTCGTTCACCCTCGAAGGGCTCGAAGACCTGGGCCCAGAAGATCTACAACCCACTCGGCTTCACGAAACTCTACAACTTCATCTTATGGGTCATCTTCGCAGGCGCGCTTCTCGGGTTTTCTCTCGCCCGCTTCACGTACCTCGACTTCAGCCGAAATTTCTGTCCAAACAGTCCCGCGCCTGGTGCGGTCGGCGCGACTCCAGGCGAGTGCTACTACTACCTCAACTTCGATCGGTACAAAGTCGGCATCCTCCTGCATCTTGGGGGTATCCTTCCAGCTGGCATACTTGCGGTACTCCAGTTCACACCCTTCATTCGCCATCGCTGGATCATCGTCCACCGAATCTCAGGATACTTTGCGCTCTCTTTATACAGCATCAGCTTTGTTGGCGCATTGATGATTGCTCGGAACGCATTCGGCGGTGGTCTCGATGTGCAAACTTGGATCGGCTTGGTGGGCATTGGCGTCTTGGTGTGCTTCATTATCTCGTACATCAACATCAAGAAGTTGCAGATCGAGCAGCACCGCGCATGGATGCTTAGAGGGTGGTTCTACGTGAGCGTGCTTCTGACTTGTACATGTACCTCCGCTAACATACTCAGGCTGGTGTAGTCATCACTGCTCGAATCGTGATGATTCTCGCGACTGTCATCATCTCAAAGTCCGGCGGATACTATGCCGTATGGCCATGCGCAAAGATTGAGTCGACGCTCTCTGATACATCGACACTGCTCTCAAGCTATCCCGGTTGCGCGGCCTACGTGAACGGCACAAACCTCAACGAACTCGCTATCGTGAAGGCCGATCTGGGTGGCGAAGGCGGCGCGAACATAGGAGCAGCACTCAGCATGTCTTTTGGCATGGCCTTGTGGCTTTCCACAGCCATACACGCGATCGGCGTTGAAGTCTATGTAAGAAGCAGCGTGCTATTGGTCTCGAATCGCGTAGCTAACCAAATATCAGTTGCATCTCACACCAAGAGAGGCGCAACGTCTGCGACAAGTCAGCTACCAACGACAACTCGAAGCCGGCATGCGAAACCCTGGCTCTGCAGGTCTGACTTCTGATCGCTTGGGTGATGCAGAGAAGTGGGTGTCTGAGGAGAAGCTGCCCGAGGACGATGCGAATACCTTGGCGAGTAGGTCACAGTCAGTTGGTCGATAGGTAAAACGAGGAACTCAGAAGAAGGCCATAGGGACGGCCGTGGACTGATAGCAACGGCTCCCGGTGTTGGCAGTGGTGATGGTCATGTTTGTAGTTTAGCGAGGTGTTGGGTCGCAACTTGGGTTTTGTAGTAATGTCGCGACGTCTGTCTAGCTTCGCAATGGAAAATACTCCAGACCAAAGTCTTCCAGGAAAATGTATCAAGAAGATTGAAAGCCGTTCACGAACCACCAGGCACCGAACTTCTTGAAGTTCACTCCCAAATGTGGGGGCATGTCTTTGCACAGCCCCGTTCCAAGCAACGCCGTTCGTCTTGTCCTCTGGGCACCCGCGATCGCGCCGCCTCCCTCCAAGCAACGCTGTCTGTCTTGTCCTCTGGGCATTTCCACCATTTTGCCCGCGTCAAGCCTCCTTCCAAGCAGCGCCCTTCTTCTTTACTTCTGGGCGTTTCCGCTCACAGCCTCGAAACATGGCATTCCCGTTGCTTGGCCGCCCATGTTGGCGCGTCATTTTCGTTGCGACGCCTGAAACAACGCTGAATTGCGTCCCGGGTTGGCGAGATGCGAGGGTTTTTGGAAACGCGGCGAAAGTAGAGTATAGGCAGTGCAGTTGTTTCCAGCCATGACAGCGTCAGCCGGAAATCTTGATATAAGAGCCATCTGCACGATGAGCGGTTGTTTAAGAGATGAACATCGAATACATATAGAGACAACTACCCGATTCAAATCACCTCCACACAATCAGACTTTTGCCCATCGCGGATGATCGCCTTAACTACAACACTTGTCGATACCGATCCCACGTGCCTCCCTCGACATGGCCTTGCCAGCCTCGTGCTTCATTCTTCTCGTCTTCGTACTCGCAGCAGATGCAGCACCCATCTCGCCCTCACAACCCGGTCAACCAGCTACCCAAGCATTTTCCGGTTGGTCCACAGAGGCAATCATCGCGCTGGCCGGTGTCTTGGTCACACTTTTGGGTATCTTGGTCACCCTGGTCGCTTCCTCGAAATTACGGCGGAAGCTCACACGTGAGTACTTGCAGCGTGTTGGCTTTGTCATATTTGGTTCCAGTCCTAAGCAGAGCAACAGGGTGCATAACACGAAACCATAAACAATCGGTGCATCAATTGCGACAAAAGTACGACGACTATCGAAAGTTCCAAGAGTGGTTGGAGATGACGGCAGCGTGAGGGTCCTTGGGCAAGTTTGAGCGTGGCGCAAATCTTCGAAGTTCGGGACGCGTTTGTGGAATTTCGAGGGTTAGTAGGGGACGTTGGGAAAGACAGGGTGGAAAAATGTGGATGTTCATCTAGTTATTTAGTTATACATGTCATTCAGTCGTTCATCATTTTGTCATGCTTCGTGGTCGCAGCCCATCATGAGCTTCCTTCCCGCGTTCACCATGGTAGTTGGAGAGGAGTGGAGAGCTTGTCTTTCGGACCAAGTACCGGCTCGGCAGTGCCAATGTCACTAAAGCACTCCTGTTAGCTGTTTCTAGTCGACGATCTTGGGAGAACTTACCCAGGTCCTCTAGGCGCCCAATACTGCCCTGTTTTGCTGATGTCAAACGTCTCGATCCACTCCACCAGACTCTTTGCTGCAACATCTGGTGTGACCGCACCACCCTCATCCCAGAATTTGTCGAATCCAACATTCTTTGTCATCTCTGTGCGCATGAAGCCTGGATGTACACTGACAACAGCAACGCCCCTTTCTTTCAGGTCCAAGCTGAGCAACTTCGCACACATGTTCAACGCCGTCTTGCTTGCATGGTGTCCATAGTTTCCACCACCTTCCGACGCGTGTCGAAGAGTTATGCTGCCGCTTTCTGAGGATACAAGGACGACTTTGGATGAGGAAGATAGCAGTGAGCCGGCGTTTGCTAGTGCGGTGACGAGAATGGTTGGACCGATGGCGCAGGTGCGGTACATGCGTTCTTGGGCCGAGAAAGAGGGTTCTTCGAGCGATTCGGTCGCGAAATATCCAGCGGTTATGATGACGATGTCGAGCTTGGTGATCTTGCGCGATTCGAGGTAGTGAATGAGGGTGCTACTAGCTTCTGGGGTCGCGATGTCGATGCTGGGTATGTAGGCGGTATTCTTTGCTAGGAAGAGTAAGAGACGTCCCTTTTTCACAGCTAGTCTAGATTCACTCACTATTTGATGGAGGATTTGACGTCCTTGCTGTTGCTAGGACATGGTTGTTGGGGTCTGCTGCGTAGGTCTTGACGATGCTAGCGCCGAGACCGCGAGTCGCGCCGACAACGAGAACGGTGGGCATTGTGTAGGGCAGATTG
>Ga0210040_10009493_pt1 | contig 11311 bp, 9 predicted proteins | sample CryGeyCG12114_NA_FD_185462 | JGI IMG/M metagenome (GOLD analysis project Ga0210040, IMG submission 185462) | Groundwater microbial communities from aquifer - Crystal Geyser CG19_WC_8/21/14_NA (SPAdes) (version 2) | ecosystem: Environmental > Aquatic > Deep subsurface > Groundwater | place: USA... | reverse complement strand
CCGCCCCAGCCCGACCGCATCCTGTTCCCCTCGTCGACGTCCAGCCCTGTTCCGCCCCGCCCACGCCCGGTCCGCCCCGCCCACGACCGGTCCGCCCCGCCCACGACCGGGGCCCGGCGCGACCCTCCCGGGCGGAGGTCTACGCCGCGCGCAGCGCCTCGGCCGCGACGCGCAGGTCTGCCACGAGGCCGGCGCGCGCCACCTCGCGCTGGTCGTCCGGCGTCCGCAGGACCGCGGAGGGGTGGATGGTGGCCACGAAGCGCTTGACGCCGCGCGAGGTCTCCCGCTCGAGGACCTGGCCACGCTCCTTCGTCACCCGGAACGACGGGCCGAGCAGCGCCCGCCCGGCGGTGGCGCCGAGCACGACGACGACGTCGGGGTCCACCGCCGCGAGCTCGGCGGTGAGCCACGGGCGGCATGCGGTGACGTGGCCCGCGTCCGGCGTCGCGTGGATGCGGCGGTTCCCCGGCGCCGTCTGCGTGAAGCGGAAGTGCTTCACGGCGTTGGTGACGTAGACGTCCTCACGGGCGATGCCGGCCTCCTCCACGGCGGCCTGCAGCAGCCGGCCCGCGGGCCCGACGAAGGGGACGCCGCGCCGGTCCTCCTGGTCACCGGGCTGCTCGCCGACGAGGGCGACGCGCCCGGTGGAGGAGCCGGCCGAGAAGACGACCTGCGTGGCCGGCTCCCACAGCTCGCAGCCGCGGCACTCGGTGGCCGCGCGTCGCAGGTGCTCGACGTCGCGCAGCCCGGGGTCGTCGGGCACCCACCCCGCGGCGCCGGGTCGGTCAGGACGGGGAGCGGTGGGCATGCCGGCACGGTAGGTCGGTCCCCGCCGGACCGCGCGCCACCCGCACCCGTCGTGGCCCCCGCACCACCGGCGACGTCCTCCGCGCCGGGCGACCACAGCGCGGGGCGACCACAGCGCGGTGACCGGCTCAGCGCAGGGCACCGAGGACGCGCTCGACGTCCGCCTCGTCGTTCCACAGGTGGAAGGACAGGCGCACGGCCCCGGCCCGGGCCACCGCGGTGACCCCGGCGGCGCCCAGCCGCGCCAGGGCGGCCCCGTCGGGGTCGGGCACCGTCACGACCGCTCGCCCGACGGGCGGGAGACCGAGCCCGTCGAGCACCGCGTCGGCGAGCGCCGCGTCGTGGTCGCGCACCGCACCGACGTCCAGGCCCTCGTAGAGCTCCAGCGCGGGGACGGCTCCCGCCCACGGCAGCCAGGCGGGTGAGACGTCGAAGCGCCGCGCGTCCCCGGCCAGGCGCATGCCGGGTCCGTAGACCGAGGCCCAGACGTCCTCCCCGGCGTACCAGCCGGCGGCGACGGGCAGCAGGCGCTCCTGCCAGGTCGGCGCGACGGTCGTGAAGCAGACGCCCCTCGGGGCGCCGAGCCACTTGTAGGCCGAGGTCACGGTCACGTCGTGGTCGCCGGCCCGCACCGGCAGCCAGCCGGCGGCCTGGGTGAGGTCGCACAGGGTCGACGCGCCGACGCCCGCGGCCGCCTCCCGGACGGCGTCGTCGTCGGCGAGGGCCCCGTCGGCCGACTGGACCCGGCTGTACGCGACGAGGTCGCACCCGGCGGCGACCTCGTCGGCCAGCGCGGCGAGGGGCACCTGCCGCACCTGCAGGCCGCGGCGCTCGGCGTGGACGAGGAAGGGGAAGACCAGGGAGGTGAAGTCACCGCGCGGCAGCACGACGCGGGCCCGGTCGGGCAGGGACGCCGCCACGGCCCCGACGGCGGCCGAGGCCTGCGCCCCCACCGCGACGCGCCCGGCGGGGACCCCGACGAGGTGGGCGAACAGCGTCCGCGCGCGGGCCACGACGGCGTCGTAGCCGGGCGCGGTGGCGCGGCCGGCGGCCCAGTCGTCGAGCGCCCCCGAGAGCGCCGCCCGGACGGCGCGGCTGGGCAGCCCCAGCGTCGCGGCGTTGCAGTAGCCCGGGACGGGGTCGAAGGCGGCACGGGCGCCGGCGAGGTCCACCCCGCAGATGCTGCCGCACGCCGCCCACCCGTCGGGGCAGCGGCGGCTCGGGCACCGTCAGCTCGGGCAGCGCGTCCTCAGGCGCTCGTGCCCTCCGCCTCCCGCGCCGCGGCGTCGAGGCGGCGCAGGGCGCCCAGGACGACCTCCTTGTCGCTCGTCGCCCACAGCGGCGGCAGGCTCGCCCGCAGGAAGCCGGCGTAGCGGGCGGTCGCCAGGCGCGGGTCGAGCACCGCGACGACGCCCCGGTCGGCCGTGGAGCGCACCAGCCGCCCCGCGCCCTGGGCCAGCCGCAGGGCGGCGTGCTGGGCGGACACGGCGAGGAACCCGTTGCCCCCGGCGCGCGCCACCGCCTCGGCCCGCGCCGACAGGAGCGGGTCGTCCGGGCGCGGGAAGGGGATGCGGTCGATCGTCACCAGCTGGCAGGAGGGGCCGGGCACGTCGACGCCCTGCCACAGCGACAGGGTGCCGACGAGGACGCTGCTCGGGTCGGCCGCGAACTCGCGCACCAGCGTCGGCGTGACGTCGTCCCCCTGGCAGAGCACCGGCACGTCGAGGCGCTCCCGGAGCACCTCCGCGGCGGCCTCGGCGGCCCGGCGGGAGGAGAAGAGCCCGAGCGTGCGGCCACCGGCCGCGCGGACCAGCTCGGTGACCTCGTCGACGACGGGCGTGCCCGCGCCCTCGCGGCCGGGCACCGGCAGGTGCTTCGCGAGGTAGAGGATGCCCTGGCGGGGGTAGTCGAAGGGGCTGCCGACGTCGAGCCCGTCCCAGCTCGGGCCGGGCCCGGCCTCCTCGCCGTCGGCGGGCGGGCGCCCCAGCCCCACCGACGAGGCGGCCCCCGTGAAGGTCCCGCCCGTGGTCAGCGTCGCCGACGTGAGCACGACGGTCCGCTCGGCGAACAGCGCCTCGCGCAGCAGCCCGGCCACCTGCAGCGGCGCGACCTGCAGCATCCGCCGCCCCGCGGACGGCGTCGAGGACAGGTCGGAGACCGAGAGCCAGAGCACGTCGTGCTCGGAGCCGGCGGTCATCCGCTCGGCCACCTCGTGCACCTCCCCGACCGCCGCCTTGGCCACGGCCAGCGCGCCCGCGAGGGCCTCCGTCGGCCGCTCCCCCGGCGGCGGCTTGAGCTGTCCGACGAGCTCGCGCGCCGCGTCGCGGACGGAGGCGACGGCGAGGTGGACGAGCTCGGGCAGCCCCCGGGGGAAGCGGCCCTCCGGCACCTCGGCGAGCGCGACGCCGAGGTCCTCGCCCGCCGCGTCCAGGCGTGCCGTGTCGGACCCGGCCTGGCGCGCGCGGGTCGCCGCGGCCGACACCGACGCCGCGGTCAGCTGCGCCGAGACGACGGACGTCACCCGGTCGGCCAGCTCGTGCGCCTCGTCGACGACGAGCACCTCGTGCTCGGGCAGGATCGAGCGCCCCTCGAAGGCGTCGATGGCCAGCAGCGCGTGGTTGGTGACGACGACGTCGACCTCCCGCGCGCGCTCGCGGGCCCGCTCGCTGAAGCACTCCTCCGCCTGCGGGCACCGGCTGGCGCCGAGGCACTCCCGCGCGCTCACGGCCAGCTGGCGCCACGCCGCCTCGCTCACCCCGGGCACCAGGTCGTCGCGGTCCCCGGTCTCCGTGGTGGTCGCCCACTCGCGCAGCCGCACCACCTCGCGGCCCAGGCGCGTCGAGGCGCCGCTCGTCACCGCGCGCCCGGGCAACGGGGCGGGGGCGTCGAAGAGCGCCTCGTCCTCGGGGAAGCCCCCGTCGAGCTTGTGCACGCACAGGTGGTTGGCGCGGCCCTTGACGACCTGCCAGGTCAGGCGCCGCCCCAGCAGCGGCTCGAGGGCGTCGGCCAGGCGGGGCAGGTCGCGCGCGGCCACCTGGTTCTGCAGCGCCAGCGTGGCCGTCGAGACGACGACGGGCCGGCGCGAGGTCACCGCCCGGCGGGCCAGCGGCACCAGGTAGGCCAGGGACTTGCCGGTGCCGGTGCCCGCCTGGACCAGCAGGTGCTCCTTCGTCCGCAGCGCGGCGTCGACGGCGCGGGCCATGACGTGCTGCCCCTCGCGCCGGCTGCCGCCGAGCGCCGCCACGGCCGAGGACAGCAGCGCGTCGACCTCCGAGAGCCCGGGACCCCCGGCGTCCCCGTCGGCGGGCGCTGGCGGCGGGGCCGACGGAGGTGCGCTGCTCACCGGTCGAGGGTAGGCGCCCCCGAGCGCGACGACGCCCGCCCTCCACAGGGGAGGGCGGGCGTCGTCAGCGGGTGCTACGGGGGTGCTGCGCGGCTCAGACGGCCACGCCGTGCAGCTCGGCGGCCAGGTGCTCGCCGACGCGGGCGCGCAGGCGCGTGCCCTCGCCGGTGTGCTCCTCGACGAGCACCTCGCCCGCGCTGTGCACGCGGGAGACCAGGTCGCCGCGGGTGTACGGGACGACGACGTCGACGTCGACGTCGGGGCGCGGCAGCCGCTCGGCGACGACGTCGAGGAGCCGGTCCAGCCCCTCCCCCGTGCGCGCCGACACCACGACGGCCCCGGGGAGGCGCGAGCGGAGCCGGGCGATCGTCTCCGGGGTGGCTGCGTCGCACTTGTTGAGGACGACGAGCTCCGGCACGTCGAGAGCGCCGACGTCCGCCAGCACGGTGCGCACCGCGGCCACCTGCCCCTCCGGGTCGACGTCGGAGGCGTCGACGACGTGGAGCACCAGGTCCGCGCCGCCGACCTCCTCCAGCGTGGAGCGGAAGGCCTCGACGAGCTGGGTGGGCAGGTGCCGGACGAACCCGACGGTGTCGGCGAGGACGTAGTCGCGCCCGTCCGGGGTCTGCGCCCGGCGCACGGCCGGGTCGAGGGTGGCGAACAGGGCGTCCTCGACGAGCACCCCGGCACCGGTCAGCCGGTTGAGCAGGCTGGACTTGCCGGCGTTGGTGTACCCGGCGATCGCGACCGACGGCACGCCGCCGGCCAGGCGCCGCGAGCGCTTGGTCTCCCGGGCGGGCGCCATCTCGCGGATCTGGCGGCGCAGGCGGGCCATCCGGGTGCGGATGCGCCGGCGGTCCAGCTCGATCTTCGTCTCGCCGGGACCGCGGGAGCCGATGCCCGCACCGGCGGCCACGCGACCACCGGCCTGGCGGGACATCGACTCGCCCCAGCCGCGCAGGCGCGGCAGCAGGTACTCCAGCTGCGCCAGCTCGACCTGCGCCTTGCCCTCCTTGGACTTCGCGTGCTGGGCGAAGATGTCGAGGATCAGGGCGGTCCGGTCGATCACCTTGACCCCGACGATGTCCTCGAGCCCGCGGCGCTGGGACGGGGAGAGCTCCCCGTCGCAGATGACGGTGTCAGCCTCCGTCGCCGCGACGATGCCCTTGAGCTCGCCCGCCTTGCCCGAGCCCAGGAAGGTCGCGGGGTCGGGCGTCGGGCGCCGCTGCAGGACGCCGTCGAGGACGGCGGAGCCGGCGGTCTCGGCGAGCGCGGCCAGCTCGCGCAAGGAGGCCTCGGCCTCCTCGGCGCTGGCCGACGTCCACAGGCCCGCGAGGACCACCCGCTCGAGCCGCAGCTGGCGGTACTCGACCTCGGTGACGTCGCGCAGCTCGGAGGAGTGGCTGCCGAGGCCGCCGACGCGGCGCAGGGCCTGGCGCTCGGCGAGGTCGAGCTGGTCACCGTCGAACGTCGTCTCGGCCGGCGAGGGAGACGCGCCGTGGCGGGACAGGATCCGCGTGACGGCGTCGGCGCGGGACGTCGGCGACCCGTCGGCCTCCCCGCCCCGGGCCACGACCTCCCCCTCGGGGGCGGCGGCGGGCGCGCTGCGGACGTCGGTGTCGGGAGCGGGTCGGGCGGGGGGGCTGGACGTGGTGGGCGTCATGGTCTCCTGCGGAGCGGTCGGGCGGCCCGGAGGACACCGGGCCGGGGCGGCACGGCGGCCACTGTGGCAGTCAACGAGGACGGTGACGAGGGGATTCCGCGGGCTGCCCCTCCTCCCCCGGCGGGTAGCGTCCCCGGGGTGAGCGGCGCCCAGCACGAGCCGGCCCAGGACGAGTCAGCCCACCCCGGGTCGGCCCAGCACGAGTCACCCCAGCACGAGTCGGCCCAGCACTACTTCACGGGGCGGCTGGCGAGCCGGCCCGCCGGCGCCGACGAGCGTGCCCCCCTGGCGGTGCGCCTGCGCGGGCGCGAGGTGGAGCTCGAGACGGCACCGGGCGTCTTCAGCGCGGGGCGCCTCGACCTCGGCACCCGGGTCCTGCTGCGGGAGGCCCCCGCACCGCCCCCCTCGGGCCACCTGCTCGACCTCGGGTGCGGGTGGGGCGCCCTCGCCCTGGCGATGGCGGCCGAGTCGCCGGACGCGGTGGTGTGGGCGGTCGACGTCAGCGCCCGCGCCCTGGACCTCACCCGCCGCAACGCCGAGCGCCTCGGGCTCCCGGGGGTCCGCGCCGTCCTGCCCGACGAGGTGCCGGCCGACGTCGCGCTCGCGGCGCTGTGGTCCAACCCGCCGATCCGGGTCGGCAAGGAGGCGCTCCACGACCTGCTGGCCACCTGGCTGCCCCGGCTCGCCGCGGGAGCCGACGCGCACCTGGTCGTGCAGCGCAACCTCGGCGCCGACTCGCTGCAGGCGTGGATGGCCGCCTCGCTCGGGCCGGTCGTGGAGACCACCCGGGCGGGCAGCGCCAAGGGCTTCCGCGTGCTGCGGGCCCGGCGGCTCGCCGGGACGGCCGGCGAGGACGCGCCGCCCGGCTGAGGACGACGCCGTCCCCCGGGCGGCCCGCGTCAGCGCCGGCCGGGCCGGCGACGACGACGCGACATCTCCAGGGAGTGCAGCAGCGCGTCACGCCGGGCGGCGCGGTCGCCGCCCTCGCGCGGCTCGGGCACCTCGGCGGTGACGCTGCGCATCAGCTGGCGGCGGGCCGCCTGGGTGCTGCGCCCCGGGGCGACGACGCGCCGCCCCACCGGGACCCCGGCAGCCCCGAAGAACGGCTCCGCCACCGCCACCCGCACCGCGCGGGACCTCTCCTCGACCACGCCGACCACACCCCTCCCCCAGCCCGCGCCGGCCCCCCGGCACGGTGGCGCCCCCAGCGCCTGGCGGTAGTCCAGCACCTCAGAGTGACCGCGCGTGGCAGGACGTGATCACGATCTGGTCACCCTCCCGCGGGCCGTCGTGGCCGGGGAACCGTGCGAGACGCACGGGTGGACGTCCGGCCACCTGGGGCCGACCGACGGGGGACGCGCGCCGTCCGGCTCAGGCCAGGACGCCGTCCGCGACGAGCTCGGCCGGCCCCGCCAGCTCGACGCGCCCACCGGGGAGCGCCCGCACGCGCAGGCGGCCACCGGGCACGGCCACCTGCCAGACGTCCGGGGAGTCGGCCCCGGCCCACAGGCGCACGGCGAGCGCAGCGGCGCACGCGCCGGTCCCGCACGAGCGGGTCTCGCCGACCCCGCGCTCGCTGACGCGCATGAGGAGGGCGCCGACGCCGGGCTCGGGCGCGTCCAGGGGCACGACCAGCTCGACGTTGGCGCCCTCGGCGGGCACGGGCTCCACGCGCGGCGCCTCGAGCAGGTCCGCGGCCTCGAGCTCGGCGCGCCCGGTCAGCGCCACGACGACGTGGGGGTTGCCGAGGTCCATCGACAGGCCGGGCCGCGGGACGCCGTCCAGGCCGCGCACGCCCACGGTGGTGTCGAAGCCGTCCGCCACGGCGGCGTCCCCGCCGGGCACCGTCCACGGCCCCATGTCGACGGCGAACCAGCCGGGCCGGCCGTCGTCGTCGAGGGCGGCGGTGACACGCTTGACGCCCGAGCGGGTGCCCACGGGCAGGACGCGCCCGTCGGCGAGCTCGGCCGGGTCCACGAGCCCCTCGCGCAGCAGGTGGGCGACGAGCACCCGGACGCCGTTGCCGCACATCTGCGCCGCGCTGCCGTCGGCGTTGCGGTAGTCCATGAACCACGTCGCCGCCGGGTCCTCGGCGAGCGCCGCCGCCCCCTCCGGCAGGGCGTCGCTGCGGACCGCCCGGATCAGGCCGTCGCCGCCGACGCCCGCCCGGCGGTCGCACAGGAGCCGGACGGAGTCGTCGGGGAGCGTCAGCCCGCCGTCGGGGTCGGTGACCAGCACGAAGTCGTTCTCCGTGCCGTGGCCCTTGGTGAAGCGCAGCCCGGCGAGCCCCGGGAGGGTCGGCGCGGGGCCCGAGCGGGCGCCGGTGGCGCGGGGAGGGGCCTGCGGGTCCGCCGGGGTGCTCACGCGCCGAAGGCTACGCACCGCGGGCCGGCGGCTCGACCGGGCGACCGCCCGGTCAGGCGGGGCGCCCGACCGCCGCGAGCGCGCGGGCGAGCAGGCCGCCCAGCGCGGCCGCGGCGGGCGGGTCGGGGTCGACGTCGAGCCACCGCACGCGAGGGTCGCGCCGGAACCAGCTCTCCTGGCGGCGGGCGAAGCGGCGGGTGGCGGCCGCCGTCCCCGCGAGCGCCTCCGCCAGGCTGCACCGGCCCGCCAGGTGGTCGAGGACCTGCGCGTAGCCGAGCGCGCGCGAGGCCGTCCGCCCCTCGCGCAGCCCCTCCTCCTCCAGCCGGCGCACCTCCTCGACGAGGCCGGCCCCGGCCATCCGCTCGACCCGGAGGTCGACGCGGGCGTAGAGCGCGGGGCGCGGCAGGCGCAGCCCCAGCTGGACGACGGGCGCAAGCCCCGGTGGGTGCTCGTACCGGGGCAGCGTGGCGCTGAAGGGCCGGCCGGTGACCTCGATGGCCTCCAGCGCCCGGACGACCCGCCGCTCGTTGGCCGCCGGGATCGCCGCCGCCGCCGCGGGGTCGAGCTCGGCGAGACGGGCGTGCAGGGCGGGCGCCCCGACGCGCTCGGCCTCTGCCTCCCACCGCGCGCGCACGGCCGGGTCCGTCCCGGGGAACTCGAGGGCGTCCAGGACGGCGCGCACGTACAGCCCGCTGCCGCCGACGAGCACGGGCACCAGTCCTCGCGCCCGGACGTCGGCGACGGCCGCGCGCGCGGCGCACTGGTAGGCGGCGACGTTGGCGTCCTCGCGCACGTCCAGGACGTCGAGCTGGTGGTGCGGGACGCCGCGGCGCTCGGCGACGGAGAGCTTCGCGGTGCCGACGTCCATGCCGCGGTACAGCTGGGAGGCGTCGGCGTTGACGACCTCCCCGCCCAGCGCCAGCGCCAGCGCGACCGCCAGGTCGGACTTCCCCGTCGCGGTGGGGCCCACGACCGCCACGAGCGGCGGCCGGCCCGCCCCGGCGAGGACGCCGCTCCCGACGTCGTCGGCGGCGGCTCCCTCCACCCGCCGACCCTCCCACAGCGGCCCCGGCGTCCGGCGCCTCCCCGGGAGGGCGGCGACCGGTGGTTGGATCAGCGGCGATGAGCCCCCTGGAGTTCGGCCTGCTCGTCCTCGCGGGCGTGGGGGGCGGCCTCGTCGGGTCGGTCGTCGGCCTGGCCTCGCTCGTCACCTACCCCGCGCTGCTGGCCGCGGGGCTGGCGCCGGTGACGGCGAACGTGACCAACACGGTGGCGCTGGTCGCCTCGGGCGTCGGCTCGGGGCTCAGCTCCCGCCCGGAGCTCGACGGCCAGCGGGCGCGCCTGCTGCGGCTGGCGCCCGTCTTCGCCGTCGGGGGCCTGGCCGGAGCCGTGCTGCTCGTGACGACGCCGGGCGAGGTGTTCGAGCGGGTCGTGCCGTTCCTCGTCGGCGGCGCGTCGGTGCTCATGCTCCTGCAGCCGCGCCTGCGGGCCCTCGTGCGCCGCCCCCCCGCGCCCGACGGCGCGCTCGACGACGCACCGGAATCCTGGCCGGCCCTGGTCGGCCTCTTCCTCGTGGCGGTCTACGGCGGCTACTTCGGCGCCGCCGCGGGCGTGATCATCCCCGTGCTGCTGGGCTTCGTCCTCGACACGACGATCCAGCGCCTGGTGGCGCTGAAGAACATCCTGCTCATGGTGAGCAACCTCGTGGCGGCACTGCTCTTCCTCGTGCTCGGCGAGGTCGACCTGCTGGCGGCGCTGCCGCTCGCCCTGGGCATCCTCGCCGGCGGCTGGCTCGGGCCGAAGGTGGCCCGACGCCTGCCGCAGACGCTGCTGCGCGCGCTCATCGGCGTCGCCGGGCTCGGCCTCGCCGTCCGGCTGTGGGTCGCCGCGGGCTGACAGCCGACCCGCAGGGCCGCGGCCGCGTCAGCGACGCAGGCCCGGCAGCCCGAGGGCGACGGGGACGCCGGCAGCCCGGCCGGGCGCGCCCGTCGGTGCCGGCACGCCGCAGGAGGCCGCCTGGCGTCGGTCCCAGGCGTCACCGGCGCGGGTGCGCCGGAGGCGGTGGACCGGCGGCGCGCCCTGGGCGACCAGCTCCGGCCCGACGCCGACGGCCGGGTCCGCGACGAGGTGGTGGGGTGCGGCGTAGGTGATCCGCGTCGTCACCATGTCGCCGGGGCGCGGGACCTCGGCCCCCTCGGGCAGCGCGACGTGCACGAGGCGGTTGTCGGGGGCGCGCCCCGACAGGCGCGCCGTCGCGCCGTCCTTGCGCCCCTCCCCGACCGAGACCATCACCTCGACCTCGCGGCCGACCAGGGTCCTGCCCTCGTCCCAGCTGACCTGCTCCTGCAGCGCGACGAGGCGCTCGAAACGCTCCTGGACGACGGCCTTGGGCACCTGGTCGCCCATCGTCGCGGCGGGCGTCCCCGGACGCGGGGAGTACTGGAACGTGAAGGCCTGGGCGAACCGGGACGCGGCGACGACGTCGAGCGTGGCCTGGAAGTCCTCCTCCGTCTCCCCCGGGAAGCCGACGATGAGGTCGGTGGAGATGGCGGCGTCCGGCATCGCGGCGCGCACGCGCTCGAGGATCCCGAGGAACCGGGTGCTGCGGTAGGAGCGCCGCATGGCGCGCAGCACGCGGTCCGAGCCCGACTGCAGCGGCATGTGCAGCTGCGGCATGACGTTCGGCGTCTCGGCCATCGCGGCGATGACGTCGTCGGTGAAGGACGCCGGGTGGGGGCTCGTGAAGCGCACGCGCTCGAGGCCGTCGACGTCGCCGCACGCGCGCAGCAGCTTCGCGAAGGCGCCGCGGTCGCCGAGCTCGATGCCGTAGGTGTTGACGTTCTGCCCGAGCAGCGTGACCTCGACGGCGCCGTCGTCGACGAGCGCCCGCACCTCGGCGAGCACGTCGCCCGGGCGACGGTCCTTCTCGGTGCCGCGCAGGGCCGGGACGATGCAGAAGGTGCACGTGTTGGTGCAGCCGACGCTGATCGAGACCCAGCCGGAGGCGGCCGAGTCCCGCTTGGTCGGCAGCGTGGAGGGGAAGACCTCGAGCGACTCGAGGATCTCGACCTCGGCGCGGCGGTTGTGCGCGGCGCGCTCGAGCAGCGCCGGCAGCGACCCGATGTTGTGGGTGC
>Ga0210040_10009492_pt1 | contig 11311 bp, 7 predicted proteins | sample CryGeyCG12114_NA_FD_185462 | JGI IMG/M metagenome (GOLD analysis project Ga0210040, IMG submission 185462) | Groundwater microbial communities from aquifer - Crystal Geyser CG19_WC_8/21/14_NA (SPAdes) (version 2) | ecosystem: Environmental > Aquatic > Deep subsurface > Groundwater | place: USA... | reverse complement strand
GCCTACGGGACCGGGACGATCACCAACGGCCCGGTGACGGTGGCGATCGACAACCTCGAGGTTCGATAGCCCACCGACAGAGGCCGAGCGGGTCAGCGGTACGGCGGATGCACGTGCCGAGGGGTCACACGTCCGATGCATCCGTCCCGGCCGTGCACGGCAGAGTCTCGTGCGGCGCTCTCCCACGCGCGCCGCACCTCGGACCGGCGTCGTGCGGCTGGCGCCGGCGCGTCGAGGTAGCCACGGGTCGCCAGCAGCACTGCAAGCCGAAGGAGCATGCCCTGTCCGACCACGCACACGGCAACGCGGAGCAAGCCGGGCCCGATCGATGACGACCGAGTCTGCAGGTGCACCGTCAGGCACCGGCGCGTCTCCGCCGGCGGGAGCGCACGCGGCGCGCGGCGCCAAGGTGGTCATGCTCGGGCAAGCGGCCCGGATCTCCGTCCAACTGCTCTCGGTCGTGGTTCTCGCTCGGCTGCTCGACCCCGGTGCCTACGGCCTGTTCGCCCTTGCGCTGGCGGTGGTCTCTCTCGGTGAGGTGTTCCGAGACTTCGGTCTCTCCACCGCCGCCATCCAGGCTCCGACCATCACACGGGACCAGCAGTCGAACCTCTTCTGGCTCAACCTAGCCACCGGCAGCCTCCTGGCCGTGGTCTGTGTCCTGGGAGCACCCATCCTCGATTCGCTCACCGATCACACGGAGGCGGTCCACCTCCTCCGCGTGATGGCGGTCATGTTCGTGCTGAACGGCGCGGTCAGCCAGTATCGAGCCGACCTGACAAGAAACCTACGGTTCGAGGCGTTGGTGCTGTCGGACGTCGGCGGTCCCGTCGTCGGTGTGATCGTCGCCATCGTGGCGGCAGCCTCTGGCTGGGGCGTGTGGGCGCTCGCGGTGCAGCAGATCGTGGGCGTGCTCGGTACGACGGTGCTTGCTGTCGCTCTGGCCGGCTGGGTGCCCGGGCTTCCGAACCGCCGGGGCGATGTCCGTTCGATGATGAACTTCGGGATCGGTATGGCCGGTACCCAACTGGTCGGCTACTTCAACAACTACATAGACACGCTCACGATCGGCTTCCGGATCGGTCCGGAGGCCCTTGGCGTCTACGACCGTGCCTATCAGGTGTTGATGAAGACGATCAACCAGTTTCGCAACCCGACGATGGGTGTCGCGGTCCCGATCTTGTCGAGGCTCGAGCCGGGCAGCGACGCGGCGGGACGGATGCTCGTCCGGGGCCAGATCGCCCTCGGCTACACGATCGTCGCTGGCGCGGCTTTCGCAGCCGGGGCGAGCGACCCCATTATCGAGCTGGCTCTGGGTCCGCAGTGGGCTGCGTCCAAGCCCGTGTTCGCGGTGCTGGCGATCGCCGCGGGCCTGCAGACGGTCGGCTTTGTCGCCGCCTGGGTCTTCGTCTCGCGCGGGCTGACCTCGAGATACTTCTTCTTCTCCGCCGGGAGCCTGGCCGTCCGGGTCGTCCTCGTGCTGGTCGGGAGCCGCTGGGGAATCGTCGGCGTCGCCGTCGGGTACGCGGCAGCGCCGGCGATCGCGATGCCACTCGGCTACGTGCTGCTTGCGCGCTGGACCGCGCTGCCACTCCGTGCCCTGCTGCAGGGGGCGGTGCGCGTCGTCGCCTGCGCAACACTGAGTGGAGCCGGGACTTTCCTCCTCCAACGAGAGCTCGCCTGGCTCCCCCCGGCCGTTCAGCTCATTTCATGTATGCCGGCGGCGGTGCTGGTCTATGTTGTTCTGGCGGTCGCGTCCAAGCCGGTCAGGTCAGACCTCGTTGTGGTCGTCGCGTTCGCGCGTGCCGCTCTTTCTGCACGAAGGTCCTCCCGCGTTGGCGCGACAGCAAGCTGAGGGGTGGGGAGGGGCGATGGGGCTCTCGGCGCAGTTTCGCGTGCTCCTGATGGTCGCGGCTGTGCTCCTTGCTGCGAGTTTCACCGTCTTCGCTCGCCTCCGGCCCCGTTCGGCTCTGCTGCTGTGGCTGCTCGTCGTGGCGTTCATCCCGATCTGGGTTGAGGTACGGCTGAAGATCCCGGTCTCCGCCGTCAGCGGAGTCGGTGTCTTGTTGCTCGCGAGCTTGCTGTGGAGACGCCCTCGCCCGTACGGCATGGCCGACCTGCTCGCCGCCTTCTTGTTCGTCGTCGCCTCGGCCCCGCTGCTGGTCGGTCAGCTCGGGCTGTCGTCCTTCGTCGGCGTGACAACCGTGTGGATGGTGGGCTTCGGCCTTGGTCGTTTCGCTCCCCAGGCGATGTCGCCCACGTGGATCTACGGCGCTGTGGCGGTGGTATTCGCCGTGGTCGGCGCGCTGGCCGTCCTGGAGTTCGTCACCGGGTGGCACGGACTGGCTTCCTGGGGACCCTCGAACTCCGTCAGCGCTACGTGGCGACCCATCCAGGAGCGTGGTGGTTTGGCGCGTTCTGAGGGGGCGTTCGGGCACTCGATCGCCCTCGGTTCATCGCTGGCCATGGCTGTCGCTCTCGCCGTGGCGAGTCCGTTTCGTCCGATCGTCAGGATCGCGCTGATCGCGGTGATGCTGGCCGGCGTGGCCACCACCCTGAGCCGAGCAGCGGTCGTGTCGGCGGTGCTAGGACTGCTGCTGTCGATCATGTTCCTCCGTGGTGACTCCGTCCACAGGGTGCGGAAAGGGCTGTCCGCGCTGCTCCTCGTTGCTGCAGCAGTGTTTGCTCCCTACTTCCTGCGAGTGCTGGCGGAGTCCGGCGAGGCGGAGGGGAGTGCTGCTTATCGTGGGAGCCTCCTCACGCTGCTTCCAGCGATTCGTGTCTTCGGCCGTTCCAGCGCACTCCAGATCTCACCCACGGGGCAGACCTACTTCGGAAGCTTTCGTTCGATCGACAGCCAACTGGTGCTCTTCGGTCTCACCTACGGAGCCATGACCTTGGCTCTCGTCCTGACCCTGCTGATGCTGGCGGTGGCCAGGGTGTTGCGATGTCGAGCGCGGCCAGCCACGATCGCCGTCGTGGCTCAGCTGCCATGCCTGCTGACGGTCGCCCTGATCACGCAGTACCACATCTTCTTCTGGTTCATCGCCGGTCTGGCCGTGGCTGCGGAGATCAGCAACAGGCCGGTATCGACCGGGGATGCGCACTTCTCGACGAATACGGTGAATTCCTTCGAAAGGCATCTGGTGTGACCCTTGCACAGTTCTTGTCCACTCTGCGCAAACGGTGGCTCTACTTGATCGTCCCGCCCGTGCTGATAGTGCTCGGGGTCGGGGTGTGGTCGTCCTTGACGCCGCCGCTGTACACCGCCCGTGCAAGCGCCTACTTCTCGCTAAGGACGGGCCAAACGGCTTCTGAGCTTAATCAGGGCGCGACCTACACCCAGCAGCAGATATCTTCGTACGCGTTGCTCGCGTCTAAGCCCGTCGTCCTCGATGCCGTCATCGCGGAGCTGGGGTTGCAGACATCAGCCCGAGAACTGGCGCAATCCGTCACCGCTCGCGCGTCGGTCGAGTCGGTCATCGTCGACGTCAGTGCTTCTGCTGCGTCAGCCGACAGCTCGGCCCGATTGGCGAACGCCGTCGTGCAACAGCTCGGTCAGGTGGTTCAGAGCCTGTCTCCACGTGTCGGCGGACAGCCCTCCGTCAAGGTGACTCCGGTTGCCGTCGCAACGCCTCCCGAGTTCCAGTCGTCCCCGAACACGCGTCTGAACGTGCTCGTCGCAGGTCTCGCTGGGTTGTTGGTGGGGACCCTTGCAGCGTTGGCGCGCGAACAGCTGGACAACAAGATCCGGGTGGACGGCAAGCCCCCGGCTGGACTGAGCCTGCTCGGGACGGTCGAGAGCGATCGCCAGCCGCGTCGGCAGCCTCTCCATACGCCTGGTCTGGCCGCTTCGCGACGCCAGCAAGGGGTGCACGAGGCGTTTCGTCGCATTCGGACCAACCTGCGCTTCCTCGACGTCGAGTTTCCGGTGAACGTCGTGGTCGTCACATCGAGCGCCGTCGGTGAAGGCAAGTCGACGGTGGCGCTGAACCTCGCCGATGCGCTCGCGGAGGACGGGAGACGTGTCGTGCTGGTGGATGCAGACCTGCGGAGGCCGATGATCGCGCGGTATCTCGGCGTGGACGGAGACGTCGGGCTCGTCGACGTGCTGACCGGGAAGTCCGAGCTCGAAGATGCGCTTCAGAAGTGGAGCCGGAAGGACCAGTTCGTCCTGCCTGCAGGTCCCCTCCCTCCGAACGCAGCGGAGCTGCTCGGCAGCTCTGCGATGGCAAAGCTGATGGTCGAGCTGCGTGAGCAGTTCGACATGGTGATCATCGATTCACCCCCTCTGCTTCCGGTGACGGACGCGTCCGTGCTGGCTCGACACGCGGACGGTGCTCTGGTCGTCGTCCGGCATGCACGGACTACCCGGCACCAGCTGGACGCCGCCATCGACTCGCTCCGGGCGGTGCAGGCCAGGATCTTGGGCACGGTGATCAATCGTGTGCCTGGGCCGCGCCGCCGGCGTCGGCGACTGGACGGCCCTTACACCACGCACATCGTGTGGGACTCCTGACAAGGAGCGGTGGCCGGACCTGTGTGTCGACTCTCCCAGCGCGTGCCGAGCAGACTCCGGCTCACTGCATCAGCTGTCACGGGTGGAGCGCCTTACCAGGCGGCCGCAAGCCGGACGTGTGGACGGAGCGGGCTCTCGGGAACGCTGATCTGAGCGGGTCCTGTGGGGCTTCGTGATGTCTCGAGCAGCAGACCGTCGCCGGCCAACCTCTGTGCAAGCTCGGGAAAGCTGGAGTAGTGAGCGCCGAGCATGTGGCTGGAAGCGGCCAGCAGGTAGAGGTCGGCGACCGATGCCACCAGTGCTTGTGCTGAGTTGTAGGGCCCCTTGCCCTGGAACCCGACGCAGCCCGGAACCGACGAGGCGAGACGGTGGAACGCCTCGTCGGTGTCCGCGGAGACGAAGAAGACGACGTGCGGACTGCGTTCGCGGATCTCGTGCATCCTTCTCTCGTACCACTCCAGAGGAGAGCTGAGGAGCGTCTCGCTGTGCGCCACCGCGTGGCTGCGCACCATCACTCCTACGTAGGGCGCCGACGCCAAATAGCGACGATGGAACTGCAGGACCCGCTCTCTCACCTCGGCCGCCGGACGCAGTGCGCGAAGCTCATCGCTCCACGACGGGCAGTCCGCAGGCAGAGCGAGCGCGTGGGCTGTCTGGATCTGCCACAGCCGGCTGCCCTCTGCGTCCTGCATCCAGCCGAGCGTCTCGTCACGGTACGTGTAACGCAGAGCCAGTGCGCGAGAGAACCACGCCGGTACGCGGAGGTCCTCGAAGTCCCACAAGGTTGTCAACGAGGCCCCGAAGAACCGCCCGGTCGGCCAGGCGTAGGCGAAGCCGCGGTCGCGATGACGCGCCAGCACACGCGCGCCCAGCAGCACCCGCATCCGGTTTCCGAGCCCGTGCCACGGTCGGGGACAGACGATCAGTCCAGGTCGACCCGAGGTCAGCGGACGGGTCATCTGTCGGAGCCGGGCAACGCGTTCCACAGAGCAAGACCCTACGACGGGTCGGGCGGAAGATGACGGCGAACGCGAGTGCTCCGAGCCCGTTCAGGGCTGCTCCTCAGGTCCGTGGGCAGGTGTCTCGGAAGTGCTCGCCGCTTCTCGGCAGAACCGTCAGGGGGCAGGTCCTGTCCTTCAGCATTCAACGCTCAGAACGCGGACTGTGGTGCTTAGTCGCCCTATCCCTGGGCCGCGAAATTATTCTGCGCCGGCACCCAATTACCCGGGGGATGCTAACGTCAATACGAGCCCAGTGTTCAGCGGGTGTCGAGAATCATGATCATTTTGTTTCAGATCGTGGTCCTCGATGCACCCGCAGTGCTGCTGACGACGACACCGTGAACCGGCAATCAGGCGGAGCGACAAGCGCTCTTCCCCTTGTGGGGGACGGTGTGTCGGGGGCGGCGGCACTCCTGGGCCTCGGGGGGCACGAGATCGGGGGCGTTCCGCGTGCGGGACGTGATTAACCCGGCAGGTACGACAATCTGCACGTCGAATTTGCCGCTTCGTTATCGTCCTGTTACACAGGGCGCCACCATGTTCCCCCACATGGGAACCCCCCAGCAGTAAGGCAGCTTAGAATGAGCTTGCATCGACTTCAGCGATCACCCGTGCGGCACGGAGGAGAATTGGCGGCCAGACGAACCGGTGCCCTGGTGCTGGCCGGCGCGACCGTCCTGGCCGCGAGCCTCGTGCAGTTCGTCCCTGTGGCGGAGGCAGGTCCGACCACCCAGTCCGTGGTCCAGGACACCTTCGACCGCACCGCGAGCGGAGGCTGGGGGTCAGCGACCAGCGGGACGCCCTACAGCCCGACGTCCGGCGCTGCCCAGCAGTCGGTCAACGGTGCGGAAGGGCTAATGGCGCTCACCCCGGGGTCGACGGTGCAGTCCACCTTGTCGGGTGTGGCCCTGCGCGACGTGACGTCCAAGCTCGAGGTCGCACCCCTCACCGTCCCCGGAGCCGGTAACGGGGTCTACGTCGGCCCGATGGTTCGGGTGGGCAACAAGGGTGCGTACCGGTTGTCCGGACGAGTGGCGCCGGGCGGAGAGCTGAAGGTGTCGCTGGAACGCGTGGCAGCGGATTCCAGCGTGAAGGTGCTCAGCACCTCACCCGCCGTGGCGATGGTGAAGGCTCGTCAGGCCATCACTCTCGGGCTGGACGCCGTGGGCGACAACCCTGTGATGCTTACTGCGAGTGCGACAACGGCAGGGACGTCCAAGTCCTTCTCGTACAACGACTCCGAAGGCGACCGCATCAGCGGTCCGGGATCGGTCGCTGCCTGGTCGTACCTCTCGCGGAGTTCCTCCAGCGCCACGCTGTCCTTCGCCTCGCTTAGCGTGAGCCAGGTCATGGCCGCTGAGCCCACACCTTCGCCGACGCCGACGCCCGCTCCCACCACTCCGTCGGCCGTACCCGTTCACTCCGGGCAGGTCGGGTCTGTTGCAGTGGGCAACGCCGCCTACCCGGTGCCCGCTGGTGCTGTCTTCGTCTCGCCGAGCGGTTCGGACCAGGGTCAGGGAACGCAGGGTGCGCCCTACCGCACGCTGACGCGAGCAGTGAACGCAGCGCGATCCGGTGGCACCGTGGTCGTGCGCGGCGGTGTCTATCACGAGTCGGTGATGATCGGCCAGGACAAGACCCTGACGGTCCAAGCCTTCCCGAACGAGGCGGTCTGGCTCGACGGCAGCTCTGAGGTGACCGGGTTCGCTCCGTCCGGTTCGACCTGGGTCAAGACCGGGTGGACCACGAACTTCGACTCCAGCCCCACCTTCTCCCGTGGTGCGCCGGATGGCACTGCAGTGGGGTGGCAGTTCTTGAACGCAGCACACCCGATGGCGGCGCACCCCGACCAGGTGTGGATCGAGGGCAAGTTCCAAACTCAGGTCGGGAGCCTGGCCGGGGTGAAGCCCGGCACCTTCTACGTCGACAACCGCGCGCAGCGGCTGTACGTCGGGTCGGACCCGACCAGCAAGCCGGTCAAGGCGAGCACGCTCCAGTTCGGGCTGACCCTGCTGAGCAAGAACAGCGTCATCAGAGGCATCGGTATCCGTCGCTATGCGCCGTCCGTGCCGGACATGGGCTCGGTGCGGCTGTTCGGGGCTGACGGGTCCACGCTGGAGAACGTGACGATCACCGAATCGTCCACCAACGGACTGACGCTGGGGCTGGCGACCACGACCGCGCCTCTCCACCTGAGGCAGGTGACCGTGAGCAAGAACGGTCTTCTGGGGGTGCACGTCAACCGTGCCAACGGGCTGGAGGTCGAGCGCTCCCTCATCGACGGCAACAACTCAGAGCTGTTCAACATGTCCCCGACCGCCGGCGGTTTCAAGCTGTCGAACTCTCTGAACGTGACCATCAAGGGCAACCGGTTCTCCAACAACTACGGGACAGGACTCTGGTTCGACAACTCCTGCGTCGGCGTCGTCGTGAGCGACAACGACTTCGTGGGCAACAAGGAGAACGGGCTGACCGTCGAGCTTGCGGCACGGGTCAAGGTCGTCAACAACGTGATGCAGGACAACGTCCTGGGCGGCGTCCTCGTCCTCGACTCGAACAAGATCGATCTGTGGAACAACAGCATCACCGGTAGCAAGCTCCCGGTCAGGATCTCGGACGGTTCGAGGATCGCGACGACGCCGGACCCCGCACACGCGTCCGGCATGTCGCCCGAGGCGACCTGGGTGACGAAGGACATCGTCGTGCGGAACAACGTCATCGGAGACGTGCTCGTGAGCACGAGCGGGGAAAACTGGTGCGGGTTGCTCTGCCTGCTGGACGACCGGAAGATATCGACCGGTGCCCAGATGAACGCAAGCATGGACGGCGACCTCTTCATCCGGCAGCAGCCCGGGGCGCCGAGCCTCACCGTGAGGTGGGCCAACGGATCGGCCGGCGCAAAGAACTTCACGAAGCTCTCGGACTTTGTGAAGGACGTCGGCCAGGAGCGGCATGGTGGCGAGGTGCTGGGGACGTCGTCCGTCAACGATGCCGGGGTGCTTCGCTCGGGTGGAACGTACGCGGGAGTGGGGGTGGCTGTGCCGAGCGACGTGGCTGCGATCAGCAACCTCACCCCTGGCTCACTCACGGTGGGAGCTGTCCGCTAGTCGATGCTGCGGAGCAGCGGGGCGCCGGCTCGACGTTCGCCGAGAGCCGAGCCGGACGCCCTCCGGCAGGCGGGTGAAGAGGAGATTTCGGTCCTGCTCGACGTGCGGGGGCTGGCCCCCCACAGGTCGCCAGACCCGCAGCAGCGAACCCGACGCATCACCCGTTCAGTACGCCCCGCGCCGCCCGACCACGGCGAAGAAGGTCTTCCACAGGATCAGCAGGTCCAGGCTCAACGTCCAGTTCTCGACGTAGCGGAGGTCGAGCCGGACGGTCTCCTCCCAGCTCAGCAGCGATCGGCCGTTCACCTGCCACAGACCGGTGAGCCCGGGCGTCACCAGGAGGCGGCGTCGGGCGTGGTGCTCGTACACGTCCACCTCGGACTGCAGCGGCGGACGCGGGCCGACGAGGGACATCGACCCCTCGAGGACGTTGATCAGCTGGGGCAGCTCGTCGAGGGAGAAGCGCCGCAGGAAGCGCCCGACGCGGGTCACCCGCGGGTCGTCGGCCATCTTGAACATCAGACCGATGCCGGGGTTCTGGCGCCGCAGCTCCTCGAGCCGGGCCTCGGCGTCGGTGTGCATCGACCGGAACTTCCACATCCGGAACACGGTGCCGTCCAGCCCGACCCGGGGCTGGGAGAAGAAGACGGGTCCGCGGTCCTCGAGCTTGATGGCCAGGGCGACGGCCGCGAGCAGGGGCGAGATCACCACCAGGCCGAGCACGGTCAGCACGAGGTCGGTGACCCGCTTCACGAGGCGCCGCCAACCGCTGAAGTGCGGCTGCTCCACGTGCAGGAGCGGCAGGCCGACGTAGGGGCGGATGTGCATCCGCGGGCCGGCGACCTCGATGAGGCCGGGGTGGACGAGCAGCTCGACGCCGGCACCCTCCAGGGACCACGAGAGCCGACGCAGGTACTGGTGGCCCGCCGCGTCCCCGCCGGCGACGGCGACGGCGTCGAGATCCGTGGCACGGACCACGGAGACGACGTCCTCGGTGTGGCCCAGAACTCGCAGGCCGGAGGCCTGGGCCTGCGCCACCTCGTGCTCGGGCACGCAGGCGCCGACCACGACCATGCCGTGGTGGTGGTCGACCGAGAGAGCGCCCTGGAGGTCGGTGACGGAGCGGTGGCTGCCCACGAGCAGGACGCGACGCACGTGCCGTCCGAGGCGCTGCTGGCGGTGGGTGTAGTGGCGGCCGACGAGGCGGAGCAGGAGCGTGAGCAGGCCCGAGATCGGGACGGCCACGACGCTCAGCGCGACGAGCCCGTACTTGTCGACGGCGGCCGACGGCACGGCGGCGACCGCGATGGAGAGCACGACCGCCCGGAGCACGGCGCGGAGCTCGTCGTCACCGACACCGATCCGCCGCCAGTCGTAGCCCTGGCACAGCCCGACGACCAGCGGCCAGGCGATCCCCGCGCCCAGGACCAGCGCCATCTGCTTGTCGGGGCTGAAGAAGCTGGCGGGGCGGTAGAGCTGGACCGTGGCGAGCACGGTCAGCACCCCGACCAGCCCGTCGACCAGGACCAGGGCGGCGACGTACCGCCGGCTCCAGGAGGCGAAGCCGCTGGTCCTCGTCGGAAGGGGGAGCCGCAGGTAGCCGCCTTCGTCCAGCGGTCGTGCGGGCTCCACGGCCGGCGTCGCCGCTAGCTTGTCCGGCTCGTCCAGCAGCACGAGGCCGTCGACCGGCAGCTCCTGCGTGCTCATCGGCACTCCCGGACGCGGCCGGTGGCCGGCGACGTCGTCGCATGACGAGAGGTGTGTGCGGCGTTCATGGATCCCCTGCTGTGCTCCCCGAGGCGCCCGTCCAGAGCGCTGTGCCCGCCCAGGCCCCGCAGCGAGCGCGTCCCCTGACGCGCACCTCGCGGGCGCCGGGAGGCACCTGCACCACCCGGCCTCCCTCCTGGGAAGACGGTTGTCACCGTACCGGCGAGGAGCCGGGTTCGTCGCGGAATCGGGAATTTGTCCCTCGTCGGCAGATCACCGGAAGATTCACCACCAAGCCTCGAGAGAGGAGCGCCCTCAGCACCGGGAAGGGCCCCGGTCGCGCCGCGCCAGTGACCGCCCTCAGTAGCCTGCGCAGGTGATCCGAGCCCGACCCGACGAGCACCCCGAGCTACCGCTCGACAGCGACATCGGGCCCTCGCTGGCTGCCGACGTCGCACCGGCGCACCTGCGGGTCCACCTCCTGGGCCTGGTCTTCCTCGGTGGCACGGCCGGCACGCTCCTCCGCTGGGCCGTGGCCTCCGTGGTGCCGCACGTCGCCCGCCTCCCGCTGGGCACGTCCGCCGTGAACCTGGTCGGCGCCTTCGTCCTCGGCGCGCTCCTGGAGCACCTCGCCGGCCGTGGCCCCGACGAGGGCCGCCGGCGTGCGGTGCGGCTGACCCTCGGCACGGGCTTCTGCGGCGGGTTCACGACCTACAGCGCGCTCGCCAACGACACCGACGGCCTGGTCCGGGACGGGCTCGCCGACCACGCGCTGGCGTACGGGCTGGGCTCCGTGGTGCTCGGGCTGGCGGCGTCCGCACTCGGGATCGCGCTCGCGCGACGGCGGCGGCACCGGCCGGCATGAGCGTCGTGCTCCTCGCGCTTGCCGGTGGGCTCGGCGCGGTCGCGCGCTTCGTCCTCGACGGCGTCCTGAGCGCGGCGCGGTCCTGGCGCTACCCGGTGGGGACCACCGTCAT
>Ga0210040_10009491_pt1 | contig 11312 bp, 9 predicted proteins | sample CryGeyCG12114_NA_FD_185462 | JGI IMG/M metagenome (GOLD analysis project Ga0210040, IMG submission 185462) | Groundwater microbial communities from aquifer - Crystal Geyser CG19_WC_8/21/14_NA (SPAdes) (version 2) | ecosystem: Environmental > Aquatic > Deep subsurface > Groundwater | place: USA... | reverse complement strand
CGAAATATACCTCAAATTATTATAAATCTTAGGATAATGAGTATTTATCGACGTCTATAAAATCTTCCTATCAAGGCAGCAATCTTTATAGTTACTTTTCGCTGAGTAACTAATATAGTTGGTTGAGATAAAAGAAAACCGTTTGCATGTTCCCAATAATCACGAACCATTAAACGTGGAGGCTGACCCAAAACAGCTTGCTTTAATGGTTTCCAATGCCATGGCTTCGGTTTACCCAAAGCATGTGACATTAAATTTGGTCCACTTTTCAATGCCATACCTTCTTTGCCAATAAAACTGACATTACCTATCCATGCCTCTACCGCACAATTTAGTGCATCCTGATCTGTTTTTGAAAAAGGAGCGTAATCACCTCTATGTTCTTCCGGGAGAAATCCATTTCCTGAAAATGGAGATCTCTCTAATCCTCCTATCACTGAAGCTATTGTGTCCTGAGTTTTAACCCAGGTATTTAAAAAGCTTTTATTCATAAAGCTTATGCCGATAAAACCTGAATTTGCATAAACAGCTTCTTTAAATTGAAGGTCAATGCCCGCTGTTTTGAAAAATTTTCTCCACTCAAATCTTCGTGGGTGGTGCATTGCTAAAGGAGAATTGACATCTTCACATAAAGTAACACCACATTTTACCCACTTCATGAAGACCGCCCAATTTTCTTTTACAATAATATCAGGATCAAAGTAAAACATTTCAGTAGCTTCTTTTGCCGGACCTTCCCATAATCTCAACATAAAATCAGGTTTGTAATTTGCGAGGTGGTAGTTAGTTTCCAAAGGCAAAAAATGTACTTTTACTCCTTCTGAAACAGATAAAGTTTTTGCACCATTCCATTTTAACGATGAGTTTTCCTTCGACTCAGAACACCATGCGGGAAGATTACCTTTATAACCGGCAAAAATGTCACCGTTAAAACCTTTCAGACAAAGAGAGTTAGTTAATGCCGCTACTCCAAAGTGATAATGATCTTCAAAAAGAGTACAAACAACTGCTGACATTTCTTGTTTTTTATCTGTTTCTAATAAATCTTGCCGGAACACCAGCCCATATCTGGTAGTCAGGAATGGGTTTATTTACCACAGAACCGGCCCCAACAATACTTCCGTTTCCAATAGTTACTCCCTTTAATACTTTACAGCCTGTTCCAATCCAAACATCCTTACCAATAATTATTTCTCCAACAATTAAGGCCTGTTCATTTATTTTAAAACCAGGGTTTGTTTCGTGCCCCGTATCAACAAAGGTCGTATTACTCGCTACCATACTATCATCTCCGATTTTTATTCGGGTATTACAATTAAACTGGCAACTCATTCCTATAAATACCCGGTCTCCTATTTCAATATAATTGTCCGTGTTAAAAGGTTTAGGAATTTTGAATACAACATTATCTTCTATAATGCATTTGCTTCCGATTGATACCTTGTTAGGCCACTCGCAAATAATTTTACCCAGCACTCCTCCATTTTGAATTTGTAATCCCAATAACTTATAATATTTTCTCCTCATTGAATTCTTAAAGCCGCGAAGCTTTGCTATAGCAAGGGCCGGGTATGATTTATTGTTCATAACTCCTCATTGTACTGATGATGTAATTAAAGCAAGAAATAAAACTATTATAAGAGCGTTTAAATTTTATTTTTCGGAAACCGGCATTTGTATTTTACAGGGTCAGCCGTTGCGACGCTCCGTTCATCTGTAGGTTTTCATGGCGTCTTTAGGTTCTAATAGTTAAGTCTAAACTAATTTCAGACAGCTTTTAAGCATTAGGAGACAAGTTTTTTAGAACTATTAATAAAAAATATATAAGACTAAAATTCTTAATTAAATACAATAGAAATCACTATAAAGAATTTAATTATGCAAATACTTTTTAAAGTATTGTAAACCTGTGACAGCAATATTTTTTAAACATTTACTAAATGTAACGACCTAAGTATAAAATATGTTAATGTCATTACATACGCTATAAGTGACGATACAATTGTAAAAAGCAATATGTTTTGAATACTTGATAAGTCAAGAATATATATAAGTACTATTTGAGTAATCAAGTTTACACCGATGTGGACAATAGGAGGGAGTATGAAACCCCGAGAAACAGATAAAGAATAAGTAATTCCAGACAACATGCTAATGCAACCTCCTGCTGTCATCATCGCTATTTCTATTGAAAGATTATTATAGGCCTTCCCGAGAACAGACAGAACTGGTAAAGGAAAAAGAATGACAAATCCAACAATTGTAGTCATTAAAACTATCAAACTTAGCTGAACCTTAAAGAATTGGGATAGTATTAATTTTTTATTTTCTGATAGTCTTGCAAACCGTGGAATAACCAGAGTGCCGTATAGACTTGTTATAAAGCTCAGTACCATAGTTAATCTTCCTAAAGCACCTACCTGCGCTATTCCCGTAGTGGTGCCAAAAATTGATATAAGCCAAATAGTAATTTGACCGGAAACGCAGAAATAAATTGCTCCAGGGAGAAGACGTTTAACAAAAGATAGTATTTCCTTTTGAACTGTAGCATCGCTATTTTGCGTCCAATCGGCATAATTACCTGATATTTTCCTCAGTTTAATGTTTCCCCAAATTTGGGGTATACTAGATGAGAGGATGGCTATAAAGGCCCATGGAAATATAAAAAGAGAAAGCAGCATTATGAGGCGTCCAAAATTTATACCTATTTGATTTTTTTGCAAAGGAGTAATATCTTGTCTTAGCTGCGAGGGTATTTGAAGAAGTGTTCCGGAAAGTGCAGTAAAAAAGGCAGGTATAAGAGCTATTACAATTAAAAAAGATACTAACCAGCTTGCATGATTATGCCGGAGCAAAATTATTAATACAGGTATAGCTAAAAGAAAGCTGCCTATCGCAAATTTCTTCCGTAAAGCAAATCCTGTTACTAGTACTGCACCAAAGGTTTTAGGATTTTGCCAGACTTTCCCCCCTAATGACATTACACCCCGCCCAATTCCACCATCTGCTAATACTGTCATAGTGCCTAACATTGTATTGGCTAAAGTATAAAGCGCATATTCTTTTGTAGGAAGTACCCTTATAACAAGTATTCCACTTATTAATCCTATGATTTGTACAATCGCATTGCCTCCTCCTGTAATTGTAACAAGTTTACTCCACTTGAGAGCTTTCTCATATTTTGGTTTGGTCGATAATGACTGAATAAAAGCTATCATTAATATTGGTAATTATATGACAAACACATATTTTGTGAACTATTTATTACAATTGCCCGTGATATTTTTTTCTTTAAATCTTTATATTTTTTAAATTCCGATTTTTTTTGTCCTCATTAACTTCATACCCATATCCATATCCATACCCATATCCATATCCATAGTATGAATATCCTCCTCCTGCTTTCACATCATTTACTATTAATCCCATATTAGGGAATTCATTTTTTTCAGATAAGTTATTAATAAAATTCAGAGATTTTTTAAGGGTTAATTGTTGACGTACAATGTATAAAGTAGCATCAGCATATTTTGATAATATTTTAGCATCGCTTACCAGGCCAATAGGAGCGGAGTCAATAATTAAAATATCAAAGTTGTTTTGAAGGTAATTAAAAAGCTCCCCCATTTTTTCATCCACTAATAGCTCCGATGGATTTGGAGGTATGGGACCGGAGGGCACGATAAATAAATTGTCTACTCCCGGCACCGATGACAGTAATTCATCAAATGTAGCCTTTCCTAACATGAAGTCGGTAATGCCTTTACTGTTTTGGATATTAAAAGCCTTTGAGATTTTTGGTTTCCGTAAATCAAGCTCCAGAATAACGGTTCTTTTGCGGGTAGCTGCCCATATTGCGCCGATATTAATGCTTGCGAAAGTTTTTCCTTCAGCGGCAACTGTAGAGGTAACAAGTAAAACAGGTGTTTTCTCTTTTCTCATTAAAAACTCCAGGTTGGTTCTTACTACTCTGAATTGTTCTGAAACAGGGCTTCGGTCATTGGTGCCGACAACCAATTCTTTAGTTTTTTGTTTGAAATGTTCAATTTCTCCTATAATCGGTATATCCAATACTTTGATGATATCATTTCGTGACGATATCTTATCATTAAACAACTGCCTTAGGTAAATAAAGAGCGCCGGAATGAGTAATCCAAGTGTAACTGCATAACCATAAGTATTGGTCTTATTTGGACTAACAGGCGAAAAGCTAGTCTCTGCCGGTTCCAATGCATAAGAATTAGAAACTGCTGAAGCTCTTGTAATCGCAGACTCTTCCCTTTTTTGTAGCAGGAATAGAAATAATTTCTCCTTTATGCCTTGCTGCCGCATAATTTCCAACAACCCTCTTTGTTTAGAGGGTATGGTAAGTAAACCGGAACGATTAATTTGAAGTTGGGATTGAAGTTTATTACGAAGAGAAGTAGTAGCAGACCGGATATTTTTAAGATTTTCTAATAAACTAAGTCTTAATTTTTCTATTTGATTTTCCAAACCTATAATGATTGTATTACCTGCAGGTATAACCTTCATTTTCTCGTCGCGCTGTAATTGAGTACCATTATAATCACTGATAAGTGTTACCAGGGTAGGGTCGTCAATGCCTAAAGAAGAAGGAACAAGATTAAACCTGTTTGGAGGGTCATTTATATAAGTAGTCAGCATATCAATAATCCTCAACCTGACTTCCTGCTCGTTAAGCTTCTCCTGCACCTCTTTCATTTCAGTATATTGCGCACTGCCCTGACCCTCTGCATCAATCAATTCGTTTCTTTCCCTGAAAGTTTCCAGCCCTTGCTCCACATTACCCAGTTCACCTGTTAAAACTCCTAACCTGTCATCTACAAACCGGACTGTATTGTCCACTATTTTATTTTTTGCTTCTACTGCTGACCGGCTATACTGGTAAGTAAGTTGATTGAGTATGTCCGCCCCTTTTTGTGGCACTTCGGTTATAATACTTACATCCAGTGCACTTGCTTCTTTGCCTTGTTGGCGTACTTGTATTCCACCTGCGAAGACTTTAGCTGCAGTGTAAGAAGGCATCCAGGTAACTGTATAACTATCTTCAGTATTAAATTTACTGTTTGTACCAATGTCAATCTTTCCTGATCCTTTTTGGAGTTCAAATGCTTCTCCACTTTTAAGCCATTTGCCTTTTCCGATTACCTGGAAAGCGCCTTTATTATCAAAGCGTACATCAAAGGAGGTAACATTTAAAGAGTCTTTGACCGTTAAAGGCGTAAATACGAAACTGCGTTCTCCATATAACTCACTTTTTTTCACCTTTGCCTTATAAAAATACTGGACGTTTAAATGTAAAGAGTCAACCACTCTTTGCATTAACGGCGCAGATTTTAATATCATTGACTCATTTGCCAGGTTCGGTTTTTTCTTCTCCATACCAAGGTCTTCCAGTAAAAGATCGGATGTTCCTCCTTTATCATCATTAATTAAAATAGTTATACTTGAAGTGTAGTTTGGCACTTTGTATCGCAGATAAACATATGCAATCGAAATGCAGATAAGTATCGAAATGATAAATAAGGGCAAATAGATAATATATTTTAATAAAAATTCTTTAGCGCTTAATTTAACTACTTTGTCTGTCCCGCTTTGTTCTTCAAACATGAATAGTTGTTATTAATTTGTCAGGCTTATTATTAAAACTATTACTGATGTTGCAATACCTACAACAGAAGTAATTATTCCCAAATTACTCCTGGTCTGGGCCTGGTCTACATTTTTTAATTTTGCTTCAATCATTTCTACATACACCACATCATTCTGCTGCAGGTTATAGTAAGGAGAACTGAAAACATTTGTAGACGTAAGGTCTACTCTTCCTAACTTTCTTTGCCCGTCTTTTTCTCGAACTATCAATATGTTATTTCTTTTCCCAAACATGGTAATATCGCCACTTAAACCTATTGCTTCTATAAGGTTAATTTTACCCTCCGGTAACGGAATTGTTCCGGGGTTATTTACTTCACCCAATACCGTTATTTTGAAGTTCATAAACTGTACAGTAACAATAGGGTTCATTACGTACTTCACTAAAGAATCCGTTAACATGTTTACCACCTGGCCTCTGTTTAGTCCTTCTACCTTTAATCTGCCTAATTGAGGAAAGTTAATAGTTCCATTTGGCTCTACTATATACCCGCCTGGTGTGCTAACTACTGTTCCTGCTACTATTACTGGTGTCTGGTTAAACTGGGCAGCCGAGGTAGGTTCTAATCCTGTAACGGTAATAGATATTTTGTCGCCTTTTTGAATGATTGGTTCAAATGCTATCACTTTTGAGTAGGAACTGCTATCACCACCTTTGTTTAAATAAGTGACGCTCTCTAACGTTCTTCCCGGTTTGCACGAAAACAGGTAGAGAGTGACCAGGAAACACGGTAGTGTTTTTAGAAAATGGGACATGAAGGGTACTTTTGTAGCGGTATTCTGGACGGCTTCGCCACCCTCACTCCCATTTTGGGAATGTTGGGGTAGCGGAAATTTTGAGAGGTTTAAAGAGAGCTTTTGGAGTAAAAGTTGCTAAAAACGGTTGTTATAACGGAGTTTTTTGCGTCTTAGTATAAAACGACACCAAAAAAGGCAGAATTTTTTTTAGTTGCCATGGAAAGGATTTATTTTTTTCCCAAAACAGGACGATTCCAAAAAGCACTTTTACCTACTTTTTGTTGATGTGATCATTCTCTGTAAGAAGCCTTCTGAAAATATGCAGGGTCGTTGTGTTTAGAGCTAAAAGATGCAAAATGGTTTACCGATGAACGTAATGCGACGCAGCGATGCTGCCATAAAAACTGCTGCTGGTAACCAAAAAAATTTTCACACTGCCAGGAAATAAAGGAATTAATTGGAGAAGATGAGAAGGATAATTTTTATTTTTTATTGCTTATAAATACTCTGTTAAACAGTTTTGTTAGCCACTATCCTTACAGCTTTATATTTTATATTTTTTGATAAATGTTCCGAAAACTCTTCAACAAATTTGTAGAACCATGAAGATATAATTAGAATAATTAGTACAGTAATGATAAATAGTAAAGAACTATAAGAAATAACAATATGAGGTTTAATCAAGTTTATAAGTTTTATCCCAAGTGGAAAGTGTATCAAATAAATTGAGTAAGAGATTTTACCTGGAAACAGTAGAAACTTTGGTCCTGAATATTTGTATTTTAGTATAACTATTATTGTTATGAAAGTTGCTATCCATGCTGCAGTATCGTAAATAAAACAAACAAAAATTAAAAGTACAATAAGAGTGGCAATACTAAGAAAACGATTACCGGTATTGGTATAGATTGAAAAGCCAACCGTTCCTACAAGGAAAAATGGGATGTAGGATAATAAGGAAATGTATACGGTTAAATTAGTATGACTAAGGATTAGAAGAAGGGGAATAAGTATATAAAAAGTAATTTTTGATTGGTGCAGTAGCAGGGCATAAAAAATTCCGATAAATATATAGTATTGTGCTTCTACCATAAGGGTCCAGAAAACAGGATTGTCAGGCGGAAAATGAAAATATACAAGGCTTTTTAGAATTGATATAGCACCTTCCGGATAAACTTCATGTCTTATTTTATATGAAAAAAACATAATCAGAAGTGTAAGGGCCAATGCTGCCAGATAGGGCGGCTGAAGACGCAATAGTCTTTTATACAAAAAATTGAAATAATCTTTAATAGAATATTTTCCCTTTAATAAACTAAGGGGAATAACAAAACCAGATACCACAAAAAAGACCTGAACACCATACTTGCCATACTCGGCAATGGTTTTAAATAGTGCCGCTAAAATATGAGCATTTGACAGCGGTTTCGCGAAGTGGCAAAAGCATACCATAAGAACTGCTATACCTCTTAACAATACCAAATTGTCAAGTTCGCTGTTACTTTTTTTATTTAAATTGTTTTTACTCATTTTTGGTCTGAAAAGAAGATTAATCGTAGTTTTGAATGAGAATAAAAAAACTATAGGCAACTGAAGTGGATAGAACTTAAGTTCAGTTTCATTTACTTCAATTATACCTGTTGGCCTGGATTTATAAACTAAAGATCATTGCAACGTTTAACATAAGGTTTCTATTATGGTCGTCATCAGTATTTCTTCTATTGTTAGGAAGTCCATGGAAATAACTTACGTCGGCATTAATCCAGGTATATTCGTTTAGCATATGGTTAAAACCGACACCGGCGACCACACCAACATCGAAGGGTTTATATACCACTTTTGAATTAATTATTGGAGTTCGGTTATTTATTGTTTGCAATTCAGTTTTGCCGCCTATAAGATAACCGAAAGAAGGTCCTGCAAAAATCTTTGGTCTTATTTTCTTATTATATTCATAAAATAAATAAGTTGCTTTTACAGGTAATCTGAAGTAATGTAAATTGCTGGTAACAATTATACTATTATTATAAGGAACAATATCACCTTTTTCACCTTCTGCTGAATACATTATATCAAACTCAAGGTCAACATGTTCTGATACATTATATATGAAAGTAAGTCCTGCGTTTGCTGCTATTCTAACTCCGGGAGTAGGCGTGTTGATAATTGTTGTTGCACCTAAGCCGACAGTTGGCCCCATTGAAAAGTAACTCTGGGCTGCTACAGATTGGCAAAATCCAATAATAATCATAATGCCAATTAGAGACTTTGTCATTCCACTATTTTTTCAATTAAACGGTATTGTTCAATAAATATTTTATAGAGGAGTGGTTAAGGCAAAAATAAAGGACCATTAAGCAGGGTAAGGGCATGAAAAATAAGCCGCAACAATTCTTTTTAAGCTTTATATTGTTTCACATTTTGTTCGAAAACTGATGGGTCAGGTTTGTGAAGTGGAAAGGTATTCTTAAACTATTCTTCTTTTAGCAGAGTATCTATTGTTTCATTAAACTCCCTTTTATAAATGTCGTAATGTTCGCCAGTACCAGGTCCATAAAAACTGTTCTCAAGTTTTCTGACTCTGCCTTTTTTATCGAGTATGATTGATGAAGGAAAAACTTTGATTCTTGTTACCTGCGGTAATGTTCTTTCTGTTCGTAAACTATCTGAAACCGTTACTCCTGTATTTAAAATCGGATATTCAACATTAAACCTTCTTTTAAACTTTAGCAGACTTTGCTTTGATCGTTCAAAATCTGTCGAGTATTCGTAGGCTAATGCCACTATTTCAACTCCTCGATTTTTATTATTGCTGTAATAGTCACTTAAAAATTGGGTTTCGTCCATGCAATTTGGGCACCATGAGCCCATCAGTTGAACGATAACAACTTTGTCTTTGAACCTGTCATCTTTAATTGAAACAAGGTTGCTATCAAGGTCCGGAAATTTGAAACTAAGTTTTTCTTCTCCAGGCTTTAGATACATTGCCGTCTCATCCTGTTTTACTGTCGCTTTAGGATTTTTGATTGCCGTCCACTCACCTGAATAATTTGCACCAGAATAAAACTTTCCGTTTCCTATTGTATTGCCATAAATAATATCAGCTGTAAAAAGTACAGCATGGCTGCCATCAAATCCAGACATCATTAGCTTGGTACCTGTAACAATTCCTTCTAAATAACGATAATCACCGGTTGGCGTAAGAATGGATCCCGTTAATTTATTACCTTGCTGCCAAAGCTCTGCAATAGATGTTGCTTCCGTAGCTGTATCATCTAAAAACTTTACAGCCCATCTGCCTTTAACATTTGCTTTTGCAGGTCCATCGTCTAGTGGAAAACGGATAGCGCTTTTTATTGCAGTAAAAGGTAACAACTGCTCTGCACCTGATGTACCTTTTATCCAGATGCCTTTCCAGGTATCCTTATCAATTTTAGCTTTTAAAGCAGATTCAAAAACAGGCATTTTTATGAAAACAGAGTCATTTTTAAAAGTGACACTATCAACCAGCATTCTTTCTGCAGCATTTTTAATAAAAAATACTGTTCTGTTTTTTCTTGTTTCTTCCTCAAAATTAAAAACGATATTATTGCCGTCGGCACGATGTATAGTAGCTTGCCAGCTGCTTGATTGTTTAACTTCCTGTGCATAAGAAAAAGATACGCATGTTACAATGGTGACAATAATAAATGTTATCAATGCCCTTGTTTTCTTTAATTTCCTGATCAACTCTTTAGTTTTAATTATGCCTTAGCTGTTAACTCTTTTGGGGCTGCTACCCATGCCTTTGCTAATGCAATATCTTCAATAGAAAATCCTTTTGACTCAGCCGGTGAAAGATAATTAAAAACATAAGTAAGTTTTTGAATAGCACTCTTATCAATTACTATTGCAATTTTATTCCATTTGGCAAAATGCTTAAAACTTTCTTTTGCATCCATCATCCATGCTCCATATGTGAAGTTGCTAAGATCAGTTTCAAACACCATAATAAAGTTTAATTCTCCGAATTGTTTTGAAGCTTTATCCAATGCAGGTACAAGAGTTCGTTCATAATCTTCTTTAGTCACCTGCCCAACTGCACGCACGCCCACAACATGTGCAGGCACATCTGTCATTAATAGTAACATTTTTAAATATTTTTTATTTCAAATCGTATTCAAATAACTGTGCCATTTTAAGAAGTTGTCTAAAAATAATTTTATAGATTTTGTAGCGCGTTAAAAGTTGCTGGTCAGGCGACAGGTTGCTGGTCAAAAGACCAGCAACGGAAAAAAAAGCCGCAGTTGGTCGCCTAACCAACTGCAACTGCTTTAATAGGTTTCATTTTTAAACAGCAATTAACTAGTATTGGAAAAGTTGTTTCTTTGTAGCTATTTTCTGATTGAAGTATGATTTCAACCATAAAGAAACAGCCGGAGTGAATACAGCACAGAGAACACAAAGAGTGATATCTAAAACAATGTTCTTTACCGTACTTAATACTAAATCTACCGCTTATGAAATTTTGAAGATTTTTTTACAAAAGAAATAGTAAATATTTGCGGATAATTTTATTACAATAATTGGGTCATATATAATTATAATAACTTGAAAAAAGTTTTAAGCTCTTGAATAAACATCTTTTAATGTTGACGATAGGCAGAGAAAGTAAGTCAATTTTAAAAATTACCTGGAAGGAGGCTTTTTTGACTAAGAGCTTTACAATTAAATTTGTATTTGGCTGGGTATTACTTATTTCAATACTTTCTGTTTATCCTTATTATTTTGCATACATTCAAAGCAGGCAAGGAACAGTTTTACAAGATTGGCTTTTAGCTCTTATCCCTTCTACTGATTTGTCTGATCTGGTTTTGGGAATTATCGTAGTAACCACCTTACTGGGATTATTTAGAACCCTA
>Ga0210040_10009490_pt1 | contig 11315 bp, 10 predicted proteins | sample CryGeyCG12114_NA_FD_185462 | JGI IMG/M metagenome (GOLD analysis project Ga0210040, IMG submission 185462) | Groundwater microbial communities from aquifer - Crystal Geyser CG19_WC_8/21/14_NA (SPAdes) (version 2) | ecosystem: Environmental > Aquatic > Deep subsurface > Groundwater | place: USA... | reverse complement strand
TAGTTAGTTGCCACTAAAATTACCGTTTTAAACGCTAGTCATCTAATATCGAAACACTGGCTGAGTGAGTATTATGCAATGCAAATCCTGTATCCAAATGTTTGATAATACAATCAATTATACATATGAAATAAGACTTGGATTAATGAGTACAATTTTGTAAGATTACCAAACAGTAAACATACAGTGGGACTAACTATCTAACTAATGCTGTAAAAGTACTCATCTGAATTCCATAGGTGTGAAGATTCCATTTCTACTTGTCAATGCAAACTATACATGATTGTGATATAATTGTTTGTTCTACTTGTACCCCATAATTAAATAACAGAAAGGGGTCTAAAGTATCCATCAATCCATTTGTGCATTCTTACATGTGTTTCTTCAGCAAACAATGGGTCTTATTACCTTGCATTACATGTGAGCCATTGAGAACAATACTTTAAAATGATACAGAATGTTACGTCAGCAAAATCAATCACGCGGTAATAGTTAGAATGTGAACTGATTAGTACCCCTTGGCAGCCTATAATTCAAACGAAAATGTGAAATAAAAAACTTGTAAATTCCATAAATACTCTTCTTTTATTCAACTAATTATTATTACTATCATTCCTAGTTACAGTTTCTTCAGAATAAGAAAGTGTACTACACATGTTTGTTGTTACAAATTTATTTAAAAATCCACTCATAATAATATGAATACGAAACTCGAACGCCACAATGACCGAATGAGATGCACAAACTAGTACTTGCAATCATTCTTGTCCTGTCAATCTGTCAGCATAGTTAAATCTGAGTTCTATTCTTGTGTTAAATAACATTGTGTTTGCAGCCTAATATATTATACATAATTTGTTGATTGATGCTCCATTCATCATCAAAATTCTGAGATCTTCATCCTCTCATCAATTACATTATTAATATTTCGCTTAGTATTTAGTGCTCGAACCATTCTCATTGTTTGGCGTGCTAGTCAAGCATATAATGATGGCACATACAGACCAAGAATGGTGGTAAACTTGGCATGAAAACATAATAATGTGACGTGAACTGTGAGAGTTGGACAAAAGACACACCTTTTCATTTCATTAACTGTCTACATAACAAAATTGATGAGCTTAACAATGGGTGAGACTCTACTCTTCCATTAGTACTCACTCGGATTGAGGCAGCGAAAGGAAGTACATTTTTTCACATCCTACAGTTCAAATTAGTTGTTTTTTACCAGCATTGCAGAATGTCTGTATAGAATAATGCAGGTTGAAAGATTATGAGAACGATTGGACGGAATACTATATAGTCAAGCACATAGCAATTTGCACAAATTGAAGTGTCCAAGAGCATGTTGCCTGTTCACGGATCAGTAGGTCCGAAGACGCACCTTCGGAAGTGCAACAGGCATTTTCGTACACAATGAAACAATAGGTTAAGAACTACATTCACTGACTGAGAGTCACTCTGTGATTACATAAGTTAGTCGGTCAACATGAGCTCGTGAATCATACGAATTTATTGCTTATTATTCTCGTATGTTTAAGTTTATTACAAGACACTTATCAGTCGAGGATCTTTGATTTGCTGCGAGGATAAAAGTTATTATATTGATTGATCTTACGAAGAAATCATATAGCGATGGAAATGGAGCTATGTACGTAATGTTATTAGGTGGATGTAATACTAACTATACGGAACTGGGAATTAATTTATTGCCTCCTTACTAGACAAACACACACATGTTTCAATATCCGGAGAGAAATCTCCTTGAAACGTGACCCCATTGTACGTTTCTATAATGCATCAATTAATTGGCAGATGAGTTATTGATTTGGGGCTCCAGGCTTGCCGTAATTATGAGGCTGTTTTTATTTGTGTTTATAAACAAATTAAAAATTGGAGTGTTTTGAACGATGTAGAGATTATTTGTCAGTTGAATTAGCATTTTTTATGCTTATTTTCTTTGCAGCAAAGTATTGTAACGGGATTTCAACCTTGCATAAGAGGCTGTACAATTTTCATGTTTCATTCAAATTAGTTATAGAAATTATCCAGCAGCAGTCTGCTGTAATTGAAATCGGAGTTAGTCAAGTAGTTTCATGGTTTTAGTTTAATGAATGAATACAAGGTCAATGGAATTTATCCATTAATAAAGATCCATAGAATTCCAGGAACTGGGATTCAATAAAATAATAAACACATTCATTCGATAAGATTCCGTAGTTTTAGATATTCTCACAAGTATGAATGCATGGAATGATAGAATTTAGCTCAACAGCTTCATTACATTACATCCTTCCTGTTAATAATGAAAAAAATCTGCAAAAAAACTTAGAAAACCAGTTAGAGTACATTATTTTACGTGATTGACTAACATTCATGCTCATTTTCGTATCGATCGCTCCTTTTGGTTTTAAATCCCATGCTTAAACTCATCTATCTATTGCAAGTATAAAAAACTAAAAACGCCATGAGAAAGTAAACTCTTCCATATTGACATTAATTTAGTTTAAAATCCGTTAATGCATGCATACAGAAATATGCACGATTTGATAACAATACATTGAAAACACTATCAACAGAATTCTTAGGCTACGGATGTACGTATAACGTATACATTAGTACGCTATATTGATGACACCAACAAACTAACACTACCTGTTTGTTATAAAGCTGGCTCAACTTTTACTTTTTTACAAGTAAATTTTTATGAGCATAATAGTACAATTCTTACCTTTAACAATCTGCAAATAAAAATCCTTATAAATAATTAATGCAATGCACATCAAAGTTTGCTTGTGGTGAAGTGATGCTGCGTTACATATCAAGTGTCATCATCAAAATTATGATGGTACTATTTGTGCATACTTACGTACGCACTGTTATAGTAGTTGATGTTTGCACTTTTTTCTCTCAATTGTCACGCATGCAAACTCAAAAGCTCTGAAAGTCCACAATGAATGGCCACTCAAGTGTGTGCGCATACAAATTAATCCAAATATGCAAACAATTTAGCCAAAAAAACAGCACATATGCATTTATTGTATCCAAAATGGAGGAAGAAGAAGACGCTCTTTTTCTCTCACTAGGGTAGAGGAAATGTATCTGGTTATTTCTTGAATAATAATAAAATTTCTGCCATGAACATTTATTCAGTTTTACTTTACGGCATAAGAGGACCCAGCAAGAAACTAATGATGACAATGTAAGCTTAGATGACAATGATGGTGGTTTGGTAGGTATGCAAGACAAGTAATTATTATTATTGTCGTTTTTAATTATGTTACACACACGTTTTCAACAAGTTTATTACGTTTAGTCAGATTCTCTGTTTCATACAAATTATGATCATGTTTTACATTTTACTGTCCAAAAATGTGCATTTCGTACTTGTGTCCCACAAGTCAGTCAACTTTTTTTTATAGTTGTTGCAAGTTAAATTTTATTAAGAACTAAATAACCCTAAATTTTAAGCCACCATTGAAAAAATACAAAAGTAGGTGGATGCAATTACAGTGGACCTCCAAAATGTATAGTAAACATGGAGGGTAAGTTTATAAAAAGCTGTTTTGATGAAACCATATACTAATTACTTTAGCGGTATTGAATAAATCATAACTAACTCAAAATTCCAAAAACGCTTCAACCTCCATAAATTATTTAATACCAATTCAGCCACTAGCTACCCACTCAAATGTTTTGTACTATACAAGCATTAGATTAGCTAGGTAGCGTTTAAAGAGAGACGCGCGTGCAGTTTGACAGGATGAGCTGTTCAATAATTTAATCACAGGCATTTTTTATAACTTTTGTGTGCGTGAATACACACGCAAATTACGGAAACTACTAGGTTCGCCTACCCCCACTCAATTGAGCGTAAAGTAAATAGTAACAAAACAAAACCAACAGACAATGCTTGTTTTCAACTTAATAACTAGAATTGCAATAGCTATTTACAAAAGCTCATAGTAGCCCATGGCCCATAGTAGTTTGTATATCGCAGGAATTTTAATGCATGCTACAACTTTGACAGCGTTACTTTTTCAAGTAAACATTCATTTTTTTCACTACCAACCAAGTCAATATCAAATCCATTGGGAGTTGGTAACTAACTAACTGCATATAATCTTATGGCTTTATATACAATAGAACCGATAAGTAGTTAGCAAGCTCGTGTAATTCATTTCGAAGACCACTACACTAAACTAACTAACTAATAGCAAATTCCACTCATGAACACGAATTCTGCCAGTAATGCATGCCTGTGTATTATTGAGAATTGTGATAAAAATAATCAGGTACACGCTTCCTTTTTTCCCTATCTTTCTAAATGGTGTACAAAAGATCCTATTGCCACTACAAATTTGGTGATATAATCGTCCATAATGTCTGCGCACCATTCCGATTGAAGAAGGGAATGCATAATAATGGTAATCCTGTTGGCCACTCACTAACTATGCATACAGTTGCCTACAATGGAATAATGATTCCATCATCTTCAATTTTTTTTTCACTTGCACTCTTCTTATGCTGGGTACACTGTACACCAGTCCTCATGATGATAATTATATCTTTGAGTTGAGTTAGTAAAGTTAGTTTGCATCGGACTCTATATATACCGTACTACCTCACAGTCACTTTGACTGCTATCTCTTATGCATAGATCCACGCTTCTGTAAAAGAACCATAACAAATGCATACTGTGATTATACCCCAAGATTTAGCAGACATCTTCGTATTCGTACATCTTATCCTAAAATTGGTCCCTGGTGTCCACTTGAGTGTTAGATTCGGTCCTGACAAGTCCTATGTTCCGCTCTTTATAGAAATCACTGTGGCCCTCCAAACACAAGTTTAGTAACTGACAAACCAGTATACTCAATCTGTAGCCCTGGATGGTTTTAAGTTTACAATTCCAATGCATCATGTAAAGTCCTTTCTTGTCACACATTCAGATTCTCAGATAAAGAGAAAAATACAACTTTTGTGTGCTCACTTTACCCTTGTGAGCCAAATTTACTTTGCTTCTCACCATCTTTGTTTACTGTGCCTGTGTTAAAAACCAAGTCTAGTCAAATACAACTGTCATCATCAAATATAATCCCCAAAAATGAAGTTCATAGGTGGGATCCCGACTGGATTCTTATGGACCTGTATTGTAGCCATCTGTATTCTCAGTGTCGCAAACGGTAAGAAAATTGTTCTGTTACGTCCCATATTTTTTTCACTGGCGAAAGCTTCCTTCGTAAAACTGATCTGAATATTAATTGGCTTAAGTATCTATAGTGCACGCATTTAGATTCCTCCATTGCAAATGTGTTCTATCTGTTTGAAACACACAATGCGTCCAAATAGACAAACTTTCCTTCCCTTTGTTTTTACTTGATATTATACAGCACGTCATTGTAGTAATTGACGTGAATCACTAACTAACTATGTATCATCAGATTCTCCTATTGCATAACTAACTAGGCAAACAGTAGCAATAAAATTATCAACACAATATGGGCATATCTCATACAGTAATGTAAGTCAGTCAGTCAGTCACTCACAGCATGAAGTGAGTTAAAACACCGATGTCACTAATTAGCTCCCTACTGTCTTGTTAGACATTATACCATTTCCATAATACAACTAACTAACTAACTACGTACACGGAGTTATTATTTATTCCACACATGGTATGCTAAATACCTACAGGGATGACAACAATATATAGAGTGCAATGGAGCAGATTGAGAACAACATTGCGTTACAGTGGTAGCTAGCTACTAGCCTTTTGCAAAACTAACGTCAGTCATTAGACAGCGCGTCATTTCTCTGTATGAATGGGATCGAATAAAAGGAAAACCATGTTAGTCTGCCGAGAGTGATGAACAATGCAGATTAATGACATCCAACCATTCACAGAATAATATCAAGTGTTCAATTAAATTACCATCATCATCAATGGTACTAACTAACTAACTAACTAATACAGTAGTATTTTGTAAGTAAACTTCCTTCTTATGAAACTGACTGACTGAAAATATTTTATCCCCACTGTCTTCTGAATATGGGGACAACTTTTTTTTTTAATCCTGGCTCACCTGAGTACACACTTTTTTAGTGCAGTTCGCAACTATGTATAAACTCATAGACAAAAACTGAATAAGTTAGTACAACGTACACAAGCACATATGATGGACACTGAAATCAGGCAAACTTTAAAAGCTTAAATTCCGTACAGAGATGAGTGCACATTTTGTACATAAAATCTTATACATGCTGACTGAGAAACAAGTGCTTGCAATGGCGTGAAAATCACACAAAACTCTGCTTGACAATTATTATAACTAACTAACTAACTGGGGCTAGTTTAGTTAGTAAGTTAAGTTAGAGTTAAGTTAGATAGAAATTGAAACCATCATTTGATCTTGCTGCTGAATTAATGCATGAAGGTTAGTCATTAAAGTCAGTTTTGCCGCTCTACAGTGGTTTCCATTTATTATTTAAAGGATTGAAAACCAAAACGTTTAGTTTTTGTGAACCCAGTAAATAACTAACTTTAAAGTTAGTTGACTTACTAACTGACTACAATTTCCGCCAACAAGTTACACTACACCCTATATGGAAGGATGATAGTTACACTTCTACTTGGTGCAATCTGCACACAAATTATGTGTCAACATCAGTCAGTAAGTTTAAAACATTTTGACTCGGACCTTCAAATCTCAATCTTCACATTTCGACATTTTTTCTTCTTCTCTTTGCCTGCACAAATATTAGATGAATGTGTACATATTTCCCAAGTGCTTTCCTAACATGTACGCGAGATCCATGACCGTTTATATTACAGTGTTAGCGTCTCATTCGGACAACTGTTGATGGATTGGTGGCCATTTGTTTTTTTGTAATAATGAATGCGTCGGCAGGTACAGTGCAGGCACAGATATTATGAACTGTCTGGCTGACTGACAATGAGTAGAGCATTCTTGTATAGCATCATTTGATATTCGTAGCAACAATAGAGGTTAAACACTTTTTTTTTTCTATGGATTCTTGGTTCGTCAATTTTTATCTCCCATTTTTTCAAATGGCAAATTGGTGAGTACAAATCAGTTTCTGTCAGCAAATTATAGAGTCAAAAGTACGGCGCTAAATGGATGAGATTGAATTTCTAGTTTTAATGTTTTGCCAATTGCATGCAGCATATATACGAATTTCATATTTGGGATCGGAACTATAGTTAGTTAGTTTGTTCCAAAAAGATGAGCACAGTGAACTCGAATGAAACGTTAGTCATTTTCATTACCAGACTAAGTAAGGTGAATCCGTAACATTGAGGATGGCGCAATAGATTTTATAGTTCAACTATCATATTTTTAGCTAGCGCCTAGTTAGGAAACGACACTTGCAATCAATGATTTTTTTGGCATGCTAGATGAGATGATGATACGACTTCATATGGGCGTGTAACTCTATACTACAGATTAAAGTTACTTTGGCAAAAATGATCGTGTTGTAATTACTCCTGTGTAATTAAATTCAAGTGCAACACGGCGAGATGAAGTTACAAACAGTGAGCCATCAAAGTAAAATGGATGAGCGGCCCATATTTCCTACCTATAAGTGATCGTATAATTACTTTGTTCTTTGTACATTAGTTTACAAGTGAGTAAGTCACTGAAAACTACCCACGCATTCCAAGAGAAACGTTTGAATTCTAAATTTGTAACTGTATCAAAGGCATGGGGTGCTCGAAATCTTTTTTACGAGCATCTATATTTACAAAGTGAGCCTAAAAGATGAGATAAAGACAAAACTGTAATACAAAGAAGGGAAATTGAATCCGCACGAGTTGTAAATAGCAAAAGTTTTACAAGATTTTAATTTGAATTACTTATATTATACTACCTTACAATAAGATAGAGTAGCAAGAATCCATAAATAACTGGTTCAGTCAGTCTATAGCACTTATTTAATTCCTTAAAGTGGGCAACTAACTTTTAGGTTGATTAAATAAGATTCACAGGCATTTAGGAAAACTGACCGTCATAAACACAGTAGTATGTAAATAAGAAAACAAGTGCGAACAACAAACTGACTTGGGGAACTAATCAAATAGTTTTATTCCCCGTAGTTTACGTGCAGTGTGCACGTAATGAAGAAGAAGATTGATTGAATGTGGAGCAACGACAGCACGTTAATCAGTCTGTAATTATCACTACTTAACTTTGTTTTTCAGTCAATTACAATGTTAACAAAGAGCAGGCACTTGAAAAACTTATTCATCTCTGAATAAAATGTATGGAACTTCGGAATAATGTCCCAATGCGTTGCAATCCTTAATAAGAGATGCACCATTTGTACTTTATTGTAATTATGTTAGTTAGCTAGTTTGTCTGAAAAACGCAATTCAGTCTACTTGCAGTAGTATGTAGTCATTTCAAAAGAGTTGTAAATGAGACTTTTTAAAGCTATATTAGCTCCTTTTCATCTCTCAATTTCATAAATAAAATTAATCGAATTCTCTGGTAAATGGACCATTGCCATAAAGCTATACACCTAATGCATTATGTGACTTGTTTCAAGTAAGTACACTAATTTAAGTGTGAGAAAAAAGTTTAACACGAACCAACAATGGACGACTAAAAAACTGAAACAAAAAATGAGTAAAAGTACAACGATGAGAACAAGTCGTGATTTTGACAATGATGACCTTTAATTTGCGTCCAAAGATGCAATCATGTAATAATGATGGCGTAAACTGTCTAATGCACCTTTTATTACATTTTTCATCGTCGATTCAGAAGCTAACTAACTAGCAACTACTTAAGCAACTATCAAAGAAAGACTCTCCTTCAATAACACAATAAATACACACTAAATTGGCTGCACAAAAAATTAGCCACATGCTTAAATTAGGATTAGTGAGCAAATAATACATCATATTTCAATGTCCTTTCAGTTTGCTCACGACTCCCAATGCCAGTCTGTTGACAATTCATAAAAGTATAATGCTGACTGAGAAGATGAAAAATAAAAAAAAAACTGGCAACCACGGCTATTCAATCAGTCAGCCCATCTCTTTTTCCCATTCATTTTATCCATACGAGTTCACATGGCACGCACACATTTTTTTTGCGCCTTTTGATTGTGGAGTTGTGTGGACAGACACAAGTCCATGGATTTGCATAAGGTTCGCCCATTATGATGAAATGGTCAAATGATCAGCTCGCGCAACTAACCGATTAATACAGTAATCCGTCTAGGCTGACGCCATATAATCACGTCACGCCTAATCTCACTCAAGTGTACCAAATGCAAGAGTAGTTGTTGTTGAGCGAAGATTCACCTTTTAGAGGGCTCCATTCATAATGATCATCATTCTTTGCAACCAACTGTCCACCTCTTCATCTCCATTTGTGTACAGTGAGTATAAATGGGAATGACTGGGGGCTCCCATGGCTTAACTTGTAGATTCGAATGTAATTCAATGCTCCTGTCCTCTGAACATTACTCACACACAGCGGTTCATGGCTATTATGGATGGGAACAACAGGTGACTTTTGTGTATATACTAAGATGCGTCCAATCCTGCTTTTACAAGTAGTTTGTAAATGTTAGTAAATGCTGCCAGTTTTGCAAGTTTGCACTATTTCAAGTGAACACGGTTATAGTTAATTATTTAGATAGGAGATTGGTAAAGTTAGTTGTTGAAGTCTCTATAATGTAGCATCGTTCTGTGAATTATGTCTGGTAACCTACATGAGAGTATTTGCTCTAGCCCAGTGAAAAATGTAGTCAGCCACGTTGATTTTATGGACGCATTGAATACAGTCATCATGGTCGTAAAATTTCTATGATTGACAGTAGGACTCTTAATAATAATCCAATCATAAAGGAAAATGCCCACACCCCTGCAGTTTGTCAGCAGTAGTATATAAACGTCTTTTCGTTGCATAAAAAAACCAACATAATAGTAATAATAGCACGCATTTCTGGGGTAGTGAGATAATGATAAGAGTGCATTTGGTATACTTGAGCGAATACACATGTTATTACCATGCATAAAAGATTCACAAAAATGCATAACTAACTAAGGGCAAGCAAAAAAATATAACGGAAAAAAGTGAAAGTGGTTTGTTAGTTAGTAATACACAAGTACGTACACATATTATGTTTGTATGCATATATAAATCATTACAGGATCTTGTTCTTCTCAGTTAGTTCCTCTTGCCTATTTTCAATAAATGATTTTTCTTACCTTTGTTGTTTTCTGGCATAATAATCTATACTTGTCACATTTATAGGAAGATGCTACTGAGAACTTCATGTCATTAATTACATCACAGAAGGTAGATGATGCCAGCCATTATGTACTATAATGATATACATTTGGTAAAGGGCAAAAAAAAGTGAAACACCTACTATTAACTATGACTAACTAACTAGCTAACTAGAATGGCGACAATTTGTAAATTTATTTTGTTAGTTTGTACTTTTGGTAGCACCTAATGTCCCTAATCACTAATTAAATGAATATGTAACAATAATAACGGTAATTACTAACTAGTGCTATTTCTGTATTGTATCATATGTGTTTCATCATATGGACGCCATATAAAAGGAGTTTCCGCTTCAACGAATTTCCATTTTAAACGTTGCTAATAATAATATGAGGTATTTATGATTTCGTCATTGCGTAGGGACAAAACTGAGACGCTTCAGTGGAAATTATGGTCACCGTCTTCATCCCGTACGATCGTCCCTTCTCCGAAACTTCCACTCTAGTGACCATGAGTTGGAGACAGCAGCAACTAATTTGGATCACCTGTCCAATTTCATCGTTCCACCTAAACGAACTTTATCTCCACCAAGGTACGACTGGGATTTGAAGGCAGTTGACAATTTGTCCGATTTGTTGGGACAGGAGAGTGCCACCAGCGGCTATCGGTATGCCAAGCCAGCGGAACCTTTCAGTGAGACCGAAAGTGCAGAAGCAGCCAGTGAAAATGAGAATAATGTTGAAGTCCAGGATGAACAGACTGGAACGGAAAATGAGGAAATTAAAGCTGAAGAGGAATCTGAAGCTAAACAAGAGGAATCTGATGGCTATGTGTACAAAGCACCAGAAACACCAGTAGACTTGAGTATTCCCATTGATACAGAGCAGAATGAGATTGGTGAACAAGTTCCGGTAATTATAGTTTGTTAGTTAGTGTAGATATTATGAGCCTAATGCAGTTTCCCAAGAGCTCAGAAATAATATAAAAGCGTGCGATCATACATGCATGCACTTTCAAGGGAAATATAATGACAGAAAGGGGAAAATA
>Ga0210040_10009489_pt1 | contig 11317 bp, 9 predicted proteins | sample CryGeyCG12114_NA_FD_185462 | JGI IMG/M metagenome (GOLD analysis project Ga0210040, IMG submission 185462) | Groundwater microbial communities from aquifer - Crystal Geyser CG19_WC_8/21/14_NA (SPAdes) (version 2) | ecosystem: Environmental > Aquatic > Deep subsurface > Groundwater | place: USA... | reverse complement strand
GGCGAGCACGGCGATCCGCCCGCCGACGGCGAGCGCGGCGACGGCGCTGGGCAGGACCGACTCGAGCGCGGCGAGCTCGCCGTTGACCTCGATCCGCAGCGCCTGGAAGGTGCGCTTGGCCGGGTGCCCGCCGGTGCGCTGGGTCGCCATGGGGATCGCCGAGCGGAGCAGCTCGACCAGCCGGCCGGACCGCTCGAATGGCTCGAGCTCGCGGGCCTCGACGATCCGGCGCGCGATGCGGTCCGCGAACCGCTCCTCGCCGTAGCGGCGCAGCACCCGGGCGATCTCACGCGCCGGGTAGGTGTTCAGGACCTCCGCGGCGGTCGGGCCGGAGCGGCCCATCCGCATGTCCAGCGGGGCGTCGGCGGCGTACGCGAAGCCGCGCTCGGCCGAGTCGATCTGCAGGGAGGAGAGGCCGAGGTCGAGCAGCACGCCCTGCACCTTCGGGTGGCCGAGGCGCTCGAGGACGTCGGGCAGCTCGTCGTAGACGGCCTCGACGAGGGTGACGCGGTCGCCGTACGGGGCGAGCCGCTCGCCCGCGAACGCCAGCGCCTGGGGGTCGCGGTCGAGGCCGACCAGGTGGGCCTCGGGGCACGCCTCGAGGAGTGCGCTCGCGTGGCCGGCCAGCCCGAGGGTGCCGTCGACGACCACCGGGTGGGGGTTCGTGGGGGTGGGGACGAGCGCCGGGGTCAGGAGGGCGAGGACCTCGTCGAGCATGACGGGGACGTGGGTCGGCCGCGCCGAGCCTTCCCCGCCGGTGCTCTCGACCATGTAACCGCTTGACCCTTCGGCTGTGCCCTGCTCGTCCGGCCGGCCCACGGCTTGGGCCGGTCGGTCCACGCGGGACGTGCCGGGTGGTTCCAACCCGAGGCCTGCTGGCGACCTGGCACCGGGGAAGTGGTGCCAGGGCGCCGGCCTGCGGGTTGAAGCCGCTCGGCACGTCCTGCGTGCTGTCCTGCGCTTGCTCGTCGTGCTCGAGAGCTCTCCGGCCTGAGGGGGGAAGTCCTCAGACGCCCGGGAAGACCTCGTCGTCCAGGTCGGCGAACGCCGACTCCTTGCTCGCCTCGTAGGCCTGCCACGCCGCGGCGTCCCAGATCTCCACGCGGTTGATCGCGCCGACGACGACGCAGTCCCGGTCCAGGCCCGCGTACGCCCGCAGGTGCTGCGGGATCGTCACCCGGCCCTGCTTGTCGGGCGTCTCGTCCGAGGCCCCCGACGCGAGCATGCGTTGGTAGTCCCGGACCTGCTGGCTCGAGGACGCCCCCCGGACGCCCTGGACCAGCTCGGCGAAGGTCGCGACGGGCCAGATGGCCAGGCAGCGCTCCTGGAAACGGGTGATCACCAGGCCCTCCGCCAGCTCGTCGCGGTACTTCGCCGGGAGGATCAGCCGGCCCTTCTCGTCGAGCTTCGGAGTGTGGGTCCCGAGGAACACGGGCCCTCCTCTTCCACTCCACGATGCGGGTGCTGAACTCCACTGCGCGCCACTTTACTCCACTTCGCCCCACTCGAACCCCTCCTCGCTGCGCGTCGGCCCCCGAAGCACCGCCCGACGGCGTCGGGAGGGAGGTTTCTGTCGCGCCGACCAGGTTTCGGAAGCCCGCATACGATGAGCGGGCACCGCACGAGGAAGCGCCGGCCGCGCCCGCGCGCGAGCACGGCAGCAGCCCTCGGGACGTCGTCCCGCTGGACCACCGGGACGAAGGGGACCGCTCGTGAGCCTGGGCGTCGACAGCGACGCGCGGCAGGATGCGCGCACCGAGCAGGCCGACCACTCCGTCGCGGACGTGGTGGCCGTGATGGGCCGCGTGCGGCAGGCCATCGAGCAGGTGATCGAGGGCAAGCGCGAGGCGATCGACCTGGCCATGGTCGTGCTGCTGGCCGAGGGCCACCTGCTGGTGGAGGACGTGCCGGGCGTCGGCAAGACGATGCTGGCCAAGGCCATCGGGCGCTCGATCGACTGCTCCGTGCGCCGGGTGCAGTTCACCCCGGACCTGCTGCCGAGCGACATCACCGGCGTCTCGATCTGGAACTCCGACACCCGCGACTTCGAGTTCAAGCCGGGCGGGATCTTCGCCAACATCGTGGTGGGCGACGAGATCAACCGCGCCTCCCCGAAGACGCAGTCCGCGCTCCTGGAGTCCATGGAGGAGCGCCAGGTCAGCGTCGACGGCACGACCTACCTGCTGGACGCCCCGTTCATGGTGGTCGCCACGCAGAACCCCATCGAGATGGAGGGCACCTACCCCCTCCCCGAGGCCCAGCGCGACCGCTTCCTCGCACGCCTCGAGATGGGCTACCCGACACCCAGCGCCGAGCTGGACATGCTCGACTCGCACGGTTCGTCGGACCCGCTGTCGCGGCTCACCCCGGTCACCGACGCCGCGACCATCCGCGGCCTGATCCGCGCGGTCGCGGGGGTCTTCGTGGCGCCGGCCGTCAAGCACTACCTCGTGTCCGTCGTCGGGGCGACCCGCACGTCGCGCGACCTGCGCCTCGGCGCCTCGCCGCGCGCGAGCCTGCAGCTGCTCCGGGCGGTCCGGGCGTACGCGGCGCTGCAGGGCCGCGACTACGTCACGCCCGACGACGTCCAGGCCCTCGCCGTGCCGGTGCTCGCGCACCGCGTGCTGCTGTCCGCCGAGGCCCAGCTCTCCCGCCGCAGCGCGGAGGAGGTCATCCGGCGCGCCCTCGCCGAGGTCCGGGTGCCCGACCGCAACCCCGGCCGCTGAGCGGGGAGCGGGACCGCACGTGAAGCGCGTCTGGACGGTGCTGACCGTGCGTGGGCGGTGGCTCACCGGGGTCGGCCTGGTCGTGCTGCTCGGCGCGATGGTCAGCGGCCAGCGCGACATCATGCGCGTGGGCCTGCTGCTGCTCGCCCTCCCCCTGGTCGCGCTGGTGCTCGTGCTGCGGGCGCGGCTGCGGATGTCGGCGGAACGTTCCGTGGAGCCCGCCCAGGTCGCGCTCGGCACCCCGATGCACGGCCGGATCACCCTCGGCCAGGACTCCCTGCTGCCCGCGGCGCTGCTCGAGCTCGAGGACCAGGTGCCGGCGGAGCTCGGCGAGCGCCCCCGGTTCCTCATCGACCACGCCACCTCGCACTGGCAGCGCACCGTCGAGTACCCGCTGCTCGGCCGGGCCCGCGGGCACTACCGCACCGGCCCGCTGATGGTCCGCACCACCGACCCGTTCGGGCTGGTGCAGCTCGACCGCACGTTCACGGCGACGAGCGAGGTCGTCGTCACCCCGCAGGTGTTCGACCTCAGCCGCGTGGCCGCGGGCGGCAGCGGGGGCAGCGCCGGCGAGTCCCGCCCGCGACGCATCGGCGTCTCCGGCACGGACGACGTGCTCGTCCGCGAGTACCGCCAGGGCGACGACGTGCGCCGCATCCACTGGCGGTCCACCGCGCGTTCTGGCGACCTGATGGTCCGCCGGGAGGAGCAGGCCTTCGACCCGAGCACGAGCGTGCTGCTCGACACGCGGGCCGCTGCTCACGCCGGCCGCGGCCTGCACCACTCCCTCGAGTGGGCCGTCTCCGCCGTCGCGTCCGTCGGGCTGCGGCTGGCCGAGGACGGCTACACCGTCGACGTCACCACCCCGGAGGGACCGCTGCAGGCCACCACCGCCCGGGGGCCCGTCGCGGCCGACGCCCTGCTGCGCCAGCTCACCGACCTCCAGCCCGTCGCCGGGCACGGCCTCGGCCACCTCCTCTCCGACGCTGGGGGCGAGCGCGGCGAGCAGCTCGTCGTGGCCGTCCTCGGCCGGCTGACGCCGGAGGAGGCGTACGCGCTCGCCGGCGTCCGTCGCCAGCGGGCCACCGGGCTCGCCCTGGTCCTCGACGTCGACGCGTGGGCGCGGGTCGGGTCGCGCGGTGAGGTCGAGCCCGCCGGGGACGCCCCGAGCGCGGCGACCCGGGCGGCGGAGGTCCTGGCCGAGCGCCAGTGGCGCGTCGTGGTCGTCGACCCCGCGATGACCGTGCCGCAGGCCTGGGAGGCCCTCGAGCGCACGGCGGTCCCGGCGTGAGGACCCGCTGATGCGCGCCGACACCCGCCTGGGCCTCGCGACCGTCCTCGCGATGGGCCTCGCGACCCTGACTCTGCTGCCCCTGACCAGCGACCGGCTGTTCGTGCCGCTGACCTGGCTCGGCACCGTGCTGCTCTGCACCCTCGGCCTCGTCCTGCGCCGCCGCGGCGCCGGCGCCAGCCTCACCTTCGCGACCCAGCTGCTGGCCGTCGTGATCGGCTCGCTCGTGCTCGCGTTCGGGCTGAGCGGCGACCCCGACCTCCTCACCCGCTACCCCCGGCTCTGGGCCCGCGGTGTCCTGCACATGCAGACGCAGAGCTCGCCGATGGGTGCCGACCCGGGCGTGCTGCTGATCTTCGTGACGACGATCTGCCTCGTCTCGGCGCTGGCCGACCTGGTGGTCTCGGGCCTCGAACGGCCGGCGTGGGTCGTCGCCCCGCTCGCCACCCTCTTCGCGGTTCCCGCCATCGGCCTGGGGTTCGACTCCGGCGTGCTGAGCTTCGCGTGCCTGGCGCTCGGCTACCTGGCCGTCCTCGTCGCCGACGGGCTCAACCGCGCCGCCGCCTGGAACCGCGGGCTGAGCGCCGACTCCTCCCGCAGCGAGGCGCACCGGACCAGCGCCACCGGCACCCGTGCGCGCTCCACCGCCGGTCCCGCCGTGTGGCGCGCCGCCGGCCTGCTCGCCGGGCCGGCCGTCGTGCTCGCGCTCGTCCTCGCCGTGCTGCTGCCCACGGTCAGCCTGCCCGGGCTCGGGATCGGCAACGGATTCGGTGGGAACGGCCCGCTCCAGCTGACCGACCCGAGCCTGGACCTCAAGCGCAACCTCAACCAGCCGACGAACCGGGTCGTGTTCCGCTACACGACCGACAAGCCCGGCGGGGTCTACCTGCGGATGGCTGCGCTCCCCCAGTTCTCCGACGCCGGCTTCGGCAACACCCAGATCCGGCTCAACACCGGCACCAGCCTCTCGGAGCCGCCCGGCTACAGCGGGCAGGTCCCGCCGGTCCGCACCACCAGGATCACGTCGATCGACTTCTCGTCGCAGTACCTGCCCGCCCCGTACGCGGCCCGCAGCTTCGACGCGGCCGGGGAGTGGAGCTACAACAGCGACTCCCTGACGATCGTGAACAGCGAGAACCGCGCCGACGAGCTGACCAACCTCACGTACGAGGTGCGCAGCTGGGACATCGCGCCGACCGCCGAGGAGCTCGGCCGTGCCGGCGCCGGGTCGCCGGCCGACGGGGACGTGACGGCGGAGGTCCCGCGGGACCTGCCCCCCGAGCTCGTCGAGCTCAGCCGCCAGGTCACCCGCGGGGCCGACACCCCGTACGCCCGCGCCGCCGCGATCCAGGCCTACCTGCGCGACCCGGACAACTTCACCTACGACACCCAGGCGCGGCCGGGCACCGGCTACCAGGCGCTGGTCAACTTCCTCACCAGCGACCGCCGCGGCTACTGCGAGCAGTTCGCGAGCGCGATGGCGATGATGGCGCGGGTCAACGGCATCCCGTCCCGGGTGGCCGTCGGCTTCCTGCCCGGCAGCCAGCTCGGCGACACGTACGACGTGTCCGTGCGCGACATGCACGCCTGGCCCGAGCTCTACTTCTCCGGCTACGGCTGGGTGCGCTTCGAGCCGACGCCGGGCGTGCAGACGGGTTCGCCGCCGCCCTGGACCGTCCCCACGGACGACGCGGACACCCCGAGCGCCAGCGCGGCGCCCTCGAGCGCGCCGAGCTCGGCCGCCCCGAGCGCGTCCACGGCCCCCAGCACCGCTCCCCAGGACACGCCCACGACCACGGTCGAGACGACGACCACGTTCCCGTGGCGCACGGTCTTCGTGGTCGCGGGCGCCGTGGTCCTGCTGCTCCTGCTCGCGGCCCCCGCCGCCCTGCGCGTCCGGCGCCGCCGGGTCCGTCTCGACGCCGACGTCCCCACGGACGAGCAGGTCGAGGCGGCCTGGGCGGAGCTGCGCGACACGGTGCTGGACTTCGGCGGGACCTGGCCCGAGGGCACCCCGCGCGCCGTGGGCCGCGAGCTCGGCGAACGCCTCGAGCCCGCCGACCGCGACGACCTCGGCCGCGTCGCCACCCTCGTCGAACGCGCCCGCTACGCCCCCGACCTCGGCGACCCCGAGCAGGCCCGCGGCCTCTCCGGCACGACCACCTCCCTGCGCCACGCCCTCAGCGCCCCCGCCGGCCGCGGCCGACGCCTCCGCGCCTTCCTCGCCCCGCCCTCCCTCTTCCGCCGCCGCTGAACCGGAGGCGCGCACGCGCCCGTACGATCCACGTCTGCTCGACCTTGTGTCGTCTGCGCGTGTTCAAACCCGCGCAGATGACACAAAGGCGAGCAGGTGCGGGAGGGGATGGGTTCGGGCGGCGACCGCTGTCTGCTCGCTCGAGACGGACCTGCGCAACGCGCAGCAGACCGGCCAACGGAGAGGTCCGTGGACCCAGGCAGCCCGCACGTGCCACGTCTGCTCGATCTTGTGTCGTCTGCGCGTGTTCAAACCCGCGCAGACGACACGAAGGCGAGCAGGTGCGGGAAGGGGCCGCGCTGGCCGAGAGAACGCTGACTCCCGACAGCCGACGGGCGCTGCAGGCGTACGGAGTCAGCGGTTCGTGGGCGGGAGCGTCAGCGGACGGGCTCACCGGGCCCGGTCGTGCAGAACGGCGGTCGCGCTGGGCGCGGCCGCCGTTCAGGTGCTGGGGTGGAGCAGGACTACATGCCCTCGTCGCGCCGCTTGCGCCAGCGCTCTTCCATCTTGTCCATGAACCCCTGGCCGCTGGGTGCGCGGCCCCCACCGCCGCCGGGGGTCTTCACGCGGTCGGGCCGGTCGCCCGGGTCCGCGGCGGAGCCGACGTGCTGCCAGGAGAGGATCGCGATGACGGCGGCGGCAACCATGACCAGGAAGCCCAGGACGCTCAGGGCGATGTAGCCGCGGGTGCCGGTCGCCAGGTAGAGACCGGCCACGAGCAGGACGAGCCCGCCGAAGAACGCCACGCCCGCCAGAGCAGCACGACGTCGATGAACTCGACGCGTCCCGGTTCCGCGCATGGCGTTGACGAGCTTGGGGTCCTCGGCCGCCAGGGCGGCCTCCATCTGCTCGAGAAGCCGCTGCTCCTCGTTCGAGAGGGCCATCGGCCACCTCCCACCCGGTCACGTGATCAACTGCGGCCATCCTACGTGCCCGAGCGCTGGCCTCGAGGTGCGCGGTTGAATCGATACCAACCCGCTACGACGCTGTCGTCCGTCACACAAGAACCCGCGTGCTGAGCCGTGGGCTCCGCCAGTCTAGGCGGGCCTCAGGCCAGGGGGAACAGCCCACGGGAATTGGCCTCCGCGACGCTCGTGGACCGTCGGTCGCCGCCCAGCACCGCCCGCCGGACGGCGCCCGGCCCGAACCGCGCGACGGTCTCGTCGATGGCGTGCTCGGCCTCCCGCCAGCCGAACTCGGGGTCGGTGAGCTGGGGCTGACGGTGGGCCCGTGACTCGTCCACGAGGCCCTCGACGCGCACCCCCACACGGCGGATCCGGGCGCGGTCGAGGCCGAGGCGGTCGTACGTCCCCATCACCGCCGCGTGGATCTCCTCGCCGACGTCGGTGGGCGAGTCGATCGTCACCGCCCGGTTGATCTCGCGGAAGTCCGCGAACCGCAGGCACAGCACGATCGTGCGGCCCAGCACGCCCTGCTTGCGCATCCGGCGGGCGGTCTTGTCGGCCATCCGCAGCAGCTCGCGCGACACGACCTCGCGCTGGTCGGTGTCGAGCGACAACGTCTCCTGCGAGCCGACGCTGCGCTCGCGGGTCCAGGGCACGACGGTCCGGGCGTCCCGGCCCCAGGCGAGCGAGCGGAGGCCGGCTCCGGCGTTCGGCCCGAACACCGGCCGCAGCGCGCGCACGTCCGCGTGCGCGAGGTCGCCGACGGTCTCGATGCCGAGCCGGTGCAGCTTGGCCGCGGTCGCCGCGCCCACGCCCCACATCGACTCGACCGGCAGCGGGTGCAGGAAGTCGGTCACCTGGTCGGGCCGGACCTCGACGAGCCCGTCCGGCTTGGCGGCGCGCGACGCGACCTTGGCCACGAACTTGCTCGGCCCGATGCCCACGGAACAGGTGATGTGCTGCTCGTCGGCGACGGTGGCCCGGAGCCGCTCCCCCAGCGCGACGGCCGAGCCGTGCATGCGCAGCGCGCCCGTCACGTCCAGGAACGCCTCGTCCACCGACGCCGACTCGACGACCGCGCTGAACGAGCAGAACACCTCGACGATGGCCTTGGAGACGGCGACGTAGCTCTCGAAGTCCGGCGGCAGGAACGTGGCCCGCGGCGCCAGGCGGCGGGCCTCGGAGGACGACATCCCCGACCGCACCCCGAGCGCCCGGGCCTCGTACGTGCAGGAGAGCACGACGCCGCGACCCTCGCCGCCGACGATCACGGGCGTGCCCTGCAGGTCAGGACGGTTGCGGAGCGCGACGGAGGCGTAGAAGGCGTCCATGTCGACGTGCAGGATCGTCCGGTTCACGCCCGGGTCGCCCGTCGTGCAGAATCGAACACGCGTTCTACCCTAGCGCCCACCTCCGACAGACACCGGTACGCGACGTCAGAACGCGCTGAGGACCTGCTCGGGCGGCAGCCGGGCGAAGACGTGCACGTGCGGCGCGAGCGCCCGGAACGCCGGGTCCCGGCTCACGGCCGTCTCCAGCGCGAGCAGGTCGGCCCAGGCACCCGGCCCCTCGACGGCGACCTCGGGCACGAGCTCGGCCACGGCCCCGATCCCGTCCGCCTCGAGCACGGCGAACCCGGCCGCCTCGACGAGCGCGGTCACCGCCGCGTAGTCGAGCCGGCGCGGGTCGTCCCAGGTCTGGCGGGCGGCGGCGAGGTGGCCGGCGACGGCCTGGTTCACCACGAGGGCGTGCTTCTGAGCGACGAGGAGGCTGAGCGCCCCGCCCGGCCGGAGCACCGCGGCGGCGTCGGCGAGGACGGCGGCCGGGTCGTCGACCACCTCGAGCACCCGGTGGCACAGCACGACGTCGACGCTCTGCGGCCCGAGCAGCGCCACCAGGTCGGATGCGTCGCCCTGGCGTGCGGCGACGGTGCCCTCGAGGTGGTCGTCGGCGAGGCGGCGCTCGAGGGAGGCCAGCGCGTCCGGGCTCGGGTCGACCACGGTCACGTGGTGCCCGCGCCGGGCGACGTCGAGGGCGAGCCCGCCGGTGCCGCCGCCGAGGTCGACCACGTCCAGGGGCCGCTGCTCGCCGGGGACCAGCTCGTCGAGCTGGGCGCCGAGCACCTCCGCCAGCCGCGTCGAGGCGACCGAACGCCGTCGTCTGGTCATCGCCACCGAACCTCCCGTCTGCCGCCGCATCGCCGTGCCGGCTCCGTGCGGGCAGCGTATCGGGGCCGCGTACGGGCAGGTCCCGGACGAGCGACGACCCCGGTGCGGACGGGGGTCGAGGTCCGTGCGCACCGGGGTCGAGACGTCGGTGCGTGCCGCGAACACGCCACCGGGGTTCGGCGGTGCCGTCGGGCCCCTTCCCCAAGCAGCCTCTCGAACACCTGTTCGAACTCGGGCAACCCTACCGCCGCCCTCCGACAGTTCCGCGGGACCGCGCACCGGCGTGTCGTGCCGGTCCCGGTCCGGGACGTTCAGCGCTCCCGGTAGCCCCGTGGAGGCTGGTGGGCGGCGAAGGTCGGGGCGGGCACGAGGTCCTCCGGGGTGCCGTGCTCGCCGACCTCCCCGATGTTCTGGACCCGGCTGACCGCGGGGGCCACGGCGTGCAGGCCGTGGGCGGGGAAGACCCGGGTGTTGAGGTTCCAGTCCCAGCCGGTCTCGAAGCCGGGCTCGACGTTCCAGGTCGAGTAGTCCCGGTCCCAGGTCGGACCGATCAGGTCCAGCCAGCGGTCGCGCCAGGTGGCCCACACCCAGGGGCAGAACTCCGTCGTGCGGACCAGCTCGTCCGCGCCCGGGCCGGGCGCGTCCGGGCTGAAGGCGTGCGCGGTGGCGACCGCGGGGTCGTCGGCGTACGCGGCGGCGACGTGCGCGAACAGCTCGAGCACGTCGTCGGAGACCAGCAGGTCGTCCTCCGCCCGCACCACGAACCCGTGCCCGCCCCGGAACAGGGCGTCGAGGTGGGCGTACGGGTTCTCGAGGACGCCGAGCCGGGTGGGGTTGAGGACGACCTCGGTGTCCTCGTGCCCGGTCGTGCGCACGAACGCCCGCACCAGGTCGACGACCTCGTCGCTGACCGGGCTCGGCTCGATGGCAACCCGCAGGTGCCAGCCGTCCAGGCCGCGCACGGCGGCCCAGGCGTCGAGGACGGGTGCGAGGTAGCGGGACCGGTCGTACGCGGTCAGCAGCACCGCGGGACGGGCCGGGTCCCGCACGGTCGGGTCCGGGCTCACTGCTCGGGCGCGGGCTGCGCGTCGGCGGGCTGCTCGGCCCCAGGCTCGGCAGCGGCGGCGTGGCGGTCGGTGTGGCCGAGGCTGCGCCCGGGAGCGACGCGGTCGCGCACCAGGCGCTTCAGCGGGGCGAGGTCGGGGAACCCGCCGTCGGTCTTGCGGTCCCAGACCACCTCGTCGTCGATCCGGACGACGAAGACGCCGCCGACGCCGGGCACGAGCGCGACCTCGCCGAGCTCGGTGGTGAACGAGGTCAGCAGCTCCCCCGCCAGCCAGCTCGCGCGCAGCAGCCAGCGGCACTGGGTGCAGTAGGTGATGCTCACCCGGGGCCGGGGGCCCTCCGGGAGGGTCGGGGCCGTGGGCTCGCTCATGGGCCTCACCTTCTCATCGACTCATCGACCGACCGGCTCACCGGCCCCGGGCCCTCGCCTACCCTCGCCTCGTGCCGACCACCTCCGGACCGCTCGTGGCCGTGGTCGGCGGCGGCCTCGCGGGCCTGGCCGCCGCCGCCCGCCTCGCCAAGATGGGCCACCGCGTCCGGCTGCACGAGGCCTCCGCGACCCTCGGCGGGACGTGGGCGCCGTACGTCCTCGGGGGCACCGACGTCGTGGTCGACGACGCCCCCGGCGTGCTGGGCTTCCCGGCGCCCTGGCGCGACCTGTTCCGCAAGAGCGGGCGCCCGCTGGAGGCCGAGCTGGCCCGGGCCGACCTCGGGCTGGTGCCCGCCCCGGGCGCCGAGCACCGGTTCGCGGACGGGAGCGCGCTGGTCCTGCCCAGCGACCGCGGGGAGCAGCACGCGGCCCTGGACCGCACGTACGGACCCGCGGCGGCCGCCCGCTGGCAGCACCTCCTCGACTCCCTCGGCGAGGTCTGGCAGACCCTGCGCCCCCTCGGCCTGGAGGAGGCGTA
>Ga0210040_10009487_pt1 | contig 11318 bp, 8 predicted proteins | sample CryGeyCG12114_NA_FD_185462 | JGI IMG/M metagenome (GOLD analysis project Ga0210040, IMG submission 185462) | Groundwater microbial communities from aquifer - Crystal Geyser CG19_WC_8/21/14_NA (SPAdes) (version 2) | ecosystem: Environmental > Aquatic > Deep subsurface > Groundwater | place: USA... | reverse complement strand
GGTGCCCGCCCCGCGACTGGCGACATAAGCGCGGCGGTTGGTGGCATCGAACACCACGTTGAGCGCGCCGGCGCCCACCGGCGTGTCGGCGATGACCGCGCCGCTCTCACCATCCAGCACGACCAGATTGTCCGTGCCCTGCGCGGCGACGTAGATGCGCCCCGTCTGCGGATCATGCGAGATGCCGATCGCGCCGCGCGCGCCGGGGACGGGGAGGACCTTCGTCACCTCGTCCGTGCGGGTGTCGATAATCGCCACCTCGGCATCGCCCAGGCTGACGGCGTAGAGGCGATGGTTCGCGGCATCGAGCGAGAGGCTGCCGACGTTGAACTCGTTGCCGCGTTGGGGCGAGCGGATCGCGATCGTCTTCGCGGGCGCGAGGCTGTTCGTGTCGAACACCTCGATCTCCGGCGATTGCGTGGCGCCGACATAGGCCTTGCCGAGATCAGTATCGATCCGGACATCGCGGGCGTGGTTCACCGCCCCCGGCTCGAACTGCTTGACCAGCGCAAGATCGGCCTGGTTGTAGACGGCGATCGTGTTCTGGCGCGTGTTGGTGACCCAGACGGTGCCCTTGGTGTCATCCAGCCCGACGCCGTAGACGGCGAACACGCCGGTCTCGCTGCCGGCCGGGGCGCCTTCGCGGGCGGGGGCAGGCTGCGGGGTGATGCGGGCGAGCACCTCCAGCGTCTCCGCGTCCAGCTTGACCAGTTCGGACTGCTTGACCGGGGGTCGGCCGATGGCCGAGGTGACGAACAGGGCGTCGTTTTTGGCGCTGTAGGCGGACTGGTAGAGCCCGCGCGCGGCCTGTGCTTCAGTCAGGCGATACTGGTCCTGCCCGGTGAGCGGGATGGTGGGAGAGACCTTCAGATCCTCCACCACCGCATAATAGGGGTTTTCCGCGACCACCAGGATCGGGTGGGTGCCGGAAACAGCATCGGCGGGCACTGCGATGCGGCCGCTGATCTTGCCCTCGGCATCGGCGATCAGCGCGCCGCCATCGAGCGGGCGCATGCCGTAGAGCAGGGTGACGGTCTGGCCGGGCTCGAACCCTTCGCCGGAGACGACCACTTCGCTGCCGGCGAGCACTGCGCTGCGATCGCTGGTGGCGAAGGTGACCTCGGCCGTGGGAGTGCGGTCGATCTCGCCGAACGCGGTCTGCGCCAGCGCGCCGCCGCTGCCCGCGGCCAGCACCGTTCCTGCCAGCAGCGCTCCAGCCCAGAACCTGCGCACCTGTCCTTTGATCACCCTCATTCCGTCCTCCAGTTGCCGCCACCCGTCTCTCAGGCGGCTCGACCCGTCGAGCGAGGCGATTGCCTAATTGATAATGATTGTAAAGAGCAAAGCGCTCGCGGAGCGGCAGGGTCACGGGCGCATAACCGTCGGTAGCGCGCTCCTGGGGACGCCGCGGTGTCCGCCAACGGCTCGAATGATCCGTTCAGAAGGTGAGGGCGCGGGTGGGCGGACGGCTCCGCCTGTCCCGCAAGTCGCCCGCGCTATCGCAAATAACCGAGCGCAATGTTGGAACCGTGCGCCGCATGTTGCTTTGCGGTATGAAGTTTTAGTTCAAGAACCACTGACGCAAGGGTTGTGCAAATGCCGCTACCGCAGCGAGCCGATCTCGATCCCTGGGTGCTGTTCATCTCCGTCACCGCCTTCGTGGCGGCGCTGTGGATTTCCCGCTCCGTCCTCTCCACGCACCGCACGCGGCCGGCCGCGCTGGGAGGCTTGCTGGTGGTGAGCGGCCTGTCCGCCGCGATCAGCGCGCTGCTGTGGGGATCGCTGGGGCCGATCCTGCTTCCGCTCGCCCTGTTCGTCGCGCTGTCCTTTACGCTCGCCCTTTCCGCACGACATTTGAGCGTGCCGGGCGCAGCGTGGCTGGCGATCAGCTTCTTCGGGCTGGTGATCGGCTGGCTGTGGTCCTGCCTGTTCATCAACGATTTCGACCTGCCGCGCACCTTCGAGGCGCTTGCCCTGCTGGGGCTGACGCTGACGCTGGCGGTGTCCTTCCTCGCCTCGATCGAGCGCATCGCGCGCGAGGCGGTGCTGACCCATGGCGGCTGGCGCGCGCCGACCCGCGCACCGCTGCGGGGCTCGGACGCGTTCCGGCCCAAGGTCTCGATCCACCTGCCGTGCTATGCGGAGCCGCCCGAGGTGGTGAAGGAGACGATGAACTGCCTCGCCCGGCTCGACTACGGCAATTTCGAAGTCATGGTGTGTGACAACAACACCAAGGACGAGGCGCTGTGGCGCCCGCTGGAAGCGCATGCCCGCGTGCTGAATGAGCGGCTTGGCAAAGAGGTGTTCCGCTTCTTCCACGTCGCGCCGCTGCCGGGGGCGAAGGCCGGCGCGCTCAACTGGCTGCTTCCGCGCATGGCGGCCGATGCGGAGATCGTGGCGGTGGTCGATGCGGACTATTATTCCACGCCCGACTTCCTCGACCGGCTGGTGCCGTTCTTCGCCAATCGCGAGATCGGCTATCTGCAGACCCCGCACGATTACCGCGAGTTCGAGAACAGCGCCTATCTGTCCGCCTGCTATGCCGAGTACATGCCCAACAACAAGGTCGATATGCTGGGCGTGCATGAATATGGCGGCGCCTTCACCATCGGCACGATGTGCCTGATCCGCGCCCAGGCGCTGGAGGCCGCCGGCGGCTGGGCCGAATGGTGCCTGACCGAGGATTCCGAGGTGTCCGTCCGCCTGCGCGCGATCGGCTATCGCGGGATCTACCTCAGCGAGACGTTCGGCCGCGGGCTGATCCCAGGGACGTTCGACGATTACAAGAAGCAGCGCTTCCGCTGGACGGCAGGCCCGGTGCAGCAGTTGAAGCGGCATTGGCGCCTGTTCCTGCCCGCACCCTATGCACGGCCGATGCCGGGCTGGACCAAGCTGCTGGAGATTTTGCGCTGCATCGCCCCGCTGCAGGCGCTGCTGGGGATCGCCACCGGCCTGTTCACGATGGGCGGCCTCGCCATCGCTGCGGCGACGGGCTGGATCGAGCCGGTGGACGTGCCCGATATCGCCTGGATGCTGCTGCCGTTCGCGATGGCCACCAGCCTCGTGCGCCTCTGGCACCGCTATCGCCTGTCCGGCATCCGGCGCCTCCCGGACATGATCCGCGGCGAGATCGCGCGGGCATCGCTGACCTATGTCATCCTGCTCTCCGGCATCGCCGGCCTTTCGGGCAAGCCGCTGGCCTGGCGCCGCACGCCCAAGTTCGGCTCCGGCGACACGCTTGGCGGCGCGCTCTATTCGGCACTGCCGGAGACGCTGATGGGCCTGCTTTCCCTTGCCGGTTGCGCGCTGTTCCTGATGCTCTCCCCGCGCATGGGGCTCGAACTGGCCGCGCTCACCGCGGGCGGCCTCGCCATCCTAGCCCTCAGCTTCCTGAGCGCACCGTACATGGCGCTGCTGGCGCTGCGCGGACAGCGGGCGGAGGAGCCGGTCAGCGATGCGGGGGTCGAGCCCGAGGTGCTGGATCGCGCGGCGGTGCAGGCGCCGCTGTTGCCGGAGCGCTCGGCCGCCTGAGACGCGCAACGGCGGCTGACACAGAAAAGGCGCGCTCCTCGCGGCGGGCGCCCTCCTGTTTTCGGTCGATCGGGTGCGGCTATGCGCCGAGCCGCATCGCCGCCGTCGCGCCGTCATGCCCGCGCATGCTGCCGCCTAGGAAATCGAGCAGGTCCTGCGTCAGGCGCCCCTGCTGGGTGGCGAACAGGCCATGCGGCTCCCCATCGTACTCGATCAGCTCTGCCGTCGGCACTGTCTTCGCCACGACACGCCCGGTGGCGTCAATCGGAACGGTCTTGTCGCTCGTGCCGTGGATTACCAGCGTCGGCACGGTCAGGCTTGCGAGATCGGGCCGGAAGTCGGTGGTGGCGAACGCCTTGGCGGCTTGCAGCGTGGCGTATTGGCCGGCCATCTGCGCGGTCATCCACGCCCATTCGAGCTGCTCGTCGCTCACCGGCTGGGTAACGAAGCCAACGCCGTAGAACTGCTTGAAGAACTGCTTGAAGAAGTGGCGGAAATCCTTGCGCATTCCCGCGGTCATCTCGTCGAAAGTGGACTGCGGCACGCCGTCGGGATTGTCGTCGGTCTGCAGCATGTACGGCACGACGGAGCTGACCAGCACCGCCTGGCTCACGCCCTTGCCGCCGTGGCGCGACATGTAGCGGGCGATCTCCCCGCCGCCCATCGAGAAGCCGACCAGCGCCACGTTCTGCGTCGCGCCGGTTGCTTCCATCACGTCGGCAAGGTCGTCAGCGAAGGTGTCGTAGTCGTAACCCGTCGGCGGCTGGTCGGACCGACCGAAGCCACGGCGGTCATAGGCGATCGCCTGGTAGCCCGCTTCCGCCAGGGCGATCATCTGCGGATCCCAGCTATCGGCCGAGAGCGGCCAGCCGTGGAACAGCACCACCGGGCGGCCGGTGCCGAGCGTCTTGACGTAAAGCTGCGTACCGTCGCGCGCTTCGATGCGGTTCATGCAACATCCTTCTGGGTGATTGTTCGACAGTGCTCTCGCAACCATCGTCACGATGATCGGTTGCAGATGCGACCGGACGGTCGAGGCGCGTGCTGGAAAGGCTGGCGGAATCCAACGCGCGAACATATATGGAACACGTATGAGTCAGCCGACCCTCCTCGAGAAACTGGCGGTGCTCGCCGATGCGGCCAAGTACGATGCGTCCTGCGCCTCCTCCGGCACGGCGAAGCGGAATAGCGCGGGCAGCGCGAAGGGGATCGGCTCGACCGAAGGCATGGGCATCTGCCACGCCTACGCACCCGATGGCCGCTGCATTTCTCTGCTCAAGGTGCTGCTGACCAACCACTGCATCTTCGACTGCCATTATTGCATCAACCGCAAGAGCTCGAACGTGCGCCGCGCGCGGTTTACGCCGCAGGAGGTGGTGGACCTCACGCTCAGCTTCTATCGCCGCAACTATATCGAGGGGCTGTTCCTCTCCTCCGGCATCATCAAGAGCTCCAACCACACGATGGAGCAGATGGTGGAGGTCGCGCGCATCTTGCGGGAGGAGCACGATTTTCGCGGCTACATCCACCTCAAGACCATTCCCGAGGCCGATCCCGAGCTGATCCACCAGGCGGGGCTGTATGCCGATCGCATGTCGATCAACGTGGAGCTGCCGACCGATGCCGGCCTCACCCGCCTGGCGCCGGACAAAAGCGCGAGCCAGATCGAGGGCGCGATGGGCGGGATGAAGATGGCGATCCGCCAGTCGCGCGACGAGAAGAAGCACCTCAAGCACGCGCCCCGCTTCGCCCCGGCCGGGCAGTCGACGCAGATGATCGTCGGCGCGGATGCGGCGAGCGATGCGGACATCGTTGGCAAGGCCAGCCGGCTGTACGACAATTTCGGCCTGCGCCGCGTCTATTACTCGGCTTTCAGCCCGATCCCCGATGCCAGCGCGGTGCTGCCGCTGAAGCGCCCGCCGCTGATGCGCGAGCACCGGCTCTACCAGTCCGACTGGCTGATGCGCTTCTACGGCTACGCTCCGCGCGAGGTGATGCAGGCGACCGGAGAAGACGGCATGCTGCCGCTGGACATCGACCCCAAGCTCGCCTGGGCGCTCAAGTTTCGCGAGCAATTTCCGGTGGATGTGAACCGTTCCTCGCGCGAGATGTTGCTCCGCGTGCCGGGGGTGGGGGTAAAGGCGGTGAACCAGATCATCGCCTCGCGCCGGCATCGCTCGCTGCGGCTCGACGATTTGGCGAAGCTGACCGTCTCACTCACCAAGGTGCGCCCGTTTATCATCACCGCCGACTGGCGCCCGACCCTGCTGACCGATCGCGCCGACCTGCGCCGGCTCTTAGCGCCGAAGGAAGAGCAGCTGGAGCTGTTCGCCGCGTGATCGCAACCGCTTCATTTTCTTTCCGGCGCAGGTGGGAAGCCAGAGGGGCCTGCCGCGACTTCGCTCTGGATCCCGGCCTGTGCGGGGACGACGAACGGGGCGCACGATGACCGCGCTCCAAAGCGCCGAGCCGCGCACCTCCTGGCTGGTGCAGCTTCCCGAGCCCGACGACTTCGAGTTCTGGCGCGACCGTGCGCGAGCGCTGGTCCAGTGCGATGTGCCGCCAGACCGGATCACGTGGGTTGAGCCCGGCGGCGCGGCCGATCTGTTCTCGTTTGAAGACGACACGGGCGGCGAGCAGCGCGTCCCCATGCCCCCCGCCGATGCGCCGATCGTGCGCGCCAGCAAGCCGTTCGTGCAGCTTGCCAAAAGCGCCATCTGCCACTCGGACGCGGACCGCTTCGGCCTTCTCTACCGCCTGCTCTGGCGCCACCAGCGCAACCCAAAGGTGCTGGAGGATCGCGCCGACGGCGACGTCCGGCGGCTGGAGGAGCTCGCCCGGCAGGTGCGGCGCGACATCCACAAGATGCGCGCCTTCGTCCGCTTTCGCCTGGTGGAGGAGGGGGCGGAAGACGGCGAGCACTACGTCGCCTGGTTCGAGCCGGAGCATCATATCCTGCGCGCCAATGCCGGCTTCTTCGTGCGCCGCTTCGCCAACATGCGCTGGTCGATCCTGACGCCGGAAGGATCGCTGCACTGGAACGGCGAGGCGCTGGCGGAAGGCCCGCCGGCCCAGCGCTCCGATGCTCCCGACGGCGATCCGACCGAGGAGCTTTGGCGGAAATATTACGCGTCGATCTTCAACCCCGCGCGTTTGAAGGTCGGGGCGATGCTCAAGGAGATGCCCCGCAAGTACTGGAAGAACCTGCCGGAGGCGGCGCTCATCTCGGAGCTGGTTGCCGGGGCGCAGGCACGGGAGAGCGCGATGGTCAGTGCAGGCGCCATGGACTTTGCGGAGCGGCCGGAGACGCTGGAGGCGATCGACGCGGCCATCCACGCCTGCCGCCGCTGCCCGATCGGCGAGCTCGAGAACCAGGCGGTGATGGGCGAAGGTCCGCGCGAGGCGCCGCTGATGATCGTCGGCGAGCAGCCGGGCGACCAGGAGGACCTGCAGGGCCGCCCCTTCGTCGGCCCCGCCGGCCAGGTGCTCGACGTGCATCTGCAACGCGCCGGGATCGAGCGCCGCGACACCTACGTCACCAATGCGGTCAAGCACTTCAAGTTCGTGCAACGCGGCAAGCGGCGGCTCCACCAGACGCCCACCTTCAAGGAAGTCGACATCTGCCGCTGGTGGAACGAGAGCGAGCGGGCGATCGTCAAGCCGAAGATCGTGCTGGCGCTGGGCGCGAGTGCCGCGCGCGGGCTGCTCGGCAAGACGGTCAGCATTTCGAAAGCGCGCGGGGTGCCGCACACGCTGGAGGATGGCAGCGAGCTGTGGGTCACCGCGCACCCCTCCTACCTGCTGCGCCTCGACGGCCCCGCGCGCGAGGAGCAGGAGCGCATGTTCGCCGCGGATCTCGCCGCCGTGGCAGAGCGGCTGGCGGAGTTGACGGCTTAAGGGGCACAAGCACCTTCATCTTATTCGCCCCCTGGGGAGCAGCCGGAGGCGCGCGCAAATCTGGTTGACCGGGTCGTCGGCTTGCGAAGGAGAGCCGGCGATTATCGTCCCTGCCAAGCTCACCGCCGTCACCATCCTGACAGGTCTGGTCAGCCTCTTCCTGACCCGTGAATGGTGTTCGTGCTGACGCAGGCGCTTGGCGCGGGTCGATGGCGGGCGCTACGGCGCTTGCGGGGCTGCAGCTCGCAACGCGAACTGGTTCGCTCTGGCGGGGCTGCGTTGGCGCGCTGGCGATTGCCTGGTCGCACGCCTTCATCGCGCTGACCGTCCGCCAACCCCTCTATCTCGGCTGGCTCGGATTGCAGGCCTGGCGTTAGGCTGGCGGTGAGGCGCAGAGTGAGGAGGATCGGCCGCGCCGGGCGAGTGGCCGTGCCCGCGCGGCAGCCTTGACGTGTCACCGAGCAACTCAAAGTCGCTGGTCTATGTGCTCGCGGTGCTGCGGCCCGTCGTCTGGGCCGTCTGGCCGATCGCACCGCGTCTGGCGCTGCTTGGCCTCGTTGCCGTCGGGCTTGATGTGGCGGCCGGCACGGACTGCGTGCTGGCTGGCGACGAACTGACGCCGGTGATGCGGCGGCCTGCAGTGCGGATGCGGCTGGAGCGGGGGCGTCGGCTCGGTGTTCCTGGCGCTCGCCGCGGCGATCCCGATCGAGCTGGTGCGGCGGGGAAGGTCGCTCGGCTGAACCGGGTGGCTGCCCGGACTTTCGCGGAACGCTTGGGCTCGGCCGACACTTGCGAACAGCATGAGGATTTCGCGCGCGATCGGGCGCTTCAGTCTCGACCGGATGATCATTGCGCTGCTGCTGGCCGGTGCGGCGCTGCTCGGCGGACGGGGCTGGCTGGAGGAGAACCCGCAGCACAACCCGTGGGCGCCGCTGAGCCTCGACGATCCGCCGGGCTGGGCGACTCAGCGCAAGCTCGCCGGCCTTCGCAACGATCCAGCCGAATGCCGCGCGGTGCTGGAACGGAGCGGCATCGCCTTCCGCGTGCTCGATCCGGCGGGGGAGGGGGAATGCCGGCGAGAGGATCGCACCGTGCTGGCCGAGGCGCCGCTTAGTCCAGCCCAGCCAGTCTCCACCTGCGCCGTCGCGGCGGGGTTCGAGCTGTGGCTGCGCCAGGGCGTTCAGCCGGCGGCGGACGAATTGCTCGGCTCCCCCGTCGCGCGGATCGAGCATTTCGGCACCTACAGCTGCCGCCGCATCGCCGGCAGCCAGAGCGGAAACTGGAGCGAGCACTCCACCGGCAATGCCATCGACGTGGCGGCCTTCGTGCTGGAGGATGGGCGGCGGATTAGCGTGCGCGGCGACTGGGAGGGCGAGGCGGAGGGCTCCGCCTTCCTCCACCGCGTGCGCGATGCAGCCTGCGGCGTGTTCGGCACGGTGCTCTCGCCCGACTATAACGCTGCCCATGCCGATCACTTTCACCTCGACCAGGAGGTACGGGGATTCGGCAGCGTGTGCCGTTAGGCCTGCCGCTCAGCCCCTGCGTCTAGGCCGGGGTGCGGCCGCCGAGCACGCGCCGCACGCCTTCGGCCGCCAGCCCGAAGACCATGTGCGAGGCGAGCGAGAACAGGTGCGAGCTTGGCGGCGCCTTGGTCGGCGAATCGCCGAGGCCGGCGGCAGGCACGGCGAGCTCGTCCAGCAGCAGCATCGTACTCAGCGCCAGCGGCAGGCCCGCGGCGCTGGCGATCCGAGGCTCCCGCTCCGCTGCCAGGGCATAGAACAGGCCGAGCGCCGTGCCGGTGACGTAGTGGACGATCCGCCCGCCGCTCTGCGCCTGATCGTCGCCGAGTTCCTGACCCACGGCGCCGGCGGCTGCCCGTGCTACCTTGGCGGTGGCGGGCTCGCTGTCCTGCGAGTCCTCACCCTCCTGCTCGTCGCTCTCGGTGAGCTTCGCGAGACCCTGCTGCGCCAGTTCCATGGCGGCTGAGGCAACGAGGCCTGCCGCCATGCCGATCAGTGCGGTCTTCCAGTTATCGCGGTCCATGAGGCGCTCCTCGCTTCTTGCATGAGGCAAGCGAGCGGGCGGCGGGTGGTTCCCTAGACCGGCTCTAGCGCGTAGCCGGCGGAGCGGACGGTGCGGATCGGGTCGCGCATGTTGTCGAGCGCGACGGCCTTGCGCAGGCGGCGGATGTGGACGTCCACCGTGCGCTCTTCGATCTCGCTGCCGGTGCCCCATACGGCGTCGAGCAGCTGGCTGCGGCTGAACACGCGGCGGGGGTGCTCCATGAAGAACTTAAGCAGGCGGTATTCGGTCGGGCCGATCTGCAGCTGGCGACCGCGCCGTTCGACGCGGTGGGCGACAGGGTCCAGCTTGATGTCGCCGGCTTCGATCGTCTCTCCGGCGAGGGCGGGGCGGACCCGGCGCAGGACGGCGGAGACCCGGGCGAGCAGCTCTCGCGGGGAGAACGGCTTAGTGACGTAATCATCGGCGCCGGTCTCCAGGCCGCGGATGCGATCATCCTCCGCCTCCCGGGCGGTAAGCATGATGATGGGGACGTGAGCGGTCGTCTTGTCGCGGCGCAGGCGGCGGCAGACCTCGATACCGCTGGTGCCCTCGATCATCCAGTCGAGGATGACGAGATCGGGCGCATCCTCCGACGCGAAGACCAGCGCCTCGTCCCCGTCGGCTGTCACGCGAACGTCATATCCCTCGCTCTCAAACCGATATTCGAGCAGTTCGGCGAGTGCGAGGTCGTCTTCTACCAGCAGCAGCTTGGGCGCGGACATGGCTTCATTCCCCTTCGCCACAAGGCGTAAGCATCGCCATATTACGATTTTGCGTCAGGTTTGCGACAGCGGTAGATCGCCATGCAACAGGCTTGCATCGGCCGCGCATCGACCTTGCATCCAGCCCGAAAGCGGACCGCAAATCGAAAGAAATCTGCCATTTGGAACGGGATTGCATCCGCTTGCAACGAGCCCGCATCGGCCTTGCAAGCGGGGTGCAAGGAGCGGAAAATCAGCGCTCGATGTCGGTGGGGTAGCTGCCGACGGCGGCGAAGTGGACCATCTCGGCGACGTTGGTCGCGTGATCACCGATCCGCTCGAGATTACGGGCGACGAACAGCAGCTGCGCCGCGCTGCTGATGGTGGCGGGGTTCTCGACCATGTGGCTGACGAGGTTGCGGAAGATGCTGTCGTAAAAGGCATCCACCTTGTGGTCCCGCTCGATCACCTCGCGCGCCATAACCGGGTCGCGCGCGGCATAGGCGGTGAGCACGTCATGCACCATGTCGGCCGCCAGCTCGCCCATCGCGGGGAGCAGGGTCAGCGGCTCGAAACGGCTGCGGCCCTCGATGCGGTTGACGCGCTTGGCGATGTTCTTGGAATAGTCGACGATCCGCTCGATCACGCCGGCGATTTTGAGCGCGGCGATGATCTCCCGCAAATCGTCCGCCATCGGGGCGCGCAGGGCGAGCATCCGCACCGCCATGGCGTCCACCTCGCTCTCCAGCGCGTCCAGCTTCTTGTCGCGCTTGACGACCTGCTGCCCCAGCTCGTCATCACCGTTGACCAGCGCCTCCAGCGCCTCCTGGATCGCGAGTTCCGCCAGGCCACCCATCTCCGCGATCAGGCCGCGCAGTCGGGTGATGTCCTCGTCGAACGCCTTGACGGTATGCTCTGCCATTATCCGTACCGTCCTGTGATGTAGTCCTGCGTACGAGTTTCGCGCGGAGTGGTGAAGATCTGCGAGGTTTCCCCATACTCGACGAGGTGGCCGAGATGGAAGAAGGCCGTGCGCTGCGAGACGCGGGCGGCCTGCTGCATCGAGTGGGTGACGATGATGATGGCGTAGCGGCCGCGCAGTTCGTCGATCAGCTCCTCGATCTT
>Ga0210040_10009486_pt1 | contig 11318 bp, 8 predicted proteins | sample CryGeyCG12114_NA_FD_185462 | JGI IMG/M metagenome (GOLD analysis project Ga0210040, IMG submission 185462) | Groundwater microbial communities from aquifer - Crystal Geyser CG19_WC_8/21/14_NA (SPAdes) (version 2) | ecosystem: Environmental > Aquatic > Deep subsurface > Groundwater | place: USA... | reverse complement strand
CTATTTCCTCCACAGCCACCATACACGAATCCCTTACAACGGCCATCTTGCGGGTCAAAGTAGAACCGTTTGGCAAAAGCTTTGCATGGTCCCACTTCGGCACTTAGATTGCAAATATCTTGCTCCCCTTCCGATTGCTCCAGTGTACGAGAGAATGTTGAAATTTCAGATTCCTTTTCCTTCTCTTCTGTGCGCAAATCCTGAATCGAATATGATGGACAGTGGGCATTTTCAAACTAAGAATTTTGTTTTTGAAGTTTATTTTATGCTTTAGTTAACTCTGTTGTTCATTTTTTTACCTGGCTAGGGATTTCATTGGAACAAGTTGCCTCACAAGCTTCCCGTGAGTAAAAATTATTTTTGTTCCCACGGCAACCACCGTAGATGAAAGGCATACATTTATTTTCCTCAGGGGAGAAATAAAATCGCTGAAAGTATCCTTTGCACACCCCCGTTTTTTTGGGCATAGTGCATGGGTCCAGCTCTCGAACTTGAGACGGAAAAAACAGTTTTCGCTTGAAATGGCATTAATTGTATATATCATGGTCAAGCTATTTAACTTAATTAATATGGCACATACGAAATATAGTATTAGAATTTTCCGGGGGAATCCCAGTTCTTCCGCGACCTAAAAGTCCAATCTCTTGTTCAGGTTCGCACAACTGAGCGCAGTCTTGTTTAGACACAAAATTATTGTTATTCCCTTGACAACCGCTGTATACAAAGTGTTCACAAGCTTTAGTTTCGGTATTGAAAAAATAGCGATGTCGGACCGCTTTGCAATTGCCAACAGCTTTTGGCATGTTGCAAGCTGTCTTCAGTATTCTCCGGTTTTCGCCTGCAAAAAAAATATTTTCTGGTATGTAGGGACCATTCATGCTGAAATTTAAAGCCACAAACGGATCACACGGCCAGTGAAGGCTCAGTCAGTTTTTGTATTGTCTTCAATTCTCACCATTTCCATAATTTTGATGGGGTCCTACAGGCATTGGCATGGGTTTGAAATCGTCAGGTCGATCCCCAGTCCCTTGATTTGGTCCAACAGGCATTGGCATGAATTCCACATGTTCTTCAGCAGTTTGGCCAGGGCCTTCGGGATAAGGCTGAGGAATTTGCCAACCCCCTTGATTCGGTCCCACGGGCATGGGCATCGAAATAAAATCATCTGGTCGATCCCCGTCACCCTGATTCGGTCCTACTGGCATGGGCATTGTCACTGCTTGTTGACCTGAAATTGCACTCATGGTCAGTGTGTTTCAAAACCACCAGCTTATAATGCTCATTTGCTACCTTTGACCCCTGATTTGGTTTGCTGTGGTCCTACTGGCATGGGCAGGGGAATAAAATCATCGGGTCTATCCCCTTCACCCTGATTCGGGCCTACTGGCATAGGCATCGTTTCAAAATGCTCTTCTGGCACCTGACCTGGCCCTTCAGGATATGGGAGTGGAATGAAATCAGAATTTTTTTCCTCATCCGCTGAGAACAAACGTACATAGATTAGTTATAAATCGTGTGCACGTAAATTGTTGCATAGATATCATGTTCTGCTGGAATTAGCTTACGACATTTCCAGGTGATGGGACAACAGCTGTGTTCATAATACACGGGTGCACAGCCTCGTCTCAATTCGTCCGCATAGTGGATTTCCAGACCACAATCAATCTTCTCACAGAACTCTTCGGTCAGCTCACCTGTTAAGGAATACAAAACATCTAACTCAGCTCTCATGTTAATCACAAGCCGACCAAAGCCGCGTTATTTACTCATACAGTTGACTAACAGTAACACTGTTACCTGTAAATCCCGATTTGCACACACAAGACAAACATGGTGACTTGTTAGGAAAGAATTTAGCTCCTTCTGTGTAATTTCGTCCATCTACTTCACAATTCTCTCGCACTACGGTCGTTTGAGTATCTGAAAGAAGCATATTTTTTACACAAAATAGCTTTTATTATATTTTAAGATAGTGTGGGCACTATTATTATTCCTACCTTGGGGACAATGGTAGTCATAAGCACAGCAATCGCCCAGTTTGTATATGGGAGTGCAACCTTTTTTCTCCGGTGGGATTCCGAAAAGCTGTTCCGGGCATTCTACTTGAGCACAGGTGATTTCGGGTTCCGAAGTTTCTCCCCTTTGAGTACACAGGCAATCCGCCCGGCAACTACGTGGTTTAGAAGCTTCAGGGATTTTTGAGCCTACTGCATATTCTTTCCCTTTGTAGCGGCACACTGGTTGTCGGGTTTGAGATTCCGGCTCCTGTTCTACCGGCAGGACTTGTGCTACATAAATTGTTCAAATGTTACATTTTGGTGGTAGGGTTTTGTGAATTTATTGAAGTGTGAGTAATTACGACAATCATATCGGGTTGGGCAGCAGGAGTCTCCATCGTACACTGGTCGGCAGCCCAATGTCTCATAATGGGCATATGTGTTCCAGGGACAGTCTACCTCTGCACACGCTTCAACTGGAAATGAAAATTGTGATTTCAGATTTCATGAAATCTAAAGCAAATTGACATGAAATTTGAGAAAAAAAGTTAATTGATAACATTCATTAGATACTGTAAAGTAAGTGAGGTTGTTTACCTGTGGAAGGAGAGTCACCTCCACAATGTCTAAGACAATCCTCAGGGGTTTCAAAATTGTTGTCATTGCCTCCACAACCTCCATAGATGAACTTCTCACATCGATTGTGTTCCGAATTGAAATAATATTTGGCTTTCCGGGCGAAACAATTTCCTTCCTGTTTGGGCAACTTGCATCGCCCCTCTCCACTCTTTTTTACATAGTTCCCACATGTGTTTGTGCATGACTTCTTAGAACGGAAACTATTTTTCGTTTCCCCACATCCATTGTAGATGTATGGTTCACATTCTTTGGATTCCGAATTGAATGTCCAGCGAGGAATAATGGCTCCACAATTTTCAGAGCCTGCTTTCACTGCGGGTTGCTCACAAATCCCTACGCAAATGAGAAACCATATTTACTTAGTTTAGCAAGAGAAATGAATGGCCTGTGAGAAATCGTAGGAGCCGTTATAATAGTTGAAAAATATTTACCATTGGTTTGTTCGTGTTGATTGAGAGATGCGGCTGGGAACAAAATGATGTGGTCCAGTCGATGGGAACATGCTTGCTCACAATCCCTGAGACTGTTGAAATTATTGGCCGATGGTTCACAACCCCCGAAAAAGAATTTCTCACATTTTTTCGACTCCATGTTGAAAAAGTATCTGGGCACCCATCCTTTACATGGACCCACTTTTTTAGGAGCAAGGCATGGTTCTATATAAATATTAAAAATTCATTAGCTCACTAAAATGCACAATATTGTTAGCTGATTTAGATGAGATTTGACTTAATTTGTACCAATTTGTTCCTCTGGTAAGATCTGTTGTTTCGGAGGTCGGGCTCTTGGCCCAGACTTTGTTTTCAGTGTTTGGAGCACATCGTCCAAATCCTCCACATTTAGTTGTTGTTGTTGCTGCTGAGTGTCATCTTCATCAGAATCGTTCTCTGCGTCTATAGAAATTATAAAATTTACGCTTAAGATTTCATAAGACGCTAAAAAAATGCTATGTTGAAGCAGTGAAAAAATTTCTACTTCTGACTTGGGAAGAAAAAATTTGGGAAAACAATGTCTGCTTTTATATTCTAGAGCGGTACATAATTTTGCAAGTTAGGTTCAGGTTTTCATGCGGGAGAAAAATGAATTCTGAGGAGGAGAGAGATAACATTTTTATACTCTGGATTCTTAAGCTTTAAAAAGTTTGCATATGTAATTTAAATGCCAAAAAAAAGTTTTAGAATCTTTTGGCTTCAAATTTTAATGTTGCGTCGTTTTAGATTTTTTTTGGTTTCCAATTTTAATGCTGCACATAATTTGATAGCAGCATGGAGGGTTGAAAAATAGAGAGTTAGATGGAATATGTAATTCAAAACTTTACAACTGTTTGCATGCTGCTGCTGTGATATGATTAGCTTAAGTTAGTGGCAATAGTGAAGTAGTTAAAGATAAGATATTACAAAAAGTGAGTACGTGCAGTGTCCACAACTATATAAAAGTGAATCCTTGAACTTGTTATTGCATGCTAAGAGCCCAATGTACAAGGACAAACAAAACTTTAAGTCATTTTTTGCTCCTCTCAAAGTGACGCCAATAATAAATGACTATAACTATTCTCAGAAATGGCAATTATATAACTATTTAGAGTACGGACCAATTTTCTGCATGGATCACTTTAAAATATGATAGTGTAGCTATTTCCTGGAGCCTTGGAACTAAAGCTTTGGTCAAATGGGTCAAATATGAACTATGTATATGGTTGTGTCTCATGAAAAATGACTTTTCAAATCACCAGAACTTGACGAAAACATGTCTTTTTGGCCGAAAAACATTACAGTAATTTGCAAGAACAATCTTGTTCACCAAAAAGAAGAAAAAATATTTGTTTTCATGCTGCACAAGATAACAACCATGAAAAATTTGGTTTTTTGGCAAAAACGAGAATGTATTTTGCCTGGTGGCCTATATTGACAAAAAATTATTTATATCCACTGTTGGCGTCTCTATAATATTACAATTTTAGGTATTGATTTAACGCCATCTAATGTTTAGCAGGATATAAAGCTACGCGAGTTATGAGAATGTGTGATTTGTAGTCGAGGATAAATATTAGGTGTGTGGACGGGAAGGAGGAAGGGTACTTGTTCTTTGTCTGATTATTATAATTAATAATTATATTTAATTAATTGCGATTGAGTTGTCGGTTATTGTTGGAATAGCGAAGAATATATGCTGAAGATTGAATAAAGCATAAAAGGTCAGTAAGTTATTGTTCCATGTTTCGGTCATTGTAGAATTTATTTCTCCTCAGTTCACTTGTCAGTGTTGCCCTATTGGGTTATTGGTTCACTTTTAAACATCGAAGTTTGAGATAATGAAAAGCGTCGTGAACATCCACGTCTTACGCCCGAGATACAACCATGCAGATTTGAAAGAATATGCAAATTTTACCAAAATTAGAATGTTACTTTGTGACACAGTTTTTCAACAAAAATTCGCCAAAAATAAATTTCAATTTAAAAGAACGACACTCAACAAAATTAATGGAAAATATAATCTTTTACTTACACGGGAAGCCCTGTATAGTAGAAACTAGGAGAATCACACAACACGCTGTGGACAAGAAATTGCGCATTTTTGCGCTTTCAGGTACACACTTATTTGTAAAAATCTTAAAAATTTCAACCGAACTGTCTTGACTGGAATGCTAAACTAACATTGCCAATTACTTGCCGGCCTCTTATATACATACATTTCTTCAGTGAGAGGAGGCGAGAATCTTTATTTTTATTTTTTGCGCTACTACAAGCATACAGTAATACTGTCTAGTTAGTTACAATGGAACGGACTTGACTTTTTTGGTTCCCTCAAGTATGCACTCATGTATCCCGTGCACGCCGCAAGGTCACATTATTGTATTCCACTCGAGTTACATTGTAAGATTATATGAGATGCTAGAAATTTAAAATGTACGTCACACATTGACTGCAAATCTAAGTACTTGGAATAGTGGATTACTGTGAGCTAGAGTTAGTTCTAGCGAAAACTTGTATCTAACTTTAACCTTTAGTATTCATCATGGGCTTGCCCAAATGAATGGGCTAACTAACTAACTACAACTAACTGTAAGTGCAAACACTCTTTCCAGTTAAAAATCCACATTTCCAACCTTTAAATTATGATCAGCTATGTAGTCTATGCAGCAGAGGTTTGAATGAGACTAAAAGTTCTAACACGAACACGATATGGCCTTTGACCTGTGCTTGTATAGTTATAGAAGTCTTGTGAATTAAATTATTATGAAATTCTGAGTATGTCCATTATAACTAAACTAGCGTCAGAGAAGTTAGAGTTAAATGTTTTGGAAATTGATGAGCAATATAAAGTTTTTGTGCCGCACATAATGTTTACGTGTGACTTTGACTTAGTTTGAAAACATGAATGCCCAGTTTGAGTAGATTTGTGATTCCGGACGCAGAGTGTGTCAGGAATTCGAAAAAAAAATCAACTTGAGTGACATTAAGTTCAAATTGGAATAATTGTTACCTCTATTAGATTGCATTATTTTAGAATTTTAAATAAAAAGCAACTATACTTGGACAAGGTCCTTAAAATGATTAATTATATGGATCGTAATTTAGTGTACCTAATGCACCGCTAGATACCACTGTTGCTATATTACTATTCTACAGTTGTCAACATGTCCAGTGTGCAAGTTATGTATGTGATTAATTTAGAGCTATATGCTGTTTAATTGTCCATCATGACTATGGCCACGTTTCTCTTGCTGTTGGACTCACTAATAATAAAATGTCACAATTGAAATTTTCTTCTTAATTTTACTTATTTTTAGTTCAATCAGCTGCAAACATTTTTATCCAAAAATTATTTGGAATCAGTCTCTAAAGATGGTATCCCAAATTTTGACACAAATAAAAAAATGTTGAAATCCACGAAACTTGGAGCAAAAAGTATTTCGTAATTTTGAAAATAGACAAAATTGTAAATAAAAGAAATTATTATATAGCTAGCTAAAAAAAGTTTTATATTAATTTTACTTTATTATAGTCTAACCATAATATTTATTTAATGACTGGGAAAAAAAAGTATTATTGAATATGCAACCCCACAAAATTGATTTTCAACTGTTTACAGTTTGTGTCAGTTTTCACGCACTCCAGGGACTCGGCAAAATTTTTTGAACATCAATAGGTTTTTTAAAAGCTTAAACCGTTTGTCGTATATACTCTCTTGATGAAGACATCAAAAAATATTTTTCTCAAAATAAACGTTGAAAAGTGTTATATGCGAAAAAATTTTTTTTTGCAAAATGGATAAATTATGTCCGAAATGATCATAAATACAGATGCATAATCTTGAAAATGTAAACAAATCTATCTATAGCTATAATATTCTGCTCCTGTATAAGCGGGTGTCATAAGTTTGGTTTACATAAACGCACGGACTTTTACTATTTGTGCCTTTGTGTTCTCCATCCCAACATGCATGCAGAATGCAGAGTGTAAAACGAACAGTGTAAATACAAAGTCGGTGAAAGTCGGACTCCCGAATCCCAGCAGGGAACCCCTATTACAACTTTCACTCCATCCTTGCTTACTACTCCTAAAATTCACTTCTAAGATTTTCGCAAAATTAGAAATTAACTCCAAAAATGTGTTTGGTGTAAAAAAAATTCAGTTCAAAAAGTATAATGCGGCAAGTTGTAGAGCAATCTACAAGTATGGACAATAGTGGGACTTCCCAAAAAGGAGCTGTGACCACACATGAGTTTGTCCAAAATATTCTCCATCGTTTCAAAAGGGACATCATTTATGTAAGTCTTTTAATATTTAAAATTTAATTACTATTGCTGTTTTAAGTACTACTGCTGTTTTTCAGAATCCAAAATTCTATAGCCCTAATTGCAAACTTTACTTGAAGATATGACTGTATACTTGTTTTCACAGACATGGCTCAGCGAAGGCAAAAGTTTGCTCAGTGTGAATCCAAACAAACCATTGGCCATTTACGGAGAGGACTTTGGACTTGGCCCATTGTTGCCCTCAAATTGTTCCTCCTTGTCTTCTCTGGGCTCCAACAACAATCAAGATTCCCCAGCGGCTCCAACGGATCCGGAACTGGCTACTAGTCAGCTCTATCCTCATTTGTAGGTCCACAATAGTTCAGAGCCAAAAAATTACTTTGTCTAAATTCCTAGGCCTCCAAAAATTTGACAGTTTAGATTCGAAAGCAGTTACAGTAATCCAATCTTTTATACAAGCTAGTTTGCATTTCAGGAATTCCGGATACAAGCAATGTGCATGCTTGTCCGTCCGTCCGTCCGACAGTCAGTTTGTCAATTTATGGTTTCTGTTTAAATATGCAGATACACATTGTTGGAGGTGATGAAAAGTTTCCTCCACTCTGGCCTCGAGCAATCTCAATCCTTATTGATAACAGGGGAAAGTGGTTCTGGGAAAACAAGCGCAGTGAGCCGAATTTTGCAAAAATGGGCTGACTCAAGACTACAAAGTTTGCACGTCCTTTTGCACATTTTGGGCAATGGGTCCAATTCTGTCCACTGTGACTCGAGTTTTTATGCAACTTCTTACCAACTTTTTTATGAACATGGATCTGGTGCCCGAGGTTTCAAATACACTAGATGGCGTGTTCACACTTGTGAGACTACGGATTAATTACAAAATAGTAGTTGTCTATAGAAAGCGGATGCTAGAGCTTTGAGCCGGTATTCATAGCGTTACTTTTTGAAGCAAGAGACAATTTGATACAGAAACTGCTCCATTCTGATTATTGTTAAAAATGTGAAGTTATGCGAGATTTTTTTTTTTTTTTTTTTTAAAGAGATTCTTTGTTCATCTCAATTTTTAAAAATAGTTTTTTTTTGGCAAAATTTAGAAAACTAAAAGTTTTTTGGCACTTGAAAATTTAATTTTTCATGATTGGAATCCTGAGTGAGATAGGAAAGCTTAATAATTTAAAGTATTTCATGCATTTAAAGTGACAAAAATTAACTAAAGTTGAACATAAATTCAGATTATGATTTGGGATACAAAAGCATAAAATATATTTTGTCTAAAATGCAGACTTACTGCAAAGCGATCGGATTTTGAACTCACCCGTACACTTATGGAGCACCATACTATTGGGGGCTCCATCTCAATTTCTGAAACGCAATTTCTTGGCCCGAGATCCAAAACGATACAGAATATTGCGCGCATTCCGGTCTTTCCAGCCACCTAGCTCTGCTGCCATCCTTTTTGATGTCCAAGATGCGTCCACACTCTTTTCTCTCATGCAGGTTCGTTTCCAGTTGTACAAACCTCCCTTTCCGCTAGAATCGTCCTCATGACCACTTATTCAGGTCTCATGCTCACTTCTTGAGAAATGTCATAAAAGCAATGCTAAGGACAATACACATGTGGGAAATCGGATTGAGTACTGAATTCTATATGTCATGCCCAAGAGATAATGTTTTTTTTACCTTTATTAATAGAAGAAACACATAAATTTCGAGATTTAGTTTTAAAGGCAATAAAAGTCTCCTTGCGTGTTTTGGAAATCTGACACTGTTGTATTCAAAAGTACAAGAAAAGTGCATAATTATGTGGCTTTTATATTTTCAGAACACATTGAACAAACTGGTGGGATCAAGAAGTGGGGAGATCCTGTCCCTTTTCTGTGCTCTACTCCACTTGAGCACGCTCACATTGTGTCCATCCCTGAATGAAATCGATGGACGGGAGGAGTTTGAAATAAACGGTCAGTTGGAGCCATTCCTCACCCTTATTGGATATGACGACCATGCAAGTTTCCCTCAAGAACTGTGCTCCGTGGACGTTCGCAAGTCGGAACACAGGAGGGATCTTCTCTTCACCACTCTCTATCGTCGGCTCTTTCAATACATTGTCTGCATTGCCAATTCTGCTGTGGACTCAGGTATATTTTACTTCACTTGGTCCATTTTATTTGGAAATTCATCAAAAAAGCCTTAAAATGCTCGTTCAGGATCTAGAATTTATGCGCCTTCAATTTGTGGCGATGAAGTAATTACAGAGCATTTTTTAGAGTTAATATACATTTACATTACATTTACATATATACTTTTCAGACTGGAAAAATTCATCAAATATTCGCATTACGTATAACGACTTTAGATTAAAAAAAAATATTTTATTTCGTTCATTTAGAGTAGATTTTAAATGATTTTTTTTTGTGAAATCCGCGGCCGAATTTTAAAAACATCGAATTAATGCCAATGAAACTCATTTCTTAAGCAAGGTGAAAAAAAATTTTTGTGACTGATTAATTTTTTCAGACGGATTGAATGTAGCAACAGGAGGTGGGATCCGCGGAGTGACAATTCTAGACCATCCAGGTTTCATTTTTGAAAGCACTTGTAGTCGGGAATCGTTTACAGTGAACTACACGGCCGAAAGAGTTCAAACTTGGGCCAATGATGTTCTGTGGCAACAACAGAAAATATTCTCACAAGATTTGGAATGGATTCGAGTTTCCACTGTCTCTGTCTTCCATTGGCTGGTAAAAACGCAAAAACAAATGCAAACATTTTTTACAAAGTGCTTAAAATAGCAATTATTGCAGAGCTCACCGATATTGGATATTTTGGACGAAAACTGGACCACTGGGCCTTCCCTACTCGCTGCATTGGCTAAGGCTGATCCACAAATTCAAATTAAGAATAACTCAACTCAGTCTTCCTTCACGTAGGAAAAAAAAAATGCAAAAAAAATAGTTCGATTGAATGTTTTTTTTGTTTTTTTAAGTTTTACATATTTGTTTGTCAGGATTCGACATTTCGTGACATCAGTAAGCTACTCGGCGAAAGATTTTTTGGAAAAAGATGAACAAGACTCCATTCGCGGACTTTTGCTTCATTTGTACAATCACTGCAGTCTGAATGTTCTCAAAGATATCATCACCGAAGGTGAGATGCACAGTTTTTATAATAAGCAATATATTTCCAGTTCCCTTGCATTTGCATAGACTTGATTATATTATGGATCAGAGGGATCACACCAAAGTTTTAGGTTTTTGTCAGTCTCGCCATGTTTTTCCTAATTATGAAACATATTACGATTAGGACATCCAATGGATTTGCCAGGAATGCATCCCGTGTCTCCTCATCATCATAGAAATGCAACGCTGAATGTTAAGAAAGCATTGCGACCATTCAAGAGACTCAAACTGGAGACTTCTGCTTTGTTGGCCTCATTGAGTGGAACCCAAACATTCCAAATCAAATGCATCAAGCCTAACGATCTGGGTAGACCCAATGTCACCGAACCCGCACTCATCAATAATCAAGGTTCCTGAAAAAATGCATACAAAATGTGTTACATTTTTTTCAAACGATTGTAAAAAATGTAGAAAAAATGCATGAATGCGCAAAGAAAGCTTTCCGTAAAAAGAGTTTCGACAATTAGGTCAGACATTTTATAGAAAAAACCTGAAAACCAGTTAAAATAAGCGCTTTTGGAAAAACTCCAAATAAGGGAGAAATTGAGCTTTTTTTAAAAAAATGAGCCAAATTCCAGAAAAATCTACTTTTTCTTTTTTTGAAAACAAGCCCATACGCATGCAACGCTCGCTTATGGCACCCCCATTCGCGTTGAGGCAATGCCATAAGTAAATGGCATGTCCATTGCTTCAGGTCTCTCCCTATCATACATGGGCATGACCGTATAGCATGGGCATGACCGTATG
>Ga0210040_10009485_pt1 | contig 11318 bp, 8 predicted proteins | sample CryGeyCG12114_NA_FD_185462 | JGI IMG/M metagenome (GOLD analysis project Ga0210040, IMG submission 185462) | Groundwater microbial communities from aquifer - Crystal Geyser CG19_WC_8/21/14_NA (SPAdes) (version 2) | ecosystem: Environmental > Aquatic > Deep subsurface > Groundwater | place: USA... | reverse complement strand
TTCATCTTTTAGCGAAGCAAAAAATGTATCGCGAACAGTGCTGTCAGCAGACAATGCAGGCATAAGAAACTGTAACCGGTTTTTTCTGTCAATATTTTTAATTCTTGCTAATTGTTGCTGCAAAATTTTTGTGGCGGGATAATCCCTTACAGCCAGTGTAAGTGCAAGCGAAGTGTAATCTTCTTCTGCTAATTTAACGCCTTTGGGCGCAATTTGTGTTTTCCATATTGTATATAAACTGTCCTGAGCCTGTTTGTTTAATGCTATGCTTTGATACGTTTTAAAAAGCAGCTTTTTTTTGTTTGCAACTGTTTCTTTTTGCATGGTTTTCCATAAAATGTTTTCTAAAACAGTTGCTGCCTTCACTCGTTCTGAAGGTAAAACGAGTCTCCAGAAAATATCACTTATTTGTCCGGTTATTAACCGTAAGTTCAATTCTTCGGGTTCTTTGGCTAATAAGCTTTCATAAACATCCATTAATTCTTCAGGAGTTATATTATTTCCCCTTAACATATTTTCATACATATTAATGTATGCAGAAGCACGCATTAACGGGCTTTTTAGTGCTGTTATCTTAGAAAACATTTTATCGTCAACCGGAAATAATCCATATCCCTGCCCTGATGAATTAAATAGAATAAACTCAGGCACAGGTTTTCCGTGTAAAGAATTTACAATAACCTGTTGTTCATTCATATTCACTGTTACCTCTTCTATACGGTCAGTGTATACCAATGCCAGTTCAAAAAACTGGGGTAATACGTTTTCAGGTTTAAGTTCTCCTTTTTGGCTGATAGTTAGTTTAGATATAGCATTGTTCTGTTGTTCAAGCGTATAACTTATTTGCGGACGTCCTGCTTCGTTTACCCATACTTTGTTCCAGGAAATAAGATTCGCCGGAGTATGTGCATCTAAAATCGTGATAAGGTCGGGCCATGTGGCGTTATTAAATTTGTATTTTTTCAAATATTAACGCAACCCATCTCTGAATGCTTCTTTGCCCATTAACCGCTCTAACTGGCGCATCATTATGGGTGCTTTATGGTAAATGATATTGCCATATAAAGTACCTGCTTCCTGTAAATTGGATAATTGCTGGCGAATAGGATTTGCACCCGGAGTGCGATCAACGCCATAAGCAGCAGGAAAATGATCTATTAAAAATTTAAGTTCATAAGTAGAAGCAGGCTGATTTCCCTGTGTGATTTTATCTGCCATAAAATTTGCAAACACCTCTTTCATCCACACATCATTAAACCATTGCATAGTTACAAGATCTCCAAACCACATATGTGATGTTTCATGTGCAATTAAATTCGCTCTTGCATTTTCCTGGTCTTGTGTAGCGCCTGCATCTAAAAACAGCGAAGAAGCTTTGTACTGAATAGCTCCTACATGTTCCATTCCGCCATATTGAAAATCGGGAATGGCGACAAAATCAAATTTTTTAAAAGGATAAGGAATTCGTGTATAATTCTGCAGAAATTGTAAAGCATCATTATGAATACTAAAAATAGAATTGGTACTAAGCCTGATTTTATTTGTATCGGTCTCGCGATGATAAAAGTTGATGTTTTTTCCATTTACTTTTTTTGAAATGTGGTCAAATTTACCTGCAGCAAAAGAAAAAAGATAAGTACTTATTGTGTCGGAGTTACCATAATTATATGTTGTATTTTTACCTGTTGCAGAAGCATTTATCAAAGGAGCATTGCTGAGCGCTTTCCATTCTGCAGGAATGCTAAGCGATAGCTTAAAAGTTGCTTTTAAGTTTGGTTGATCAAAACAGGGAAAAACGGTGCGTGCCCTGTCTGGCACAAGAAGCGTATACAAAAAGTCTTCGTTCCTGTTTAGTGATAAATCTCCTGCTGTAAAAATGATTGAAATCTTATTAATTCCCTTTTTTAGAAATGTAGAATCAATAATGATATGTTCCTTTTCAAACACAACGGGAATATTTTTTCCGTTAGCCAAAATGCTCTTTAAATGATTGCTTTGTTCCTTAAAATCTATCTGAAGATGACCATTATTCTTCTTTAAATTAAATATAATTGACTCTGAAGCTGCAATTGGAGTTTGTTTGTTTGAAGGAATATTTAGCTTAAGAATATAATTTACATTACTTAAAGATTCTTTTCTTGATTGTGCAAGTTCCTCCGAAACACCGGCTTCGACTTGCTGGGCTTTACTCTCAAAAGCATTTATTTCGATAACAAATATTAAAACCAGTAATGTAAAAAGGTTAGATATGTTTTTTATCATTTTTCGATAAATAAGTATTTTTTCAACATCTATAAATCATTTTGCACTCATTAAAAATAATGAATAGCTTTCTAACTCTGTAAATCTTAACGATGCCGGGATAAAGTGTAAAGTTTTTTATTAACTCTTCAATTCTCTATAAGCCAAATTGTCTGCAAATAAAGTTATACCAATTTATATTATAGTAAATGATCTATCAACAGCTAATGGCCTTTCACACCTTGCGAGGTCTGTTTCTTCTTTGATTATTTATATCCTTGTTTCAAACCATTTATCATTGCTTATTTCAGTTCTGTCACATTTTTAGCAGTTTTTAAAAATTATGTGTAAATATTTGCTTTAAATAATAGCTATAAATCAAAATGATGAAATTATCTGCTACCCTTATTTTCTTTAGTATTTTATTTACGTCTGCAGCCTCTGCACAAATGCAAGGAAGAATTACAGGAATTATTAGAGATGAAAGCGGTAAACTTCTTCCTTCAACAACAGTTTCATTATTAAAGGCAAAAGATTCTATCCTTGTAAAATTTACAGTTTCTGATAAAGAAGGGGCATTTGAGTTTATCAATATTTCCAGTGGGCAATATCTTGTTACCGCATCGTCAGTAGGTTTTGAAAAGGTAACTTCAAAGCCGTTTGATGTTGCCGGAGACAAAACGGTTGAAGTTCCTTATTTTACTCTTTATAGCAGTACAACAACGATGGCACAGGTAACAGTACAAGCCAGAAGACCATTGGTTGAAAATAAAATTGATAAAATGGTGGTAAACGTTGATGCATCACCAACCAATGCAGGCGCAACTGCAATGGAAGTTTTAGAAAAATCTCCTGGTATTACTGTTGACCGTGATGGAAACATTAGCCTGAAAGGAAAGCAGGGAATTATTGTTTTAATGGATGGAAAACAAACATATTTAAGCGGACAGGATCTCGCTAACCTTTTACGAAATATGCCAGCCAGCCAGCTTGACCAGATTGAGATAATGACGCAGCCATCTGCTAAGTTTGATGCAGCCGGCAATTCAGGTATTATTAATTTAAAAACAAAGAAAAACACACAAATGGGTTTTAATGGCAGTGTAAGTTTATCTTATGTGCAGGGCCGCTATCCCAAAAGTCCTAACAGTTTCAACTTCAATTATAAAAAAGGCAAAATAAATATATTTACCAATCTCAGTTATTCATATTGGTCAGGTTTTAGTGACCAGAATCTTTTGAGGAGGTTTCGTAAAAACGGAAGCATAGAATCTGTTTTTGACCAAAAGGCAGATCAGACAAACTCCAGCAGTAACTATAGCGGAAGATTTGGAGTAGATTATGCGATTGATAAAAAAACAACTATAGGCTTTTTAATAAATGGTATTTCTAATCCCGGTAAGTGGGAAAATAACGGAAGAGCAAATATATTAAACGCCAATAATATGCTCGACTCCTTTAATATTGCTAAGACAATAAATAGAGATTCTTGGAAAAACTTTGGTACTTCTATAAATTTTAAAAGGTCATTAAATACAAATGGAAGAGAAATAACTGCGGATGCAGATATGATTCGCTATAATACAAATAGTAACCAAACCTCAGACAACTATAATTATTATCCCAACGGAAATTTAACGGGAAATCCGTTTTTATTGAGGGGAAATCTGCCTGCTGAAATAGCTATTTATAGCGGCAAGGTTGACTATGCGCATCCATTAAAAAAAGAAGCCAAATTAGAAGCAGGTATAAAAACCAGTTTTGTTTCTACAGATAATGATGCTCAATACAATTTATATGATCATAATGATAGCAAATGGGTTACTGATAATGGCCGCAGCAATCATTTTATATATAAAGAAAACATCAATGCAGCCTATGTAAACTACAGCAGGCAGATGAAAAAATGGGGAGTACAAACCGGCTTAAGAATGGAAAATACCATTTCTGAAGGAAACCAGTTTGGAAATGCAACCCAAAAAGACACTACTTTTAAAAAAAATTATACTCAACTATTTCCTACAGCCTATGTTAGTTATGCTTTAAACGATAATAATCAATTCGGGCTTTCTTATGGCCGCCGTGTGGAAAGACCAAATTACCAGGATATGAATCCTTTTCAATATTTTCTGGATCAATATACATATCAGCAAGGGAACCCTAACTTAACCCCACAATTTACACACAACATAGAATTGAGTCATAATTATCATAAAGCTTTAAATACAACGCTTAATTACACCTACACTTCAGATATTTTAAATGATATTCTAAAACAGAATGATGTAACTAAGGTAACCTATCAAACTAAAGAAAATGTAGCCAAACGCCGAACAATCGGGCTTGCTGTAAGTTATAATGCTCCTGTAACCAAATGGTGGACTGCAAGCGTTTATATGAATGTAAACAACAGTCATTACGCAGGAGTTGTTAATAACCTTCCATTAGATGTAAGTCTTACTTCTTTTATGGGTAATGCCAGCCAGCAATTTCGTTTTGCAAAAACGTGGAGTGCAGAAATAAATGGTTTTTATCGTACCCGTGCTCAGGAAACAGGTTTATTTTTAATTGAACCGATGGGTGTAGTATCCTTTGGTTTTGGCAAGCAATTATTTAAAAATAAAGCAAATCTTAAATTGAGTGTAATTGATCCGTTTTATATACAGAGAGCAAAAGTGGTCATTGATTATGGAAACATAGATGCAATAGTAAACAATAAATGGGATAACCGACGTGTAGGTTTAACATTCACTTACCGCTTTAGTAAAGGTCAAAATATTCAGCAACAGAGAAAATCGAGCAGTGCCCAGGAAGAACAAAGCCGTGTAGGTGGAGGTAATCAATAAAAATACAATTGCTTTTTTTATATAACATCAAAATCAGAATATTAACAGAGCTAAGGTTTGTAATGGCTAATGATATACTAAAGCAAATTGAAAACTAATGTTGAGAACCTTATTCGTCAGCCCACATAATGCAACTCCTGTATAAGCCATCTCACCAAAATTAAACGCAGATGAGGTGTTTCAGATTCAACTGCTGTAATAATGGCTTCATATCCTCTAACCGGGTCGCCTTGTTGTTTGCCAATTCTCTCATCGCTACTTTTCATGCGGGCACTTGCAGTTGCTTCATAGTCAGCTATTTTAACATCTGTCTGAATTCTTGAACGACTTAACCAATTTGTACGGAATTGTAACGATGTTAAATAGAATTCAGCAACCAGGCTCCAAAAAATTTATTTCACATTATCATGCAGGTTGAAGTATAATTATTTTAAAAACTATAATGTCAATTCCCAATACTATTTCCATTACATAAGTATTTAATGTAATGGACTAAAAAAGAAAAGATTAGTGCAATAGCAATAGAAATACCACTGCACTAATCTCTTACATTATAATGTTGCTAAATCTTACAGCAAAGCTTTTTAAGCCTTTATTTTGTTCTATCACTTATAGCTCCGATTGGGGATAATCGGCACTAAGTGTTAAGTCTTTCCATGCAGTAAAATTATCTTTTAGTGCCGCTGCTTTTTCAATTGCCATGTTGTAAGCCGGTTCACCTAACAATAAACGCAAATGAGGTGTTTCAGATTCAACTGCTGTAATAATGGCTTCACATCCTCTAACAGGGTCGCCTTTTTGTTTACCACTTCCTTCTAAACTGGCGTCCATACGCTTGCCTACCGTAGTTGCATAGTCTTTAAATTTTGTAGGCGTGCGTGAAGTTGACCGACCTGCCCAATCGGTACGGAAAGGTCCGGGCTCTACGAGTAATACTTTGACGCCTAAAGGTTCTACTTCTTTAGATAATGATTCAGACAAACCTTCTACTGCAAACTTGGTAGCGTGATAAAAACCGGTTGCGGTAAAACCAACCAATCCGCCAATGGATGAAAAATTAATGATATGCCCGTTGCGTTTTTGTCGCATCCCTGGCAATGCAGCCTGAATCATATTAACCAGTCCAAAAAAATTGGTTTCAAACTGTGCTCTTATTTTTTCTTCTTCACCTTCTTCGATGCTGGTAAAGTAACCATAACCTGCATTGTTTACCAAAACGTCAATTTTACCAAAAGTTTCTTCTGCTTTTGCTACTGCAGATGATACCTGTTCTTTTTTGGTTACATCAAGTGGTAATACCAATGCTGTGTTTTCATATCCTTCAGCAAGGTCTTTCACCTGGTCTGCGTTTCTTGCAGTAATTACTGCATTCCAGCCTCTTTTTAAAATTAATTTAGCCAGCTCTCTGCCAAAACCAGTAGAGCAACCGGTTATAAACCAAACCGGATTATTTGTATTTGCCATGATAGTGTTTATTGATGGATTTATAAATGATTTTTAAATTTTCAACTTGCAATTAGTATTTTTACTGTCACTTTAAAAAGTAACAGTTTTTGTCTATACTTTTTAAAGGACTTTGATGACCATATCAATTGTTTTTATCGGTGAATAGAATTTCTATAAGTACAAGTGAATGACACAACGATGTTTAATAGTAGCCCTAATGTTAAGTACATAAAGAAACTCTTTATACTACATAGTTAAAGCAGGGTAATCAGTGTATCCTACGGTTCCGGTGGTATAAAATGTTTTTGGGTCTGGCGTGTTGAGCGGAGCATCTCTTTCAAGACGCTTTACCAAGTCAGGATTGGCAAGAAAAGGCACACCAAAAGCTACAAGGTCTGCATAGCTTTCTTCGATAACTTTGGTAGCACTTTCTTTATTAAATCCTTTGTTGATAATAAGTGTGCCATTATACATTGGTCTGAAATGTTTAGCCACTTCCTTTACTGCGAAAGGCACATTGGTGACATCGGTAAAGGGCTCGGTTAAATGGATGTAAGCCAAACCATAGTCATTGAGCTTCCTAATGATATATTCGAATGTTGGAATGGTTAATTCATCAACAAAAATACCAAATAAATTGTGCGCAGAAGGGTTAAAACGAACACCTACACGGTTATGATCAATTACGCCTTTTAATGCATCGAGGGTTTCAAATAAAATACGTGCACGATTTTCAATAGAGCCTCCATATTCATCGGTGCGCTGGTTAGAACAGCCTGTAAAAAACTGGTGAAATAAATAACCGTTTGCAGTATGTAATTCAACACCGTCAAACCCTGCTTTTACTGCGTTTGCGGCAGCATTTTTAAAGTCCCGGATTGTTTGCTGAATGTCTTCAATCGTCATTTCTTTTGGCGTAACGGTATCTACAAATCCGTTTTGCGTATAAGCCTGTGAATGAGGATTGATAGCTGAAGGTGCATGAGGCAGTTCGCCATTATGAAGGTCAGGATGCGATAAGCGACCTACGTGCCACAACTGGGCAAATATTTTTCCATCCTGCTTATGTACAGCTTCGGTCACCAGCTTCCAGCCTTCAATTTGTGCTTCGGTATAAATGGCAGGAACATTAATAAAACCTACTGCTTTAGAACTTACAAAAGTCCCTTCGGTTATCAGTAGTCCGGCAGTAGCACGTTGTGCATAATATTCTGCGGTTAATGCCGTAGCAACATTGCCTTTGTTATCAGACCGGCTTCTGGTCATAGGAGCCATTACCATCCTGTTTTTCAACTCAATATTTGCCATTGTGTATGGCGAAAACAAAATATTCTTTTCCATCTTTCCTGGTATTTTAAATGGCTTTAATGCCTCGTTTTTTCAGTTGGTGATTATGGTTATTCCTGTATTTATATTGTGTCGCATAAAATGCGCAGTATTTTTTTCTTGCGGTACAAGTGTGCGACGCAACGAGGATGCCATGAAAATTATTTCACAAAAACCCCCAAACTTATATACAAACATTTGTTTAATATTAAAACTCTGAGCTGGTTTAGTTAAAGAAATTAAATTCCTTTATCCACCAGTTGCTTACTTGCTTCATCATACCGATCGCCGGTATTAGGATATTTAGCAAGTAATTCTTCAATCTGTTGCAGGTGTTGCGCCGATAACTGTATGACTACACTGCCTGCATTATCAGTAAGATTTTTACGCTTTTTGGTTCCGGGAATGGGAATAATATTTTCGCCTTGTGCAAGTACCCATGCTAGCGCAAGTTGTGCCGGAGAGCAACCTATTTGCGCTGCTAGTTCTGCAAAACCGGCGGACAATTTCTGATTATTATCCTGGTATTCCTGTTGGTAGCGAGGTAGCTTTTTACGAAAATCATTATCACCCAGTTCGTTAATGTTTAATGTATTTGTCATTAAACCTCTTGCCAACGGACTAAACGGAACAAAGGCAATACCCAGTTCTTTACATGCAGGAAGCACGTCGTTCTCAACATCCCTCGTTAATATCGAATACTCGCTTTGTACAGCACTTATGGGATGAACAGCATGTGCCTTTTTAGTAGAATTTACTGATGCCTCTGATAAACCAAGATAACGCACCTTGCCTTCTTTAACCAACTCTGCCATTGCACCAACCATTTCTTCAACAGGCACATTCGGGTCTATGCGGTGAGCGTAATAAAGGTCAATCGTTTCAATATTCAGTCTTTTTAAGCTCCTTTCCACTGCTTCTTTCATATAAGTTGGAGTGCCATTAAAGGTCATTTTGCCTGCTGCATCTTGCTTAAACCCGAATTTAGTAGCAATAAAAATTTTATCGCGGTTAGTTGTCAACACTTTTGAAATCAACTCTTCATTTTTGCCACTGCCGTAAACATCTGCAGTATCCCAAAAGTTGATACCTAAATCCAAAGCTGTGTGCAGGGTTGCAATTGATTCTGTATCGTCGGGTACACCATAAGCATGACTCATGCTCATACAACCAAGACCGATGGCAGAAAGCTGTTCGTTATTTCCAAGTTTCCTATATTTCATTTTAATAATTTTTGTAGTTGAAAGATGCTTTAACATTAAGGGAAAAAACCCAATGATAAAATTATTTATGCTTTTAACCTGTTTTCAAAAAATGCGAGGGTAGTTGCCCATGCTTCTTTAGCTGCAAATGGATGATAACTGCTTCTTTCATCGCAGTTGAAACCATGGTCAGCATAAGATATTACTGTGTTTATGTAATCCTTTCCTGCTGCTTTTACAGCATCAATAATAGTATCAATTTTTTCCTGTGGAATATGTGCATCTTTTCCGCCCCAGAAAAACAACTGAGGTGCATGCATCTTTACCGCTTTATCTGCAAGAGCATCTAATCCACCACCATAATAGGAAACTCCTGCTGCTAACGGTAAAACTGTATTGGCTATAAAAGAAACACGTCCGCCAAGACAAAAGCCAATACTACCTACTTTTTCGTGTAATACATTTGGCTGTTGCTGCAGCCAGTCATAACATGCCTTTAAATCGGCTTCAAGACCTTCTTTGGTAATTGCCTGATAGTGGGGGGCGGCTGCACCAAAATCTTTATAATCTATTTCAATCCGTTTTGCAGTACGATGAAACAGGTCGGGAGCAATTACAGCATAACCTTCTTTGCAAAGGCGTTCTGTAACATTCCGAATGTGATTATTTACACCAAAAGCTTCCTGTAAAACAATAATGGCAGGAAAAGTTCCCTCTCCTTCAGCAAGAGCAATGTAGGCATCCATTTCTTTGCCCTCAACAGAAAGGGTTATAAAATCATGATTGGTCATATTTTAGTTTAATTTGTTTTATTTGTGTCCGGACTTCGGTTTTTCAATTAAGCATCGTTGCGTCGGACTCTTGTACTTTTTAAACAGTAGCAGCTAATTCATCATGTTTTGTTTAAAGTCCTTTTAAAGTATGCGGCTTGTTTTTAAGCCCCTTCAGGGGTTTGGGGTCTCTAATTCAAACGCTTCAGCCACTAATTCAAAAGAATGAATTCTGTCTTCCTGCGAATAAGTCATTGCCACCACTATAATTTATCAATATCAAAATCGTTTGCAAGATTTGTAACTTGTTCCTTTACCTGTTCTGGTGTACCGGAAATAATTCAGTCACTATTGTATTTGATGCTTTCTAACTCTTGCAAGAAGAACTAATAATTTCTTATTTCCTCATAACTGCCCCAGGGGCTCCAACCTGCCACGCTCAAACTAAAGCAAATTGAAATCTGAAAGCTTTGCCTAAATCAATACGCCTGGGAAAAAGTGTCTCAAGCATGCGGAAGTTTTCAGCAACCTTTAAGCGCTGTAATTTGGCGCCATAGTACCTCTTGAACCAATGCGTATATTAGTTATCTCACCCGCAAGCTTCACCATCAGTACCTCAAGAGTAGAGCCGGTGATCATAGTTGAATTGTGTTGCTCTGAAACCCAAAAGCAAGTGTATCCTAAACGTTCAGCCAATTTTACTGTTGCAATCGTTTCATTAACTGCCTGCCTTGTATTGCCTCCTTTGCCTACAATAGATTGGTCGAGTATGCTAAGTTTAATTTTTCGCTATTGCATATTATAATATTAAAATTGCGGCAGTTAATCTTTGAAAGTGGGATGTAAAAAGATGCTATGAAAAACTATCAGTATAAGTCTCGATTTAATGGTAACATCGGGAAGCCGAAAAAATCGGCAAGTGACACAACGATGTTGTCATAAAATTCGAATGCTGGTACCAAAAAAAGAATAGCAGCATTCTCATTCCCGCATAGCAGTAAAAGTTATTACTTTACAATTAGTTCAACCTCTACATTACCTCTTGTAGCATTTGAGTAAGGACAAACCTGGTGCGCTTTATTTACCAATTCCTCTGCTTTTACTTTTTCTACGCCGGGAACTTCTACCTCTAAGGTTACTGCAAGACCAAAACCTCCGTTATCCAGTTTGCCAATGCTAACATCTGCCGTAACGATTGTGGTGCCTGCCTGTACTTTTTCGTTACGTATAATCAAGCTTAATGCACTGTCAAAACAAGCTGCATAACCTGCTGCAAACATAATTTCAGGATTAAGGTAAGTACCTGAAGCCCCGCCCATTTCTTTAGGCACACGCACGTCTGCATCTAATGCGCCGTCTGAAGATTTTACATGACCGTTACGTCCGCCGGTTGCTGTGGCTTTCACCGTATATATTTTTTCCATTTTTGTTTGTTTTATCTATTTATTCGTTTACTGATAATTGTTTTAAAACGCTGTTTAATTCAT
>Ga0210040_10009484_pt1 | contig 11318 bp, 8 predicted proteins | sample CryGeyCG12114_NA_FD_185462 | JGI IMG/M metagenome (GOLD analysis project Ga0210040, IMG submission 185462) | Groundwater microbial communities from aquifer - Crystal Geyser CG19_WC_8/21/14_NA (SPAdes) (version 2) | ecosystem: Environmental > Aquatic > Deep subsurface > Groundwater | place: USA... | reverse complement strand
TCGAACGGCGTCTCCGGGCTCAGCCAGTCCGGGTCGACACCGGATGCGGGCCAGAACACGTGGTTCGACTTGGCGTGCTTGCCATATGGGCTCCAGGAAAGGAGCAGGGGCAGCTTTTCCGCGACATGCGGGCGGTAGACATCGGCATAGATCTCGGTTCCGTCGCGCAAGCGAATGGGAAGGTTTTGCTCGAACACAAGTCCGCCGCGCATTTCCCGCCGGTAGCCGGCCGGCGGCAATGGCGGCTTGTTAGGAGCGGTGGTCGGATCCACTCCGGGGCGCATAATCGGCTGGAAATCGCCAGCTGCTGGCTCGCTCAAGACACGTCTCCTGATTGTCGATGCATTACGGGCGTGAGATCCATGCGGGTCAAGCCATATGCAACGCCCGGATACGTCGGGGTGCTTGACGGTCTTACTCGCCCGCTTGCTGATTTCAGGACGGTGAGAAAGCTTGCACCGGTACGCTCATCAGCGCTTCTGAGCCGGTCTCCACCTTATGGCGCAGCAAGGCGGATTGTGGGAGAACATGAGCAGCGTAGTACCGCGCGGTGGCGATCTTCCACTCATAAAAGTCCGGCTGGTCCGTCCCTGCATCGAGCCTCGCCTCGGCGCAGCGTTCCATGCACGCCCAACTCCACCCGATCGCGAGGACGCCGAGCAATTGCATGAAGGCGTAGGAGGCCGCTCCCGGATTGGCGGGATCATCTCTAGCATGTTCGAGCAGCCAGGCAGCCGCGCCGCGCGCATCGGCAAGCGCCTTGGCCAAAGCCTCGGTGACAGGACCTGACCGGTCTGCGCACTCCTGCTGGACGAGCGCAAAGAACTGCTCCGCCGCCGCACCGCGATCCCGCAGCAGCTTGCGGCCGACCAGGTCAAGCGCCTGGACGCCATTGGCGCCCTCGTAGATCATCGCCACGCGGGCATCGCGCACATATTGCTCCATGCCCCACTCGCGCACATAGCCATGGCCGCCCAGAACCTGCTGCATGGCGACCGTAGTCTCGAAGCCGCGATCGGTGCCATAGGCCTTGAGGACGGGCGTCAGCAGGCCGACGAGCGCATCGGCCCGCACGCGGTCGGCGCTGTCGGGCGCATGATGCGCCAGGTCGATCTGCAGCGCGGTCCAGGCAACCAGCGCTCGGAAGCCTTCAGTGAAAGCGCGGGCATCCATCAGCATGCGGCGCACATCTGGGTGCACGATGATCGGGTCGGCCGTGGCGTCCGGATCGGCCCGCGCACCCGGACCGCGGCTCTGTCGGCGGTCGAGCGCGTAGGCGCACGCGTTCTGGTAAGCGCGCTCTGCCTGAGCCAAGCCCTGATTGCCGCAGGAAAGGCGAGCCGCGTTCATCATGATGAACATCGTGCCAAGCCCTGCATTCGCCTCGCCGAGCAGGTAGCCGGTAGCTCCGTCGAAAATCATCGCGCAGGTTGCGCTGCCGTGCATGCCCATCTTGTGCTCGATCGATCCGCACGAGACCGGGTTGCGGTTGCCACCCGGCAGCAGCTTGGGCACCAGGAATAGCGAGATCCCACGCGAGCCGGCTGGTGCATCGGGCAAGCGCGCGAGCACGAGATGCACGATGTTTTCGGTGAGGTCCTGCTCGCCGCCCGAACAGAAGATCTTCTCACCGCTGATCGCGTAGCTGCCATCACCAAGCGGCTCGGCGCGCGTGCGGATGAGGCCGAGATCGGTGCCGCAATGCGGCTCGGTCAGCGCCATCGTGCCCAGAACCTCGCCTGAGACGAGATCGTCGAGATAGGCCTGCTTCAGCGCATCGCTGCCGGTCGCGGCGACGAGGGCCACCGCGCCATGGGTAAGACCCGGATACATGGTGAAGGCCTGGCAGGATGCGTTGAGGTATTCCTCGACAATCGTCGCCACGACATGGGGCATCCCCTGCCCGCCATGGTCGGCGGACAGCGCCAGCCCGCCCCAGCCCGCTTCCGCATAGCGGCGATATGCGTCGGGGAAGCCGGTGGGGGTCGTAACCGAGCCATCGGCATGGCGGGTGCAACCTTCGCGATCAGACACTTCGTTGAGCGGGGCGATCACATCGGCACAGAAGCGCGCCGCCTCGTTGACGACGGCACTGAGCATCTCGCCGTCGAGTTCGGCGAAGGGCGCAAGCTCGCGGTGCCCGGTGATATCCAGAACTTCGTCGAGCACAAACAGCGTATCGCGGATGGGGGGTGCGTAAAGCCTCACTGCTGCGTCTCTTGCTCCAGTTTCGCGATCACCCAGCTTCTCTCCAAATGCGCTCACGATGGCGAGAGCGCACGCGCGCCGGCACCTCGCCATCCCTTTGAGCACCTCAGTAGCGGAAGCGCACGCCCATCCGATAAGTGCGGCCGACAACGTCGTACAGCACGTTGTTCGTCGGGCCGAAGCTAGAGGGCGCGTCGACCGGCGGATCCTTGTCGAACAGATTGGCGATGGCACCGTACAACTCGATATTGCGCGGACCATCGGTCCAGATGTCAACGCTCGCGTTGAGGTTGACATAAGTCCATGCCCCGATCCGGTTGTCGTTGATGCTGTTGGAGAGCGCAGGATCATAACTCTCGTCTTGCGGGCCTACGAGGGAGGTGTTGTAGCTGCCCGCCGATATGTGCCGTACCTGCAGCTGCGCATCGAACAGGTCGGATGAATAGGTGAGATAGCCGTTGATGATGTAACGCGGCAGGCCCGAAGGCTGCGACACGGCCGAACCGTTCATGTCAGCCTGGTCGACGCCGTTGATGATCAGATCGTCGACGACCGTCCCTAGCACGCGCAGTGCAACGTCACCGGACCCGCCCACCGGCAGGGAGTAGGAAGCTTCGATGTCCCATCCCCGGGTGGTCAGGGTAGCAAGGTTCAAATTGTAGTTGCGAACCGACGTGATGACGCCTGCGGCGTCCCGCGTTACCAGGCTGCAAAGCTCAGCGCTGCCCTGAAAGCATCCTGTCACGATGACTTGTGCGCCCAGTGTCGAGACCGCACGGCCAAGGTCGATATCGTAATAGTCGACCGAGGCGCGGAAGGTCCCGGGACCAAGTTGGGGCTGCAGAACCACGCCCGCAGTCCAGGTGTCGGCTTCCTCGGGCACGAGTTCGGAATTGCCCCCGAGCAGGACCGAGGAGAGAACCTGCGCACCGGTCTGGGGGTCAAGGATCGATTGGAAAGAGGTTTGCGCGGGGCCGAACAGCTCGAATACGTTGGGCGCGCGGATATCACGCGAGCGTGTGCCGCGCAGGCGCAGCCACTCCAGCGGGGTCCAGTCCGCCCCCACCTTCCAGGTGGTGACCGTGCCGCTGGTGCTGTAATCGGTGACACGCACGGCGCCGTTGAGCTCGGCGCCATCGAACACCGGCAGCAGGGCCTCGAGAAAACCTTCCCAGACCTCCACCTCGCCGTCGATGGGCGCGCCCGGACTGGTGTAGAAATCGAGCGCCGTTGAGATGGGGTCGGCAGACCCTTGGGCCATATCCTTGCGATATTCGATGCCGCTGGCGATGGAGAGCGGTCCAGCCCACAGCTCAGCGACATCGCCCTGTACCGCCAGCGCGGCGACATGCTGGGTCAGTTCGGTCTGCTGGATGGCGGTCCCCGTGACGTAGTCGATCGCGGCGCGACTTGGGCTACCATTGCCGAAGATGTTGAGTGGCTGGCAACCGGCCGCGGCCGGGTTGCCGAGCAATACGGCGCGGCAGACAGGCGCGCCCGTGGCAGGATCGATCACGGCATCGAGCGCAAAGCTCATGTTGGAGTTGATCGTGGTGTTCCGGCCGATCTGCGAATAATCGGTGCGGCCGAACTGGTAATAAGCATCAAGGCTCCAGCCGCCGCCGAGCTCGGCCTCTGCTCCAGCCACGGCACGATACGTCTTGCGGTCAACCACGCCCCGCTGCGGGCCGATGTCATTCCACACGCGTGCGACCGGGATCGTGGCGAGCCCCCGCGCATCCATCTGCGCCGCGACACTGGCGGGCAGGAAAGCGTTGCCGCGGCTGATGATGCGCGGGGCAAGGTCACGCCTTTGGGCGCCGAGTGTCTCCCCGTGCACCTTGCCGAACGAGCCCTCCACGAACAGCGTCACATCATCGGTGACGTCGTATTCGGCATGAGCGAAGGTGTTGAGCCGATCGCTCGGCGCGGAAATGGGAAAGTTCTGATAAAAGGCGAGCTGCGGGTCACCCCCGCCGCTCTGGAAAATGCCGGCGCCGTAATAGGTGCCGTAATCGTGCTGGAAAGTCGTGCCGTCGGGGTTGAACTCCAGGCCGCGCAGGGGTCCGGCAATGATTTGGCCGTTGAACGTGGCGGTAGCCACGCGCGTGTTGGGCAGGATAAGCGTGGCCGGATCGCCCGGTGAGACCCGCCCCAACGCAGGATTGTCCGGATCGATGAACGGGTTGCTCACCGTGTTGTAGCTGAGCGCGCACCAGTCGCGCGAATAGCAATCGCCCGTGCCCTCGTCGTTCACGAACTCTATTGCGGCGACGATCCGGCCGCGACCGTCCGCAAAGGCGGTGCCTGCCGCAAGCGACAACAAAGTCTCCTCATCGTCTCCAGCATCGGCGATGCCAAATTGCGCCGTTGCCCTGAGGCCCTGGAGCTCGGTGTCGAGGATGAGATTGACCACGCCGGCAACCGCGTCCGAGCCGTAAGCGGCTGATGCACCACCGGTGACCACCTCGGCGCGCTGGACGAGCGAGGTCGGCACCATGTTTAGGTCGACCGTGTTGGCAGAAGCAAAGCCGCCACCCGAGACAGTGGCGGGGACCACGCGTCGACCATCGATCAGCACCAGAGTGCGGTTGGCGCCGAGGCCACGCAGATCGGCGGTGCTCGCGCCGATATTGTTGAGGAAGATCGCCGTCGTAGCTGCTGTCGCCTGCGGCCGGAAGGCCGGAATATCGTTCAGCACCTCGGCAACGTTGCTGGCACCCTGCCGGCCGATCTGCTCCGCACCCACAACGGTGACCGGCGTCGGCGTATCGAAGCCCGAGCGTGCGATCCTCGAACCGGTGACGACGATGGTGGTGTCGCCCGCCGTGGTAACGGCTTCTGCGGGTCCGGGGGACGGTACGGCTTCGCCTTCGCTGATGTCGGATGCGTCCTGCGCAAGCGCCGGTGATGCCGACAGCAAAGCGAGCGCAACAGCGGCAAGGCTTGCTGCCGGACCCTTGATGCCCTCACGGTTCGCCCGTGCAGTAAACTGCCTCATCTTCCTCTCCCGTTCGCCGGCGTGTTTGACCGGTCTCAAATGCGGCACAACTGGCTTCCAAACCGGGCAGCCGGTGAACTTTGCACCAGCAATGCCGGCCGGATCAACCGACGCTTTCGTTGCGTTTCCTTAGCCGGTTGCCCGAGCCTATCAAGCCGATCAAGCCTGAACGGATCGAGGAATCGTCAATTAAGCAGCCGGCTGTTGCGGGTGTGCACCTGTACGGGAAAGGCCTGTTGAGCGGCCTAAGATTCTCTGCATGGCACGACTTGGATGAACCAGCGAGCAAATCGGCTTTCTGCTGCATCAACGGCAGATCTCAGGTGCCTGCAAAGCCAACTGGCGCACTTTGCTGTATGCCGCTCGCACCACAAGAAAGCGGCCGCAGGAGGACCTGCAGCCGCTCGAAACTCGTCCTTGGCGAAGAGAGCCGGATATGACCTGGAGCAGGCAGCCCACGACTCTCGACTGGCCCCTAGTTCACGCTGCTTAGTTGGCCTTAGACCCCTGCGGCTGAGCCAGCCGGCGATGCATCTGCGCGACCACTTCCTCAGGCAGAAGATCGCCGAGCACCTTTTGTACCTTGTTCATAAAGCCGCTGGTTATGCGGGTATCGCCGTCAAGCAGGGCATCATATCCATCCTTGGCGACCTTTGCCGGATCGGCCTTGTTGTCCGTCTGGCCGGCCTTGGTGTCCATCATCTCGGCGCGCTCGAAGAACTCGGTGTCGGTGACGCCGGGCATCAGGCAGGTGAGGACCAGGTTGGTTTCCTTGAGCTCGTTCGCCAGGCCGATGCAGAAATCATCCAGGAACGCCTTGCTCGAGTTGTAGACCAGCTGGAAGGCGCCCGGTAGGTGCCCTGCTATCGATCCGGTCACCAGGATGCGACCCGCGTTACGCGCGCGCATCTTTTCCCCGATCATGTGGATCAGCGCCACGGTGCCTGTCACGTTGGTGTGGATGACGTGCGCAATGTCCTTCCACTCCTGGTCGAGGAAGGCACCGCCCTGCCCGTGGCCGGCATTCGCCATCAGCACGTCCACCGGCCTGTCGCCGATAGCATCCATCAGCTTCATGAGCCCGTCGCGCGTGGCAAGATCGCCCTGCACGGTCTCTACCGATGAAGCCCCTGCCGCTCTGGCTGCAGCTTCACCTTCGGACAGATCGCGATCAGCAGCGAGGATCAACTTGCAACCATCCGCGGCAGCAAGCTTGGCGAGTTCCAGGCCTATCCCGCTTGAAGCGCCGGTGACGACGACGAGACCGGTAAGCCGCTCTATCTTCTGCTTGCTCATTGGGTTGTCTCCATTCCGGGCTTGAGGATCACCTTGGTCCAGGAATCCTGTTCGTCGTGGAAGTTCTTGTATCCGCGTGGCGCATCTTCGAGCGGAAGGCGGTGGCTGATGAGGAAAGTGGTGTCGAGCTTCCCTTCCTCAATCATGTCGAGCAGCTTCTTCGTGTATTTCTGCACGTGGGTCTGCCCGGTGCGCAGCTGCACGCCTTTTTCCATCAAAGCCCCGAGCGGAAACTTGTCGGTCATGCCGCCATAGACGCCGGGTATAGAGACCTTGCCGCCGAAGCGTACGGCCAGGATCGCCTGCTTGAGCGCCGAGGCACGGTCCGCACCGATGCCGACTTTCTGCTTCACGATATCCATCATGTTGTCGACGGCAAAGCCGTGCGCTTCCATACCCACAGCATCGATCACCGCGTCGACACCGATACCGCCGGACATTTCCATCAGAGCATCGCGCACATCGCTGGTGCGGAAATTGACGATCTCGGCACCCAGCTTGCGCGCTAGTTCGAGCCGATGCGGATAGTGGTCGATCGCGATCACCTTGGCTGCGCCCATGGCGAGCGCCGACTGGATTGCGAACAGGCCTACTGGGCCACAGCCCCACACGGCCACCGTATCGTCGGGCTGAATGTCCGCGTTCTCGGCGGCCATCCAACCGGTCGGGAGGATGTCGGACAGGAACAGGACCTTGTCATCATCCAGATGATCGGGAACGACAATCGGGCCCACATCGGAAAACGGCACGCGCGCATATTCCGCCTGGCCGCCAGAATAACCGCCAGTCAGATGGGAATATCCGAACAGGCCCGCCATCGGCTGGCCGTAGAGCGTCGCCGACATATCTTGCTTCTCGGCGGGATTCGAGTTTTCGCAGGCCGAATATTGCTCCACCTTGCAGTGGAAGCAGCCTCCGCAGCTGATCGTGAACGGAACGACGACACGCTGCCCCTTCTGGAGCGTGCTGCGGGCGCCAGTCTCGACAACCTCGCCCATGAATTCATGGCCGAGCACGTCGCCAGGCTGCAGCCCAGGAATGACGCCGTCATACAGATGCAGATCCGAGCCACAGATTGCCGTGGAGGTGATCTTAATGATCGCATCACGCGGATTGATGATCTCCGGATCGGGCACGGTGTCGACCCGGACGTCGTGCGTACCATGCCAAGTTAGGGCGCGCATCAGGCATTCTCCTGCTGTTTGGCGGCTCGGGTCTGATCCCGGTTATGGGCCGAAGTGGCGATTTCACCCGTCTCCATCAGCATCTTGAATCGCTTGAGATCGTGGCGGGCCTGCGTCTCAGGCTCGCGAAGGAAGAGCTTGGCAACAGCCCGCCCCACTTCGCCAGCCGGCGGGCGATAGGCGATGATGAGCGAGACACGCGTGCCGCGCTCGCCCGGCGCATCGGTGAAGGTCACGCGGCCTTCTGTGTCGATATCGGAGCCCTGCACTGACCGCCAGGCGATGAGTTCGCCTTCGATCTCGCGCACGATTTCGGTTTCGACCTCGACAGTACGGCCGGCGGGCGCCTTTATCGTCCAGACCGAACGCCCGTTGCTGCCCTTTGTCTCGACCCGTTCAAGGTTTTCCATGATGCCGGCTAGGTTGGAAAAGTCGCGCCAGAACGCAAAAAGCTCGGCGCGCGGCTTGCGGATGGTGACCGTACGGCCGACCACGTCGTATTTGCCGAATGAGCGACGCGCCGTGAAACCCGGAGCATCGTCGGCCCAGCCACCAGTCGCGCCGCCGCGTGTCTTGAGAAATGCGCCAAGCGCAACTCCACCAAGTGCAAGACCCAGCCCTACAAGGCCAGCCCGCCCGTCGTTCTCGTTGTCATCCATTGTGAACCTCCTGAGCCTCGGAGATGATCGGGAGGGCTCGGACGTTCCGGCAATCCGCCAATGACTGGTTAAGGTGCGATCAGCCGTTGCATGAGCACGACGAGTCGAGAGATCCCCTTTGAGATAGCTTGCTCTCAGCAGCGACGGGACCGCATCGCTCGAACGTCGCGTACATAAGGGCGCTGGTCTGGCGAAAATGTGTCAAGATTGTGGACGAAGGCCAGCAAGCCGGAGTATGGTGGCGTTTGCCCGATCCACCGCGGACTCGGGTGATGCAAGGAAGCCAACATGAAGACGAATGCTGTCGCACTGATGCTTGCCGCAATGACATTCCCTCTCGCCGCTTGCGGCGACGCCGCTGAAGAGCCCGCCGAGACCGTGGCTCCCATGGAGGAGCCAATGGTGACAGAGCCGCCGATGGACACCATGGGCACCGAGACCCCCGCCACTGGCGCGATGGGCGAGACCCCGGTTCCTGACGCGATGGGCGAAACGACCACCCCCGACGCCATGGAAGTTCCGGCCGACGGCACCACCGAGGCGCCGGTCGAAGAAGGAATGTAAGTCCGAAAGGATTGTAGTCGGCGGTCCGCTTAGCGGGCCGCCGATCACGTGCAGGCGGAGGCTAGATCGGCCGGCCTTCTAAGCCAGTTCTTCAGAAACGCGCCTCAGCGCGCCTGCGAACCTGCGGTGATGGCGGCGAGTTCAAGAATGCGATCGGCCGGCAATTCACCGGTCAGCGCATAAGCGAAGGGGCCGATTTCCCAATAAGCCACTGAGCGCCGATCGCGGTGCGCCAGGAGCGGCAGCTTCTCGGCCGGCGTCTCCGCCCGTTTGGCAAACAGCGAAACCACCTCGGCCCGGTCTGTCATGAGTACGATCGCCACCGACATGCCGCTGCTGGACGGGTAGACCTGCACATCTTTGATCGACCAATCCTGCGGGATCTCCGGCAGGTGCAAACCGGTCGCCGTGCCGATTTCGCCGCGGTTCAGCGCCGTGGTCTCGACCTGCGAGCGCATGCGCTGGCGAGCCAGGCTCGCCGAATAAGAGGCTGAAGCTTCGTCCACGAAGGTGGCCGCCTGCGCCGGTGCAGCCATGTCGCGCATCAGGTCGTTAGCCACCCAGCCACAAGCCAGCAACGCAGCGATTGCCGCGGCCCGCCGCCAACCACCGTTCCAGCTAGGGTGCGCCGCGCGTGCTGGCCGGCGAAATTCGCTGACATTGTCCGCCGCCTTCCGGCCGATCAGCGTTCCCTTGGTGCTACCGGGCATCCGGCCGAAGGCGATATCAGGCCAGCGGCGGCGCCAGCGGCGCGCCACGATGCGCTCGCCCGGGCGGTCTGCATCGTCAAGCAGCACGATGCCGCCGGGCTTCAGTCGCGTGAACAGCGCGTCCGCCGCGCCCCGAACGAACGGGTGCACGGCCCAGGGCGGGCCGTCTATGACAAGCAGGTCAATAGACGCCGGTACATCCGACAGGCTGTACCACGCACCCGGCCAATCGGGCGATCGATGCCCCAGCGGCGCGTGCCGCATATCGGCCCTCAGTCCCTCGTCCCGCAGCCATTGAGCCGTCGCGGCGACAAACGGAGCATGCTGGTCATAACTCACCAGCCGCCCGCCTCCGTTCAGTTCTAGCGCGCGTGCACATACGAGGGAAGATGCACCTGACCCCAGTTCCACGACCGTTTCCGGACGCAATTCCTCCACTGCATCGACAATGCGGTGGAGAAAGCCCGTGTCAGCCTTCCAGCTGCCAAGATGCGGCAGGGCATCGCTCTCTAGACGCAACCGCGAGAGCAACCTGCGCTTGCTGGCACGAGTGCCACCCCACAGGCTGAACAGCAGCCAAGGCCAACCGATGGCACCAAAGGCGATCCGATACAGTCTGTCGGACCAGTCGGTTCCATGATCACCAGCCTGCGTGGGATCGACCGAGCGCAGATTTGTAAGATTGCGCGAGGTCATGAGGTATAAATCGCGATGAACGCGCCACTCGATGAGCGACGCGGCAGGTTGGCGATGGAGGGCCCAGCAACGGACATCGTGCTACTGTCGTTCACTGCGATGTTCAGATCGAGACCTCACGGTCGGTGCAAGAAGAGTCATAGCCATGACCAATGAACGAGAGACTTGCCATTAACAGCTCCTCGACGGACCCCCGCCTTTGCCTAGCCGTGCTCTTAAGGCGTTCACGCCACGACCGCTAGCCTCACAGGGGTTCGTGCGATATCCTTTGCGGCGAAACGATGGCGTTACGCCGGGCAGTCGACTGAGGAGGACTTGTTGTCCTGATCGGAGACGGCGGCTGTACCGCGCACCTGCATCAAACCCTCCATGACTTACGTAGGCGACTACGTTAGCGTCATAAGCAAAGCGGATACGGGTGATGGCAGGCATGACATTCAAGGGCGAGACCCAGTTCGAAGATTGGGCCAAGCGGTTCCACGAACAATATGATGAAGGATCGCGCCTCGAGAAAGAGTTCAAGCTGACGCGCAAGCTTGTGCTTACTGCCCGGCGATGGACATCCTTTGCTGACGATCTGGTGCGCAAACGCACGCAACACTCGCGCGCCCGGTGGCAGACCTTGTCGGCGCTTGCCTTCAGCGAAGGATCCGTAGGCACGCTGGAACTCGCGGGGCGGCTGGCGGTCCGCTGGCCCACGCTGATCAGGGTGCTCAACGAGTTAGAGCGCGAAGGCCTGATCCGCCGAGAACCGGACAGGACCGACCGGCGGACGCGATTGATCACGATCACTCCCGAAGGCCGCCGTCTGATGAGCCGTGTGCGGGACATTCTCGATCCTGCCCGATCAAGAGTGCTGGCCAAGTTTTCGGACGAAGACCTCGTCACGGCCGAGCGGGTTCTCGATGAGATTTTCACGCACCTGGTCGCCGAGCTCGACAATTGGTGAGCAGCTGCAGCCAATCTGCCCCGCGCCAGCAACCGAGATAGCGTCACGGAG
>Ga0210040_10009483_pt1 | contig 11319 bp, 12 predicted proteins | sample CryGeyCG12114_NA_FD_185462 | JGI IMG/M metagenome (GOLD analysis project Ga0210040, IMG submission 185462) | Groundwater microbial communities from aquifer - Crystal Geyser CG19_WC_8/21/14_NA (SPAdes) (version 2) | ecosystem: Environmental > Aquatic > Deep subsurface > Groundwater | place: USA... | reverse complement strand
AAATTGTCTTCGGCAAATTCCACGGCTTTCCGGATGGCGGTATCGCCGCCCGCTATCAGGCCAATTACCAGGCCGTGCGGCACCCCGTAAGTAGGCGGACATTCCGAAGCATCGACAATACCCAACCGACCACTGGTGCCGGCGCCAATGTAAAACAAACGCCCACCTTTTTGCAGGCGCTCCACTACCACCTGCACCAAGGCTTCGAGTTGCGGAATGGCCTTTTCTATGGCTAGCGGTACGGTTTTATCTTCTTGATTGATATTGACGAGCAGCTCATGCACCGTCATGTGCTCCAGATTATTAAAATGCGAACTAGCTTCGGTAGTACTCATAAGTAAATTATTATAAACAGGTCAGCACAAAAGTAAAATAAATATCTGGTACGTTGGTTCTGGGTTAGCTAAGCTAACTTATGGAACAGGGAATTAAGTAAAGAGACTAAAATAATTTAGCACAAAAATTATATAAGCCGCTCATTATAAATAAACTTATTACTTAAAACTTATTACTTAAAAGTTTCCGCTTACTTAAATATAAACTGTCAGGTAATTATTTCAACAACCCAATCACCTCAAATTTATCAAAAACATACTCGGTGTGCGGCGCGTCTTTTAGCTCTTCGGTTAAGTCTTGGCCGGCCCAATGCTCGTAGTGATTGCCCCGGCTCCAGAGCCGCGATTTGCGCACGTCGTAAATCCGGCCCTGGTAAGCAATCCAGATTTCGTCACGATCCTGGCCATTGCGCAAAGCCAGTTGGGCTTTGGTGTATTGGGGTAAGGTAGATTTTTGCATGAAGTAAAATAAAGCGAAAAACACACACAAAAGGCTACCGCATAAGAATATATTGTTCTGGTAGCCCTTATGCAGAAAAATTCAGGTATATAAGCTTATATTATTTTTGCTTACATAAATTACGCCATACGCCCCTGCGTTAAAATCCAGCGGTTGGGTACTTCGCCTTTCGAGGCCAGCAGGTAATCGTCGTAACTACAAGGTACTATCTTTACGTTGTTCTCGCCACTTAAGCCTTCTACTTCCATCCACCATTTATCGCTCACTTTACTTTTATAAAAAATCATTTTATTAGGATTATCGTGGAAAGCAATGGCATACCGCACAAATTTTTTACTCGTAAAATCAATTTCGTTTTTACGATGATAAAATCCTTCGAAAAAATACCACAGCATTACCGCCAGCGTCATGGCAGTTAAACCGTGCAGATCTTTATCGGGGTGGTATTCATATAAACCAAAAGAAGTTAAATTATCGTTCAAGCCGGCATACCAGCACAATTGGCAAGCTTCTTCGCCGGATAAGCCAAAAGGATTACCGCCAATAGTATTAGGAGCGGCCTGCGCATTAATGGCGCCAACATCAAAACTGAGCATATGAGCCTGCCGGATTACCGGCTCAACTAACTGAAAATTACGATGAATTTCGCCTACCCGAATTGTTTCAAAATGCAGTTTTTCTAAAGTGGCAAGTAATTCGGCTTCAACTAAATACGATTGATAACCAACCTGGCTTAGGCTAAACAGGTAATTAGGTTCGTGCATTACTATCCGGTGCAGGTGCTGTTGGTGGGCAGGTAAATCAGCACCTTCGTGCATGTCCACGCAACTATCTACAGTAACCAGGTTTATGGCTTTGTCCAGGTTTTCGTAAGCCAAAAACTGGCCATAATCTAAATCGTGACTACCCCCAATTAAAATTGGTAAAGTTTGGTTGAGCAGTAGATTTTCAACAATTTCTTTTATCCGCAGGTAAGTGTCTTCTAAGGTAATGCCGGGCAAGAGGTTCCCTAAATCAACTATCTTATAACTGCCCGTTCCTTTTTTTAAATTATACAACTTCTTCCGCACTTCATTCGCCGGGTGGGGAATAGCCGGCTCTTGGTTGCTGCCCCGGTATTCATTTAAGCCAATCAGGGCAATATCTGCCGAACGCCACTCCGGGAACTTGTGCAGAAAAATACTAATAGCGTTGCCAACCGATTTAGGAGCGGCGGTAAAGGTATCGGCAAATTCGCGCAACGGCTCAAAAAAAATAGACAGGTTCATAAATAAGATATGGGCGAAACCCAAAATTAACAAAATTTAAGTTTTCCCGCAGGAAATAGGAGCCTATATGGAAGGCGGAATGTAACTTGTAGATATCTGATGAAAACTATGAAGAAATGGAAGCAATGTAGTAGATGAGTATAAATTTCAAATTGTAGATTGTCTTGATTTTGTTTCCTGGCTTACATCCATTTAATGGAAGGCAGTAAGGTGTAACCTTTTTATGCGGCAATTAATAACTGATGTTATGCAAATAACATAAAATTAAGTAATCTACAGGTGTCATTCAGGAGGAAACTATTTAGCAGCTAGCCAAATAGTTTCCTCCTGAATGACACCTGTAGATAGCAACTGGCAAAAATTTATATTTATCCAGATGCTGCGTAACATCAGTTAATAAAACTACCAAAACCAATTTACTTGGTTATTGCTCTAAATCTAATAATATAAAGAGGTATAATATAGGATGAAGCAGATAAATAACAAATTTCTTTGTCCGGATTAAATAGCTTTACAGTTTAAAAGCAGCGGCGAATGCAAACTAGTTACTGCTACAAACTTGTAATATTTAAACGAAATAACTGATGTCTGCTACTACTAACACGCCTTTGCGGCTTACTTTTATTGGTTCCGGGCAGGTAGCTACGCATTTAAGTCTGGCTTTAACAGCGGCCGGGCACCAGGTACAAGTAATTTATTCGCGGCAATTGGCCCATGCTACGCAATTAGCGGCGCAATTAGAAAAAGCCATACCTACTACCAGCCTGGATTTCCGGGAGCAACCGACCACTGATTTATATATTGTAAGTGTATCGGATGCAGCGGTAGCGGAGGTAGTGAAAAAAGCTTATTTCCCGGCTGGCAGTTGCGTGGTACATACATCGGGCAGTTTACCGTACACCATTTTGCAACGCAATGATTTACAATTGCAAGTAGGTGTGTTTTATCCGGTACAAACTTTTTCCCGGAATCAGCCGGTAAACTTTGCCGAAATTCCTTTTGCCCTGGAAGCGCCCAACCCAGCCTTGGCAACCCAGCTGCAATATTTGGCCAGAAGCATTAGCAACAAAGTAATTTTTATGACTGGCCTGGAGCGAAAGCAACTGCATTTAGCGGCGGTTTTTGCCTGTAATTTTACGAATCATTTATTGGGTATCAGCCAGGAGATATTAACCAAACATAAGCTGCCGCCAGATTTATTAGGGCCCTTAATCCAAACTACTATCCAAAAAGCTACTCAGAATAATCCTTTTACCGTACAAACCGGGCCCGCTGTACGCGGCGATGCAAATATTATAGAAGAACATCTGCAGTTGCTAGTGGCGCAACCCATTTACAAACAAATTTACCAACTGCTCTCGCAAAGTATTCAGGATAAAAGATAAAACTTTAACCTGCCTTATTTACTTATAACGGCGGGGTTCGTACAAAGTAGCTGTGCATTAATCTGATCGGGCTTGGTTTCGGGAGATTGGTTTACTAATTTTGCAGGCTAAATAAATTAGAACCCATGAAGGTTATTAATATTACATTTAAATTTGCCGATGGTCAGCCCGACCAAAGCCATATTGCGGCGGAAGGAGAGTCGGTGCTGGACGTTGCGCTGAATAACGATATACAACTACAACATAATTGCGGTGGCGTTTGCGGTTGCAGTACCTGCCATATTTACATAGAAGCGGGGATGGACGACCTACCGGAAATTTCGGATAAAGAAGAAGATTTTATTGACCGGGCCGTTGACCCGCGTATTAATTCGCGTTTGGCTTGCCAATGCGTTATACAAGGCAACGAAGACGTGGTAGTAACCATACCCGAACAAGATTTCCTGGGACATTAATTAAGCCGAATTCGCCAAGCCGCTGTGCTTTACGTTATAGTTTATAGTTTAAACATACAATAAGTAAAGAAATAACAATACATTTTGCTTTAAAAATAAGTAGTAACTAACGATAAGCACAAAAGAAATAAAATGAGTAACAGTTATGAACCGCCCATGAACTGGAAAGACCATGAAGATATTGCCATGGCCTTGTACGAGAAGTTTGGGGATAAATTTGACGAGTCGAAAATATACCGCATTCGTTTTACCGATTTACTGGAGTGGGTACTGGCTCTAGATAACTTTGAAGGTACCCGCGAAGGAGCTACCGAAGGCCATCTGGAGCAAATTCAGGCCAAATGGGTATACGAATGGCGTGATAATCAATAAATCTTTAATTCAGAACTTATAAATAATCTCCAGGTTGGAGTAAATTATTTATAGTTCTGATTTTAATATTGTATTTGTTATACTATAGTATTTCTGGCGACTCTCTTTGTAAAGGGCGTAAATAGGGCTCTTGCCAGTAAACTATCAGCTAATAATATAAAATAAGTTATATTTAAAATTGTGCCGGCAAACTATCGACTTTAAACATGCAACACCATCCTTCTTTAGATTTAAGTAAAGTAAAAGCATTTATTCTGGATGTAGATGGAGTATTAACCGATGGCACTTTACTTGCTTTGGCCTCTGGCGAGCAGGTGCGCAGCTTTCATATTAAAGATGGTTTTGCTATCCGGCACGCTATTCAAAAAGGTTACCGGGTGGCCATTATTTCGGCCCGGGAGGAAGAAGGTGTACGCAAACGACTGCAATCTTTAGATGTAACCGACATGTATTTAGGCGTAGCGGATAAACAAACTGCTTTTACGCAATATTTAGAGAAATACAGTTTGCTGCCAGCCGATATTGCTTATATGGGCGACGATATTCCGGATTTAAAAGTAATGCAGCAGTGTGGAATAGCGGCTTGCCCCGAAGATGCAGCCCCCGATGTGATTTGGGTAGCTAATTATATTTCCAGCAAACCCGGTGGTAAAGGTGCCGTGCGCGAGTTAATAGAATCGGTATTAAAAATGCAAGGAAAGTGGTAAGAGATATAAAATAAACTATTTTCAAAAAAGTTCAAAAAAATCTTGAAAAAGTTGCTTTGGAATAAAATACTCCTAAATTTACAGGATAATTTAATTTCAAATTTTTTAATTTTTATGAAAACAGGAACAGTAAAATTCTTTAATGAATCAAAAGGCTACGGATTTATTACAGACGACCTCAGCAAAGAAGATTTCTTTGTACATGTAACGGGTTTGAATGGCATTCAAATCCAACAAAACGATAAAGTTGAATTTGATACCCAAGAAGGTAAAAAAGGTATTAACGCGGTTAACGTAAAAAAAGTTTAAGGCTCGCCTATACATCCCCTCCCTATGTAAAAAGCTCCAGCCCTGGAGCTTTTTTTATTTAGGCGCTTTTAGTGTAATTTTGTTTATATAAGTTTACCGGCCCTAATAGAAAAATTTGTTAGTAGATAAACAATGCTTTGCCATTAGCACGTTAATAGTAATCTTGCTTTTATGCCCATAAGTACATTTTAGGGTTGCCCCTATAATTATATAATTACCTGTTTTTACTTGAGAAAAGTTTTTAGTTTAATACGATTACCCAATTTGGTAATTATAGCCTTATGCCAGGTATTAGTACAGGTATGCTTATTGCAACCCGAAGTACCCGTGCTGCAAGTATTACAAACCAGTAGTTTTTATTTACTATTGCTGGCTACTTTTTGCGTAGCAAGTGCCGGTTATATCATTAACGATTACTACGATGTAAAAATAGATGCCATTAACAAGCCCCAGCGCTTGGTGGTGGGTAAAGGCATTAACCGGCGGCAGGCCATGTTGGCGCACTTGCTTTTATCTACCATTGGGGTAGTGGTAGGTACTACGCTTTCTTGGTCGGTGGGGTTAATTAATGCCGGGGCGGTTTTATTGCTTTGGGGATATTCGGCGCAGCTAAAAAAAATGTTTTTATTGGGCAATGTAACCATTGCCTTTTTATCGGCAACCATGTTATTGGTAGTAGCAGTTAATATAGGTTTTGATAGCCGGGCTGTTTGGGCCTACGCGCTTTTTGCTTTTATTATTTCGCTTATCCGGGAAATAATAAAGGACATTGAAGATGTAAAAGGCGATGCCACTTTTGGTTGCCGAACGCTACCTATTGTAATAGGCATACCGGGGGCCAAATGGGTGTTATATTTCTTACTTTTGCTTTTTTATATTACCGTTATCCTGGCCGTTATTTACCGGCAGTACGATATTTATTTCAGCTTTTACATGTTAGTACTGGTACTCTTACCGGCCTTTTTTTTCTTTAAATACATGCTTAAGGCCGATCGCAAAAGAGATTTCGCACGCTTGAGCAACTGGTGTAAAGGCCTCATGCTAATGGGTATGTTATCCATGCTGTTCTTCCGTTAGTTTACCCAATATTTTATAGATAGTAATTTAACTAATACCAAATAGTAAATAAAGGATTCCATAGCCAAACAGACCAAGCCCGTCATTCTGGAAGAATCTTTTGGGTTACCTACTCAGAAGATTCTTTCAGAATGACGGATTTAGGTTTGATAAGGTTGGTAAGTTTAAGCTTTAAGTTTGCTATGGAATATTATTAATGCGAAGTGGTATAACTTGTCGGAAAAGCATGTAAGAATGCTACGGCTTAGCCTCCTTCTTTTTTAAAGGTGGGGTTTAGGTGTTGTTTTCTTTTGCTATTTTTTTCGGGAAGTTGTGTCGCCGTCTATAATTGAGTGCGGCCTTTTATACCTGAAATCCAAATAAACCATAAGGGTGTAACCCATTATACGAGATTTGTGCTTTACACAGAATTTTTTAGATGGGCGTGTTTACCCGACCCGATTGCTTTTGCTTTATCCAACTATTTACATTCTCTTCCAAAATGTTTAGTGGCACGGCTCCATAGGTAAGTACCACATCATGAAATTCCCGGAGGTCGAACTTAGTACCTAATTCTTTTTTGGCCCGTTCGCGCAACTCTACTATTTTCAACATCCCGATTTTATAACCGGTAGCTTGGGAAGGCCACACAATATAACGCTCCACTTCTTTCCGGAGGTCATTTTCGGGATTAGGACAATTTCTGATAAAATAATTAAGGGCCTGTTGTCGGGTCCATTTTTTCTGATGAATACCCGTATCAATTACCAGCCGGCAAGCGCGGAATATTTCGTTAGCCAAGCGGCCAAAATCGGAGTAAGGGTCTTGGTAGAACCCAATCTCTTTCGGCACTAACTCAGCGTAAAGTGCCCAGCCTTCTACGTAAGCAGTATTGCCGCCTAAAGTGCGGAATTTTGGCAGGCCTTGCAGTTCCTGGGCAATGGCAATTTGCATATGGTGGCCGGGTATACCTTCGTGGTAAGCCAAAGATTCCATCTGGTAAATGGGCTGGTCGCCGAGCGTAAACAGATTGACGTAGTACCGGCCGGGGCGCTTGCCATCCAAGGAGGGTTGTTCGTAAAAAGCGCCCGCCGCCGACTTCTCGCGGAACGGCTCTACGGCTTTTACCACAATATCGGCTTGGGGCTTGGTAATAAAAAGTTCGTTTAAGCGGCCCTTCATGGTATTAATAATTTTAGTAGCCTGATCTAAGTATGCTTTTTTACCAGCTTCGGTAGTAGGGTAATAAAATTGTTTATCGGTGCGCATAAATTCGTAAAACGCGGGTAAGCTATCGTTTTTGAAATTTACTTGGCGCATAATACTGCGCATTTCGCGCTGGATGCGCGCTACTTCTTGTAACCCAATTGCGTGAATTTGGTCGGCCGTTAAATTAGTAGTAGTGGTGCTGCGGAGGGCAGTTTTATAAAAGTCGGCTGCTTCCGGAAATTGCCAGGCGCCCCCTTCAACGGGTGCTTTGGCAGCTAAAGCCGTAAAATAAGCCATTAATTTGTGGTAAGCTGGTTTTACCGAGGTAAGCAAAGCTTGCCTGGCGTCCTGAATTAAAGCATCTTTGGTAGCAACATCAACTGAGTCTAAAGCATTTATTTTACCGGTAAAATCATTTAGCAAGGGGCTTGGGGTATTCGAACTATCGAAAGGCTGGCCTTTTAATAAATTGCGGCAATCGTCCAACATCATCGGGAATACAAACTGGGGCGGGATAATACCTTTTTCTTCCCGAATCTTTAAATTTTGTAAGTGCTGGTCGAATAAAGTATTTACTTTGCTAAGGCGGGCAATATAGGCCCGGGCATCTGGTTCATTGGCTATTTGGTGAATATTAATCAGGAAAGCCGGTAAATCGCTGTGTAAGCCCGACATTTGGTTTTCGAGGTAGTTATGAAAGCGGTATTTAAAATTATTTATTTCCTCTTCGGCATTATACCGAAACATTTTATAACTCAACTGGCCTTGGGCATCTAGAGCATCGTAGTTAAAATTTTGGTGTAGTTGTGCTAAGTTGGCCTTCGTTATTTCCATTTCCTGGCGCGCGTGCTCATCCGAACGGTCGGTCCACTGGTTGTAATTCTTTTTGCCGCCTACGTACGATTCGTATTCGGGATTGCGTAAAAGCATTTCCTGAAAAATAGTTTCAAAAAAATGGTTAAGCCGCTTAGTTTCCTGTGTTCTTTCAGCTGCGGAATAAGTCTGCTTTTTCTGGTTCTGACAGGCAAACAGTAGGAGCACTATGCCGACAACCACCGTTGCCTTTTTTAAAAAAGAAATCAAATCGATGATCATATTTTTATGCGGGTATAAATAAAACCACTAGTTATTTTTCAGAAATGAATGGTAAGAAAAGTATGGTTAGGCCTAAATTTAATTAAAAGCTAATAACAATAGCTTAAAAATAACATTACTGTAAAAGAGCTAGAAAAAAATATCAGCCCTTTTCAAGATTCTACTTAAATTTATTTAGATATTAATATAAAATTTACACAAAATGACTATTAATGTAATTGATTCCGAGCAGGATGCTGGGCAACGTTATCCAATTGGTAAGTTCGCCCCTTCTCTGCCCGTAGCGGAAACTAATTTGCAGCAGTTTATTCAGGATATTGCGGCATTGCCGGCCCAAATGGGGCAAGCAGTGCAAGGGCTAACGGATGAGCAACTCGATACCCCCTACCGGTCAGGTGGCTGGAGCATACGGCAAGTGGTGCACCACGTAGCCGACAGCCACATGAACAGCTTTATTCGGTTTAAGCTGGCTTTAACTGAAGATGCACCTACTATTAAACCTTACGAAGAAGCGCTCTGGGCCGAATTGCCCGATAGTAAAAATGAACCCATAGAAGTATCGTTGGTTTTACTGGAAGCGCTACACCACCGGTGGGTAGTTTTATTAAAATCACTTTCCGAAACGGATTGGCAGCGGGTTTATATTCACCCTGCATCGGGTAAAACACCGTTGGTAAAAGTGGCCGGATTATATGCCTGGCACGGAAAACACCACTTAGCGCATATCAGTAATTTGCGCGAGTTAAAAGAATGGTAATTTTTGTATAAAATTTATATAAATTACAACTGATTTTTCTATAACTTACGTATAGTTTTAACCTGTATAATAGGTACTTAAGCTTTTATTTCTTATTTAATTATTCTTATGTTAAAAAAACTACTGACAATGAAAATCAGGAAAATTTATGGTTACGCTATCATGTTAAACCTGTTACTATTTACAGGCTGCATGAACTTTTATGAAAACCGGGTAGAGTCGGACTACAGTTATGCCGGTACTTTCAAAAAGTACAAAACTTTTAATTTTATGGGCTACAAAAAAACAGATTCAGATTCCAGTTATCACATGGAAATCGTGGAAAATGCAGTTAAAGCCCGGATGCAGTTACAAGGATACAAATATTCGGATAACAAACCTGATTTGCTGGTATCGCATAAGATTTTTTACGACGATTTATTATTTAAAGGCTATAATCAAACCGAAATAGATGTATGGCTGTCGTCGGGTAAAGTAATAGAAGAAGAAGTAGATGAAGAAACCGGCGAGCAGAAAAAAGAATACGATCCGGTGCGGTATAATCTTACCAAAGGTACTTTATTGGTAGTGCTGATTGATCGTAAACACAACCGGGCTATTTGGCAAGGTTATGCTTCCGGGCTTTTGGGTAACAAAGATTTTAATAACGAAGCCTACCTCAAACGTTCCGTCCGTTCTATTTTCGATAAATATAAAGTATTTACCGAAGGCTATTTGCTAACCAACGGGCAGCAACCCGGAAAATCAGATTAAAGTTTTAAGATTGCTACCCGGCGCTTAGAGCTTTGAAAACAAACTAACAGCCATAAGTTGATATTGTACAACAAAGGGTTTATTTTGCGCTCTCAACTATCCAAAAATTTATGTTTGTACATCACGTTTTTTTCTGGCTTAAGCCTACTTGCACTCCCACCGAAATTCAAAAGTTTGAAGCAAGCGTTTCTGCTTTAAAAACAATTAATTCGGTGAAAATGGCCGACGTTGGTAAACCTGCCGCCACTAACCGGCCGGTGATAGATACATCTTATTCGTACTCGTTATTACTGGTATTTAATACCGAAGCCGACCATGATACGTACCAGGTTGATCCTATCCACGAAAAATTTGTAGCCGATTGCTCTACGTTCTGGGAAAAGGTACTTATTTACGATTCAGAAAGTTTATAAAAAGCTGTGTCATGCAAACAAATAAAAATCCTTATCATTTACGGTAAGGATTTTTTGTTGCTTACTGGGTAAGATAGATTATTGCAAACTGCCTAGTAATACCAAATGGCAAGTATAGTGTACCCTATAAATTATAGATTGATCATTAATGGAAGTATGTAAATGCGATGTGGTATAAATTTAGAGGCAAGGGAATGCCACCTAATATTTTAGCTAATAACTTCAGCTCATTTTTTTTGCATTACCGTTACGGTGCTATCGCCATTAGCTTTGTAGTGGATCATAATGGTTCTATTATCTTTATCTTTTGTCATTTTTATGCTCTCGGTTTTTCCCGGAAGCAATGACGGCTGCTCACCCGGTTCGGACACCTTAAAATTTGATGGTTGGGCTTTAGACGTTTCCGTGCGTCCGTTGGCATTAGTAATTTTGGCGGGCCAGCCATTATCGTAAAATATAGTTTTATCGGGGCGGCCAGCTTCGGTAAAATAATGCCAATCGCCATAACGGTAAAAACGCTTCTCGGGCAGAATTTCTAAAACGGCTAATCCTTTTCGGGCTATTTGGCCGTTAGAATAATACTGAGTGGTTTCCAGAATATTCTTACCCTCTTTAAACGAACACTTTTCTAGTTGCTTTAGCTTTTTATTCGGATAATAGGTGCGCCAATTGCCCACCATATAACCATGCGCATACCGGCCTTTAGTTTTTAATTGTTCATTTGTTTCCGGCACATCTGTTTTAA
>Ga0210040_10009481_pt1 | contig 11320 bp, 9 predicted proteins | sample CryGeyCG12114_NA_FD_185462 | JGI IMG/M metagenome (GOLD analysis project Ga0210040, IMG submission 185462) | Groundwater microbial communities from aquifer - Crystal Geyser CG19_WC_8/21/14_NA (SPAdes) (version 2) | ecosystem: Environmental > Aquatic > Deep subsurface > Groundwater | place: USA... | reverse complement strand
CCCAGGAGTGCGGGTGGGTCAGGTCGTAGAAGATGTTGTTGTCCAGGTAGCTCTGGATCTTGTCCCCACCGGTCGGGTCGAGCCGGTTGATCGCCTCCTTCTTGTTGGAGGCGTGCGGGGTGAGCAGGGCCTGGTTGGCGAACCAGTTGCCGCCCAGCATCGTGTGCACGAAGCGCAGGCCGGGCATCCGGTCGAACATGCCGCTGAACAGCTCGCGGCCGACGGCGGTCGCCTGGTCGACGATCCGGCCGAACTCGCGGCGCAGGTTGGTGTAGTCGATGACCGAGCGCCACTCCACCGGCAGCGGCGTGTGGTGCGCGATGACGGTGACGTCGAGCTTCTCGATGACCTTCAGGTAGGGCTCGAAGACCGGGTCGTCGAGGTAGAGCTGGCCGTAGTGGCAGGCCAGCTGCACGCCGACGGCACCGAGGTCGCCGACGCAGCGCTCCAGCTCGTAGATGTTCTCCTTGCCGCCCCACGGGGGGACGCAGGCGGTGGCGAACAGCCGGCCGTTGGACTTCTTCACGATCTCGGCGGCGTTGTCGTTGACCGCCCGGCAGGTCTCCAGGCCCAGCCACTCCTGCCACACCGGCACGCGCATGACGCCGTAGTCCACGCCGGCCTCGTCCATCGCGGCGAGCTTGGCCTCCGCGTTGTAGTCGCCGTCGACGTAGTTGAGGTTCTGGTAGCCGGCGGGCTTCTCCAGGATCAGCTGCTGGCGGCCGTCCTCGAGCTCGGCGACCCGGGCGATCTCGCCGAAGCCGCGTGGGGCGCTGTCGAGGAAGCCGTTGAGGATCTTCGGGTTGCTGAACAGGTCCTCGGGCAGGTGGTGGACGTTGATGTCGACGACGGTCATCGGGGAAGCTCCTTCTCGGGGGGGGTTCGGTGTCCGGCTCAGGCGCTGGTCGCGGCGCGCTGCCGCAACCGGGTCCGGGAGCCGTTGGTGTAGATGGCGGTGACGATGCGCTCCGGCGTCAGGTCGCCGGTCAGCTCCTCGCGGACCGCGCCGCCACTGCAGACCAGCACGCGGTCGCAGAGCAGCGCCAGTTCGTTCTCGTCGGAGCCCGCGACGACGACCGCGCGTCCCTCGCGGGCCGCCGCCCGGACCGCCGCGACGATGGTGTGCCGGGCACCGACGTCGACGGCCTGGGTCGGCTCGTGCAGCAGCAGCAGCTGGGGGTCGGTGGCCAGCCACTTGGCCAGCAGCACCTTCTGCTGGTTGCCGCCGCTCATGGTGCCGACCACCATGTCCGCCCGCGGGGGTCGGATGTCCAGCCGCTCGATCCAGGAGGAAGCGAGCGACCTCTCCGCGGCGCCCTTCACCGGGACCAGCTGCCGGTTGGCCACCGACGTCTGCGGGAAGGCGAGGTTCTCGGTCAGGCTCATGCCCAGGGCGAGGCCGGCCTGCTCCCGCCCCTCGGGGACCAGGGCGATGCCGGCGGCGACGGCGCGCGCCGGGTCCAGCGAGCCGACCTCGACGGTGCGGTCGCCCAGCACCACGGCGCCGGACCGGGCCGGCGTCACCCCGCTGAGGAGGTAGGGGACGTCGTCGTAGCCGGACCCGCCGAGGCCGGTGAGGCCGACGACCTCACCGGGGGCGACGTCGAAGGACAGGTCCCGGACGCCCAGGCCGGTGAGCTGCTGCACCCGGACGGGGGGCCGGCCGGAGACGACGGCCGGGGCACCCCGGTGCGCCAGGTCGTCGGCGTTGCGCCCCAGCATCAGCGAGGCCAACCCGGTCTTGTCCAGGCCGCTGACCGCCCGCCCCGCCTCGACGACCCGACCGTCCCGCAGCACGGTGACCCGGTCGGCGGCCTCGACGACCTCCTCGAGCCGGTGGGTGATCAGCAACGCCGCCGTCCCGGTGGCCACGATCCCGTCGAGGATCTCGAAGAAGTGCTCCAGCGCCTCCCGGCCCAGGGCCCGGGTCGACTCGTCGAAGATCACCAGCCCGGTGCCCGGCTGCAGGTCCTGCATCGCCCGGGCGATGGCGACGGTGGCCCGCTGGTCCTCCCGCAGGCTGCCCACCGGGGCGTCGAGCGGCACGGAGACGCCCAGCCGTTCGAACACCGCCGCCATCGCCTCGCGCTCCCGGGCCCAGTCGATGCGGCGGAGGAAGCGCGAGCCGGTCAGCCGGCCCAGCCGGCTGTTCTCCAGCACCGTGGCGTCGTGCACGAGCCCCAGGCTCTGGTGCACGACGGCCACGCCGCGGGCGCGCGCCTCGCTCGGGCTGACCGGCAGGCTGAGCGCCTCGCCGTCCACCGTGACGGCACTGCCCGCATCCGGGGTGTACAGCCCGGTGAGGATCTTCGCGACGGTGGACTTGCCCGACCCGTTCTGCCCGATCAGGGCGTGGATCTCCCCCGGCCGGACGTCGAAGGTGACCCCGTGGAGCACCCGGGTGCTGCCGAAGGTGATCGCCAGCTCCTCCACCGACAGCCGGGCGACGCCCGGCAGGCCGGAGTCGCCGTCGGCGTGCCGACCGGGGGGCGGGGTCACCCGATGCCCCAGATCTTCTCGAAGTCGTCGGTGAAGGTGGCCGGACCGAACCACTCGCCGGACTGCTGCGCCTCGTCGGTGAGGTCGACGTCGTCCATGGTGTCCTTGGTGAACAGGCGCACCGGGATGGTGTACTCCGGCACGTCGGCCCCCACCATCAGTCGCAGGGCGGCGTCCATGTCGATCCAGCCCTGGAACGCCGCCGCCTGGGCGGACACGGCGGCGAGGGCGCCGGAGTCGACCTGCTTGATGGCGCCCAGCTCACCGGCGCCGGCGACCAGCTTGACGTCGGTCCGGGAGGTCTGCTGGACGGCGGCCTGCGCCGCCTGCGCGTACTGCGCGAACTGCGCCTCGACGTAGTTGATGTCGGGGTCCTTCAGCAGCGCGGCGCTCGTCGACGACGGGATCTGCGCGAAGCTCGACGTGGAGACCTCGTTGATGGTGACGGTGCAGTCGGGACAGGAGTCGTCGTAGACCTTCTGCCCGGCGGCCTGGTACACCGCCGGCGAGGGGCCGTCGGTGCTCATGTCCACGAGGACCTGCCCCTTGCCACCGGAGTCCTGGATGACCCAGCTGGCCAGCGCCTCCTCCATCGCCGCGCCGCCGGCCGCGACGTAGTCCAGGGTCGGCGAGGCCGGGTGGGCCTCGTCCACCTCCTGGTTGCTGATGATCACCGGGATGCCGGCGGCCTGCGCCGCGTCCAGGGCGTTGGCGGCCAGCCCGTAGGCGATGGCGTCGGTGACGATCGCCCCGGCCTTGGCATCGGTCGCCTGACCGATGCAGGCACCGATGTCGGTCGGGGTCCCCTTGCCGTCACAGGTCTGGACGGTGATGCCCACCGACTCGGCGGCCGCCTCCAGGCCCTTCTGGGTCACGTTGAACTGCACGGACTGCAGGGTGATCGGGACGTAGTAGATGGTCTTCCCCGCCAGCGCGGCCACCCCGTCGATGGGATCGGTCGGCACCGGGTAGGCGTCCAGCGGCTTCGTGTAGGCCGCGAGGTCCGCGGACTGCGCGGAGTCGCCGCCGCCCGTCGAGGCCGAGCTGTCGGCGGCGGCGCCGTCGTCGTCGGAACCGCCGCAGCCGGACAGCGTGGCCGCGACGACGGCGATGGTGCCGACGGCCGCCCAGGTGTGCGTCCGGCGGACGCGGCGGACGAGAGCTTCGTTGCTCATGCGGGTGCTCCTTCGGGAGGGGTGGTGGTGCGGGAGGGGAGGGTGGAGCGTCAACGGGCGCGGTTGCGCAGGACCGTGGAGAGCGTCACGGCGACGACGAGCACGCCGCCGTAGAAGACCGAGGAGACCCAGGAGGTCGCCCCCAGCAGCTGGAGGCCCAGGACGCCGGTGGCCAGGAAGTAGACGGCCAGCAGCGTGCCGAGCGGGTTGAACCGGCCGGGCTGCAGGATCGCGGTGCCCAGGAAGGTGGCCGCGAAGATCGGCAGCAGGTAGCTCTGCGACACGTTCGGGTCGAAACCGCCGGTCGCGCCGGCGGCGAGCACGCCCCCGAGGCCGGCGAAGAGCCCGGCGCAGATGAACGCCCCCATCCGGATCCGGGTGACCCGGACGCCGGCGAGCCGGCTGACCTCCCGGCTCTCGCCGACGAAGCGCAGGCTGCGCCCCAGCGGGGTGACGTGCAGGACGTAGCCGAACCCGAGCATCAGCAGCAGGCCGTAGAAGAAGCTGATCGGCAGCCCGAGCACCGGTTGCCGGGCGAACTGCTCGATGGAGTCCGGCAGACCGCTGACCGGCGCCAGGTCGGCCAGCCAGTTCGCGATGCCGAGCAGGAACGTGCCCATGCCCAGGGTCACCACGATCGTGTTCACGCCGACCCGGACGACCAGCCAGGCGTTGACCAGGCCGACCAGCACCGAGGCGAGCACGGCGGCCAGGGCGGCCAGCCAGACGTTCCAGCCGTGGTTGACGTACAGGACGCTGACCAGGATCGCCGCGAGACCGAAGTTGGACGCGACCGACATGTCCACGAACTCGCCGACGATGATGGTGCAGAGCAGGCTGGCGGTCAGGAACACCAGCGCCTGCTGGCTGCCGAAGATGGTGCGCAGCGCCCCCTCGGTCAGGAAGGTGTCCGGCCGCAGCAGCCCGTACAGGACGGCGAGCAGCAGCCAGACGCCGAGGACGGCGAAGCGGGCGGCGAACCAGCCCGGCCCCCCGGACCGTCGGCGCGCCGGCTCGGCCGCCGGGCTCGAGGCCCCGGCCGGCGCCGGCGACGAAGCCGGAGACGAAGCCGGGGACGGCGCCGCCACCGGTGCCGGTGAGGCCGGTGCGGGCTGCACCCGGCCGGTCGGTGCCGAGGCAGACGTTGACTCGGACATGCGCATCGGGCTTCCTCTCGAAGGCCGCCGGACGGCCCCTCCTGGCGGATCGTGTACGAAACCCTATACGCGATCTCCTGTGATGCAAGTCCCAGATCCACGCGAATCGTGGTTGAGATCGTACACGATGTCACGTACGGTCGGTCCGACGACGACGTCTCAGAGAGGGGGCCACCCGTGCACTCCGTCAGCTCCCGCGACCTCGAGTACCGGCACGACGACACCCGCATGCTGGGTCTGCTCCGCCTGCCGGCCGCGCCCACCGGTGCGGCCGTCCTGCTCCTGCACGACGCGTTCGGGGTCAGCGAGGAGATGGTGGCGGCGGCGGACCGACTGGCCGCACTCGGCTCCCCGGTGCTGATCGCCGACCTGTGGGGGGAACGCCGCCGGCCGGCCACCGAGGCGGAGATCGGCCCACTGATCGGGAGCCTGGTGGGCGACCGGGAGCGCTGGCTGGCCCGCGTCCGTGCCGCGCACGCCGCGGCCGCGGCGCAGCCTGAGTTCACCGGCCGACCGCTGGTGCTGCTCGGCTACTGCTTCGGCGGCTCCTCGGCCCTGGAGCACCTGCGCACCGGCGCCGACGTCGCCGGCGTGATCAGCGTGCACGGCGGACTGGACCTGCTGGCGCCGGACTGGTCCGCCGCCCGGCCGACGCCGGTGCTGGTCTGCACCGGCGCCGAGGACCCGATGGCCACCGCAGCGATGCGGACCGAGCTCACCACCGCCCTCACCACCGCCGCCATGGACTGGCAGGTGCACCTCTACGGCGGTGCCCGGCACGCCTTCACCAGCCCGAAGGCCGCGCACTCCCCCGCCCCCGACGTCGTCGCGTACGACCCGCGCGCCGCTGCGCGCGCGGAGGAGGCGACCGTGCGGTTCCTCCGCGAGGTCGCCGCACCCGAGCCCGTCCACTGAACCGCCGACCGACCCGAAGACGAGGACATCCCATGCCCGATCTCGACATCGCCATCATCGGCGCCGGCCCGGCCGGCCTGGCCGCCGCGCTGCGGCTGCACCAGCAGGGCTTCCGCCCACGGATCTACGAGACGGTGGCCGAGCTCAAGCCGCTCGGCGTGGGCATCGACGTCAAGGTGTACGGCTCCAAGGAGCTGGACGACCTCGGGCTGCTCGAGGAGTTCCGCGCGATCTCCGTCGACGCCCAGGACTCGATCTTCTACAACAAGTACGGCCAGGAGATCTACGCCGAGCTGTGCGGCGTGCACATGGGCTACACCTATGAGCAGCGGTTCGTGCACCGCGGGTACCTGCAGATGCTGCTCTACCGCACGGTGCTCGACCGGCTGGGCGCGGACTCCGTCGTGCAGGGGCTGCGTTGCCTGGGCTACACCAACGCCGCCGACACCGTCACCCTGCACCTGCGGTCCACCGACGGCACCGAGTCCGACGTGACCGTCGACCTGGCCATCGCCGCCGACGGCATCAAGTCGACCATCCGCCAGCAGATGCACCCCGAGCAGTCCGAGCCGGTCTACTCCGGGATCACCATGTGGCGCGGCACGACGCTGATGGAGCCGTTCGGCAGCGGCGGCACGATCCTGCACATCGGCGCCCCGCAGAGCTCCTCCATGATCGTCTACCCGATCGCCGAGGACTTCGAGGGCACCGGCAAGGTGCTGGTCAACTGGGTCGTCGAGGCGATGCGGGACGAGACCGTCGAGGACTGGAACCAGCGGGGCTCGGTCGAGGAGATCCTGCACTACTACGACGAGTGCGACGTCGTGCATCTCGACGTCCAGGAGATGCTGCGCAACGCCCGCGAGGTCTACCTCTTCCCGCTGATCCGCCACGACCCGCTGGAGCGCTGGATCGACGGCCGGGTGGTGCTGATCGGCGACGCCGCGCACGCCATGTACCCCCGGGGCGGGAACGGCGCCTGCCAGGCCATCGTCGACGGCGGGGTGCTCGCCCAGAAGCTGGCCACGATGGACGACGTCCCGGCCGCACTGGAGTCCTTCCAGGCCGAGCGGCTGCCGGTGGTCAACGGGATCGTCATGGCCCACCGCGGTGAGGGCTACGAGGTCATCCGCCGGATGGTGGAGGACCGCACGAACGGCGAGCGGTTCACCGACATCGAGGAGGTGCTGCCGCTGGCGGAGGCCGACGCCATCTTCAGCGGGTACCACGCCCGGGTCGGCCAGCCGCGGCCCGGATACGAGGACGGCCAGGCGACCGGCTTCCGCACCGAGCACGCCGCCCGCGGCGCCGCCCTCCGATGAGCAGCCCGGTGCTGGTGGCCGACGAGGCGACCCGGGCGGAGATCCTCGCGGTGGAGGAGCGACGCAAGCAGGCTCTGCTGGCCGTCGACCTGCCGGCCCTGGCCGACCTGTACGACGACTCGCTGGTGCACACCCACGCCCCCGGCCTGACCCACGACAAGGCGCAGCTGCTGGAGCACGTCGCCACGCGGCAGGCCTACAAGGACATGACCCGCGGCGAGCTCACCATCCGCCTCGTCGGGGACGTGGCGATCATGACCGGCCGGCTGGTCAACCGGCTCGGTGGCCCGGACGGCGGCGAGCGGGTGGTGGCCGGCCAGGTGATCCAGGTGCTGCGGCGGTGCGCGGACGGCCAGTGGCGGTTCCTCAGCTTCCAGATGACCCCGGACGGCGAGCACGTCTGGACCCCCACCGAAGCCGAGGCCGCGAGCCTGGCCCAGCGCGTCCAGGAGGCCCGGTCGTGAAGATCGCCCGGTTCCACGTCGGCGACGAACCGACCCGGCTGGGCCGGGTCGACGGCGACCGGGTCACCGACATCTCCCGACAGGTCGGCACCTCGCTGCGCACCATCCTGCCGCTGCTCCCCTCGCTCGAGCCGCTGGTCCTCGGAGCCACCGGCGAGACGTTCGGGCTGGCGGAGGTGACCCTGGAGGCGCCGATCGACAACCCGCAGAAGTACCTGGGCATCGGGATGAACTACAAGGAGCACGCCGAGGAGGCGCGACAGGCGGGCATCCCCATCCCGACCAGCCAGCTGTGGTTCAACAAGCAGGTCTCCTGCATCGTCGGCCCGCACGACGCCATCGTGAAACCGGACATCTCCGACCAGCTGGACCACGAGGTCGAGCTCGCCGTGGTGATCGGACAGCGCTGCAAGAACGTCGCGGTGGCCGACGCGCGGTCGGTGATCGCCGGCTACCTCGTCGCCAACGACGTCTCGGTGCGCGACTGGCTGCAGAAGCGCTCCCCCACGTTCACCCTGGGCAAGTCCTTCGACACCCACGGCCCGCTCGGCCCGTGGCTGACCACCGACGACGAGATCGCCGACCCGCTGGACCTGCGGATGCGGCTCACCGTGAACGGCGAGGTGCGCCAGGACTGGACCACCGGCGACATGATCTACGACGTCTACGAACAGATCAGCTACCTCACCCAGGTGTTCACGCTGATGCCCGGCGACATCCTGGCCACCGGCACCCCGTCGGGCATCGGTGCGCCGACCGGCAGGTTCCTCCGGGTCGGCGACGTCGTCCGCGCGGAGATCGACGGCCTGGGGGCCATCGAGAACCGGGTGATCGCCGAGGCCGAGTCGTGACCGAGCGGGTCAGCATCGAGCTCCCCGGCTTCTCGCACGCCAACCCGGTCCCGGTCGGCGCCCGGATCGGGCCGTTCCTCGCCTCCGGTGCGCTCACCGGCCGGGACCCGGGGACGGGCGAGATGCCGGCCGACCTCGCGCAGCAGTGCACGAACGTGTTCGGCCACGCCCGCGCACTGCTGGCCGCGGCCGGTGGCTCCTGGGACGACGTCCTCAAGATGACCTTCCAGCTCGCCGACCCCGGCGACCGCGAGGCGCTCAACTCCGAGTGGCTCGCCACCTTCCCCGACCCCGCGCACCGCCCGGCCCGCCAGGTCGTGGCCGCCCGCCTCGGCGGCGGTGCGCTCGTGCACGGCGACCTGCTCGCGGTGCTCCGCGACACCGACCGCTGAGAGAAGCCCATGAACGAGTCCGCACTGCTGTCCTCGGTCCCCGACGGCCTGCTCATCGCCGGCCAGTGGCGGCCTGCCTCCGACGGCGCCCGCCTCGACGTGCACGACCCGGCCACCGGGGCGGTGATCAGGTCCGTGGCCAGCGCGTCGGTCGCCGACGGGCTGGCCGCCCTGGACGCCGCCGACGACGCCTTCCCGAGCTGGGCGGCGACGCCGGCCCGCGAGCGCGCGGAGCTGCTGCGCCGCGCGTTCGACCTCCTGCAGGAGCGCCGCGAGGAGTTCGCGCTGCTGATGACGCTGGAGATGGGCAAGCCGCTGGCCGAGGCGCGGGCCGAGGTCGGCTACGGCGGGGAGTTCCTCCGCTGGTTCAGCGAGACCGCCGCGCACGTCCAGGGTCGCTACGGCGCCAACCCCGAGGGCACCGGCCGGATGATCGTGACCCACCACCCGGTGGGCCCCTGCTACCTGATCACCCCCTGGAACTTCCCGCTGGCCATGGCCACCCGGAAGATCGCTCCCGCCCTGGCGGCCGGCTGCACGGTGGTGGTCAAGCCCGCAGCGCTGACGCCCCTCACCACCTCCTTCTTCGCCCAGCTCCTCCTGGACGCCGGCCTCCCACCGGGCGTGGTCAACGTCGTCCCGACGACGGCGTCCGGGCCGGTGTCCGAGGCCATCATCAGCGACCCGCGGCTGCGCAAGCTCTCCTTCACCGGGTCGACGCCGGTCGGCCAGCTGCTCCTGGCCCAGGCCGCGACCGGCGTGCTGCGCACGTCCATGGAGCTCGGGGGCAACGCCCCCTTCCTGGTCTTCGACGACGCCGACCTGGACCGGGCCGTCGACGCGGCGATGACCGCGAAGTTCCGGAACGTCGGCCAGGCCTGCACTGCGGCCAACCGCTTCCTGGTGCAGTCCTCCGTGGTCGCGGAGTTCACCGCGCGGGTCACCGAGCGGGTGCGGTCGCTGCGGATGGGCCGGGGCACCGAGCCGGGGGTCTCGATCGGGCCGCTCATCGACGGCAAGGCGGTCGCCGCCACCGACGCGCTCGTCCGCGACGCGGTCGAGCGAGGAGCGACGCTGCACGCGGGCGGGACGCCGACGGACGGCCCGGGCACCTTCTTCCCGGCCACGGTGCTCGGGGACGTGCCGGCCGACAGCGCCCTGCTGCGGCAGGAGATCTTCGGTCCGGTGCTGGCCGTCGTCGGCTTCGAGGACGAGGACGAGGCGGTCGCCCTGGCCAACGACACCGAGTACGGCCTGGTCTCCTACGTCTTCACCGAGTCCCTGGCCCGCGGACAGCGCATGGTCGACCGGCTGCACACCGGGATGATGGGCCTCAACGTCGGGGCGGTCTCCAACGCCGCAGCGCCCTTCGGCGGCTGGGGGCTCTCCGGCCTCGGCCGCGAGGGCGGCGAGGAGGGCGTGCACGAGTACCTGCAGACCAAGTACACGCTGACGCCGGACCCGTTCGCGCCGACCCGGCCCTCGCCGACGCCGGCCACGACCGACGGGACGGAGGCATCGTGACCGAGCTGCCGGCGATCACCTTCGAGGCGCACACCACGATCAAGCGGATGCTCTTCGCCACCTGGGCGCTGCTGGACTCCCTCCCCCCGGACCTGCGTGCCCAGGCGCACATCCCCGACATGGACGACCCGCGGCGGCTGGACTGGGACTTCATCCCGAAGCCCGACCGGACCGGCGTGCCGCTGACCAAGCTGGACGCACACCAGCGCACGCTGGCGCACACCCTGCTCGCGTCCGGGCTCAGCGTGCGCGGCTACAGCCAGGTGCTGGCGGTCATGGCCACCGAGAACGTGCTGCGCGAGCTGGAGGTCATCGACCGGGGCTTCGGCGTGCTCGCCGGGGACTTCCGCAACCCCGACGCGTACTGGTTCAGCTTCTTCGGGCGGCCCGCGTTCGAGGACACCTGGGGGTGGCGGGTCATCGGGCACCACCTGTCCCTGAGCTTCACGATCGTCGCCCAGCGGTACCTGACCATCACGCCGATGGCGATGGGCGCCATGCCACTGCCGGCCGGGGTCCTCGACCCGCTCGGCCGGCACGAGGAGATGGCGCTGGAGCTGCTGCACTCGCTGCCCTCCGACCTCCGGGCGCGGGCGGTCGTCCACGACGTCGCGCCGGCCGACTTCGTCACCCGGCAGGTGCCGCTGGTCGGCGCGGAGGAGTGGCCCGACCACGTCGACCTGGGCATCGTCGGGTACACGACCACCGACGCGGACCGGCGTGCGCTGCGGTTCGTCAAGGCGGCTCCCTCGGGCGTCAGCGGCGCCGACCTCGACGGCCGCCAGCTCGAGGCTGCCCGAGAACTGCTGCTGCGGTACGTCGAGACCGGCCCGGAGGCGATCAGCCGGCAGTACCGCGACCAGGTGCTCGCCGAGGACCCCGCGGCCCTGCACTTCGCGTGGGCCGGCGGCACCACGGCCGACACCGCGCACTACCACCGGATCTCCACCTCCGGCCTGCTCGTGGAGGCCGACAACGCCGTGGCCGCAGGCCAGCACGTGCACACCGTGTGGCGGGACCC
>Ga0210040_10009480_pt1 | contig 11322 bp, 11 predicted proteins | sample CryGeyCG12114_NA_FD_185462 | JGI IMG/M metagenome (GOLD analysis project Ga0210040, IMG submission 185462) | Groundwater microbial communities from aquifer - Crystal Geyser CG19_WC_8/21/14_NA (SPAdes) (version 2) | ecosystem: Environmental > Aquatic > Deep subsurface > Groundwater | place: USA... | reverse complement strand
TGTCGATGAGGCTCGACGCCGCCACGACGCCCGACCTCTCCGGCAGCAGCTGCCCGCACACGTGCTGGCCCTGCCCGACGAGGGACTGCGCGATCCGGATCTGCTCCAGCAGGTCCTTGGCGTTCCGGGTGTCGTGACCGCGGTGCCGGTCGTACAGCGCGGCCGCGAGCTGGCCGGTGCCCTCGAGCCACACGCCCTGCGGGTGCACCTGGCGGCCGTTGTAGGAGGCGGTCGAGGTCTTGCTGACGTCGCTGAAGGTGACGCCGGAGACCGACACGCCGGCCGGCAGCTGGCTGTTGCCCTGCCCGCTGACGTCGGTGGTGGCCAGGGCCTGCGCCGCCCAGTCGAGTGCGCTGCTCGCTCGGCGGTCGCGCAGCGCCAGCCAGCCCCAGGTCTGCGGGTCCAGCGGGAGGGGGCTGCGGTTGATCGTCACGCCGTCGTTGCTGCCGGTGTAGAAGTACCCGCCCGCCGGCTCCCACACGCGCTCGACGAACGCCCGGGCGTGCTGGGCCTGCGCCAGCCACGCGCGGTCACCGCTCCCCGTGGCGAGCTGGGTGAAGAAACTCGTGCAGTCGATGTTGTGCTCGGTCGACTTGTTCGGCACCGGCTGGTTGGCACCGTTGACGCCGAAGGAGAACCCGCCGAGCCCGATCTCCGAGCGCGTGTTCGTGACGATCCAGACCGCGATCCGCAGGGCGCCGTCGAGGTAGCGGCGGTCGCGGGTGTGCTCGAAGAGCTGCACGAGGGCGATGCCCGGCCAGGCCATGTCACCCACGGCCGTGCCGAGGAAGCCGTACTGCCAGCCGATGTTCGCCGTGCCGTCGGGCAGCACGAGGCCGAACGCGTTCTCGCCCCCGCCCGGGTAGAAGACCGCCGGCCCGACGTTGTACGCCTGGCGCAGCCGGCCGTCGTCGTAGACGGGGTCGTTCTCCAGGGCGAAGAGCAGCCCGTCGCCGAGGGTGCGGGCCAGGTCGGCGTCCTGGCGGCTGCCGGTCAGCGCCGCGCAGATCGCCAGGGCGTTGTCGTAGACGAACGCGGTGCTGAACAGCCCGTTCTCGTCGGAGTAGCTCTGCGCGAGGCGCGGCCCGGTGCCGTTGGCGGCGGGGTAGGCGTTCGTCATCACTCGGAGGAAGTCGTAGGCGCGCCGCACCGACTCTCCCTCCTTGAGCACACCCTTCGGTGCCGGCCCCCCGCTCCACGACGAGGCGCCGGCCGCGTGCGCGACCCCGCCTCCCAGGGGCGCTGCGCCGACGGCCGCGATGCCCGCGGCGGCCAGGAGCACCCCCCGCCGCGTGAGTCCGCGCCCCACGTCCGGGGTGGTCGTCCCTGCATCCACGGCCCTGCTCCTGTCGCTCGACGCCATCGTCGGGCGTCACTCTGCGTGGGTGGAGTCGGCCGTGTCAACGGTTTCCAGAGAGCGCTCTCTCATGATCTCCTTCCCCGAGCGGACGCCATCGGGCGACGGCACTCACGGGCAGGGGGGGCGCGGTGGACGACACGACGACCGACCTGCGGGCCCGCGCCGGCGCGCCTACGCTCGAGACCGTCGCCGCCCTCGCCGGGGTCTCGCGCGCCACGGCCTCCCGCGTCGTCAACGGCGACGCCCGCGTGGCGCCGGCGATGCGGACCGCTGTCGAGGACGCCGTGGCGCGGCTCGGGTTCGTCCCCAACCGCGCCGCCCGCAGCCTCGTGACCCGGCGCAGCGACGCCGTGGCGCTGCTGCTGCGCGAGCCGGCGGAGTTCGGCGTGGTCGACCCCTACCTCTCCAGCATGGTCATCTCCCTGACCCACGCGCTCATGCCGACGGGCGTGCAGCCGGTGGTGCTCATGGCGCCCGCCGAGCAGCACGGCTCCGGCCTGGCGGAGTACGTGCGCAGCCACGTCGACGGCGTCCTGCTGCTCTCGGTGCACGAGGCCGACCCGCTGCCCGCCGAGCTCGCCCGCTCCGGCGTGCCGCTGGTCAGCCTCGGCCGCCTGCCCGGCGCCCCCGCCGCGGTGGGCGTGGTGGACGCCGACAACGCCGGCGGCGCGCGAGCGGCGACGGAGCGGCTGCTAGGCGGCGGACGCCGGACGGTCGCCACCATCGCCGGCCCGCCGGACATGAGCGCCGCCGTCGACCGGCTTGCGGGCTTCCGCGCGGCGATGCGCGACGCCGGCCGCCCGGACGGCCTCGTGGCCCACGGAGACTTCACGGCCGCCTCCGGCGCGCGGGCCACGGCCGAGCTGCTGGCCCGCGAGCCGGACCTCGACGCGGTCTTCGCGGCGAACGACCTCATGGCCCTCGGCGCCCTCCAGGCCCTGCGGGCGGCCGGGCGCGCGGTGCCCGAGGACGTCGCCGTGGTCGGCTTCGACGACATCCCGCTCGCCGAGCACGCCAGCCCGCCGCTGACCACGGTCCGCCAGCCGGTGGCCGACCTGGCGCGCACGATGGTGCGGCTGCTCGTGGAGCGCCTCGGCGGCGCGGCGTCCGAGCCCGAGGTCGTGCTGCCCACCGCGCTCGTGGTCCGCGCCTCGGCCTGACGGCGTCCCTGGCCCGGGCGCGTGCACCTGCGCCCGGCCACCGCGGACGACCGCCCCTCCTGCGCTGGGCGACGTGGGTCAACGTCACGCGGGGCGGCGCGTCGTTCGCGCTCGGGGACGTCGACGCGCAGCCGCACCTCGCCCACTACTGCGCCACCTTCCCGGGGCCGGGGGACTTCGGGCTCGTCGCCGAGGGCGCCGGCCGCGCGGTCGGGGTGGTGTGGGCGGTGCACCTGCCGGCGGAGGATCCCGGCTACGGGTTCGTCAGCGCCGACGCCCCGGAGGTCAGCCTCACCGTGGAGGCCGAGCACCGCGGTCTCGGTGTCGGCACGGCGCTGGTCGCGGCAGCGGTCGAGGAGGCCCGGCGGCGCGCGCTGCCGGCGCTGAGCCTGAGCGTGGAGGACGGCAACCACGCCCGGCGCCTGTACGAGCGGTGCGGCTTCACCGCCGTCGGTCGCAGCGGGGGAGCCGACACGATGCTGCTCGACCTGTCCTGACCCGATCTGACCTGGTCTGACCGGACCGCGCGGGTCTCCGGTGGCGGGCCGAGCCCCGATGCCGTAAACATTGACGCTGCTGGAGAGCACCGGCAGCGCCGCTCCTGCGGCCGCACCAGCTCTCGCCCACCAGGAAGCCCGATGCTGGCGCTCACGCGCCGGCGGCTGCCACCGCGCAGCTCTGTGGCGACCCCACCCGATACACCCCGAGGAGACCACCATGGCCAACGCCGCTCAGCGCAACACCCGCGACCGTCGCCTCAGCACCGAGACCAAGGCGTCCACCAAGACCACCGAGCTGTACGCCTACGTCGCCGCCGTGGCGGCCGTGGTGATCACCGCTCTCGTCGTCGGCAACGGCGACGGCGGTGGCGAGGACCCGTTCGGTGCCTCCGAGGCGCTGCGCTACATCACCTACCTGACCATCGGCTACATGATCGCCCGCGGCCTGGCCAAGTCGGGCAGCCGCGACTTCTACGACGAGCACGACAACTGACGCAGGCGTGTCACGCAACCAGCGCCGCAACAAGCGCACCAAGCCTCCCGGTCACCAGACCGCGAACCGCCCCGGCAACCGCGACAGCGCTGAGGAGCGGTCCGCCGGAGCGGAGCGCCACCGCCCGAGCACCGAGACCAAGTCCTCGCCCAGGACGACGGAGCTCATCGCGTACGTCGGCGCGGTGCTCGCGGTGATCATGACCGCGCTCGCCCTCGACGAGGACGGCCAGGGACGCGACCCCTTCGGCGCCGAGGCGGCGATCCGCTACATCACGTACCTGACCATCGGCTACGTGGTCGCGCGCGGTCTGGCGAAGTCCGGGAGCACCGAGCGCCGGGTCGAGCACGACACCGACGGCGCTCTGGGCCCCGTCGAGGACGACCGTCGCGAGCACGAGGGTCGCGACGAGCACGAGCACGAGCACGAGCACGAGGGTCGCGACGAGCACGAGGGTCGCGACGAGCACGAGGGTCGCGACGAGGAGGTGCCCGAGCTGGGCGCCGCTGCCGTGCCGTCCGACACGGGCCGACGAGCAGCGGACGAACGCGACGCGAGGCCCTGACCGCGAAGCCGTGACCGCGAGGCCAGCGCCGCGACCCCTCGGGGTCGCGGCGCTGGCCTTCGTGTCCGATGGAAGGCCCAGCGCCGCGTGAGCACCTGCCTGGCCGGCCGTTGACGCCGGTCGCGGCCCGCCTCTAGCGTCCGCGCGATGACCGACCCAGCCGACCAGGACCGCATCGAGCCACCCATCGCGGGGAGCGAGGTCGCGACGCTGCTCGGCTCCCTCGAGCGCCAGCGCGCGACCTTCGCGTGGAAGGCCGCCGACCTGGACGCCGCGGGGCTGGCCACGACCGTCGGCGCGTCGTCGCTCACCCTCGGCGGGCTGCTCAAGCACCTCGCGTGGGTGGAGGAGCTGAAGTTCTCCACGGTGCTGCACGGCCGTCCTCCGGCGGCGCCGTGGGACGCCGTCGACTGGGACGCCGACCCGGAGTGGCCGTGGCGATCGGCGGCGGACCACGCCCCGGAGGAGCTCTACCGGCTGTGGCACGACACCGTGGTCAAGGCCCGTGCCGCGATCGTCGAGGCGCTCGCGGACGGCGGGCTGGACGGGCGCGTGGCGTGGATGCCCGACGACGTGCCCGAGCACCCCAGCCTGCGCCGGATGCTCGCGGACACCGTCGAGGAGTACGCCCGGCACACCGGGCACGCCGACCTGATCCGCGAGGCGGTCGACGGCCGGGTGGGGGAGGACCCGCCGGGGGCCGTCTTCCCGTTCCCGTCGCTGGGCTGAGGCGGCGGAGCTGCGGGGTCCGGCCCGAGGCGCACGCGCGCGTCAGGCCATGCGCAGGACGCGCGCCTCCCACGGGCCCAGCACCGCCGGCAGCAGGCCCGGGTCCTTCTGCCCGAGGTGCGCCGGGGCGTTGGTCAGCACCACCTCGCGCGCCTCGAGGACCCGCGGCAGCACGTCGGCGAGGTCCAGCTGCTCGCCGCTGACGTTGCAGATCACCAGCAGCTCCTCCGGCCCGGCGGCGGAGTCGAACCGCCGCGTGAAGGCGTACAGGTGCTCGTGGTCGGGCACGAGCATCGTGAAGTCGCCGAGCGCGACCACGGGCAGCTCGCGGCGCAGGGCGATCAGCCGCCGGTAGTGCGCGAGCACCGAGGTCTCGTCCTCGCGCTGCGCTGCCGCGTTGACCTGGTCGGCGTCGGGGTTGACCGCGATCCACGGCGTCCCAGTGGTGAACCCCGCGTGCGGGCCGGCGTCCCACTGCACAGGGGTGCGGGCGTTGTCGCGGCCGACCCAGGCGATCTCGGCGAGCACCTCGGCCTCGTCGCGGCCCAGCGCGACCTGCTCGCGCAGGTGGTTGAGCGACTCGATGTCGCGCAGCTGGTCGGCGGAGGTGAAGGGGAAGTTCGCCATCCCCAGCTCCTCGCCCTGGTAGACGTACGGCGTCCCGCGGTGCAGGTGCAGCAGCGTGGCCAGGCAGGTCGCCGACCGCACGCGGTGCTCGCCGTCGTCGCCCCACCGCGAGACGATCCGCGGCTGGTCGTGGTTGTTCCAGTACAGGCTGTTCCAGCCGGTGGAGGCGAGCCCCGCCTGCCAGCGCCCGAAGCTCGCCTTCAGCTCGCGCAGGTCGAAGGGACGACGGGCCCACTTGCTGCCCTCCTGGTCCAGCCCCACGTGCTCGAACTGGAAGACCATGTCGACCTCGTGGCGCGCCGGGTCGGTGAACCGGGCGGCGTCCTCGACCGTGACGCCGGGCATCTCGCCCACGGTGAGGAGCTTCTCGGTCCGCCCGGCGAAGACCTGCTCGTGCATCTCGGCGAGGAACTCGTGGATCCGCGGCCCCGAGACGTAGGACGCCGAGCCGTCTCCGAGGCTCGAGCCGGGCAGCACCGGACCGTCGGCCAGCGCGCCCTCGAGGTCGACGTCCTTGGAGAGGAAGTTGACGACGTCCATGCGGAAGCCGTCGACCCCGCGGTCCAGCCAGCCGCGCATCATCGCGTAGACGGCGTGCCGGACCTCGGGGTTCTCCCAGTTGAGGTCGGGCTGCTTGCGGGAGAACAGGTGCAGGTAGTACTCGCCGCTGGCCTCGTCGAGCTCCCAGGTGGGGCCGGAGAAGAACGAGCGCCAGTTCGTCGGCTCGGCGCCCGGGGCGCCGGCGTCCAGGCCCTCGCGCGGGCCGCGCCACCAGTACCAGTCGCGCTTGGGGGAGTCCTTCGACGAGCGGGACTCCACGAACCACGGGTGCTCGTCGCTCGTGTGGTTGACCACGAGGTCCATCACGAGCTTCATGCCGCGGGCGTGGAGCTCCTCGATGAGCTCGTCGAGGTCGGCCAGGGTGCCGAAGTCGGGGTCGACGTCGGTGTAGTCGCTGATGTCGTAGCCGGCGTCGTCCTGCGGGGAGCGGTAGACGGGGGAGAGCCACACGACGTCCACGCCGAGGTCGGCGAGGTGGTCGAGCTTGCCGGTGATGCCGCGCAGGTCGCCGACGCCGTCGCCGTCGGAGTCCGCGAACGAGCGCGGCCAGACCTGGTAGACGACCGCCCGGGTCCACCAGGGAGCCCCCTCGTGTCCGGACGCCGGGTGGGCCTGCCTCACTGTGGTCACCAGGGCGAGGCTAGGCGCCGGTGTGGACGCCGGCCCCTCGGGTACTGGCTGGCCATGAGCGAGGACACGGGCCAGGACACGAGTGGGGACGTCAACCGCCAGGCGGCGCAGGCGGCAGCCGACAGCGACCAGGGCGTCGAGGCGCCGGGCAGCGCGTCGGCGCCCACCCCGCCCACCCAGGGCGAGGACGGCGACGACCGCGCGGGCGGCGCGATGGGCAGCACGGAGAACGTCACCTCCTAGGTCGGGGGCCGGCGGTGCGAGGCGAGCGGTCGCGCGTTAACGAAGGGGAAATGCATTCGTCACCGAATTGCTCCGTTGACGACCGGGTGAATGCCTGAAAGGGTCGATACCGGGTCAAAAAGGCCCATTCCGCCCTTCCTCGCGAGGACTTCCCGTGCCCATCACCAGTGAAGAAGCGGCCGCCATCGCCGCAGGCATCGGCCAGGCCCGCGGCCTGCGTCCCGGTCAGCTCCCCTCCGGCGCCCAGTTCGCCGAGGGCCTGAACGGGATGGAGGAGTGCGCCGGCCTCATCGAACGGCACGGCCAGGACCGCGGCCCCTTCCCGCTGACCAGGTTCGTGCCCGTCCCGGTCGTGGAGCCCGCGTCCGGAGACAACCGTGGCTGAGGGAGTCACCCGGGCCAGCTTCCTGCGTGGGGCCGTCGCGGCAGGGGCGGTGCTGGCGCCGCTGGCGACGCCCGCCGCCGCGTCGGCGTCCGCGGGGACTGCCGCGGGCGGAGGGGACCGCCCGCTGCACGACCTGGAGATCAGCGAGGCCGGCGAGCTCCTGAGGAACCGCAAGATCACCGCGGTGCAGCTGGCCGAGGCGGTGCTGGAGCGCACCGCCCTCGTCGAGGAGCGCGTGCTCTCCTACGCGCTGCCCTACGGCGCCGACGCGGTCCTGGCCCAGGCGCGGGCGGCCGACCGCCTCATCCGGCGGGGCACGTACCTCGGGCCGCTGCACGGGATCCCGGTGGGCCTGAAGGACATCATCTTCACCGAGGGCATCCTCACCGAGGCCAACTCCGCGCTGTACCGGGGGTTCCGCCCCGACTTCGACGCGACGTGCGTCGCGCGGCTCAAGGCCGCGGGCGCCGTGGTCGTGGGGAAGACGCACACGATCGAGCTGGCCTCCGGAGACCCCGCCCCGACGAACAACCCCTGGGACCTGGCGCGCACGCCCGGCGGCTCGAGCTCGGGCTCGGGCGCCGGCACCGCGGCCGGGGAGATGCTCGCGGGGATCGGCTCCGACACGCGAGGGTCCGTCCGCATCCCGTCGGCGGCCTGCGGGATCACCGGCTACCGCACGACGTACGGCATGGTCAGCAAGCACGGCGTCTTCCCGCTCAGCTACACGATCGACGACGTCGGCCCCCTGGCGCGGTCGGCGCTCGACGCCGCCCTGCTCGTCGACGTCATGGGCGGGCAGGACCCCGCCGACCCCACGACCCGGCCGGTGCCCGGGTACGCGCTGGCGGCTGCCCTGCTGGAGGACCGCGGCAGGCGTCCGCTGCGCGGCGTGCGGGTCGGCGTCCCGGCAGCGGACGACTACTTCCGCGGCGTGCCCAGCGACGACCAGCTGGCCGCCTTCGACGAGGCCGCCGGGGTCATCTCCTCACTGGGGGCCGACGTGGTGGCCATCACCTCCGACACGCTGCCCGCACCCCTGACGACCCTCAACTCCATGACGACCCCGATCGTCAACGCCGAGGTCGGCGCGTTCCAGTACCAGAACTGGAAGACCCGCGCGGAGGAGTTCACGACGCCCTACCGCAACCAGGTCAACAACGGGAACCTGCTCCCGGCGAACGCCTACGTCGACGCGCAGCGGGCCCGGGCGCTGTGGCGCGACGGGTTCCTGACCATGTTCGAGGACGTCGACGTGTTCATCCACCCGGTGGACGACATCGCCACCCTCAAGCCACCGGCGCAGGACCCCGCCCGCCCGCGCCCGTCGTCCGGCAACAAGTACAGCCCCTGGAGCCTGACCGGTTCGCCCTCCATCGCCACCCCCACCGGGCTGTCGGCCGCGGAGCGAGTGCCGTTGAGCATGCTCGTCAACGCCGCGCCCGGTGACGACGAGCTGGCCCTGCGCGTCGCGCACGCCTTCCAGGGCGCGACCGCCCACCACCGGCTGCGCCCGGAGCTGTAGTGCCGGCCTCCCGAGGTGCTCAGCCGATCCCGGCGCGGCATCATCGCGCCCATGCCGAGCATCACGATCTCCGCGGGGTACGGCGCAGGGGGCAGCGAGGTCGCCCCTCAGGTCGCTGAGCGCCTGGGCTGGTCGTTCGTCGACCGCGCCATCACCTCGACCGTCGCCGAGCGGCTGCACCTGCCCGTGCAGGAGGTGGAGGCCGGCGGGCCGCCGCCGCCGTCCGGCTGGGGGCGGTTCCTCCAGAGCCTCGCGCCGCTGGCCGAGCCGCAGCTCGGCGGCTTCCTCCAGGGCGACGACGGCGACGACGAGGTCCGCCGCGGCATGGAGGACGAACTGCGCCGGGCCGTCCGCGAGGGCGGCGCCGTCGTGCTCGGCCGGGCGGGGGCGTGCGCGCTGCTGGAGGAGCGGGACGTCCTGCGCGTGCGGCTGTACGGCCAGCCCGAGGCGCGGGTCGCCCAGGCCGCGCGGATCGAGGGCGTGGACGTGACGACGGCCTCCCGACGCCTGCGCCAGGTCGACCCGGCGCGCGACGCGTACGTCCGCCGCCTCTACGGCCGCAGCGCCGACGACCCGACGCTCTACCACCTCCAGCTCGACACGACGGTGCTGCCGCTGGAGGCGTGCACCGACCTCGTGGTGGCGGCCTGGACGGCCCTTCAGGCGGGCGCGCCCGTCCGCTCTTCCCGGCTGCGGGAGAGGTAGACGACGGCGAGCCCGCACACCGCGCCGATCACCGTCTCGACCGCGCGGGCCTGCAGCAGGTCGCCGGGCTCCACCCGGTGGGCGAGCTGGCTCATGAGCAGCGCCAGCGGCGTGATGAACAGCAGCGCCACGGAGTAGTTGCGGCCGATGAACAGCTCGGCGAGGAACTGGAACGCGATGACGAGCACCACGACGTGCCACTGCCGCAGCGGCATCGCGAGCACGACCGCCGTGACGCCGACCCCGGCGAGGGTGCCGACCATGCGGTGGACGCCGCGCTGCAGCCGCGCGCTGAGGTCCGGCGCCGCGATCGGCGCGGCCGCCGCGACCATCGCCCAGTAGGCGTGCGAGAGGCCGCTGGCCATCCCCAGCGCCCCGGCCGCCGAGGTCGCGACGAGGAACCGGGCGCCGTGCGCCCACAGCTGGCCCGCGGTGAGCCCGTGGTGGGCGGGGACGACGGCCACCGGGCCGGTCCGCCCCTCCCCGACGTACTGCCCGGCCCAGCCGAGCAGCAGCGAGAAGGCCGCCGAGCACGCCGCCACGAGCGTCGCCTGCCCGACCGGGGCCGCTGCCGGCAGCGACCCGACCGCTCCCGCGGTGAAGACGAAGAACAGCGACCCGGCGGGCTTGAGCGTGAAGAACGCCGCTGCCACCGCCCCGAGGCCGGCCACCACCGCCGTGACGCCCAGCACTGCGGCCTCTGCGGCTCCGGACAGCAGCGCACCGAGCGCGACGCAGGCCACGAGCACCGCCGCGGCCTGCGCCTGGTGGAGCATCCGTGCGCGCAGCGGCTCGTGGCGGGCGTAGATGGCGGTGAACGCCCCGAACGCGGCGTAGAGCGTCAGGTCCACGCGGTCGAGGAGGACCAGCGCCACGAGCGGCACGGCCACCGAGACGGCGATCCGCGTCGCCGGGACGTGGTCGCGCTGCGGCGGGTGCAGGGCGAAGAACTGGCGGACGGCGCTCACCCGAGCATCTTCGACCTGCCCCCTCCGCCGGCCTCACCCGGCGCCGGCGCCCTGCCGGTCGGCGTTGGCGTGGATCGCGTCGCGCACGTACCGAGCCAGCCCGGGCGCGACGTCCTCGTAGGTCGCCGTGAACCGCGGGTCGGTGACGTAGAGGTCGCCGAGGTGCCGGTGGGCGTCCGGCGCCAGGTCGTAGAAGCGCCGGGCGATGTGCTCCCGCGCCGCCTCGGCGGCGTCCATCGCCGCCTCGCTGGTCGGCGGCAGGCCGTCGTCCAGCGCGGCCGCGAACGCCGCGGTGACCGCCTCGGCCTCGGTCTTCACCTCGGTCCAGTCGGCCTTCGTGTACCCGCTGGTGCGGGCCGAGGACTGCGCCCAGGCGTCGCTGTCGCCCCAGCGCTCCTGCGCCTCGGCGGCGTAATCCTCGGAGAACGCGTCGCCGAACAGCTCCCGCTGCTCGGCCGGTGTCAGCGGCGTGCCGCTCATCTCTGCCTCCAGTGCTCGGTCCAGGGCGGTGACGAGCTCGGCGAGCTCGTCCAGGCGTGCGGTGACCGCGGCCCGCTGGCGCCGCAGGTGCGCGGCGACGTCCGCGGCGGGGTCGTCGAGCAGGGCCGCGACCTCCTCGAGGGAGAACCCCAGCCGCCGGTAGACGACGACGTGCTGCAGGCGCGCGACGTCGTCCGGTGCGTAGAGGCGGTACCCCGCGGCGGTGCGCCGGCTGGGCACCACCAGCCGGACCTCGTCGTAGTGGTGCAGCGTGCGCACCGTGGTGCCGACGAGCGCGGCCAGCCGGCCGACGGTCAGCGCCTGCTCCACCTCGTGCTGTGCGGTCATGACGACGACTGTGCCGCCTCCCGCGGCGGGAGGGTCGAGCCCG
>Ga0210040_10009478_pt1 | contig 11323 bp, 13 predicted proteins | sample CryGeyCG12114_NA_FD_185462 | JGI IMG/M metagenome (GOLD analysis project Ga0210040, IMG submission 185462) | Groundwater microbial communities from aquifer - Crystal Geyser CG19_WC_8/21/14_NA (SPAdes) (version 2) | ecosystem: Environmental > Aquatic > Deep subsurface > Groundwater | place: USA... | reverse complement strand
CTGCTCGGGGTCAGCCGCCCCACGGTGGTCAAGCTCATCGGCAAAGGAACGCTGCCCCACGAGATGGTGGGTACCCACCGTCGTGTCCCGCTCGAGGCACTGCTCGAGTACAAGCGGGCGCGGCGCGACGCGCAGTACGCAGCCCTGGCCGAGCTGGCTTCCGACGAGGACCCGGAGCCCGAGGAGATGATCGAGCGGGCTCGACGTGCCCGCAAGAAGGCGGTGCAGCGCCACTGAGGACGGCCGCCACGCTGCGATCATGGGCAGATGTACGCAGCGGTGCTCGACACGTGCGTCATGTACCCGAGCCTGCAGCGGGACTTCCTGCTCTCCAGCGCGAGGTCGCCGGCGGCGAACGCGGTCACGGTCTTGCCGGCCAGCTCACTCGGGGATGGTGGTCTGCAAGACAGCGTCAGAACCCCAGGCTGTGAGCTTGCCGTCGGACGTCAAGGCGAGACTGTGCTCCTCGCCGGCAGCCAGGGCCGTCACTGACCTGCCCGTCGGGGACGCCGGCACGGTCTCTCGGCCGCTCCTTCGACGGCACTCGACGTCGGACGGCTCATCGATGGCGGGACCCTCGAGGATCAGACGGGCTGGTCGGCGACGGTCGGCTCGTTCACCGAATTCTCCGCCCTGGTCAGCGAGGCTGCACGGTTCCGGGTGATGCCGAGCAAGCTGGCACGTCGCGTGACGAGCACGGTGAAGACAGCCATCATGGCGATCGACACCCCGAGGCCCAGCGCGGTGGTGTCCGTGGCGTTCGGGTCGCTGAGCCCGAGGGCGGCGAGCGACATGAGGACCACGTTGTTCGCCACGTGAGCAGCGATCGCGGCCTCCAGCCCGCCCGTACGCCACGCGAGCCAGCCGCAGAAGACGGCGAAGGTGCCGACGTCGACGGCGCCGAGCGCGTCGTAGCCGTGGCCGAGGACGAACAGCGGCACGGGCAGCAGGACGGCGAAGGCGGGGTGGCGCAGCCACGACCCGACCAGCTGAGAGAGGTAGCCGCGGAAGACATACTCCTCCGCGGCCGCCTGGAAGGGCACCAGCGTGAGGGTCAGCACCAGCAGCGCGAGGCCGGTCGTGGGTGTGACCTGCCGGACCGGAAGGGTCTCGGTGACGGCCTCGAGCGCGACCGACACCGCCATCACCGGCGCCCAGACCGCGAAGGCCAGAAGCGTCGCGGTGCCGAGCCAGCGGAAGCGCAGCCGACCGGTCACCGACGACAGCAGGCCGACGGGCGAGCCCGTCAGCCGGGCCGCGAGCAGCAGTGCCGGCAGCATCAGGACCAGCAGCCCCAGCAGCAGCGCGAAGGCCACCGGGTCCCCGAGATCGAGGTCGCCCTCCCACGACCGGTCCACGGCGAGCTCGACGGAGGGGACCACGAGACCGACGGCGATGATCACGACGCAGATCACGACGAGGACCGCGAGGTAAAGGCTGGTGGCGACGAGCCCGACGACCAGCGGTCGCCACCAGCGGTGGCGAGGGTCGGACCGGAGCAACCGGTGGTAGGGGGATCCGGACGGGGCGACGGTGCTGATCATGACGTCCAGCCTCGGTCGTGCGGCACGTCGGCACATCGACCGACCGCCTCGATCTGGGCGCCGTCAGGAGGACGTGCGACTGCGACTTCTGGCTGATCCGAGCGGCTCCTCGCTCACCTAGAGTTGCCGGACGATGAGCAGCCCGCACCCCCCGCAGCAGACCCGGCACCGGGGTCTCGCGCGGTCGTGGAGCCTGGTCTGGCGGGTCGGTCTCTCCGTCCTCGGCGGCATGGTCGCCTTCGCCGTGGTGTACGGGACGGCGATCGACCGGCTCGACACCGCAGGTGCGGACTCGGTCAGCCTGGCCGGACTGATGGCGCTCGACCTGCTCGTGGCGCCGTTCGCCATCGGACTCCTCGGCTGGCGTCGCCACCCCGCGGCGGCCGCCGCCACCGTCCTGCTGTCGACCTTTTCGCCCCTGTCGGTCGGGGCCGGGATGCTCGCCGCCGTCTCCTTCGCCGCAGCTCAGCCGCTACGACGTGCCGTCGGCCTCGGTGTGGCGTTCACCGCCGCCTCGACCGCGGCCCTGCTCCTGGCTCCGGACCCCGACTTCCCGCTGTGGGCCGAGTCGGTCGGCGTTGCCGTGGTCTACGCCCTGCTCGTGCTCGTCGGTCTCTACGTGCGCAGCCGCCGAGAGCTGGTCGCCTCGCTGACGGTCCAGGCGCAGTCGACCCGACGCGAGCAGGAGGCGCTGGGGGCGAGCGCGCGGAGCGCGGAGCGGGCGCGGATCGCGCGGGAGATGCACGACGCCCTGGGGCACCGGTTGTCGGTGATCGCCATGCACGCGGGCGCCCTGGAGTCGCGCACGGACCTGTCGGCGGAAGACACCCGGGTAGCGGCCGGCGTGGTTCGGGAGAGCGCCCACCAGGCGATGAGCGAGCTGCGACAGGTGCTCGGCGTGCTGAACGAGGCGTCCTCGATCCGCTCCGAGGGCAGCGACGTGCCGACGCTCGCGCAGCTGGAGGAGCTGGTGGAGGCCGGCGTGGGGGACGGGGTGGTCCCCGAGCTGCGTTGGGAGACCGACGCCAGCACGATCCCGCAGACGGTCAGCCGGCACCTCTACCGGATCGCGCAGGAGGCGCTCACGAACGTCCGCAAGCACGCGCCCGGCCAGCCGACCCTGGTGGTCGTACGGGGTGCGGGACCCGGTGACGTCGAGCTGGTCGTGCGCAACCAGCTGACGCAGCAGCCGGCGGCGTCGAGGACGGCGAGGCAGGCCCAGCTCCACCACGGGCTGGCCGGGCTGGCGGAGCGGGCCCGCCTGGCGGGTGGGTCGCTGTCGGCCCAGCCGGAGGGGCCGGTGTTCGTGGTCAGAGCGGTGCTGCCGTGCCGGCCCTGACCGTGACCCGGGTCGTGCTCGTCGACGACGAGCAGCTGATCCGCGCCGGGCTGCGGCTCCTGCTGCACGGACGGGACGGCATCCAGGTCGTGGGCGAGGCCTCCAATGGTGCTGAGGCCGCGGCGCTGGTCGTGGCCACGCCGTGCGACGTGGTCCTGATGGACATCAGGATGCCGCGACGCGACGGCATCTCGGCCACCGCCGACATCCGCGCGCTCCCGGACGCCCCGCCGGTCCTGGTCCTGACCACCTTCGACGACGACGGTCTCGTCGTCGACGCTCTGAACGCGGGTGCGATCGGTTTCCTGCTCAAGGACACCCCTCCGGACGAGCTCGCGCTCGCGGTGCGAGCGGCGGCGTCGGGGCGGCAGACGTTCACGCCCCGCGTGCTCGACCGGCTGGTCCAGGCGGCCGTGGCCCGGCGTGCACCCACCGCGGACGCCGAGGAGGACCGCCTGCTGGCGACCCTGACCGACCGGGAGCGCGACGTCGCCGACGCGGTCGCGCAGGGCCTGTCGAACGCGCAGATCGCCTCGGCGCTGGCCATGAGCCTGGCGACGGTGAAGACCCACCTGGGCCGCGTCTTCGACAAGCTCCAGGCCGAGAACCGCGTGCAGGTGGCGCTCCGGGTCCGGCGGGTCTCCCGACGTTGACCGCGACGCCGCCGGCGCCGCCGCTAGCGTGCTGCCTGTCGCGTCGAAGCAGGCGGAGGAGTGGGTCGTGGTGGTCGAACGTCAAGCCCTGCTGCGGCGCAGGGCCGTCCTCTTTACCGTCGTCGCGGCCTTCTTCGGCGTCGCGACGTTCGTCCTCGCGGGGTTGACGTTCTCGGACCGCCTCGGCTTCGCCCGACCGCTGCTCGTCGTGCTCTTCGCGCTTCCCCTCGTCGCTCTCGTCGCCGTGGTCCTGGCTGTCGTGAACGGGGTCAGGGCAGGCAGAGCAGGCACGTAGGCCGCTACGTCAGCTGCCGGGCGGGCCGCAGCACGTGCGGCCGCCGGACCAGCAGAACCAATGACCTCGTTCGAGCCGTTCGAGCCAGGGGACCGTCCGCAGACCGATCGTCAGCCGACGGATGAACGGTCAGTGGTGCGCGGGCACGATGTGCAGCGGGAGCCGGGAGCTGCCGCGCAGCTCCAGCTCCACCGTGAGGTGGGAGCGTCGGGCGATCACGAGCCCGACGCCGACCGAGACAAGGGCCACCAGGCTGCCGCAGCCGAACATGCTGGCCCGGGCCCCGTAGTGGTCGATCAGCCATCCCACGCACGGCCCGCCGACAGCCTGACCGCCGAGCAGCACCAGCAGGTAGACGCCCATCACCCGGCCGCGGAGCGCCGGGGTCGCGGTGGTCTGCACCAGGGAGTTGGCGCCGGTGAGGAACTGGAGGGTGCAGAACCCGACCGCCACCAGCACGATGCCGAACAGCCAGGTCGACGGGGCAAGCGCGGCGATCATCACCATCGCGCCGAGCGCGACCAGGGTGCTGGTGAGCACGCGGAGCCGGGGCAACGACTGCCGACGGGCCGACAGGATGGCGCCGGTCAGTGCACCCACGGCGGTCAGGGAGTTGAACAGGCTGTAGCCGCGGACGCCGGTGCTGAAGACGTGGTCGGCGAAGGCCGCCAGGATCACCGGCATGTTGAGCCCGAAGAGCCCGATGGTCGCGGCCAGCACGATGGACCAGGCCACCTCGGAGGTACGGCCGATGTAACGCAGCGCCTCACGCAGCTCGCCGGCTCCACCGGTGGACCGCGTGGCGGTGGGTGCGGGTCGCGGTCGGATCACCGCCACCATCGTCACGACCACCAGGCACGACGCGGCGTTGATCAGGAACGACCAGCCTTGCCCGACCGCGTGGATCAACGCACCCGAGACGGCCGGACCGACCAGGGCGCCGAGCTGGAAGACCGAGGAGTTGAGGCTGACGGCGTTGCGGATGTGGGCCTGCCCGACCAGCTCGGAGACGAAGACCTGCCGGGTGGGGTTGTCCACCACGGTGACGAAGCCGAGCACGGTCGCGAGGACGTACACGTGCCAGGCCTGGACCGCACCGGTCAGGGCCAGGGTGCCGAGGGTGGTCGCGACCAGCGCCAGGGTGGACTGGGTGACGATCAGGATCGTCCGCTTGGGGAAGCGGTCGGCGACGACTCCGCCGAACAGACCGAACAGCAGCACCGGCAGGAACTGCAGGGCCACGGCCACCCCGACGGCGGTGACGCTGCCCGTGAGCTCCAGCACCAGCCAGTCCTGCGCGATGCGCTGCATCCACAGCCCGGTGGTGGCGACCATCTGCGAGGTCAGGTAGAGCCGGTAGTCGCGCACCTGCAGGGCGGCGAAGGACCGAGGCCACTGTCGTGCGCGGGGACGACCATCCTCCCTGGCGCTCAGACCATGAGGTCGTTCGCCCTCCACACGGTGGATATCGAGGTCGGGAAGGTCGGCGACTGACGGCGTCGGGGACGTCAGGGCGTGTTCGGCGGGAGCCGCGGACACAGGGTTCACCCAATTCGGAGTTGCGGGATGGTGCGGAGCGAAGGCTCACGGGGTCCGGCTCTGCACTGAACCGACATAGCCACGCTATGGCAGTGCTGCCCATTGAGCGCGAGAATGGACGCGATATCTCCTATTGTATTTGCCAATAACTGTCTAGCGCGGGCGGGCTGGGCACGATCACGGACGAGGTGCGGCGGTGGCTCAGGAGACCAACTTCGACCCGGTGCTGCTGCGCACCTTCGTGGCCGTGGCGACGGGACTGAGCTTCACCCGGGCTGCCGAACAGCTCGGTCTCAGTCAGCCCACGGTGTCGCAACACATCCGGCGGCTGGAGGAGGCGGCGAAGCGCCAGCTGGTGCGGCGCGACACGCGGTCGGTGTCCCTCACCGACAACGGCCAGGCGATGGCCGGCTTCGCGCGCACCATCCTGGCGGCCAACGACGAGGCGGTCTCGTACTTCACCGGGTCGGCGATGAGCGGTCGGCTGCGCTTCGGCGCGGCCGACGAGCTGGCGCTGAGCGAGCTGCCCACGATCCTGCGCCAGTTCCGCGAGCTCTACCCGCGGATCAACCTGGAGCTGACGGTCACCCAGAGCGGCACCCTGTACCGCCGGCTCGCGGCCAACCACCTCGACCTGATCTTCATCAACCAGGAGGCCGACCTCGGCCGCGGCACCCTGGTCCGGCGAGACCGGCTGGTCTGGGTGGGGATCGAACGGCTGCAGCTGGCCCCTGAGCAGCCGGTGCCCCTCATCACCTACCACGCGCCCAGCCTGAGCCGGTCCGCCGCGATCGACTCCCTGGACGACGCGAACCGCACCTGGCGGATCACCTGCAACACCCGCGAGATCAACGGCGTCCTCGCCGCGACCCGGGCCGGCATCGGCATCTGCGTGCTGGCCCAGAGCCGGGTGCCCGGAGACCTGCGGATCCTGTCGGGACGCTTCGACCTGCCCGCGCTGCCGGACGTCGAGATGGCGCTGGTGGACAACCCGCTAGCCGCGCGCGAGCCTGTCGAGGCGCTGAGCCGGGCCATCGTCAACCTGCCGCTCGGCCCCCACGTGGCTCCCGACCGGGTCCCGCGATGAGCGTGCTCAGCCGTAGGTGACCCGGACGACGAGGCCGCCGGGCGGTTCGGTTTGATGGAGGCATGACAACTTCCGACTACGCCGAGCCCGCGGTCCCACTCGGTCAGCACCGGATGCCACTGCTGGGGTTCGGGACGTGGCAGATCGAGAACGAGGACGCGCCGCAGGCCACCACGACGGCGTTGGAGCTCGGCTATCGGCACATCGACACGGCGACCGGCTACGGCAACGAGGCGGGAATCGGTTCGGCGCTCGCGAGCTCGGGGCTGGACCGCGACTCGATCTTCATCACGACCAAGCTCCCGCCCGAGCACGTCGGCCGGGAACGTCAGACCATCGAGGAGAGCCTGACCAAGCTCGGCGTCGACCACGTCGACCTGTGGCTGGTGCACTGGCCGCCGAACCAGCAGGCGTCCCCTGAGGTCTGGGCCCAGGTCATCGAGGCTCAGCAGGACGGGTTGGCCACCAACATCGGCGTCAGCAACTACTCGCTGCAGCAGATCGACGAGCTCGTCGCCGCGACAGGCGTCACGCCTGCGGTGAACCAGATCCGTTGGAGTCCCGGCATCTACGACGCCGCGGAGGCCGCGGGGCTCGCCGAGCGGGGGGTGGTTCTCGAGGGCTACAGCCCGTTCAAGGCCAGCAACCTGGAGGACCCGACCCTGGTCCGGATCGCCGAAGCCCACGACGCCACCGCCGCCCAGGTGATCGTGGCGTGGCACGTGGCGCACGGCTTCGTCGTGATCCCCAAGTCGGTCCGTCGCGAGCGGATCGAGGCCAACGCAGCGGGCGCGCGGATTCAGCTGAGCGACGACGAGGTCGAGGCGATCAACGGTCTCGGCAGCTGATGGACCCTCCTCCTGCCCGCGCAGTGACGGGGGCGGGAGGAGAGGCCGGCGACGGGTTCCCGATCAGCGGCGGCGCTTCGTCGCCCGGCGCACCAGCTGCTGCACGATCAAGAAGAAGCGTTCTCGGCGGCCCTTGGTCAGCGCCATGCCGGGCTGGACAACGAAGGGCGGCAGCGCGACCTTGAACAATCGCGGTCCGCGCAGCGAGCGCACCGCGAGCGGGATCGATGCGACCCGGACGAAGCGGCTGCCGGTCACCGGCACCTGCCACCAGGGGGCGCGGACGCCGTGACCCACGTGGAGCAGCGGACCTGCCGGACCGACCAGATGAACCGTCAGCCCGTTGTCGTCCAGCGTCGAGGCGAGCGGGCGGACGACCGGGCGGGTGCCCTTGCCGGCCAGGGACGGCGTCTGGGAGAACTCCACGGTGAGGTCGGACCCGTCGGCCCGCACCTGGCCCGTCGTCGGGGCCGGGTGCGGGTCGCGGTCGCCGTCGGTCGTGACCTCGAAGCGCAGGTCAGCGACGATCTTCATGCGCGGAGCGACGTGGAGCTCAGCGGTCGTTGTCGCTGGTGGTGATCTGCAGCGTGCCGTCCAGCTTCCACACGGCGCGCGGGGCGTCGGCGCCGGTGTCGCGCGGCACCTCGACGGTCATGTCGATCAGCTTGTAGTTGATCGCGGCCCCGCGTCCGGTGAGGTAGGTCCACATCTCCTTGCCCAGCTGGGTCCAGGACTGCGGCTCGGTCGCTTGGCTCTCGACGGTCTGGTCGGTCATCGTTGCTCCTCGTCGTTCGTCGTTCGGGTCACCCAGCCTTCGGGCGTCGTGTGCCTCGATGGTTGCACCTGATCAAAAGGTGAGACGAAGCTGGAAAGCCCACGACATCTGCTCGTCGACCCGCGCGAACGACGACCATCGAGCCGCTCCGGCCGTAGGGTGACGCCGTCTTACGTCGTCTCCCGAGGACTGGTGCGCATGTCCGCTCCCTACCCGCCCGAGCAGCCCGAGCAGCCGCAGCAGCCGTACGGTCAGCAACCCGGCCAGCAGCCCTACGGCCAGCAGCCGCCGTACGGGCAGCAGCCCCAGCCGTACGGGCAGCAGCCGCAGCCCTACGGTGACCAGCCCCAGCAGCAGTACGGGCAGCAGCTCCAGCCGTACGGGCAGCAGCCGCAGCAGCCCTACGGCCAGCCGCAGCAGCCGTACGGCCAGCTCGCCGACGTCCCGCTGTCGCAGCCGCTCTACGGCGCCAGCATCGGCCAGGCGGTGCGTCGGTTCTGGAAGAAGTACGCGACGTTCACCGGTCGGGCCAGCCGAGCAGAGTTCTGGTGGTGGTACCTCGTCTCGGCCCTCGTCTCCTTCGTGCTGAACATCGTCAACCGGCTGTTCGCGGGACCGCAGCCGCTGCCGCCCACGCAGCAGGACCAGTTCGAGCAGTACTTCAGCGACGTGATGGCCTACAGCCTGCGGGGCTCCGTGCTGGCGTTGATCTGGGGGCTCGTGACCCTGGTCGGGATGCTCGCCCTGTCGACGCGGCGGCTCCACGACACGAACCGCTCCGGCTGGTGGTACCTGATCATCCTGGTCCCCGTCGTCGGCGCGATCGTCCTGATCGTCTTCTGGGCCTCGGCGCCGAAGCCGGAGGGCCAGCGCTACGACCGCTGACCGTCCGTGGGGACCGGGTCGTCGGTGACCGGGACCCGCGTGATCGTGTCGCGACGCAGGTCGTCGTCGGTGATCTTGCTGCTGTCGAAGCTCCAGAGGAGGCCGTAGGCCACCTTGGCCAGCAGGTCGACGACGGCGATCCAGCCGGTCTCGATCGTGGCCGTGACGACCCCGGCGCCGTGCGGGCCCAGGGCGACCACGATCGGGTAGACGCCCCACAGGGCGGCCAGGATCGCGGTGTTGCGGACGTACGCCCGGCGCCGCCGGTCGTCGCGCCGCGCCGCCTCCCGGCGCAGCGGTCCGAAGAGGGTGACGGAGACGGCCAGGAACGCCCCGGTGCTGACGAGGAACCAGGCGAAGCGGTGCGTCGGGTCGTCCGACAGGCCCGAGAACAGACCGGTGAGGATCATCAGGACGTCCGCGCCGAGCAGGGCGGCCACCAGCCCCGGGCGCCGGTGGACGCCGTGCAGCGCAGTCATGGCCAGCCCGAGCAGCAGCAGCGGTGTGGTGACGGACCAGTCGAGGTAGCGGGCGTACCAGAAGGTGCGCCCGCCGAGCTGCCACCCACCCTGCCCGAAGGCCATGGCCAGGTAGGAGCAGGCGGCCACGACGGTCACCACGACGTGGACGATCGTGTGCGCCTCTTCGTCCTGGGTGCGCCGCTTGCCGACCGCGAAGAGGATCGCCGCGCCGAGCGCCATCCCGACGGCCCCGGTCCAGAACCACGCCGTCTCGGTCATGGTGGGTGTGGTTCCCGGCCTGCTGCCCGGCCAAACCGGCAGTCCCGGCCCGCGGGGCCTACCGGCATGATGGGCCCCATGAACGACGACGAGATCCTGGCCAAGATCCACGACCTGGTCGCGCAGGAGCGTGACGCCACCAACCACGGTGACCCCGCGCGCCGCGAGCGCGTCGAGGTGGCCCTCGACCAGGCCTGGGACCTGCTGCGCCAGCGCCAGGGCATGCGCGACGCCGGCAAGGACCCCGACGAGGCCAAGGAGCGCCCGGTGGACGAGGTCGAGGGCTACCTGCAGTAGCGAGGACGCACCCCATGGTCTCGAACGTGATGCCCCTCGACGTCGACGCCCTGCGCGCCGCCTTCCCCGCGCTCGCCGGGCCGACGGCCTACTTCGACGGCCCCGGCGGCACCCAGACGCCGTCCGCGGTCGGCGAGGCGATCAGCCGGACCCTCACCGCACCGCTGTCGAACCGGGGGACCGGGTCGACCTCCCAGCGCAACGCCGGCGAGGCGGTGCGGGCGTTCCGCACCGCGTACGCCGACCTGCTGGGCGGCGTGCCCGACGGGATCGTGCACGGGCGCAGCGCCACGCAGCTGACGTACGACTTCTCCCGGGCGCTGGCCCAGACCTGGGCCCAGGGTGACAACGTCGTGGTCAGCCGCCTCGACCACGACGCGAACGTGCGGCCCTGGGTCCAGGCCGCCGAGCGCCGGGGCGTCGAGGTCCGCTGGCTGGAGGTCGACCCGACCACGGCCGAGCTCGACCTCGGCCCGCTCGGGACGATCGTCGACGAGCGCACCCGCGTCGTCGCCGTCACCGGGGCGTCGAACCTGCTCGGCACCATCCCGCCGCTCCGCACGGTCGCCGACCGCGCCCACGCGGTCGGGGCGCTGCTCTACGTGGACGCGGTGCACCTCACGGCGCACCGGCTGCCGGACCTGGCCACGCTCGGGGCGGACCTGCTCGTCTGCTCGCCCTACAAGTTCTTCGGCCCGCACTGCGGCGTCCTCGCCGCCGACCCTGCGCTGCTCGAGACGATCCACCCGGACAAGCTCCTGCCGTCCACCGACCAGGTGCCGGACCGCTTCGAGCTGGGCACGCTGCCGTACGAGGTGCTGGCCGGGGCGACCGCGGCCGTGGACTTCCTGGCCGACCTGCCCGGCGTGGTGCCGACGGGGGGGACGCGACGCGAGCGGCTGGAGCACACGCACACCGCGGTCGCGGAGCACGAGGCCGCCCTCCGCGGCCGTCTGGAGGCGGGCCTCGCCGACCTCGGCGACCGGGTCGTCCTGCACTCCCGGGCCGCGGACCGGACGCCGACCCTGTTCCTCACGTTCCCGGGCCGGCGCAGCGCCGACGTCGCGCAGGGTCTGCTCGAGCGCGACGTCCTCGCGCCGGCCGGGTCGTTCTACGCGATCGAGCCGTTCCGCGCGCTCGCGCTCGACGACGACGCGGGCGTCCGGGTCGGCCTCGCCGCCTACACCGACGCGGACGAGGTGGACCGGCTGCTCGACGGGCTGGGCACGCTGGTCTGAGGGCCGGTCCGAGTCCGGCGGGCGACGACGACGCTGTCGTCCATCGAGGCGTGCTCGCCGTCCGGACCCGTGACCGGGCGCGG
>Ga0210040_10009477_pt1 | contig 11323 bp, 5 predicted proteins | sample CryGeyCG12114_NA_FD_185462 | JGI IMG/M metagenome (GOLD analysis project Ga0210040, IMG submission 185462) | Groundwater microbial communities from aquifer - Crystal Geyser CG19_WC_8/21/14_NA (SPAdes) (version 2) | ecosystem: Environmental > Aquatic > Deep subsurface > Groundwater | place: USA... | reverse complement strand
TATGGGAAGCCTTGGAATTAAATTCCACTGCCATAGTATGGCCACTGGACATGAGATTTGGAGGTGGACTGCTTTCACAACGGTGAACAATTTTCATTTCTTCACCTCCAGTCGTCACAAATGCGGAGATGCTGTCTTTTCCTACGCAACTGAAAATGCAAAGTGACATGCATATTATCATCACATTAACCAATAGATAATACAAACATCTTGCAATATTGCAGCTATGAATCAAAATGAATCGCAATTTAATTTTTCTTAAACATGAAGAAACAATAAGAAATGCAGTACAAATAGAAAAGTAACAAAATTTATCAAATAGACTAAAGCTACATTATGTATTTGGGCTGCAGGGTAAATGTTGAATGTCGAATGTGCAGATTTAATTCGATACTACAGCTTTTAAATCTTTTCACACAGTCGAGCGAAATCAAAAAACATTTAATTAACAAGGAGACAAAATTTTTATTCATTCCAATAGTTGCCAATCTCAACTCACACAGGAAGAATACAAAAATCAATAAAGAAGATTTCGCCAATCATATTATTTGGCCACCACTTCCAAATGGAGCTCACATCTAAATCCATGATCAGTTTTGGCACACTTGGCAATTTATTAAAAACAATTCCCGTGTTACTTGGTGAACTACAATAATGCATTTAGCTAGGAATCATAAATCTGACTCAACGCTGGCACCCATTTGTCGGCACAGTTGTCTCTCTCAAACCATTGGATCAACTAAACCGGAAAACTTTTCACCCAGCTACTTTTTCTATTACTTTTCCGTCCGTCCTTCCATACTGAATTTCCTCATGCTTACTTAAAGTTTCTTTGACTGCAGCTCTAGAGTGGAACAAAGATAAACAAATGTGTTCCCAAAATTCTAAATTGTATCACTGCTACAGTCAACTTCAATCCCAAATACAGACTCTCAACAAGTTGATCTTTTCCCTTTTACTTGCAATTTTCAACTCAACCTTTAGTCAGACTTCTGTACCACATGCATTTTACATTCATTTTATTGAACTACAAGCAATAGTAAACATTTTTTTAAAGAGTTTATACAAACCATAATACATATCTCAAACGTTTGTTGTATCTAAGTTCATGTAATCCTCGTTTGGTTCTCCAATTCAGCCCACAAATTTTTTTGTTGCTGACAAAAACTGCTACTTTCATTCTCAGGCTTTAGATAAATCCACGACCTATCTAAAAACCTAAGCTTTTACTAGCTAAACCAACTAACTTGTGTATAGTAACTTTACTATAACGTAGTATCAATTCTATCCACTTCTGTAACTGATGTTTACCTAGTTGGATCACATTATTCCGTATTTCTTTTCCTTAGGTAATACTGCAATTGATAAATACAGCAAATTGTATTCGTTGTTGAAAGAACATTTTCTACTACCCAGCAAAAAATTCTATTGCTTCCCCATCTTACAGCTTCTAACAGCTCAACTTTCTATTTCCATCTACAAACATAAAAAAAACTGCATACAACTTTTGGCTGATATTAGATTCTCTGGACGCTAAATAGTAGTAAAGTGGCTAATAAATCCGCGCTAAATTATGAGGCTTATAAACACTAATACTACAGTCTCGAGTACATAATACAAATGAGTCCAACTTGTGTCAAATTTTTTTCCAAATCTTTTGTACTGGAGCATAAACCCAACTGAAATTCCCTATTGGATACTTTTTTTAACAAAAATCAGTTCAGATTTCTTTTTTACAACACAATTGGAATGAAAAGAATAATTTTCCTGTAGTCTGGTATTATCCACAATGCAAGTTATAGAAAGTATTGAATACATTCACTCATTGTATTCAATGATTTTTTTTACCTACCACAGCCTATACCGACAGAGTTTATTAAAACTGAATAGCGAACTTATAGCTGCTATTCTTTTCACTCACTTTCTTTCAGCTTTCTCCATGTTTTCTCCCATGAGAGCCAAAGAAGCCAAATAGCTGTCCTTTTGTCCGCTCTTTTGGTTTTTTGTACCAGTCCTTTTGAGATCCCCTCCATTCTGGGCTAGTCCATGAACCGAGTCTGTGCGAAACAGGTCAAAATCCACAAATGTGAGATGCACTCTTTGTCTACCATGTCCAAGGAACTCGTAGCGACAGTGACTGGGTGGCGGGTACGTGGGATAACTTGGGGAAGAGAAACTTCCATTTTGGCCATCATCACTTCGAATCACTTGGTTGCATTCAGTCACTACATAAAAGGGAGCACAAACAAAGTCACGCATCAATATATTCACAAGTTTTTTATTCTCATTTAGACTATGTTTTCTCTGGAGGCAAAAAACATGGGATGGCCTTCCTCAGCCAAACCTATGTACTATGTGTTCATTCATTATTCATATGTGTGGAGCAAAAGTTTGTCATGTTGTTTGAGCTAGGAAACATACAAACTCAATTAGTTCTTTGTTAGTTAGTTTCATGATAACAAATAAATGCGTTCGCTTGTTTCAATACATGTAAGAAAAATATTCCAATTTGAATTTTTTTTAACACAAATACATATTGAATGCGTAGCAAGAGTAGACTACATGAATAAATTGCCAAGAAGATACAGACAAGTAAACAAATTTTTGCAGTTTTGGCAAGGTGCTATTATTTGGATGTTCAAGCCGTCTTAAGTAGAGATAACGGGAAAGTAGGGAGAGATGAAAGAGCGGTCTAACTGACAGGAAATCAATGTGTGTGAGTAGAAAACAAATAAAGAATCAAAACGAAAACTTGTATCAGTCAGTCAAAAAGAGAAAGTAATGGGAAAGAGTTGTGAATCCCACAAATTCTGCGGAATCGAAAAAAAACTGTAGCTAGTTGAAGTACATTGTCTAGTAGCCAAAGAAATTCTCTCAGTCAGATCATGGTTGCCCACATTACTTCCAAAAAATAATTTACCTGACACATTTAGTGCAGCCCAAATGTGTTGCGGATAAAATCTTGGGCAGTATTAAGGTTTTATATTATGATCGTGTCCTGAAATACACTATATGGATGATAAGTCACATTTGACAGGAGCAAATTTTCTGTGGCCATCATGAAAGCATAATGTGCAGAGTATTTGATCTGACATAACTATGTCAGGTTGTCAACTAAAGTTAAGCACAAATTTGTGGACAGTCAAAAGTTGACTGAAATCCATATTCTTGGCACATTAAAAAACGTTTTTTTTGTAAGATACAAATACAGAACCTGTCTTACCAAAAAAATCGATTCTTCAAAACTGTTCAACTTGTAAGCTTGGCATGCAAAAGCAATAATGCAAAATAAATGTTTCTATTCTTCAATTATTGTGGACTACTGCTCCAAATCTGCAACTTTAAATCTTATCTTTTTCATACTTAACCTATTCCTTTCCGCCTATGCTTATACAATACAGCAGGACTGGTACCATTCGAATGTATTAGATTGCAAACTCTCTACACAGAGTTCTGTACACAGCGTTTCATACTAAACCGATGCACAATGTGCAAAATCCACAGTGCATGGAGCATACAGTGAGGAAACGTAATTTTTGGGCATACGACTTTCTTCTTGAGCACCAGTCTTTGCTACTGACTGTACTACATTCTCCTTGGCTGTCCTCTGAGATTCGTTTTACTGAAAAAGACTTCTAGGTTGCCCTTCTTTATGTAATGTAATCATATCGTCTCTCTTCTATGCCTTTCGTTTCAAGCATATAAATGTATGCATGCAGACCAAATGCGTGTTTAGAACATAACTTCAACAGTAGTTGTAAAATTGGCAATTCATTTACAAAAATCTCATTTAAGAAAACAACTTCTTCAGCTACTTACGAACCTGAAATTCAGACAGTAAACACTTAAAACTGAAATTTTAGTCAAGTCTTCCAAGAATTAAGACTTCAATTCTCTCTTCTCAGAACTACTTATTTCAAGTTATAACATACATTATCTAAAAACCAAAACAACGTAAGCACTACCTACGCGTTGCAAGATACTCAGTTGCAGTTACTAACCAAACAGAATGGAACTCACCAAATGTGGACGCTTGCACTGACTCATGCTCATGACTCTTGGAATGGGCTGCAAAGAAATGAATTCAGATCAGATTCATGGGTTACAATAGATAATGCCCGTTTGGGATGCCATTCTTGGGAGAAAGTTTAAGTACCTGTGGGCGGCAGATGATGGTGCACATTGAACCTAGAAGGGTCAAATTCATCCTCCCTCTCAATCTCTTGGAAAAAGAACTTGGCACGGTATCCTTTGCCGGGTTTAGCCGAATTCGAGATAAATTCTACAAGGAGCGTTTCCCCACTAGAAACCACCTATAAGAATAGTCACGTTTCTAATCGGTATCCAAACTTTCTTATATCAATAATGGAATATAGAGTTACTTATCTACTATACTAGCTTGCCTACGAAGCCATTTTACAGACACAGTCTATTTAGAAGCTATAAATGTTACACAACGAGATACAAGGCACTAAAATGTGACTGTAAATCAATATCGTGGTTTTCATAGATCTCAAATCACAATTGATACTATATGCAAGCATTTTTAAATAAATACCATGTCTCAAAACAGTAAAATAATAGAGCATCAATTTGTACATATATTGTATAATGAAATGATTCATGCAGATAAATTATAAAAAGGGCAAAAAGTATTTCTCTCACCTCATAATCAGTCATATCATTGCAGATTAATGCTATCACAGGCGACCGAGATGACTTTCCATTGAGAACGCGAATCATATCAGTTTTATTAAGACAACTGTAATAAAGTAGAGGAGACGAGATTACAAAGTTGGGCTCCAACTTTTCCAAAGGTGGAGTGAAATGGATGAGATTTCATTTCCAACTTGTGTGCTATCCAACTATACTTCACTTTTCTCATATTGATCTCCAAACACTATTACGTTTCCATCAGAAACTAAACTTTCCTTTCGTATCATTATCAACCTACCAACCCATACCGTTTACCGTCTGTCCATTATTTTTGTTAATTAACCATAGAAAAACATGCCATCGTCTCGTCTATAATGTAGGAAAAATAATTGCTTTTAAGACCAGCAAAGTTATTTACTGGAAGCACATACAAGATTACTCTGCAAAAAACCTGACAACAAATAATAAGGACATTTGATCCACTTATTGCTGTAACTAGCTAACTACCTAAGCTAAAGACTGCTATGATTTAGAGCAAAGACATTTATCTCAGAAACTGATCCATTTCTCTTCACTTTTAGTTCATATAGTTTTCCTTTCACTCCCATTTGATTAGCTTTTCTGTCAACTCAAGTCCGATCCACTTACTCTCCCCATAGGACGTTGCGTAACCACCATAATTTATTCAGCGTGTATGTAATCCAAAGAAATACAAAGCTCTAACGGTTACACACAGCATTGTTTACAATCTCTAGGATACTTGCCCATTATAGTATTACAGCTTAGACACAAGCATTAGATCCACCATTTTTATACTGTGAATAGAATATTGAAAACAACCTACTCCCATTCCAGCACACACTAAAAAAACCCATTTATCTCTGCTGTACATGATTGTCATCAGAGAAAAAGAAAGAAATGGAGACCAAGACAGTTTCATAATAATAAAAATGAGTGCAAAGTTTCGTTGCCAAAGATAAGATTTTCTGGGAAAATCATCCATCACTTGAGGTGACAGTCTCATTCACTCATTTACGAATGCAAATACGTAAGATCCAAGTGAGAAAACAAAAGTTACTCCCAGCGTGGATTGCAGACCAAGTCATTAACTTTGATGTTACTCTCACTAGGAATCTGAGAGCAAGATTTTGGCATCTAGTTGAGGAAATAGAAAGAGCCAAAAGTTTCCCTACTCCGTTCAGAATAGTAGAGTTGGCATACCTGTAAGAACCCTGTTGCAGCTCCACAGTCTGGAATACAATGCGCACACGTTCATGACTCCTGAAAAGGAAAAATGGCTTGTTTTCACATAAGTAATAATGATAATAATACCAATTGGAAAAATAATTTCAGTCGGTAGAGTAATAGTCGTAAATTTTGAACATTTCGCCTTCTTTATAGTTCCGGGAGCCGGAACAGTCATTTACATAATAATAGGAAAAAGGCACACAGCTCACACACATTTTTCTTATTTCTCGCCTCAAACCCGTAATAATGACTGAGAGTAGTCAGTCAATAGCGAATTATTCTTTCTCGCTTGCGTGCCCCATAAATCAGCATTTTTCAGCAAACTTCTTTACCGAGTTCAAAGATACAGGATATAAATGGCAAAAGAGAAAGTCTCACGCACGAATGGAGACCAGAAATGCGCGTAATGGGAGAAGTGTGCACATTACACTCTTTTTACTACAGTATCATAATGATTTAAATGGGGGTAGCATGGAGAATATTTCTTGTGTAGTGAAATTTTTAGGGTTTATGGTGTCCTTAGGGCATCCAGATTATGGCTTGGTATCCAATTTTTAACCGTTTTAAAAGTTTCCAACCCCAATGAGTAATAACTTTACAAGCTATCCTAGCCAGTTACTTAAGGCATACAATTGAAGAAATTGTGGGAAATAAGTTGAAGCATAGCCCAAATCGAATTTTCATAGCATTGTTTTCAAAAACTCTACATGGATACTATTTCTATTTCATTAAAGTGTTCTTAAGGATTAGTAAAAAGTATCCACTTTTTAGGCAAAAACGTAGTTTTGGTATAATGCCAGAATATGGTCAAGTGAATAAGTCATTACATCAGATCAAATCAGTGTGTTAACCCCAAAGTATCAATTATTAAGTAATACCTGGCACGAAAAGTGTAGACACACATCACATTATGAGGATAATTGGATGGATAGTAAGGTGAAAAGAAATGACCCTCCCTAGCAGAGTAGTTCGTGCTATGGAAATTGTAGTTACATTTAGTCCCTGGAACGAGTCTCCCAGTTGGTTCGAATTGACCTGTAAATGAATTACCGTGAATCCCGTATTATAAAACCTGGGGTTATATTATGTGTCAAAGACTTCTTACAATTGGAGGAGTAATAATAAGTTGAAGTAATGATTCAGGCTAGAATTTTAACACCGTATTTACGGTACGCTACATTCAGTGCGTACAACATTTCATAAAAAAAGTCAGCTAATGGCCTATAAACTTTTCCTTGTTTATTAAATTTTCAGCATGTTTTTGCAATTAGCATGACACAAAGTAAGTTTAATGGACTCGTGGTGGTGTAGGAAAAAGAGAATGAAAGTTAATTTTCATGCTAAAGTGCATGCAGGTGTTTTAATTATGAAAATTAAATTTTCCCCCACTTTGTAAGAAAGTAATGCTCCACAGTACCCTTTTGCCATTTTTCGAGTTACGAGGAACTGGAGCTTGAAAAAAACATTTAGTAGGGCTTCACGGGCTACTGTTTTTTTCCATTTAACTCGATTCAGTTAGTACAGACATATATTAAAAAACCGTTTTTTGTGCTGCAACGAAGTAAATACATCGGAATTTTTCAACCATGCGAATTATTCCAACAAAAACTGACTGAGTACTAACTAACTATTTAATATGAGAAACGTATGTAATGATTATTTCCTCGTGAGTTAAAAAACGACAGGAGTTTTCTTAACACACTATTAATCTTTTTCAGAGTTTTTCCCATGCAGTCTATAAATCATTGGCGAGGAAAAAGAAAAGGGTTCATTACGCTGCACTTGTGTTTAGCGTTTGTCTTATAACACCACGTAATGAATATCAGGCTGCTGTCAACAGTTAGTTTGTTTTATAACTTTCTGTAGCTTCTTAACAAAGTGAGTAAATAAATCTACTATTTAGTCTTCTTGTCTCCATCTGCGGACTTGACATACATGATATAATTTATGATGACATTTGGCATAATAGGAACAGTTTTTCAGTCTAATTAAATGAAAAAACTTGAATGCTAAATGTCTTAAACTAAGTCTTTTTTGCATAAATATAGCATTCCTTTTCCTCCAAAGTACCCAACGGTTCAAAACGTGAATAATAAAACCTTTAGTTTCTAATGGGTGGACAAAAAATGAGTTTTGTCTTTAAGAAAAGTTTCAAATATTCATGAAAATGAATATATTTTGTAATAAGTCAAGATTTTTTCTGTGTAATTGTACAAGACTTTCAGTTTCACTAAAGCATGGCTACCTTTTGCTCATATACTTCAGTTAACCGTGAGCCATCACTATTTTTTAACTTAAAACGATGGTAGTGAAGAACGGATGCCAAAACACAGAGAAAAATATTTACATTCAAAAGCCGTTTTTCGCAACCCTAACTCTCTAGTGTGCAGTTATATTTGCAAAGGTCACAATCGAAAACAATTTTTTACCCTCACTCATATCTCCACTTCAAATCCACACTCAGGATAAAAAATGTGTAAAAAAAGCTTAGCCCATAAATTATTCCTATTGGCACATACTCCGACACATATTTCCCTCAAGGTAAAGACACATAAATTGTAGTACTAAAAAATCCTATCCACACTCAATCATATAAACCTACCTGTCCAACACATATACGACCGAATGATATATAGCAGACCTAGAGTCAAGAGATTTATCCCATCATCATTAAAATGAGGGTACACTACCAGTAGTCATTTAGTTGAACAAAGTGAGCATATTTGCGAGCACAGAAGGTCACTTACTTCCATTTAGGAAACGAAAAAGGCCATAAAATTGGAAATTTGTGGACTCCATTTGCTTCTGCTTGCTCAGCAATCCATGCGAGTCTGAGTGAAACTGAATAGTCAAGTGCCGTGAGGCACTGTAAAATGATTGATTCACGTGTTGACCACAAATCAGAGAGTTCCACGGGGTCATCTCATTCACACCTTCTTCTTGTTGATGAAGGAAAAGTTTCAAGTAGTCTTTACACTTTCTGAAAGATAAAAATACCCATAAAAATAGCATCTTATTAGGATAGAACAAAAAAATTTAAACCTATTCCCATACAAAGGTAACTAAAGTTAGCTAATATGGAAAATTATTCCAATTTAATATGACAAGTTGGCTGTATCGAAGAAAAATACATATCGTGCACAATTCCACATGTATGTTATGCTAAAATCTATTTTTTGACAAGGTAAGAAATACTCCTATGCACTATAACATAACATTGATGCTATTATGTAATAAGACTAACAATAAGTAGACTTTCTCCCGTCTGTGCATGCATGCATGTATAGTAGAAACTCCTTTTGTTTCACAGTAGAAGCATTTTGAAAACTTTGGTGATTTAAAATCTGCTCACGATCGTTCGTCCTACTCCTAACTAAATGCATGAAGATGGAAATTGTACTTTTGTGCTGACTGACTGTGTTCTCCGAAATAGATGAATGACAAGATTTCACAGTCTTGTTCATTTCTTTACGTAGAGAGTGACGGAGCCTGGATTTAAAACCTGAGCGAAAGGTACCTTACGCCAGGTAGACTGTATAAGGTTTGATATGTTTGAAAGTTTCACAGTGCTTGAACACAAAATGGTTGAGAGGTTCCTTAGGAAAACTTGTTTATAGTATGTGCCTGAGAGTACTTGCGTATTAAGTGTGTCGTCTTTAAGCTCTACTTCATAAAGTATTAAACTGTATAGTACACACAGTACTGGAAAATAGATGTAAGTAAGCTCTGGAGAAGATTTTTTTATCATTTTGTAAAAGCCGCAGGAGACGAGCCTCATAGAATGTTAAACATTCGATTTAACAATGGCAGTAATAAAGGGATGCGATATGGGACACATATTTTTTGTGTATTGGTACTTGGTATGGTAGACTTGATTTAACTTCATGCAACAGTAGTATTTAAATGGACAAAAACTTGCACTGCCGTTATTGATTGCATTGATTATGATTTCATACATTTTTAGCAATTTTTTTATAGTCTTGCAAGGGTTTGAAGCCAATTCTGAGGTTTGTTTTTCGTTCTCAACGAAAATGCGCAGATGACTTTGAAATCGATCAATCAATAAATTTCCAGACTAGATCAGTTTTTGTAAGCTGACATCTAAAAATCGAAATAGAGCCTACTATATTGTTGACTTACATCGTAGTATTGAGTAATGTTCGGTCTTGTTTGCTTATTTTATGGTTCATTGCAATAAACAAGATAGTTTTACCTCGAGAAAAATAACGATCATATTTTTTTAAGCCTTACGACTATGATCTGTGCATGTACAATACACGCAACAATAATGTAAACCAATTTCACGTTTCAAAACACGAGGGTTACAAGCTATGCTAAAGCTAAAAGTGTAAAAATATTGCCATTATTTCGCAATCGTATGATCCTCCAGCCTCATTTTTCGAGAGCATTATTGACGAAACTAAAGTGAAAAATTACAACAAAAAGTTTACTTTCTCTTCATAGAATCCTCTCGAATTTTCAACACACTATTTAACTCCAATAAAATTAACACTCGAATTTTTACGTCATTGTATGACTTCCATGAATTTCAACAACCAGTAATTTATATGATCATTTTTTTTCACAAGTTTCAGCATTCAGTTTTTATGTGACCATAATAACACCTATTTTTTTGTGTTAAAATAAACGCTGTAATATTTACAATTTAAAACTCTCTTATAAACTTAACCTTCCAGCCTCTTCAAATTTCCTTGTCAATCCATTGATGAAAATGAAAACTTGACATTCTAAAAGTGTTAGTATTGATAGCCCCAGAAAATGAAATAGTTTCATTCAACGAACTAACTATGAGCAGGAAAGTTGGCCACTGCGTGTTTCATACATGACTAGATAGATTTCATTGAGTTCCTCTGGCCCATAATAACTCCTTTTCATGCTTCTTTCTTACCGATTCACAGGAGACGGTTGAGGCAAATAAATATTTTCAAAGAGCACTTCCACGATATAGTCCACGGGAGCTTGAAAGGAATACAAAAGACAAGAAATGCCCGGCGGGTACGTATCTGGGTGATTTGGCGAGTTGAAAACGCCCCACTCTTTGTCAGGAGTACTTGTAAAGCGCACGCACTGGCATCCTGCAACATAATATTACATCAAAGGAGATGAGCATACGTTGGTTTCATTATCAATTTTTATTGGGTAACATTCGTTCATTAAATTGACAACTTCAGTAACCCATTCATGTATCAAATATGGTCCAAAAACGAGTCATTTTATTCAAAAAGAAAACATGAATCAGCAAAAAATTTAGTGCTGGCGAATTCAAACCAAAAATTACTTGCTTAACCATTCACTTATTAACTAAATTACTTAAGACATTATAACAAGACCTCTAGGCTTTGACAATGAAAACTCTATTGTACAATAGAAAATTTTGATGAATTCCAGAACTATAGTA
>Ga0210040_10009476_pt1 | contig 11323 bp, 8 predicted proteins | sample CryGeyCG12114_NA_FD_185462 | JGI IMG/M metagenome (GOLD analysis project Ga0210040, IMG submission 185462) | Groundwater microbial communities from aquifer - Crystal Geyser CG19_WC_8/21/14_NA (SPAdes) (version 2) | ecosystem: Environmental > Aquatic > Deep subsurface > Groundwater | place: USA... | reverse complement strand
TCGCGAACGAGGTGCACCCACGCGTTCGCCCGCAGAGGACGGGGGGAAGAAATCCAGGAGCCCCAGCCTTGAGTCGACGTCGCTCAACCACACCTGAGCGGCCCCGAACGGAGGCTCCACCAGTGACGACCACACGACTTCCCATCCTCTTCTTGAACGACCTGGTCGTGCTCCCCGGCATGGTCGTGCCGGTCGAGCTCGACGACGCCACGAAGGCCGCGATCGACGCGGCCCGTGCGCACAGCGACGACACCCTGCTCGTCGCACCCCGTCTCGACGACCGCTACGCCTCGTACGGCGTGATCGCCTCGATCGTCCAGCTCGGTCGCCTCCAGAACGGCGACCCGGCCGCGGTGCTCAAGGCCGACCGGCGCGTGAAGATCGGTTCCGGCGTGTCCGGGCCCGGTACCGCGCTGTGGATCGAGGCCGAAGAGCTCGACCCCGTCTTCGAGACCGACGAGATCCGCACGCTCGCCGAGGAGTACAAGCACCTGCTCGTCGCCACGCTCCAGCGCCGCGACGCCTGGCAGGTCATCGACACGGTGAACAAGGTGACCGACCCGAGCGCCCTGGCCGACCTGGCCGGCTACGCGTCCTGGTTGAGCGAGGAGCAGAAGCGCGAGCTGCTCGAGACCCCGTACGTCGCCGACCGGCTGCGCGTGCTGGTGGAGTGGGTCAAGTCCCACATCGCCGAGACCGAGGTCAACGACAAGATCTCCTCCGACGTCCGCGAGGGCATGGAGAAGAGCCAGCGCGAGTTCCTGCTGCGCCAGCAGCTCAACGCCATCCGCAAGGAGCTGGGCGAGGACGAGCCCGAGGGGGCCGACGACTACCGCGGCCGCGTCGAGGCCGCCGACCTGCCCGACGACGTGCGCAAGGCCGCGCTGCGCGAGGTGGGCAAGCTCGAGCGGGCCAGCGACCAGAGCCCCGAGTCGGGCTGGATCCGCACCTGGCTGGACACCGTCCTGGACCTGCCGTGGTCGGTCAAGACCTCCGACTCCACCGACATCGGTGCCGCTCGCGAGGTGCTCGACGCCGACCACCACGGGCTGGAGGACGTCAAGGACCGCATCGTGGAGTACCTGGCCGTGCGGGCGCGTCGCGCCGAGCGCGGGCTCGAGCTCGTCGGCGGGCGCGGTTCGGGTGCCGTCATGGTGCTGGCCGGACCTCCCGGGGTGGGCAAGACCTCCCTCGGTGAGTCCGTGGCGCGCTCGCTCGGCCGCAAGTTCGTCCGGGTCGCCCTCGGCGGTGTGCGCGACGAGGCCGAGATCCGCGGGCACCGGCGTACGTACGTCGGCGCGCTGCCGGGCCGGATCGTCCGCGCCATCAGCGAGGCGGGCTCGATGAACCCGGTCGTGCTGCTCGACGAGATCGACAAGGTCGGCTCCGACTACCGCGGCGACCCGTCCGCGGCCCTGCTCGAGGTGCTCGACCCGGCGCAGAACCACACGTTCCGCGACCACTACCTCGAGGTCGACCTCGACCTGTCCGACGTGCTGTTCCTCGCCACCGCGAACGTCGTCGAGAACATCCCCCAGCCGCTGCTGGACCGCATGGAGCTCGTCACGCTCGACGGCTACACCGAGGAGGACAAGGTCGCCATCGCGCGCGACTTCCTGCTGCCCCGCCAGCTGGAGCGGGCGGCGCTGACCGCCGACGAGGTGCAGGTCGACGACGACGCCCTGCGCGAGGTCGCGGCCGACTACACCCACGAGCCCGGCGTCCGCCAGCTCGAGCGGCTGCTGGCCAAGGCGCTGCGCAAGGCGACCACCCGCCTCGCGTCGACCGGCGTGCAGCCCGATGGCCAGACGGGCCCGCTGCGGATCACGAAGGCCAACCTGCGTGAGTTCCTCGGACGGCCGCGGTTCACCCCGGAGGCGCACGAGCGGACCTCGGTCCCCGGCGTGGCCACCGGCCTGGCCGTGACCGGCATGGGCGGCGACACGCTCTTCATCGAGGCGTCGGTCCTGCCGGCGGACCCCTCGGGGTCCAAGGGCGGCCTCACGCTGACCGGCCAGCTGGGTGACGTGATGAAGGAGTCGGCGCACATCGCCCTCTCCTACGTGCGCGCGCACGCCGGGCAGCTGGGCATCACAGACCCGAGCGTGCTCGACCGCCCGATCCACGTGCACGTCCCGGCCGGGGCCGTTCCCAAGGACGGACCGTCGGCCGGCGTCACGATGGTGACCGCACTGACCTCGATGGCGACCGGACGTCCGGTGCGCGGCGAGGTCGGCATGACCGGCGAGGTGACGCTGAACGGACGCGTCCTGCCCATCGGTGGGCTCAAGCAGAAGCTGCTCGCTGCCCAGCGGGCCGGGCTCACGACGGTGTTCGTGCCCCAGCGCAACGCGCCTGACCTCGACGAGGTCCCGACGGAGGTCACGGACGTGGTCACGGTGGTCCTGAGCACCGACGTGGCCGAGCTCGTGGGCGCCGCCCTCGAACCGGCGCAGGCGGTCGCGGCGACCATCGCGGCCTGACCAGCGAGCAGCACGACCCGGCGTCTCGCCACGAGACGCCGGGTCGTCTGCTTGCTGAGCGGACGATTGACGTGCTGATCGAGCATCTCGGCGGATGAACGACTTGTTGGTATCGTCTTTTGCGCAAGCAGGTAGTACGTCGGAGGAACTACCGGCTTCGGCCAAGAACCAGTCCTGTGAGCTCCCGTTGGGGGAGAGCTCCAGGCGGGTTCGGTCAAAGACCGCATCCGACGGACGTCGCAGCCGGCGTCCCTGCAACAGGAGAAGGCATCGCCGACGACCAGCTCGACAATGCGGTCCAGAACCTGCGAAGGCTGATTCTGGCGGCCGAGCACTATCGTCATGCGCTTTCCGTCTCGATCGGGTTGGGGACCACCGAGAGCCAGGCCGTCTCCTGCCTCGCGGTGCACGGGGAGCTCGGTCAGTCCGATCTCGCCCGTGAGCTGCAGCTGACCAGCGGCGCGTCGACCGCTCTGGTCGACCGCCTGGAACGCGAGGGCGTCGCGAAGCGTACGCGGCACCCGCGCGACCGTCGTCGGGCCATCGTGCGGCTCACCGAGCGCGGGGCCCAGATCGCGACCCAGAGCCGAGGCTGCCTCGCGAACGCGCTCCAGCTCCTCCCTCCCGCCGCGCTGGCCGAGTTCGCGAGCGGGCTCGAGGTCGTCGCAGACGACCTCGACGCGGTCGCCCGGGGCACCACCGCCGGCACGATCGACCCGGTGTCGACCCACGCGCTCCCCGCGGCCTGAGGCTCCCACCCGCGTTCTCACCGGCGACGCTTGACCGTCGTTGTCACATCGCGGACATGGCAAAGACTGGACAGCACGATCTTCGCGATCGGGGTCTGTACGGGTCTACTGTCTGATCTGTCGGACGAGAGTGATGAACCCCCGAGCATCATCCTCGTCCGGCGCATGGGAAGTCCGTAGCTACCTGAACCCCCGAGCAGGTAGAGACGGACTTCCTTTGCGTTCCAGCTCTTCGGAGTGTCGGGAAGAGATGGAACCTGGCGTTGCGATGCTCATTCCTCGAGCAACTCCCGCGCTATGGTTGCTTCGAAGCAGGTGGTATGTCGGGGGAACGATGCTGCTTCAGCCGCGCACGCTGGGTCAAGGACTGTGGTCCGAAGGTCGAGCACCGTGCGGCTGATGACTCTGTGCGCCGACGGAGTTCCTCCGTCGACCACCCTGCGACAGGAGAAGCACAATCGACCTCGGAACTTCCGCGATGGATCAGGCTGTCCTGGACCTCCGGCGCCTGATCCTCGCCGGCGAGCACCACCGGCAGGTCGTGGCCGAGGCGATCGGTCTCGGCACGACGGAGAGCCAGGCCCTCTCCTACCTCGCGGTGCACGGCAGCAGCGGCCAGTCGGAGCTGGCCCGGGACCTCGGCCTCACGAGCAGCGCGCTGACGGCGCTCGTCGACCGCCTGGAGCGGCAGGGCGTGGCCGAACGCGTCCGGCACCCCCGGGATCGTCGACGCATCATCGTCAGCGTCACCGACCGCGGGCACGCCATGATCGTGGAGAGCCACCGGTGGCTCTCGGCCGCGCTCGAACGGATCGACCCCACGGACCTGAAGAAGGTGGCGGCGTCGCTCGCGGTCATCGCGCACGACCTCTCGACCCGGACCTCGGGCGACGAGGCGGACAAGTGGAACGACATGACCCGAGCGCTACCTGCCTAGAGTCACCCCGCCTGACAGCCCTGTCAGCTATCGGGCACGTCCGCCACTGGACAGAGTGTGCCAGCGCGCCCAACAATATGTGCCGTAAAGTAATTGCTGTCGGACGAGGGTGCTGAACCCCCGAGCATCATCCTCGTCCGTCACACGGGAAGTCCGTCCTCACCTGAACCCCCGAGCAGGCGAGGCACGGACTTCCTCTGTTTCCGGATGTTCTGGTCCCCGGAAGACGTCGTCAGCCGGGGACGTCCGACCCGGACCCGCTGGGCTGCGCGTGGTCCTCGTCCCAGCGAGACTTCACCAGGCTCGCCACCGCGGTGACGGCGAGCGTGGCGATGATGACCACGAGCGACAGCCAGATCGGGATCTCCAGGCTGACGCCGAGCCGCTCGTCGAGGTGGTACTCGTGCAGAGCGTGGAAGACGAGCTTCACGCCGATGAAGGCCAGGATGAACGACAGCCCCAGCGACAGGTAGACGAGCTTGCGGAGCAGGCCGCCGAGCAGGAAGTAGAGCTGCCGGAGCCCCATCAGGGCGAACACGTTCGCGGTGAAGACCAGGTACGGCTCCTGGGTGAGCCCGTAGATGGCGGGGATGGAGTCCAGCGCGAACAGCAGGTCCGTGCTGCCGAGCGCCACGACCACGACGAGCATCGGGGTGATCAACCGGCTGCCGTCCCGCTTGACCGTCAGGTGCGGGCCGTCGAACTCGTCGGTCGAGGGGAAACGACGCCGGACGAAGCGCAGGAGGAGGTTGTCGGGCGCATCCTCGTCGTCGTCGTGGTTGCGGTAGGAGATCACCAGGCGAACCGCGGTGTAGAGCAGGAACGCGCCGAAGAGGAAGAAGACCCAGCTGAACCGGTCGATGGCCGCCGCGCCGACCGCGATGAAGATGCCCCGGAACACGAGGGCGAGCACGATGCCGACGAGCAGGGCGAACTGCTGCAGCTCCCGTGGCACCTTGAGCTTGGTCATGATGATGATGAAGATGAAGAGGTTGTCGATCGACAGGCTGTACTCGGTGAGCCAGCCGGCGAAGAACTCACCGGAGTAGCGCGGGCCGACCACACCCCAGATCGCCAGCCCGAAGACGACGGCGAGCGCGACGTACGCGCCGATCGCCAGGCCCGCCTCCTTCATGGACGGCTCGTGCGGCCGCCGTCCGATGACGAAGATGTCGAACGCGAGGATGGCCGCCATGATCGCGATCGTCGCGGCCCAGGCATAACCGTGGACGTCCATGCAGGATCGACCTTCTTCCGAGACGGGGGTTCGTGGAACGCTGCAGTCTCGGAGGTCTCTTCCGTCAGCCACGCTGACCGAGGGCACCGGGTCCGGCGAACCTCGCGGTCCGGCGGTCCGTGCTGACGATGCCCACGCAGGGGAGTACTCCCCTCCAGCCGCCCAGTATGGCAGCCGAAGCACCCGCCCTCCTAAACCGCGGAGGTCGCTGTGTCTCCTCGCGTGTCCCCCTGCGCGGTCACCGGACCGGACATCGGCCCTGCGCCTCGGGTCGGCCGCTGGGTCAGCGGTTGGCCTCCACCATCTGCCGCAGCTCCTTCTTGAGCTCGGACACCTCGTCGCGCAACCGTGCCGCCACCTCGAACTGCAGGTCGGCCGCGGCCACGTGCATCTGCTCGTTCAGCTGCTGCACCAGGTCGGCCAGCTCGCCCGCCGGCAGCCCGGCGTGCTTGCGCACCTGCGCCGCCGACTCCATGCCGAGGCTCGGCACGGGCGACTTGCCCTTGCCCCGCTGACGGCTCGACCCCGGCCCGGACAGCAGGGAGTCGGTGTCCGCGTCCTCGCGGGCGAGCATCTCGGTGATGTCGGCGATCTTCTTCTGCAGCGGCTTGGGGTCGATGCCGTGCTCGGCGTTGTACGCGACCTGGATCTCGCGACGCCGGTTGGTCTCGTCGATCGCGGCGGCCATGGAGTCGGTGATGGAGTCGGCGTACATGTGCACCTCGCCCGAGACGTTGCGGGCGGCACGACCGATCGTCTGGATGAGGCTCTTGGCGCTGCGCAGGAACCCCTCCTTGTCGGCGTCCAGGATCGAGACCAGGGAGACCTCGGGCAGGTCGAGACCCTCTCTCAGCAGGTTGATGCCGACCAGGACGTCGTACTCCCCCATCCGCAGCTGACGCAGCAGCGCGATCCGCTGGAGCGTGTCGACCTCGGAGTGCAGGTAGCGGGTCCGGACCTTGTTCTCCAGCAGGTAGTCGGTGAGGTCCTCGGACATCTTCTTCGTCAGGGTCGTGACCAGGACGCGCTCGCCCCGCTCCGCCCGGAGGCGGATCTCGGCGATCAGGTCGTCGATCTGGCCCGACGTCGGCTTGACCACGACCTGCGGGTCGACCAGCCCGGTCGGACGGATGATCTGCTCGACGTAGCCGTCACCCTTGGCCAGCTCGTAGTCGCCCGGGGTCGCCGACAGGTAGACGGTCTGGCCGATCCGCTCGGCGAACTCCTCGAAGCGCAGCGGCCGGTTGTCCATCGCGCTGGGCAGCCGGAACCCGTGGTCGACCAGCGTCCGCTTGCGCGACATGTCGCCCTCGTACATGCCGCCGATCTGCGGGATCGTCACGTGCGACTCGTCGACGACCAGCAGGAAGTCCTCGGGGAAGTAGTCGAGGAGGGTGTTGGGAGGCGTCCCCGGCCCGCGGCCGTCCATGTGCCGCGAGTAGTTCTCGATCCCCGAGCAGCTGCCGATCTGGCGCATCATCTCGATGTCGTAGCTGGTCCGCATCCTCAGGCGCTGCGACTCGAGCAGCTTGTGCTGGGCGTCGAGCTGACCCAGCCGCTCCCCCAGCTCGCCCTCGATGTCGTGGATGGCGCGTTCCATCCGCTCCGGTCCGGCGATGTAGTGGCTGGCCGGGAAGACGTAGATCTCCTGGTCCTCCGTCACCACCTCGCCGGTCACCGGGTGCAGCGTCGACAGCCGCTCGATCTCGTCACCGAAGAACTCGACGCGGACCGCCAGCTCCTCGTACATCGGGAACACCTCGAGGGTGTCGCCGCGCACGCGGAACGTCCCCCGCGTGCCGGCGAGGTCGTTGCGCGCGTACTGGATGCTCACGAGGCGACGGAGCAGGGCGTCCCGGTCCACCTCCTGGCCGACGCGGAGACGGACCATCCGGTCGACGTACTCCTGCGGGGTGCCGAGGCCGTAGATCGCCGACACGGTCGCGACCACGATGACGTCGCGCCGCGTCAGCAGCGAGTTGGTCGCCGAGTGCCGGAGGCGCTCGACCTCTTCGTTGAGCGAGGAGTCCTTCTCGATGTAGGTGTCGCTCTGCGGGATGTACGCCTCGGGCTGGTAGTAGTCGTAGTAGGAGACGAAGTACTCGACGGCGTTGTGCGGGAAGAACTGCCGCAGCTCGTTCGCGAACTGCGCGGCCAGCGTCTTGTTGGGCTGCATCACGAGCACGGGTCGCTGCACCCGCTCGGTCAGCCAGCCCACCGTCGCCGTCTTGCCGGTGCCGGTCGCGCCCAGCAGCACGACATCCTGCTCGCCGGCGCGGATCCGTCGCTCGAGGTCCTCGATGGCGGTCGGCTGGTCGCCCGAGGGCTCGAAGCCGGCCTCCATCTTGAACGGGGCGACCGTGCGCTGCAGGTCGGTGATCGGACGCATGCGTCGAGCGTACGCAGCACCTCTGACACTTCGTGCTGCGTCGCGGATCAGCCGGCGGCCTGCGCCTGGAGCATGCTGCTCGACATGGACGCGAAGTCCTTCTCCACCTGGTCGTCGTCGGACGCCGAGGTGAACGCGACCGTGGCCAGCACCGCGACGCCGTCGCCGCTGCGGACGGAGACCAGGGTCACCAGCAGGAGGTCGCTCGACCCCTGGCCGCTGCTGGCGGTGACCTCCGCCGAGCAGACGGCGGCATCGAGGTCGCCGGAGCCGACGTCGGTGGTCCTGGGCGTGCTGAACTTCCCGCCGCCCTCACCCTCGGCGAGCTGCTTGTGCCACGCCGTGCAGGTCTGACCCGGGTTCGAGCCGGTGTCCAGCGTGGCCGTCTGACCGATGAACACGTTCTTGCCGTCGCTCAGCCGAGCGAGCGAACCGGTCTGCTTCTTCACGTCCCAGCCGTCCGCCGCGACCAGGGTCACGTCGTGACCGAGATCGAGGGGGGAGGCCTTGCCGCCACCGCCGCTGCCGGGGGTGGAGCCTCCGGAGGGGTCCTTTCCCGGCGTGGAGGGCGAGGCGCTCGGGTCGCTGGCGGGCTCGTCCGGGGGCGCGGTCTGCGGGCCAGGGGTGAGCGTGGTCGCCGGCACGTCCGACCTGCCCGAGCTGAGGCCGATCGCGATCGCGCCGATGGCCACCAGCGCGACCACGGCGGCGACCACGATCCCGACGATCAGGAGCGGGCTCTTCCTCGACGGGCCGCCGCCCGGCGGCCCCTGACGCGGATAGCCCCCCTGCGGAGAGCCCTCCTGCGGGTAGGTGGGCGCGGGCTGCTGGAGGTAGCCCTGCGGGTACGGGGGCCGGCCCTGGCCGGGGCGCGGCCCCTGCGGCCCGCTCACAGCTGCTCCTCCCCGTCGTGGCCGGTTCGCCCGGGCTCCCCCATGGCGGTCGAGCCACCGGGGTGCGCCGTCCCGCCCGCGGGCGGGGCGCCAGCCTGCGGCAGGCCCACGGTCTCCTCGGCGACCTGCGGGGCCGCGCTCGTGCCGACGCTCACGCTCGCGCCGACCTTCGGCCGGTGGGCGTTGGCCGTCGCAGCGACCGCGGTCCCGCACGCGGCGCAGAAGGCGGCACCGGGCTGGAGCGGCATCTCGCACTGCGCGCACACGTCGGGCTCGCCGTCGGGACCGACGCCCGCCGTACGGGCCGCGTGCTCGAGCGCGGCCTCCATCAGGCCGGTGTGCAGCACGACCCGCAGGCGCAGGATCAGGATGCCGAGCACGAGCAGGCCCCAGAGGATGCTCAGCAGCACCCCGAGCGTGGCGCTGCCGACGAAGGAGAACAGGTAGGTCCCCGCCTGGTAGGCGACGTTGGCGACGACCGCGAGCACGACGGCGCGGACGTAGCGGGGCGTGAAGCCGTCGACGCCGCGACCCATCCCGGAGAGCTCGGCGCAGGCCAGCCCGGTCGCCGTGCCCAGGATCAGCGGCTTCACGAAGCCCTCGAGGAAGACCAGGGAGACCCACAGCCCGGGGTCCGAGCCCTGCAGCCCGCCGGTCAGCAGCGCCCAGTGCCGCACGAGGGTGTCGAAGGTGGCGTAGGAGACGCCGCTGACGACGCCGAAGGTGAGCCCGTCCATCAGGTCGTCGAACTGCGGCCGACGGGCCAGCAGGACCGGACCGACCTGGCGGACGGCCTCGCCGACGACGGGCACCAGGACCGCGACCAGCAGGAACGTGCCGAGCGCGGGCGCACCGGCCCCGCCCCCGTCGTACGCCGGGCTCGCGAACGACACCGGTCCTCGCAGCAGCGTCCACACGATCGTCCAGACGATCGCGAGCGCCCCGGTGAGGCCGAAGGCGAAGCCGGTGACCGGGAGGGGCTCGTCCTCCCAGAGGTTCACGTCGTACAGGTAGACGATGTAGACGATCGGGACGGCGAAGGCCGCGACCAGCACCGCGATGGGCATCGCCCCGAAGATCGCCGCGACGAGGGCGACCACGAGGGCGAAGGTCAGGGCGACCCGGTACGTCTGCGGGCGTTGCCCGGAGCCGCTGGGCATGATCGAGGACATCAGCGCGAACGAGGCGACCGGTTCGTCAGGCTTGGCGGCGAAGGATCGGCGGCGCGCCCAGTCGCCGCTGCGTCGGTCGGAACCGCACTCCGGGCAGAAGTGCGCGGTGGCGGGGATCTGCGCACGGCAGCGCGGGCACTGCATCAGGGTCCTCCTCGACCGGGACCGGTCCTCGGGGTCGGCGCGACGCCGACCACGGGCTGGACCGGTCCGGGGAGTATCGCAGCCGGGCGAGTCAGTGCGGGCTGATCCGCGCCCACAGCTCGTCGACGTGTCGGGCCAGGTCGTCGGTGTCCCCGCCGTTGTCCAGCACCACGTCGGCCACGGCGAGCCGTTCCGCCCGGGAGGCCTGAGCCGCGATCCTTCCGTCCGCCTCCGCCTCGCCCAGCCCGCCGCGGGCGAGCAGCCGCGCGCGCTGCACCTCCTCCGGCACGTCGACGACCACCACGAGGTCGAACGACGCCGCCTGCCCGGTCTCGACCAGCAGCGGGATGACGTGGACCACGACCCGGTCCGGGCCTGCGCCTGCCTCGAGCTCGGCTGCGCGAGCGCGGACGGCGGGGTGGACGACGGCCTCGAGGTCGCGCCGAGCCGCCCGGGACGCCTCGTCGTCGGCGAAGACCAGCCGGCCCAGCGCGGCCCGGTCCAGCCGTCCGTCCGGGCCCAGCACCGAGGGGCCGAAGCGGTCGACCACTGCCGCGAGACCCGGCGTGCCCGGCTCGACCACCTCGCGAGCCAGGACGTCGGCATCGACGATCAGAGCCCCCCGCTCGGCGAGCAGCGCGCCCGCCGTGCTCTTGCCCGAGGCGATGCCGCCCGTGAGCCCCACCCGTCGTCCGCGACCCGCCACGACCGTCAGCCTAGGCATCGCCCCGGGACGGCAGCAGGCCCCGCTCCGACAAGTCGGAGCGGGGCCTGCTGACGGATCTACCTGACGGGTCAGGCGTTCCCGGTGAGCTTCTCCCGCAGAGCCTGCAGCGCCTCGTCAGAAGCGAGCGAACCCTCCGGTGCAGCCGGTGCCGACGGCGCCGAGCTGACGTCGTCGCCGTCCGTGCTGTCCGCAGCCACGTCGCCCGAGGACGACGAGTAGGTGGACGGCACCGCGGCAGCGCTGGCGCCCTCCTCGGCCTCCACGACCTGCTTCTTGTGAGCCTCGAAGCGGGCGTGAGCCTCGGCGTACTGGGCCTCCCAGGCCGCGCGCTGCTCGTCGTAGCCCTCGAGCCACTCGCCCGTCTCGGAGTCGAACCCCTCCGGGTACAGGTAGTTGCCCTCGGCGTCGTAGGACGCCGTCATGCCGTAGAGCGTCGGGTCGAACTCCTCGGAGTTGATGTCGACGCCCTCGTTGGCCTGCTTGAGCGACAGCGAGATCCGGCGACGCTCGAGGTCGATGTCGATGATCTTGACGAGCACGCTGTCGTTGACCTGCACGACCTGCTCGGGGATCTCGACGTGACGCTCGGCGA
>Ga0210040_10009475_pt1 | contig 11324 bp, 10 predicted proteins | sample CryGeyCG12114_NA_FD_185462 | JGI IMG/M metagenome (GOLD analysis project Ga0210040, IMG submission 185462) | Groundwater microbial communities from aquifer - Crystal Geyser CG19_WC_8/21/14_NA (SPAdes) (version 2) | ecosystem: Environmental > Aquatic > Deep subsurface > Groundwater | place: USA... | reverse complement strand
TGTATTCTAAACATACTGTTCCTGTTATCTCCAGTGGCCACTTCGGCAAGATATCGGTAGTAGTCCCCTTTCATTTTCAGGTAAAATACTTTCGACTCTGCATTCGACGCTTTCGGAATCAAGAACTTGTCCAATAAACCCTGTGTGAGCCCAACAAACCCACCAATTATTAGTAAAATAATCCAAAACCAACAATCAATCAACCATATTCAAGCAAATTGTTTGTTGGACATACCAAGACTTCATTACAGATGTCCCTGAGTTCTTTTTCGACTTTTTCGCGATACTCGCGAGCCATTTGCTGCTTCCGTTCGGAGCCTTCGGTCTTCTGCTCAATAGAGGAGATGACGCGCCACGAGGATCGACGCGCTCCCACAACGTTCTTGTATGCAACACTTAACAAGTTACGTTCTTCGTTTGACAGCTCTACTCCCGTCTCTGTCACCGATTTCATTGAAGACGCCTGTCAAACACGAAAGACACAATTTATCGAATTGAAGTCCTTTGAAGTCAAAACTTTGCTCACTACCATAAGAATTCGGTTCAATATATTGGGCTGTCGCAGTCGCTATTTCACCAATCATAAGATCTAATAGCGTGAAATTTGGCTGTTTAGCTCAAACGAGTACAATTTAATAGATCGGGTATTATTACCGTCATCGCTCAATTTGAATTCCTCTCATTGTGTGCAGTCAAGGCTAATCAATGCTTACAATTATTGGCTTTGAATGATAAAGCATTAAACAAGCGAATATCAACACAACCTGTCAAACAACAATAATGCTTCCAAATTGTCTAACAACAATAATACTCCCAAAATGTCAAACAATGACCCAAAAAGCAAATCAACAGCATAATTTCCAAACATCATTTACTTAAAGGGGGAAAAACTGTCCACATTGTCAAAAATCATGCTTCGTCATCTGCCCAAGGTGTGTAAAACCCAAGATGACTCAACATCCTATGATGACCAAAATATAGACCACTGATTGAGCCGACCGAGCCGATTAAACCGATTCAAAACTTGCAAAATACTATTGTCAATATAAAAGGGCATTAAAAGCTTTAAATATTCATCCCCCTGCCCCTGTATCTAAGGGGAATGGACTAACTGCGCAGTAGTGAGCGGCACCACCCTAAAACAGTCCCATTGACTCCAAACGATTGAAAATAAGCTGTGCAACCCTCAATTGTCATAAATAGAGATCCAACTGACGAAAATTGTGCAAAAATTGAAAATATAGCAAAAAATTTACCATGTCATCATATCGTTCAGCTTGTTCCGCCAATTTGGCTCTTTGTACGAGTTCTTCTTTATCCACAGCCATTGTAAGTTTTAAATGTGTGTTTTTTTTTCAGTCGGAAATTGAGGAATTTGTTTTTTTTTAATTATTTACAACGACCACTACTGACCGTATCACTTGTTTTCGCTAAAAATGTTTAAAAAAATTTACGAGGAAATTCAGTTTTACAAATGTGTGCGATTTATTTTACTCTCTCTGTAAGTACAGTATTCCTATTTGTCTCGGGCAATGGCGTTTCCATCGATTTTTCAAGTGCTCTTTTAACACACCCCATTCCTCCCTCTATCCTTTCAGGGGTTTTATTGCTTTAGTTGTCGATCTAAATATATATAGGAATTCTGGGAGGTTAGGGCGCCAATTTTCCGGCTTTCAATGGAGAGGCCCGGCTCTTTTCTTGCCTTCAGTTTTGAACTCATTCTATGTTACGCACTACGAGTATATAGTCTGTTCTAGAAGAACTAAAACTCAATACATGCTCTGTTAAAACGTATACGAATTTGACTGCGTAGAATAGAGTGTATGTAGTTGACTCATACAGATATGTGTGGTTGCAAGAAACAGACATCGGAGTTTTTTATGAGGCTCCGTTTTATTCCGTTTTCTCATCTCGAAAGTTAAAATTGTTGGATATTATATGCTAATTTGTCGGGCAATAGCAAAAATAATTTAATTAGAATCAAAGCTTGAATAAAATTTCCATACTTTAAATACGAAACTGTTGCTATCGGGCTAAAAAAATGCATATCCCGAATATCCACGAATTAAACAAAAACTTACTCGATTTCAAAATTTCACAAAAATTGGGCGAAGCCACTTTTTTAAGCTTGTATCTTTTTAAATATAATTTAGCGGAAAGCATTATGAATGCAAAATATTCCATGCATTACCCCTTAGTAAAAAAACCTATTTTGTGCAATCGTAAAAATTTAAAATTTAAATTAAAACCCAGAAAAACTTATTTAGAAATAGGTAAATATCTTCAGCATAACAAAAACTTTTCCACAAACCACAATAATTGGTTTTACATCTTCAATTTTAATTGTTCTAGGTCAACAGATATTTTGTGCTAAAAAAGTTAAATATCAGCTGGCCCAGGCTAATTCGATTTCTGTACCCACCGCGTTGGTGTAGCAAATGCATAGGATTACGTGAGCAAGTGAGGAAGGAAATACGGTGAGTTTTGAGATTGGCTCTTTTTCTGACGGAAATACTCAGAAAGAATGTTGGGTGCTCGTACACAACACACTCACATATACTATGCAATGAAATTGGAATGCCAAAAAGTTCTTTCCTATCTATCTATCTATCAGATTATTGCACAGCTCGACTTCATATCTCCTATAAGGATTCCAATGCGGAGCCACCTTGCTAATAATTTGATCAACATCATAATCCATCCCGTTTCACCATCCCTAATAATATCCAATTCCATAAATATGCAATTCATCCCACGACCATGCACGCAAAATCCCTTGTCCTGGGTTATACTACTGTATTATAATAATAACACAGTCAGTCAGTCATGCATATTGCTAATAATATGCTTACAAACTAGCTAACTATAGAGAGACTTTTAGGGAAATTGCGAATTCACTGGTCTCTGGTCTCGTTTATCTGACATTGAGTAATTAGTTCGGCAAGCAGACTTTTCCTTTGATCAAGTCAAAGTCACTAACTAGTAACTAACTATCTTTTCCCAACCGATTGGAAACCATTTATGCATGTTGAATTCAAAATTCATGGAATATAATGCTTTAGTGGCACTATTTTGCAAAAATCATGCATGCAAGACGATAGATAAGAGTTCTGTAGGAATCTATAGAAGCAAAAATCATATGCAAACTTTCGTAGACCGTTTTTTGCGTTTTCCAGAAATGCGAAATGAAAATGCTGGGATCTAGGCGATGACACGTTCAAATATTATGTTAATTAGTGTGATAATCTTTTCTGTGCCCTGAAATGCGTCGATAATAAATTGGAGCTCATTATTAGAAGGAAGGAAAACTTTAATAATAATACTGCGTCACACTGTATCGTATTATACAGATGATTGAAACTCTTGTCCCAAAAATATGATAACAACAACATGTCTTCTTTTTGCATACAAGTACATAATATAGTTGTTCTACTACATTTTATAGTTTGTTTGCCATGATAAATTGCTTACAATCACAATACAAGAGCATTTGACCAGCTTTTCCATTAATATTCATTTCATTTTCATCAGCGTCCCAATAATATGAATAAAGGAATTGTTTCTACAACGTTGACTAAATCTAATAAGAATCGTTAGCTATGGCTATAGAATGCGATACAAAATCTCTATATGTTCGAGCTATTTTTTGGTAGATAATTTGCTGGTTAGTTTTGGACGCTGATTCAAATGGGAATTAGCTGTGATTGCGCATGAATAATTGGTTGTTAGTTAGTTAGTTAGCACAATAGTTAATTTTAAAACGGTCCAGATGGATCACTTTTACGAGGCTGTCTTGGCTTGAACAACAAGGAACTCGATCGTACTCCTTGTCGTCTCATTATAAGATGACAAAATCGTTTTGGCAATTTCTTCATGACTTTTCCCGTCCAACATTTTACCGTCCACAGACAAAATCACTTGACCACAGCGCATTTGTGAGTCGGCTGCTGATCCTTCAGGCTGAAATCGTCAAAAATTCAAGTCAAAACTCTTTTACTTCACTTTTGCAACAAAAAAAACGCCCAAAAAGTGAATAAATAACACAAAATTATGGAAAAAACTGTATAAAAATGTGTACAATTCTGAAACGAGGGAAAAATTCAATTTTTAGCAAAAGATATTAAGGGTACACCCGATGCCGTGTAAACTCTTACATTTCTACGTGCGTAAATCTCTCAGCTAATCAGAGCAGACTTTCATTTTCTCCTTACTGATCTGATTAGCTGGGAGATTTACGCACGTAGAAATGTACGACTTTACACGGCATCGGATGTACCCCTATTATGTTATAAGAATGAAATCTGTAGGCTGAATTTTTTCTATATCACCAAAAATTGGTGCTCATAATTTTCCATTCTATCCAATTAACGCATTAATTAATTGCAAAGTTACGCCATGCATATACAAAATGCACAGAATTTTTTCGGCTTCACAATGAATACCAAATTGTATTGCAACTAACTAACTTACATTAACATCAATGACCCTTGGGAGCCTATGCGGAGTGTCCACACCGCCTTCAATGGCAATCCCTAAAATTTGTTTTGTTTTTGGAATGCGTACTTTAAAACGGACTGCTGGCTGCGATGCGCGTCCTCCTTTTCCCTATGTGAACCACAAATTCATTTGCTACACCTTATTCCCATTTGTTTTGCAATATTTTCATTTCACCTATTGATTCTATTAACTCATATGTATGTCCACCAAATGTAAAATAAACGGTATGAAAGTTAAGAGCTCACACTTTTTTCCAGACAAACGGAGAATCGTTAGGAATATGTGCTAACTTTAACGAACTACAGTTTTGGGGTAAAGAGTGCTAAAAAACTCACAGGGTCAATCTTAAAGCATACACATGCATTGCTTTCAACAAGCATATGTATGTTTTTTGGGGTAATGACATACATATTCACAAAAATTGTCCACCTGCTAGCTAAATCATCTACACTACAAGTCAGTGATTTGATTTTATGAAAGTTCTATACAGTGTCTATCTAAAATTTACCCTGGTTTGCTCGAACTGCTGGATTTTGGAAGCTGCATTTGGTTCTGACGTTATAAGCAGTTGCCTGTTGCAGTCAAAAAATCATATCATGTCACATGCTGGTCAAAATCAAAGGGTTTCTCAAACTATATTGAACGGAGTACCAGACCTGCTGTCATAATTATATGCAATGTTGTTGTAGTCCTGCACATTGCTACATGACTGCTGATTCTGCGTATGTACAAAAAACAGAGCATTTCTAACTAACTAGGATGAACCAATCATAATTATTGTCGCTAATTACTATACTTCTAACTAACTAACTAATAAACTAACTAATAACTATCTATGGTTAAAAGCAATCCAATTAAAATGAACGATACACAGTTGTCTACTTCGGTACGTAAGCCAAGCTGTATGCTAGTTTTGAGCCCGATATAGGGATTCTATGTTCTATTGGCTATGTACACATCTACTTTCATTTTTGAGTTTTCAGAAAACTGGAAAAGGGCAAGTATCCCCCTAAAGATGAATGCAAGTAATTCCTTGGGTCTGAATAGATAGATTTTTGAAATTTCTACTTTTTACCAACTATAACTAAACTATATGTTAATTAGACTCATTTCTATATGGCATGAATGATTTTTTTGTTGAAATCTAGTTTACCTGAAAGGCGAGGTGTGATTGATTAGTGGGGGATGAATTATTAGTGAAACTATTTTGTTGATAATGTGTGCGACCCAAAAGTCGCCGATGTGAGTCGTCAGTAACAGGCTCCTGAAGTTTTTCTTTGTTATAAATGAGGTCATCGAAAGTTTCCAGGTCACAGTCTCGAATCAATTCACGTACTTCTGTCAGCAGTGTGTACTGCGTATATATAGGGATGAGTACACAACAAGAGAATATACATTTAAAATTCACTATTATTTGCCCCAAAATAGGTTGGCGTAAGCAAGCATGCATATGGATTCCAAATGTCGTACCTTTTCACCCGTATTTAAGAGCTCAAGCAAAAACCGAACGAATCCCTCTACTGGAAGAAATCCATTTTGATATTCTACTCGGTAAAATGTAAATCTGCCGGGATTGAAATTCAAAACTATCAATTCATTTTAAATTCACAGTAAAAATTTCAATTATTGACCAAAAACGGATCAAAAACCAGTTTTTAAAAAACTTCTCCAACTAAAAAGCACTAATATACCTGCATAGACTGATTAAAAATTTAAAAAAATCAATTCTTGACATGCTGCACACTGTACATTGAAATTCATCGTTTATTTAAAAAACGCTACACATTCAAAACCATTCTATTAAATTCTATAAACCCAGTGTTGGGCTAAAAAACTCATTTTTCATCAACAAACTTTTTCCACGTTTAAAACTTGACTCTCTTAACTTAAAAACGATTTTTTTAAAATCGAACCTTGAATGCTCAAGCTTATTAAGAACAGTCCTAGCTTTCTCCTCAATCATCATAATGGCTTGACTATCCTTCCCATCCCCATGTCCATTATTATTATTAACGCCGCCGACAAAGTCCAAGTCCAGGGAACTCATCTCATCCTCCGAAAACATGCACATGAGATCCCGCAAATGAGGCGCGTGTTTCACATTGTTGTCCAGCAGAGTTGTAGAGCTGAGCTCCTCTTCGAGCAACTCATATGGATTATTCTTCTCACTCCCTCCGTTGGAGCCACCACCACCATTTTGAGAGACAGGGATTTTACCCAGTTGGCGGGCAACCACTTCCATTTTTCGGGAAGATTTCAAAATCGAGACGGCCTTGTCATGCGACAATTTTGTGAATGAGCGGCCATTCACTTCTATTAGTTCGTCTCCACGCTATAAACACAAAAGTTTCAATGGAAATCATGAATAGGAACTTTTGCCCTTTATTTTTTGGCAAAATCGGCCAATTTCTGTAATTTTCTAGTTCGTCTCTACGCTATAAACACAAAAGTTCCAATGGAAATCATGAATAGGAACTTTTGCCCTTTATTTTTTGGCAAAATCTGCCAATTTCTGTAATCTGTGGTTTTTTAATTCGTCTCTAGTCTCTACGCTATACACAAAAATTCAGAATTTGAATTTTTTAATTTGTTTGAGAAGCTTAAAACACAAAAGTTTCAATAGAAATCATAAATGGAAACTTTTTCCACTTTATTTTTTGGCAAAATCTGCCAATTTCTGTGGTTTTTTAATTCGTCTCCACGCTGTACACAAAAATTCAGAAAAATTAGCTATGCTTGAGAACATTAGCACAACAATAGAAATTAGAAATCATAAATAGGAAACATATTCCCTTGTATTTTTGGACAAAATCGGCGAATTTCTGTATGGTTGTTGGAAACTTTTTAACATGGAATCTGGAGATATCATACATTGACTATTTAGTTTCAAATAATGTAAATAAAATTTTTTCGTTTAACCTGCAGCCCAGCCCTATGAGCGACAGATCCGGGATCCACGCCGGTCACAAAAATTCCTAAACCATATTCAGCTCCACCTCTAATCATTAGTCCCAAATTTTGTCCCGGATTGATTTCCAGAGTTAAAAGTCTCTTTTTCGCTGCAGATTTCTCCGCTTGTGTGGGAGCTTGGGTTACATGGCCATGTCTATCCATCCAACTGTAAAAGGCGGCATGGCTCTCTTTTTTGCCTCCGTGGGCTCGCAATCCCAAGTCTAATGTATTGTTGGCTTTCAAAATCTGAAATTGCGGTAAAAAAATGGGTCAATGGTTATGAACTGTCTAAAGCCTTGAGATGTTTTTTTTTACCTTGAGAGCCTCTTGATGAGAAATATTTGTGAAAGATACGGAATTTGCATGAAGGATTTCATCACCGGGTTTTATCCCCGCCCGTTCTGCAACACTGCCGGGCTCAACTCCCCAAATGTATACCGGGCATCCTTAAATCAAGAATGCATAGTTTTCAATCCGATAAAACTGATGAAAACGTATAGCATTTTTTCAATCCGGGTAATATCTTTTTGCAGAATCAAAGACCGTCAAAAAAATTGGAATTGCTCATTTTTTTACGATTTTTTCAACGAAAACGTTAGGTTAAGTTAATTTTTTAAATATTTTTGATTGAATTAGCCAAAATTTGGGGAAAAACTATAAAAACGCGTGTATACCAATTTCTCGGCCACCCTTGATATTGAATCCAAAGCCATCGGAAGTAGCTGTGGGATGCTCCTTAACTAAATTGGCAAAATAAACGGAATTCTTATTGCTGCTCCCAGTTCCCGTGGAATCCATGTTTCTCGTAGTTAACTTAAGTATTATTCTCAAGAAATAGACGATTTCACCAAAATTCTATATCCATTTTGGCAAATGAATTTAATTTCCATACTTTTTCACACCTATTCATACAAACAGCCTTGCCAATGCGGAAATCTAATTTGGTTAGTTAGTTAGTATTTAATTACTACTTACTACTATTTATATTTGCCTAAAGGGTATACAATTGGCTACAATACTTTCCTAGCACCAAGTATGGGGTTTTCAAAACTATTTGCCACAACTTGTGAACAAAATGAACCCGAAACCACTCAATTCATTTCAATTTTATAGAATCCATTCTGAATTTTTCCATTTTTTGCCAATATTTAATGGAAATGATTATTTTTACCCATTTGTGCAGTAAAATTAATCACAAATAAGGACTACGTTATCGACTACAAAAGTGCAAAAACTTTGGTTTCACCCTCGAGCAAAGTTCGCATACATATGGAACATATTTGTTTTTACGTAGACTGCAAATCGGCGTTTGCGTTCTGCACAGTTCTCCATTATCGATTTCCCATCTCACTTGGTCTCCCTGTAGAGGCAACTTTTACCACCAAATCCGTGTTATCATATCCCATTTTGAGGATATTTGTGCCACTATGTTCCCAGTTTACACTCTACAAACAGCTCCGCATTCAAAATCCTGTCTAAAATACACAAATTAGGGAAAGCAATTTTAGTTTCCTTCCACACCTTCACTCATGTAACGACGCTCCCACTTGCAATATCGAATTTTTTTACAAAGGTGAGTTGTCTATGCATTTTTTATAGCCTGTTTACATAAAAGCGCAATATCTTTTATACAATATTACGAATTTATCAATTTTTGTCCCAATATGCATTCATTCCTACCCAAAAAGGACTGAACTATAGCAAAAAATTGCCATTTTGTTTACATTTATTCATTTCGTTCATTACAGGTGCTAACTAACCGACTAACTAATTAGCTCATGGATTTACCAATGAATTGTTCTTGTTAAAATTTGAAGATGAAGATTTTCAGTCTAAGAGTGATATTAGTGCTCCCGTTGATTTCCTTGTGTCAAATCGGGGGCACCGAAACCGAAAAGGGTGCTCGAGAGACGGCTAAAGAAGAGGCATTGGCCGCCGCCAATCGAATGGTGCTGAGCAAATACAATAAGCCTTTGGGACCAGCTTCCCTTGCTGTTTTCAACTGCTCTCAATTTTCACAACAGTCTGTTTTCACGCCCGCTTTTGTGGCCATTGATGGGATGGATGACCAAATCTCCATTTATGGGCCCAAGCATAAAGGGTATTATAGTCTTACATTGCTAGTAACTATTGATTTCCAAGATTTTAAAAACGGTTAGATAAGAGAGACGAGAAAAAACTATGCATAATGTATACAGTCCCTATAGCGCTAAACTAACAATTTGGGGCGCGTTGGCGCGTAGCCGGTTTTTATGCGAGCGGCTCATTTCTATTCGTTTGGCCTTGGTTTGTACATGTTGGTTGAAAAAATGAAATTTTTCGCATTTCACAGTCATAACAACAAGTTTTTTACAACGTTTTCAGAGCATTGATGCCAATGCACATAAAAGAAGTGGAAATCGACGGAGGAAACCCATTGTTGCGAAGTGCACGGAATGCAGAACAAAACGATGAGGAGGAGGAACTACTATTGTCGGAAGACAAGAAAAGATCTTCGGAATACTTGAAACGATTGTCGCGAAATATTTCCATTATTTTGGACTCTTTCAAAGAAAATTATGACAAAAGAGTTCGTCCCAACTATGGCGGTAAAATTTTAAATTTTTTCTTATGGGAGCAAAAAAATCCATGTGTTAGTTAGTTAGTTCATCTGGTTTTGAATGTAGCAAAAGAAATGTTATGATTTATAGTTCTGTTGTTCATTTTTTTGTGAAAAACCACTTTTTCTATGAAAAATTACGCATGGGGAAGGAAATATTCCCAGTCTCTGTGTACATGTATTTAACATTTTTTAATTCGCATAGTTAGTTATGTAGTTAGCTGAATAATTAGCCTACTGAAATGAGTATTTAGCATCATTTTGTGCATGTGATTTTGAAATATATGTAAAATTGTAATTGACTAAAAGAAACAATGTGGGGTCTTAGGTGAGGCAGTAGAGGTGGGCATAACAATGTTCGTACTTTCAATCTCTGCTCTCTCTGAAGTTAAAATGGTACACAAAACACTCCCATTATTTACAACCATTCTCTCATTTTTCTCTTTTTTTCGCAGATTTCATGTCGATTGTTTCCAATTTTGTAAAGATTTTTACTTTTATTTGCCAAACATAATACCGGCTTTAAAATTCTACTATATTTGGCATGCGTTTTATTAGTTATTAGTTAGAAAAACTTATTTGTAATGGCTTATAATGGACTTGACAAACTAACAAATTTACAAAAATTGGACGCACAATATAGTTGGTTAGTTACGTTTTATGCCAAAATATGAGACTATTTGGCACAAGTTCAGTATTAAGTTCAATTTTCATAATTTGATAACAAATTTTTAAAAATTTGATACCTGAAATTGTGAATTTGCAGTTTTTATTGATTTTTAAAAATATTTGCCTCATTTTAAGTTACAGATCAGCTATAGCCACTAGCCACTATATATAGTTTCACTGTGTAGTTTGGGAGTCGCAAAAATCCATTATAAAGTTTTAAAAAGTTTATTTTCACCTCACAAATAGTATAGCATCTTTTAGATACAAAAAAAACAGAAAAAAAATCGGTAGTCTCGGCCTCCATATTGTTAAATTGACCCGAAACTCTCACAAAAACAGACCTGAAAAAATCGGTAGTCTCGCCCTCCAAATTGTGAAATCAAACCAAAACTCATTACTAGTAATCTTTAAAAAAAATAATAATCTGAGTGACTATTTTTGGGACTTTTGGGAAAAAGGACCACCAGTGGAAGTAGGAGTGACCATGTACGTTCTCAGTATTTCTGCCGTCTCCGAAGTATTTATGGTAAATTATGTGCAAAACAAATTGTGTGCAAAATACTTTCAGCGATGAAAAAACTTTCTTGTCAATACTGTCTCACTAATA
>Ga0210040_10009474_pt1 | contig 11325 bp, 4 predicted proteins | sample CryGeyCG12114_NA_FD_185462 | JGI IMG/M metagenome (GOLD analysis project Ga0210040, IMG submission 185462) | Groundwater microbial communities from aquifer - Crystal Geyser CG19_WC_8/21/14_NA (SPAdes) (version 2) | ecosystem: Environmental > Aquatic > Deep subsurface > Groundwater | place: USA... | reverse complement strand
GCTTAAACATAGCCAGACACAGAACTGCTATTAAGTGATGTTTCAGATAAATCTTCTTCGTGGATCGGAAAACATTCCCTACAATGTAACATAAACGTGCATACGCAGATATATTATGTAGTGCTGAGATTTGGTTTACTTTTTGAATCCATGTTATGGTAAGCGGGAAACGGGGTTTCCGTCTCTACCATCCCTTTATGATGAGTTCGTGTAAGCTTAATATTAATGTTGGCACGTTCTCCACTGATTTATGACTTTATCCCACATCATCCATGCTAATAGTATAAATGTTTATGGGGAGGAATAGTAGAAGTTACTACTACTACATGAGGAGTAGCTCAACCAAGTCAACTAACTTTACACTATCACAGGTCTCCTGATGCCTTTTGCCGTTCAAATCGTGAGGTATGTGTGACTCCAGTAAAATGGTGGATTCTCAGGCGTTTTCGTTAGTTATAGTTGTTCGAGTTGAGCCAACGCCCTAAGAGTGCAGAGCCTCTAATGTACAATTTTATTGGCCTTTATTCCCTTTATTGGGGCAGTTAGGGGAGATTTGTTCACACTTAAAGGTGAAAGTCCGTTATCAATGAGTGATGCGGCATTTGAATCCATGTGTTACCCCGAAGGTTTAAATACGAAAAAACCATCGCTGCAGAAACATATTTAGTTAGTTGCAGAATTTTTTTCGCTCGTCAGTAAACAATAGAGAGTAGTAGTAGTCTTTTTTGCAGTCATGTCCACTTTTTGTTCCAGTTTCGTTTCAAACGAATGAATGGACAGACAGGTTTAGAAAATTTAGAATTTTCGGCTTCTTTCTTCCAATGAAAACAGATAGGGTTTCTCCACACACGCATCTTCCCGTTGACCTAAATGCAGACCACGTAGAGTTGTAATGAAATAGATTTTGGACGGACATTTCTAGGGGAATCAAGTTATTAGTCGCCCACTCTTACCAAGTGAGCTACTTTGGGTCACCAGCTTTTCTAGTAAAATCAAGTGGGAAACAATTATTATTGTTGCTTGTAACTTAAGTTCATGGATTGAATACCAATGGCCTGAGGATGTAATTGAATTCGAAATTGATGGTTTTCACACTACCCGGGCATCCGAGTACTTACTTGGGAAACATTGTAATGTCACAATATTGAAAATCCAACATGTAAGAGGGCTGACAATCGTTTGGATAGCTGTGAAATGCTAAGTGTCCGTAACAGACAAACTTTTATATCGAGAAACTCAAGTTGACGCACATGAGTTTATAAATAGTTGTGTACATTACACTGATGAAGGTTGAAAGCTTCTTACAAACTGGCAATGTTGAACTATGTATTATTGCTGCGTAAAAGCAATATGATCGTTGTTGAGAAACCCAAATGGAATGGAAACTTAATTTATCGAGACCAATGCTTACAACATTTTAGCACTAATAACCACAATTTGTAAGTACTAGATGTAGAATTTAGGTTAGAGAAGCAAGACCTTACACTTAATACTCCTGAATTGAATTTATATAATTATATACTATGAATTATTTTCAATGTTGCAAGTTTGGTTCTTGCTCTGCTCTGCTTTAAACAACCAAAAAATATTGGAGCTCTACCCCTTACAAAAAATTAAATGGAGAAAATCAAAAGACCAATGGATAGGATGTTTTATGTGGCCAAAAAAGCGTTAAACAATAAAAACTATGACACAGAACTACTTCTAAAGTTGAATGAGCACAGTAGTATTGGCAAGGTAAACTAACTATAGATTATGAATTGACAGATGAAACATTATATAGTAATCTACTTTTATATAATTTTTGACTAATTTTGACTAAACGTCTGCAGAAGCCTATTCAATTGTAATTACGGCATCGTTTCACATGCTATTAAAATATAAAACTCAATGGCGTTGAACGACTACAACAAACTGTTTTTTTCTAACTCTGCATCACCCAGGTTTGATTTTGTTAGCTTTCGTTATATACCAAAGATCAAAGCAAACAAGACACACATTTATTTTATTTCCCACAGGAAAAAAAGTAACACAAATTATGGATTCGATTATTCACTATTAACCCCAAAAACCGTATGCTAACAAATTAGACACGTGAGGATGAGATCATACAGCGACAAAGTTGAAATTAAAAACAAACCATCTTCAGTGAGAAGACGATGACTTATAATTTCCAAATTTCCTCTCCTTTGGTCCCGTCTCTGTGTACAGTCTCAGGAAGTTGAAAACTTTTGGTATACGTTCAAGCCAACCACCATCATAGCTCATGGTGGGGTAGTAAAACTTGTTCAATAATAGTAATTGCATCATGGGAAACTAATTAGAAGGCCACATGAAAAGCACTTCTCTCGTCCCGCAAATTCAATATTGCTTCTTAATGTCCCATTTAGTTCATTGCCTCCGTTAGTGTTAGTGTTTTTAGTATACGAGACGAGTCGAGAGCCTTGTTTTTGTCTAATGGAGTGGAAAAGCACTGTTTTTCCTATCTCGTCCATTTTGGAGTGTCTGCCTGCTGTTTCCAAAGGCAGAGCAAAGTCATGACAATCTTCCCTGTATATTTGAAATCTACCAGTGGCCTGCTTTCTTACTATACTACTTTTAAACCACATTTTGGACTGGTTTTAGGGAGCAATGATTCTCTATGAAATAATTATCAACTGCTTCTTCCTGACTAGGGTTAGGAAGAAAGCAAATGTTAAGCTTGGCAAAAATAATGGATAGCCATCTGCGTTTTTTTTACTGATTCAGGAATACTATGATGAGCCAACAGTGTTTTTTTAGTATATACTATGTTTATCTCTTGACTTTTGGATATCCATTTTGGATTTTTTTACATCATAATAATGTGCTATAAAAGTTGTGTTTTGGACTCACCGATTATTATAACTAACTATGGTATCCTGAACACGGCAGAAAAAAATAATTACGAGGAAATGTAGTTTTACTTTTTTTAGTAGTAAGCACAATGGCTCCGGTTACTGCAATGATCATTATCTGACTCTATGATTCATTTTTACACTCCAGTTTATATGCAAAGGAAAGGTTCACACTGTGTGAATTTTGTATGCTTTTCCCGTTCCCATGCACTATGACTATCTTTTCCCTTTTCTAATGTCATAATAACTAACCATGAGATGACATCCTTCCATGTCATTAGTTTCATCCTTTTCCCTACTCGTACTCTATAATTTCCAACTTATGGCTTACTTTCACGACCTTATCTCCTTGTAAAAGAGGTTAACATGACCTTAGTTAGTAGCAGTTAGTATTGTTGACTATGTTGTGTTTTTTTGGTGAAAGCAGTTAGGAATATGTAACAAGAAATGAAGTTATGCCAGCAATATGTGGAATGCAGGGAGAGTGTTTCTCTTTATTTAGAAGGGTAGTTTTATCTAAAAAATTGGAATAGTAGTGCAAAATGGAACGATTGGCAAATCTTCTACCAAGATAATGCTGGCTGAGCTTAAATAACTAGTCTATGTGGGTTTTGATTTAAAAGAAAATCTGTGCATCAATGTAGTAGTGATTTATCGGATCAAATATTGAAATGGAATGGAACTGTATCAAAGACAAAATGCATGGAATACAAATATGTGATCAAGGATGGGAAACTGAAATCAACCAGCATTTAATTTTCAGATTTACTGATAAGAAAACTTATTTCGTATTCCAAGCCTGTCACGCGACTTGTACTTTCATGATTTCAGGTGCACGTTCAGAATGTTTGAATAAAATAATCTTTTCGCAAAGTTTTTTTTTTGAGGATTTGGGACACATTATACAATTTGTAGGAGTTTACAAATTGTAATGGCAGAGAATACGAACTTGGTGAGAATGTAAATCAAATTCTTACTACATAACATAAGCAAGTTTCCAATAACTTAGTGATGAAATTTCTCAACTAGACTAGAAAACAATGATAAATTAAACTTGTGACTATTAATCCTAATGATAAATTAATTTGTTTAGCCCCTGACCTTAAATTACACCCTGGTAGTCGATTTATTTCTCTCCATATGGTTCAGCATAAATTTTGCTCTTGAAAATCTATGTGGTTCATAATTGAATTTTTTATGATTAACGGAACCAGGTAATGTGATATATGCACATAATGGGCGAAAAAATTAGCTTTGCTTATGGTGATTGTGCTATACGAAAGGATATTAAATAGTAAAAATTCTGAATATTAAGGTTTTTCACTCCCACATAGGAGAACTAAAATTTGCACAAACATGACCATAATATGAAAATGTGCATTAATTTTTTGTAGTCATTTAGAAGCTTACCATATTAGCAAGTCAAAGTAATAATGGAAGCCAAAAGCTGGTGTTTCTAGAGCAAACTAGTGATTATTATGAGCCTAGTTTTAGACATTTCATTAAACTTTTTGAATTATGTGTCTCAAGTGATTTCGACGAAAGTTCTAATTTCAAATGAAAAATTCTTCAGCTCACTTTCTCCCTTCCTTGTGTTCAAATACAACAAAATTTCTTGGCAAGAGCACTTTCGCAAAATAATCTCCGGTTACTCATAAACTCATAAACTTGTTTACAATCCAATTTTTTCCCGTGAAAATGGATGAAAGACAAAAAAAAATTCAGTGATGTTTGCAAAAAACAAAGGACAACGTAGATCTAATAGCATAGCTTGCATTGGATTACATTTTCTCATCAAATCTAGGATCATTATACTGTCGGCTCGGTTGGTAGCAGTAGTAGTAGTACGATGAATTTGAATTAGATTCGGAGCTTGAAAAACTTTACTTAATTAGATAGCATCAAAGTTACACACAAAATCTCAAGTTTCTTTTTTCATTATCAACTTATAAAAGTGTTATTCAAGAGCATTAGTGTTTTTATCATCATTCTCTGTTTTGCGCTTGACTAATAACCCTGTTTGCCAAAATCCTCGGCAAAATGAGACATCTAAATTCTCATCTTACCGTTTAAATTGGTTTTAAACTATCCTGAAGCCATTTGCATGTAGAAAATGATCTGTGTTGCCATTTATATAATTATTATTCTTTCATCCAACAGAAGGTTTACGTAAGTTTAACGATACTAACCCAATTCATGCATGTAGTTCAACAGATTAAATCACTCTTCTCAATAGCTAACAAAACAAATAGTAACAAACAAACAATTCGTTAAACTTAGTCAGATACATTTTTTAAAAATCCGATTCCCCGTGAATTAAAACATTCCTTTCAGCTAATATTGTATCAAAACATTATTACTACACAGACTAGCAAACGACATGAAAAATTGCCCAGAGGACTCTTGAGAAATTGGTCAATTTAAATTCTAAAAACTCCACTGAAGCCAAATCGACAACATTAATTAATCAGAGACAGGAATCACTTTCTACTGTAGAACTTGTAACTTTCGCCGTAACTAACTTTTGGACTTGATGGATGACTTTAAACAAACATGTGATACGGAAACTCGGAAAAATATACTTAAACCATGAATGACAAGGTGGTTAGTTAGTTAGTTACGTTAGTTTAGTTAACTCGAGAAAACTTTCCTTTTCCCAAATTAACAGCCTCTAGCTGGGTTTCTAAAATTATGAAAATTTATGAGACCCAAAGTAGTAGTAGTAGTACTAATGAACAACAGTTCATTAACTTTTGAAAGAATGTTCTTTAACTAACGTTTAGTTGGGAAGACTAATACGGCGTGACAAAGTCTGGTAAATATATTTTTCGATAGGTAAAAACTTAGCAGCTTATCTGTACGCTTTGCAACTACTATACTACTGACTGAACTGAAACCATCGTGTCAATAAAACTTGCCACGAAAGTTTTCATGTGTGAAAAGTGAAAAGTTAGACGGTGGACGTCAAAGTCAAGCAACTAGTGACACCACCAGTCTGCTAAAAGATGCGGAACAGGTGGTGTTGGTACAAAGTTGGCTGCAACTTTTACTAATTTTCTAATGATCTGTAAAGGCTCATTAATCATCGGTACTTACTACAAAAGGGTAATAATAACAATGATGGGGATCTATGTGTATTTCACACGTGGAGGAAAGGGTAGTGACAGGTAAATAATGATGTGATGATGAAGTTTTTTAAGTTTCCTCGTTTTGTTCTGCGTGCATAAGATGGGTAGAAGAAGAAAGTGTGTATGGATATTTGATGCCAATTCGGAAAAATAAATGAGTACATTTGAAGTAATTTTGATATTTTTGAAAGCTTGAATCCTATAGTTGAATTTACATTCAAAGTTTATTAACTTAAGATAGCATGAATACTGTCAGTGTTATTTAAAACTGCTGCATAAAATTTTTGGGACTAGTCTTGATCCGCAACTCTTGTACATCTGTCGTAACATAATTGTTTCGAACAATCGTTAAATCCTCCAACAAAACTTGTTTACATTGGGTAGATTTCGCGTTACCAAAGGGTAACTCTTTACCTATTGAAAACGACTAACGAGTTGCCGCTGACTGTAAGACCATTACGCAACCATCAAAATACATTTTTTGTTATTGAGAAAATCGATTTACAGGAATTTAAAATTTGCCATTCACGTTGTAGCACCGGTAAATCGGTAAAAAGTTACTTGAATACGGGAATATCCCGTCACCGCGGTTTTCATGAGTACCCTTAATGTGTGAATTCTAAGTTTATTTGATGTCGTCATGAGTTTCAAGTCAAAGTTGCGTGGTTGTCTTTTTCGTGATCAACTAATTAGAGCCTACAAAACTAATAATGCCTACCTACATAACTAAAAAGTCGACTGCCCGCTCACTACACAAGCATTCTATCGAATATGGAAACGTCGCTAAAAAATATAATCTGCATACACGGATAATGGATATACTACTTCCAGAAACGATTTTTATTAAATGGGTTTCGGCTTCCGCTGAATGAGTTATGTGCCCATTTACCCTCTTTCACCCAATATATGGTGGTACACTGAGTGAGCTTTCCCCGAATATACGTTTCATTGGAGCCAATAGAGAAATTCTACTGGCGCAGCAAACATTGACTCACAACTTTCAGTTATTTCTTATTATTGCCGATCTCCACACTTACAGTGTGTTATTATTATTACCTCTGATACTCGCAACCCCATATACCCAATAACAATAATAGATTCCTCTGATTCAAACAGCAAGATTGATCTATGCAAACAATATCATAAAAATGAGCTTTCATATATAGGATTCATTTCATAAATTATGGATTTTCCCGACATCCACGAAAATCATTTTTCCCAGGGTTGGCCACTTATTGCGAAAAACTATTGCATCCCCATATACGGCCGACTCCTGTTGTTCCAAATTTAATAACAAGCTCAACTGACTGACTTTATTCCTAATCTTTGTGAAAGTTAGAGCCACACCTGAACTTTTAGAGAAAAAAGGGGAAGAGATACAATAAAGACAAAGTAAAACAGACAGGCAGCTATATAAATTGGTATAAATGAGCGTTTCTCCTCTTTCCTCGCCTGTCTGTCATGTCACGTCTTTCACTGTTAAAAAAGGTGAAAATTAGAACAAGTTTAGACCAATTCTTCTCTTTTTTAACAGCAGAGTCCACAGTTGAAATGTTTTTTGCACAATACTACTACAAGTTACAGTTATAATACCAACTAAACTAACAACATGGATCACGTCGAACTGGACTGGCGCTTTAACTTCCTCCCCATTACAAGAATAACAATGTGAACAACTCACATGTACTGGTGGACTAACTAACCTCTGTACGTGTTTCTTGCTCACTGAATGGATTGCATCTGTTTGTCCGATTGTATTATAGCTAAGAACGCGTGCTACGCTCCACTCGTATAATAAACAGTGGTAGGCAGGTTTACTGTGCGAACACAAAAAGGTGAAACGTGATCTCAAGTCTTCCTCTCTGAAAAAAACGAAGCCTCCGTGAAAGCTCGAAAAGTTGCAAAACTATATAGTCACTCACTAATTCTCACTAGCTAACTGTAGCAACAGAAAGTTACACTGGCTTCCGGCTATTTTCTCACAATTGCTTGTTTCCACTCACTGACGACACTTGAGTGATTTTTTTTATTTTTGCAGTTGGAAGCTATAGCTAGTTTAATTAGTTGTGCAACTGCAGGACATAAAGAAATTCCGAATTCCAGTGGAAGCTCATTTGCTTTCAGTCCGTTTTTAAACCTAGTTTTGTGTAAAAATTGTCTGTAGGGTTTTAAAACTGATTTTAATGGTCATTGCTGGAGTTAAAATTCGGGAATACGAGTTTTTTTGCTTATGTGATTTTTGCAAACATGGTATTCATTCGCACGCACATGAAATAAAATGGGTACCTCGGATTGTGAGGTTAATAATGTACAATCATAGGATTTGAGGGCATAAACGGAAGAGGAGAAGTGCAAAAACTGTGTGTAATGGCTCCTTCATTTCCTAACTTCACAAATGGGTGGACCTTTCTCATTTCATTCATCATCTAGGGTAATGGAGACATTCCTTTGTTGACATTTCCTATTGCATTTAGATTGTAGATATACCGCATTGCTCTTTTTCATTTGTGACAACCGTGAGCACCAGAATGTATAAGCTTTATACTCTTGCTCTCCTACTTATTAATGTTGCATGTAGGAGCTATATAGTTTCATAGGAAACATTCAGGACAAAATAGGGCTTCATTTCTTATAACCCATGATGATTTTACGTGTATATGTTCGGGAATAGGAAATTTCTGCATTATATATGAGTCTCAGTGGTCTCATTTAGTGAGCGGTTCCTGTGAGTACGTGCAAGGATGTGGACTGAAGATCAAGTTGAAAAGTTGCTGGATCGCTGCCTTTTACTATTTGCCCAGTTTAAATGGCATGGATTTGACTGGAACGCAACTAAAAATGGGTTCCTGTTTTGCCTATCTCGTTCTGAAAACTTTTACCACGCTCATTTTTCACGACATAGTTTTCATTTTTGTCCTGTTTGCTCTTCAGATCACAGCAGCGGGTCTCCTAAAATCTCTTGGGTTGTGGCTGGCCATCTAATTTTTCACCCAGTGGCTTTCAAATGCTTTTTTTGGATTCCATTAAATCTCTTGGGTCTTTTGTCCGTTTAGATTAAGAGGACATTTACAGATGGACGTGAGAAAAATTCTAACAACTTTTTAGCACCGAATTATTCCATATACAGTGGTATATAGCGATACGTGAGGATTTTGATTGAAAATTACCATCGATGCCAAAACTTGTCACGTCACATACTGACTGACTACAGAAAAGTGTTGAGTTAGTATTCTTATATACATTTTAGATTTAGATTATTCTTGTTGATAGATAGGATCAATCATTGCTGCAAAAGTTTCGTAATTTGCGTGCTTCCTTTTCATTCACCAACAACTCACTCAGTGACGTCAAATAACAGGTATTGTATCACACCACGATGACAGCACAAACTTAATCATTACAATCCATACAATAACTCAAAAGTGTCTTGAGCCAGAAATTGACAAGAAGTAAATTCCGCTTGTAGAAACAAGTTTTCCTTAAACGGGATTTGTCAACTAGCCTCTCAAAATCTTAAAACAAGTAGAATGCCATCTATGAAAAAGAATATCAACAAGGTTTTGCGCTTTATGCAAGTCAAGTCACTAACTAACTAAACAGCTAAAGTACTTATCTTTAACTACTCAATCATGTACGGTGTCTCATTTGTGCCGAATTGGATTCACAAGTCTTGTTATAATCTGCGGTTAGCGAAAGTAAATAACTAGCTGGGATATAAAGATTGTCAGCACAAAAGAAGAAAAAAATTACGCTCATACCTATCACACCTAAAGAAATGATGACACTTTAGCCAGATCATCATAATCATTACCTCTCTGACTATGTACTGCCATTGTTAGTTTTTTCTAGTCAAAAGGACTTGCGATCATTACTGATGATACCATAATTAATGAACTCCATTATCCCATTTAGCAAACTTTTTGTTCATTCAATTAAGCTATGAGAAATTAGAAAGTTAGGATTGTACTTACGTGTGTAACTTACTGTGCTGCAGTCTGTCTTTTAATTTACACAATGATTGCAATCATAGCGCACAGCAATAGATCGTTAAGAATAGTTAAGATTGATTGACATATTTCATTGTTTAAGCTAAGTAAGACTGAAAAAGTTTGTTGTACGTTATGTACAGAGACAAACAGTGTGTGAGCAGTCAGTAAAACAAATACAAAAGTGAATGTGTTTTTGTTCTTTGTGTTTGGGTGAATTCAATTTCTGCGACTGCGCAAGCATAAAGGCCCCTTTGCGTTTTGTTAGTTGCACATGCGCATTAAATTTTTTCCAAAAGAAATAACAATCGTCTTTGATTTTGCGGCTGTTTGTTATACACACCCATAGTGTACTCCTTTTAATTAAATTATTTTAATTGTTCCTTGTAGAGGTAAAAATACGCTTCAATTGTTTTTTTAAACAAAGGTACGAACCTAGCTTAGGTAGTCCATCATTTCTATACTAACTAGTAAGTAACCAAAACAGGACAATCCAGTGGGTAAGTAATAAGTTCCTCCCAAAACAACGATAAAACATTCATCAGTTGATAAAAATATGCTCACAGTGAAATTTAGAATAGTTTCACAGACTCTTTGTTCTAACAACTGTGACAACTGGCAAATAATTTTCTGCTGGCTTGTTAAGATAGATTTGAACCGGCAATTGAAGACACCACCCTAGGGCAGTATCAGCATGCATTATCATAGGTTATTAACTGAAACAATGAATTGACTCAAGTGAACATTTTGATTATTAAAAGATGAGCTCAGCAAGAATAATTCCTTGCTGCGTTTCAAGCAACATAAATAGCTACAAAGTAGACAAAAGATGACCAGCAAGTGTAATTGCGATCGTTAATCCAATTTTGGTATGCCCAAAATAAACAAAAATCGTCGTATACAAATGATAGTGAAAAGAGAGGGGATTAGGATTAAATTTTTGCAAACCGTCGCTTCTCATTCTTAAAGTAATAAATGAGAAACACATGAAGGTGGTTGAAAAAAAAACTCACTCGACGCTATACACAAATCTCTGCATTGATTGAATACATAATGAAGTAGAGATACAACCAGTGACTACGAACTAACCAAGTAATAAATACCGTGCAACTTTCTCAAAGCCCTTATTTAAAACGTCATCCAAGATTCGGAAACTTTTTAAAATATATTTTAAGCATTCAATTACAACGATTTTTTAGTCATTTTTGACCATTTAGTGTTGATCACAACATCAACGTCACAGTTTAATGCTGCTCTAAGAGGGAGAGAATAATTGACACTTGGGAACCACTGAACACTGAATTACGGCATACAAGCAGCAACAATCATGATTGT
>Ga0210040_10009473_pt1 | contig 11325 bp, 7 predicted proteins | sample CryGeyCG12114_NA_FD_185462 | JGI IMG/M metagenome (GOLD analysis project Ga0210040, IMG submission 185462) | Groundwater microbial communities from aquifer - Crystal Geyser CG19_WC_8/21/14_NA (SPAdes) (version 2) | ecosystem: Environmental > Aquatic > Deep subsurface > Groundwater | place: USA... | reverse complement strand
AGCGTCGAGATAATCTTCCTCGGCCAGCCCACTATCGTTGACGGGGTCGGCGTCGCGCGAGCGCCGGGACGAAGCTTGAAATCCCACCAACTCCGCGAACTTCTTGCGCAGTTCGGCCGGCACGTATTCGGCCGCGTCGCGGCGCATGCGTCCGCCCTCCTTGTGCCACTTGCCGATCGTGTCCTGTTCGGTATCGGCGCGCATCCTCGGTGGATTGACGATGGTGCGCGGGCGCCTGGTCAGCTTGCTGAGCAGATCGAGGTTCCAGCATTCCACAACGCCCGGGCGCCCAGTCTCGGGCGTCCCGTCGATCGCCTCGATCATCGCCCGTCCGGCTGCTGCGCCGAGGTTGAGCGGAACCGCGTTTCCGACCTGCTCGTATTTCCGGCGAACCTGGCCGGCGAAGTCCCAGCCGTCCGGGAACTCCTGCACGCGCGCGAATTCGCGCACGCTCAGCGGCCTAAGCTCGGTCGGATGGCACAGGCTCGTCGCCTTACTGTCCGGGCGGGTGGTGAGCGCGGGCGATGGCCGGTCCCACGACAGTCGCCGGAAGAAGCCAGAACGGCCGCCCCATGAGTGGAAGGCGCGGCCCATAGCGGCCGGCTTCACGTCGTCGGGAAGGTCGCGCCAATTGCCGCCTTCCGGAACGAGCGCGAGATACTTCTCCTTGCCGGGACAGAACCGGTAGAACTCGGGCTCGCTCTCCGCGAGGTCGCCGGCGGCGTCGCGCAGCGTGCGCCAAGCCTTGAGGCCGTCGCGACCGTGTCGGTCGTGGGTGGGGCTTGGGATGCGAATCCCCTCGGCGTCGCGGCTGCCGAGAAGCAGAAGGCGCTGACGGGTCTGGGGCGTGCCGTAGTCCGCGGCGTTGAGCACATCGAACACTGTGTAGTACCCGAGCTCGCGGAGCTGGTCCGCGATCACGCGGAACGCCGAGCCGAGCTCCTCGTCGGCCTCAAGCGGCGGATTGCCCGGTCCCCGCTGACTCAGTGGCCGGTGCTTCGCTGCGGCGGAGATCAGCCCCCGCACGTTCTCCATGACGAAGAAGCGCGCCTGGCTTTCGCGGACCACGCGCGCGAAGTGCTGGAACAGTGCCCCTCGGGGATCGTCAAACGACTGGCGGGCACCAGCGGTGCTGAAGACCTGACACGAAGGCCCGCCGGCGACCACCACCGGTTCGCCGGGCTTCAGGCCTGCTGCGGCTAGGATCTCCTCGGTGGTGACGGTCTCGATCGGTCTGTCGATCAGCGGAAGGTCGGGCCGATTCCTGCGGATGGTGCCCACGGCGTGCCGGTTGCATTCCAGCGCCACGGCTATCCTGAAACCAGCCTTCTCCAAGCCGAGGTCGAGCCCCATCGCGCCGGAAAACAAGGAAATTACCGGAAGATCCCGCTTCTGTGTCATTTTTTTCGCTGATTTGAATTGAAACCAAGCTCTAGCTGTCCCTGTCGAAGCTCCTCGAACAGCCGCGCCAGCGCGAGCTCGACCACGTAACGCTTCGTCAATCGGGGCTTCCGCCGCGTCGTGGAGTCGAGAAGGCTCTCGTAGATGTCACGATCAAGCGTGATCGTTAGGCGTGGTTCTTCGTTTGCCATGCCGCCCTCCTTGCAGGCTTTATACACCAACACTCACCAAAGGTCACCAGAAATGCGTCGCGTGCCCAACGATTGTGGATTATCAACCCCGCGGGTCAGCAATGGCCTAGGTCTGCTCTCAACCACCGAGGTGTGGTCGCCAAGGAGATTATAAACTGGTCAGCTTCAGTGATTTTCGCCTCCTCGATCCTGAGACTGCCGATCTCGCACGCGAGCTGATCGGGGAACGCGATGGACAACAATCAGCCTTCCTACCGTTCATGAACGCTTGGATGGGCTTCAACGGCTGGATGGAAGCTGTGACGGGTGGCGGGTCGGACGCCGCTATGATTACTGCACTCGCGGACAATCGGCGCATGACAGACGCGTATGACGACCTGCTTGAAAGAGATCCTAGGTTTTTGCGCCAGATCATACGGTTTGCTGATCTTTGGCCAGTGCTGAATGTACGCGATGTTCGGAGGAAGCTAGGTCGCGACGCGTTCTGGCAGATGAATCGTGAAGCCCTCTTCGCGGCCTGTCGCCGAGAAGACGTAAAGGTTCAGCCGCTGGGTTGGACGGAAGGCGAGCGGCCAACTTGGCCCCAAGTTCTTCGCACGATCTACCAAATTCGCTGCAATCTCTTTCATGGCGCTAAGTCGCCTCAACACGCGCGTGATCGCGACCTTGTTAGACATGCCGATCGCGTGCTTCGCTCCTTCATCGACGGAAGCGGCTGCCTAGACTGGCACGACTGAGGGTCGTGTTCCTTGACGCCAAGTGCGTGCTTGCTTGATGGGGATCGCCTGCGAAGAAGGGTTGAAAACAATGATACCACGCGCGAAATGGCCGGGACTGGGACCAGACGAGTTCGCCTTCCACTTTGAGACGGGGCTCGGAGTCGATGCCGATGCTCTCGCCACCTTTCTCAAGCGGGCCGCTACGGTTGCCCGTCGTAGCGGCGGAGAGTTGCGCGTTGTGGGCGTTCGCGAGGGCAGCGTCGATGTTGTCCTGAAAGCAATCAAGAAGGGTGCGGCAAATGAATTTACAGAGAAGCCGATCGACACGACGATAAAGTCCTCGGCCTTCGTCGGCGGCATTGTTGCCGGCATCATTCACTTGATGTCGCCGCAGCTAAGCGGCGACACACCGCTCGCCAAAGCCGGTGCCGACATGGTCGAGAATCATCATGTAACGCAAATCATTGTTTTAACCAGCGATCAAAGTACGGTGGTAATGAACCAAACGATCGCCAAGGAGGTGCGCGAGGTTCGGAGACGCCAGCATCTGCTAGACGGACCCGATGAGGTGCCGCGACTCTCAGCGCCAGTCGCGGGCATGCTGCGTGACGCACGTAGCGGCGATCTTTCCGGCGAGACATCTATTGTCAAAGGCGAGCTGCATTTCCGCCCTGACGGCTACCGGTACTGGGTTCCGATCGATGAGAGTCCTGTAACCGCTGATGGGTCATTGAAGCCGGGCGTTCGCTACCGCGTGTCTGGCCACATTGCCCTGAGTGGCGGCCAGCCCGACCGCATAGTCGTCGACCGTGCGGTGTCGCTCCCGAATTGAGCAGTCGTGCGCTTAGGTCTCGGCTCTCGCGGAGCTTTCCTGATCTATTGCAGTATAGGCGACAGATTCTGAACGAATGTCCGAAGATGGTTTGGATGGTGGCGGTGCTGAACGGCTCCTTCTGGGTCGATCTAATAACCCCGGCGAGCGCGGCGGTCTGCTCACCAAGGAGGAGTCCGCGGCGTTCAGGGTTCACGTCATGTTTTCGCCTGATCTCGGGAGCCGCGATCAGTTCCTCATTGTCAGTCCGCGTCCATGTACAGGAGGTCACACCGCACCTCGAGCCGCTTGGTCTCCCCGCCCGCAGGCAGGAAGGCGGGCGCGAGTTCGTCGGGGATCGGTATGAACGTCTGGTTCTTCATGACGATAGTGCAGGTCTCGAACGACCCGCCGCCCGGGCCAGCCGCCACAGGCTCGCGCATCTGTACGTCGTAGTACAGCCCGACCTCGCCCGATTGATGCTCGAAGATGAAGAGCGCCTTCTGGCCGCCCCACACCACCGACGTACGGTGCGGCTGGAGGAAAAACTCGCCGCGCTCCTCACGGATGCGCTTGCTGATGGCCAAGAAGCAGCGATAGCCCTTGAGGACCGGATCGGGCTCATCAATGGTGAGCAGCTTGCGGTCTGTCGAGATGTCCGTCCGCTGGATAGCAGGCATTGGGCCGAACTGGACGGCCTGATCCGGCGACTGCTCGAACTGCTGGCCGTCCGCCACGTCCGGCACGACGTCGCGGATCCGCCCGGTCGAGCTTGGGCCGATGTCCTGGTAGCTGCGGCGGACGGTGGTCGCCTTCACGGCGGCCTGCTCCATGCTAATCCGGCCCTCGATGTAGTCGGTCCAGAGCGAGGTTAGGCTCTCTAGGTCCTTGCGCTCGTATTCGAACACGTCGCGCGTCCGCTGGAGGGTCTTCAGGAACGCCTCCGCGCCCTGGCGCGTCGCGCTCGGCACCAGGTTGCCAACGCGGGGGAAGATGACGTTCCGGACGAAGTCCTTCGCCATGTGCGCAAAGGCGCCGTATTCCTTCTCGTAAATCTGCAGGATGATAGCCACGTTGGCGGCGGCGGGATCGAGGACGATGGAGACCGGCTTCTCACCGGTGACCAAGACCGGCAAACCGTGCGAGATGCTTCCGAAGCTTACGTCGGCGGAGAGGAAGTAGTCGGACCCCAGGATCTCAGTGAACCTGAACAGGAGCGCCGACTGCGCGACGGTTAGGTCGGCGCGCTCGACGCAGCTGACGACGGCGGGTTCGTCCGTGAGCATCTCCAATCGACCGGAGCGCTGCAGGTAGCCCAACTCGCACTGCCGTCGCTGGGCGTTGCGCGCGAGCTGGACCACGGGCCGCTCCGCGGACGCGAGCTTCATGGTCGCCGGATCGGTGCCGCCGTAGACGAGCAGCGGGTGCGAACCGTTGGCCCGAGCGAGTTCGGCGAGGGTGGAAGAATCGTCCGGCTCGACCCGCGCTCGGAGCTGGCCGCAGAGATCCCAGCGCTGGTGGGAGGAGACCCAGTTGATGAACGGCTGGCTGACGTTCGCCTCCGGCCGCGCGGCCAGGTGCGTCGATACCAGCGCATCCAACGGCGCGGCGAAGAGGTTGAGGAACGCCTGGCTCTCCGTGGTGATCGCCTCCCGGCCGGCGGTCGGCTGGAGCAGAAGGAAGTCGGCGACGCCCCCCAGTTGGTAGGCCGACGGCATTGACGCCGAGGCAAGCCCAAAGCGGTTGCGGAAGGTGCGGAGCGCGCCCGCGTTCTGCCGCAGGATCATCCGGCCGACGAGGGGGGTCTTGTTGAAGACGACGTTCGTGAGGTCGATCCGCACCTCGCCGGCGCCGGAGCCCAACAGCGCGACGTCCGCCGCCAGGTTGGGTCCCAGGCGGACGGCTTGGCCCGCCCACCGCCAGCTGGGAACGAGATTGGGGACGGCCTGCTCGAACGGCGTCTGGCTGACGAGAGTGCCGTTCACGCGCACCGGGAGCTCGACGAAGCGCACGAAGTCGGAGATGTAGGTGACCGCTTTGAGTACGTTCATCGGGCTATCCGGCTTCATCGTCGCGACGACGGTGGTGCCCGGCTGGCTGGTGATGGGCTCGTCCTGGAACACGATGCAGTCGTCGGTGACCGACAGGGTCGCTCGCTCAGCCCTGCAGCGCGTGCGCTCGGGAGAGAGGGCGCTCTCGCTGACAACGTCCAGCGCGTCCGCGATCCCGAAGTTGGCCATGGCGCCGATGCCGAACGTGCCGACGACGCCGGCCGCGCGCGCGTCGTCGGTGTTCTTGGAGCTCGATCCGGCGCGCCAGAAGTGGTTGCGCAGGTCGGCCCGCGTCATCCCCAAGCCGTTGTCAGTTACGACGATGCGGTTCGGCTCGACGAGCACCTCGACGGCGGGCTCGAACGTATGGCCAGCGTGCCGCCGCAGCATGATCGCGTCGAAGGCGTTCTGCACGTTCTCGCGCAGCAGCGCGAACGGGGAGGGGTAAATCTGTGCGGCGAGCAGCTCAATCATCCTGCTCACGTCGATGCTGAAGGGCATCGAACCGGTTGTCGCCTCGGTCATGGCCTGCCCCACTTCGAAAGGTTCATCCTGGTTTCCATGTCGCGTCGGACGGGCTCCGGAAGACCGAGACGCCCGGCGTGTCTTGCGAGGAGGCCGCCGGGGTCTCCCTCCCTGCCCAGCGCAAGCTGCGAGTCGAACAGCGCCACCAGCTCCTCCACGGTCCGGGGTTCGCCTAGGATCGCAACCGTTTGGCGCGGGTCGCCAGCGGTCTGGGCCGCCTCGATAAGCAGGCGCCGCCCGAACGGATGGTCGGCGACGCCGGGTGCGGTCAGCAGTTCGAGCGCCCTCGCGGGATCGTGGTCGGCCCGGAGCGCCTCCTCGGCCTCCCGGACGGCCCTGGTCGTCCGCTGGGCGACCGGATCCTCGGGGCGGCCACCCGCGTCGAGCGGTGTTGTCCAGGTCAGGTCCACGTGGCTACGGCCCAAGAAGTCGCGCAGCACCGCCCGTGTGAACAGGTTCGCGAACCCCATCTCCCGCACGTGGACCCTTGCGCTAGAATAGTCGTCGGAGATCTCGATGATGCTGTAGCCGCGCAAGGCGCCTGTCGGCAGCTCCCAGCGGCCCGCGCACAGCGAGCCCGCGCTAGCGATGGCCATCGTCTCGTCGTCCAGGAGCCGCGCGTGCTGTGGGGTAACCTGGAGCCGGTGCTGGTGGCCGTAGAGCCCGAGGCGGAAGCCGCGTCCGATCATCCCGCGCACGATGTCGGCGTCCATGTAGTCGGCGCGATTCGGCGGGCCCTCGATGTCGTGGTGCCATACGGCGATCCGCAGCCGCCACGGTCCTCGGTCCTTCAGGTCCATGTGGGCCTGGGCCACCGCCTCCCGCGGAATTTCGCCGTGAAACGAGAAGCAGTCGTTGCCCGCGCAAGAGTTGAACGCAGCCACGCCGATCCTGCCGTCGTCCAGGCTGTAGAGGTTCGCGTCGGAACCACGTGAGACGCTAAGCATCCCCGTCACGCCTGAGTAGAACCTATCGAAGAACGACCAGAACGCGTCCAAGCGCGAAGCGTAGGCCGCGTCGTCCTTGATCCGGTAGAGCCGGCGCGACTTCCAGTCCCACCGATACCGCGAGCCTTGCTCGTACAGGGCGTCGGGCAGGCTGAGCGGTGCCGTGGTCGGATCCACCTCCTCCATCGCGGCGAAGGCCGCGTTCCAGTCGACGTCGTGGTTTCCCGGGACAATGACTACCTTGGACCGGTCGCCACCGAGGAAACGGTCAGTCAGGTCGGCGATGAACTGGTAGGCGACCTCGTATTGCGCTGCGAGCTCAGCGGCATGGTCGGTCGCGGCCAGCTTCACGCCTTGGATGAGGTCGCCGCTCACCACGATCGCGTCGGGCGCGCGGATAGGCGGGTTCTCGACCACGTAGCGGTCCCGATCGCTCAGCAGCGCGGAAAGGAGCTCCGGATTGGAGATCGGGTCAGTCTTGGACCGATGCAGATCCGTAATGTGCAGGATCGAGAACATGGGTCGTTGTCCGGTGGGTCGGCGGTGGCGTCAAGAAGCGACTCGCCCAATAGCCGGAGCCACGTAGGGGGGAGGCGGCGCAGGCCGCCGCGAACGGCCTGCTCTGGTCAGATGTAAAAATAAGAATGGTTCCTTCTCTGCACCAGCCGCGCTGCCCATGACGAGCACGTCTTCCACTTTGTCGAAGCACGCGGCGAGAGTGGCGCAGAGCAGGATAGTCGGCGGGATGCGCACGCTCATTCTTCGCTGCTTCAGAAGAGCAAGCTTGTGGGTGGACATCGCTTCGTCGACCGTAGCCCGCGGGCGACGATCCTTGTGATGAGGAAGAAGCTCACCTGAACGGACGTCTGCTTATGGGAGTGCGCAACTTCCATCGAGTGACCGCTTCTGGGTCTCGTCGCCAGCACCGCGAGGAGTGCAGGCGTCTCGACAGATTAGAATGGTATGTCGTCGTCGTACGAAAACGGCTTCGGCTCGATATAGGAGTCAGATCGGCGCGCTGTCGCTACGGAGTCGTCGCTTATATTATCGACAATACACCGGGCACGCTCGAATAGCTCGTCGAAGGTGAGGATTTCGGGCGAACGAATGTTCCGGCGATAGAGCTCGAAGCAGGCGATCTTATCGCCGTTGGAGCGCAGTTCCGACGTGTTTCCTGCAACAAGATAGCTACGCGGCTGAACAGAATAGACCGCTTCGCCGTTCTCGTTTCCGTCGCGATCGGTCAACAGGTCGCGGAAACGGTTGTGTGCAAAATCATGCGCAGTCTTTTGCGCCTGCGTCACAGCGGCGGACAGTTCGCCGGACACCGCCCAACACCCGGATCGGTACTTGTCGACCTGCAACAAGGCTGTCGCGTCACGTTTGATCTCGATTAAAACATACTGGCTGATTTCCGCCCGTGTTCGCATCAACCCGTCCGCGGTCTTTCCAGCTTGCCCGTGCGCCGCACCCGTCGTCCGCGTCTCCAGCTTATCGCCGACTTCATCGAGAAAAACGTAGTTCAAACCGTGGCCAAACACCCAAGGGTTCCGCTCGAAGTACGCTTGCCATTCGGCTTCTTTCAGGGACTTGCCAAGCATGCCTTCGAATTCCGCGAGTGCTGCACGCTTCGCGGCCACCGCATAAATGTCCTGATGAAGCTGCGGCGATTCCGCCAGCTCCCGAACAATTGCCGCGCCTTTCGTGCTGTTGAGCAACGCGCCCAGATCGCTGATATTCACATTGTCGAGCGACATCCGAGCCTTTGTCGCGTCCGTCAGGTTCAAACGCGAAAGGAGCGCCACCAATTCCGCCATTCGGCCGGCTTGGAAGTGACTCACGTGCACGGCTTCGTCTTCTTGCCAGCCGAGCGGCTTCGTCCACTTCAGCTTGACGATCTTGAACGAATTGAAATCCGCCTTGTCGCGCACGTAGAAGGCTTTGACCGCGATCTTGCATCCAGGAGTTAGATTGAAATCTCCAACTAAGGTCTCATCGCCTTCCGTCACGACCGTGGCGAACGCTCCGTGCTTGCCTGTATGGATGTATAACTCGTTCGTACGGTAGTTCGGGAGGAATTCGGCATCATCGGACATGCCGACCGCTTAGCACAATTCAAGAGAGCAGTGGGAACCGAGCGGTTGGCGGAGTTCACGTCTGCTGGATTCGCTGATCGGCGTCAGCTTTGCCGGCCAGTGCCGCTGAAGCAAGCCGGTCGGCCAGCTGCCAGACCAAGCCGAAGATCGGAAGATGAATGAGTTTCCGAAGTTCGGCGAGTGGCAAGCGGCTCTGAATGTCGCTTTGATGGATCTGGGCCTCCGGTGCGAGTGGCGGATGCGAGTGGAGAACCATCGCCCAAGTGAACCACACGGATCGCCACCGGTGGTGGTCGAGCAATTGCGAGAGTAGGGCGGGTGGGGGTGGCATCATTCCAGCCCTGATAAAGGCCACGTGATGGCCCAGATGACGCAAGCGCTATGATGGCGAACCATGCAAATGCGGGCACAGCAAAGGAGGATGACGCGATGCTGACGATGAGTTCAGATCCTCTGGTCGTGGGTCGCGCCTTCGACGTATGGCGTGCCGCGCTACTCGAGGAGGGCGTGAGGGATGGTGCCCTCTGGCGTCTGCCGGAGCAGCGCATTGTCTTCCGCAACCAGCCTGACAGTCGAAGCGAGCGTCTGGGCTCACGAACTTCGCTCGGAACGGATCCAACTGGCAGCTACTGGGCCGTGCAGATCAACGAGGCGGAAACGCCGGGCGACGCGAACGTGACATCTGGGATCGCCGTCGACGAACGGGGGGCCGCCTTCCTGATACGGCAGGGGCGGCTGAACTCGCCAGTCGCCGGGAACAGTCCCATCCTCGAGGATGAGTTTCGTAGGCTGACCGGCCTCAAACCTACGCCCATGCGAAAGGGCGACACCAGCGGAAAGAAGCGCGAGTGGCACGTCGTTACCCGGCTCGACGTCGGCGCGGACGAGATCAGGGATGCCACCGGCCGCTTCGTCGACCACTGTGCGTTGGCGCGGCTCCGCTATGCCGAGGCCGACGGTGATTTGCCGGACACGGCTCCCGTCGATGGGCTCGGTCGCGACGAGGATGCGGGAAGCTACACTTTGGGGGCTCGGGAGGGACAGGAGCCGCGGGAGGTGCGGCGGCTGCAGGGTGAAGTCTGGCAGGCGCTCGCTATGCTTCTCCGCGCTACCGGTACCGTAATTGACAAGCCGAGGCACGCGGCCGGCTACGAGGTCGACGCGGTCGTCGCGGCGCCCGGCGGTGCGCTCTTGGTCGAGATAAAGACAGGGAACTCGGCTGCCGACGTCTACGGCGGCATGGGGCAGCTTCAGCTGTATCCCAAATTACTGCCGAACCTCGGCGATCACGAACTCGTCCTGCTCCTCCCGGCGCTGCCGCGGCCCGCGCTGGTGGAGGCAATCGGGGAATGCGCGGTTCGTCTGCATACCTACCGGCAACCAACGACCGCAGGTGGGACGGTCGAGTTCGATGAGGACTTCCTCCGTCTGTGCGGCCTCAATTGAGGATCGTTGGGTCGGCTAGGCCACAAGGTGCGACGCGTTATGGTGAAGGGCTGATCTGCTCCAGAGTGTCTTTGAGCGGTTTGAGCGATGGGGTTGAAGCGGATGGTCCGTCAGCTTTTTGGGCGTGGCTGTCCAGATGCTCATGACCGATATGCTGCGATTCGGATCAACGCGGCGACACCACATCCGCGGGGTGCGGTTGCGGCGATGACCGGAGTCCTGGGCGCGCGCTTGGCAGGTGCGCCGGTTCGAACGTCGCCCGCGCCGGCGACCTCGTGGGGTGGCCACCATAGCGGCTTCATCAAGGTGCGGCTGTGCAATGCCCGCGGCCGGTTCTACCTGCTCCCCGACGCGCTCGTCGGCTTCGGCGGCACGCGCTATTTCCTCCCGAGCTTCTTCGGTCCACCGCAGCTCACCTTCGACGTCCCCTTCAAAGGCCGGTCATTTGGTTCCCGGCACCACGAGGTAACGCTCGACCTTGATGTCGCTGCGCCGCGTGCGCTCGTTGCGACGCGGGTGGTGGTCACGTTTCGGTCAGATGACTGGTTGCGCTCCTACGATGGTGGTGCGCAGCTCTACCGATGCACTTACCGCAGCCCGCTCACGGCCAAGCTGGCGGAGCAGGTCGCCGGTGAATGCCAAAGGCTTGCAGACGGCGACTTCGCGATTGGCGTGTACCATCACACCACCGATGTGAACGCCGGTCTCATCACGTCGAGCGGTGAGCTCTGGTCCAGCCCACGAAATCTTGCGGGCACCGCCGAACTCGCCAATGTGTCCCACCTTTATTTCACGACCCTGTCGACCATCGAGGACGAGGCGGACCTCCGACGGGTAGCGATGAGCTCGTCATCATGGATCGGATTTCAAACGACCTCTAATCGCCCGCGCGAGAAGGCTCTCGCGCTGCCGGTCTATGAAGGACGCGTGGACGCGCGTGGATCCGCCTTGCGTTTCATGGTGCCGCTCGGGATCGTGGCTCCGGCCCACCTGCTCCACCACCCTTTGACCAAGGCGGAACCCTCCTACTACGAGGTAGTCGGCCAGGGGATTGTTCGGGTTGCGGTTGAGCCGGGCGTTTCTGGGACGATCGCGGGCAATGGGATCGCGGTGCCGCCAAAGGGTCTGAAGCGTTTCA
>Ga0210040_10009472_pt1 | contig 11326 bp, 11 predicted proteins | sample CryGeyCG12114_NA_FD_185462 | JGI IMG/M metagenome (GOLD analysis project Ga0210040, IMG submission 185462) | Groundwater microbial communities from aquifer - Crystal Geyser CG19_WC_8/21/14_NA (SPAdes) (version 2) | ecosystem: Environmental > Aquatic > Deep subsurface > Groundwater | place: USA... | reverse complement strand
CGCGGTGCTCGCCGGGTTCATCCACTCGGTGCCCGCCGGCATCGCCGTGCTGGTGTTCTTCGTCGTCTACCAGCAGCTGGAGAACCACCTGCTGCAGCCGCTGGTCTTCGCCCGCACGGTGAAGGTCAACCCGCTCACGGTGATCATCGCGATCCTGGTCGCGGTCGAGCTCGCCGGCATCCTCGGCGCCCTGCTCGCCATCCCGGCCGCCAGCATCATCCAGGTGATCGCCCGCGACGTCTGGGACCACCGCCGCGGCCAGCTCAAGGACGAGCCGACCGTGGGGGAGGACCGCGACCCGGCGCTGGCGCCGCACGAGCGCAGCGACGGCGGGTCGGGTGCCGCTGCGGTTCCCGGTCCGGCGGACGGGCGCTGACCGGGGTCAGGGCACCAGCGCGGGAACGGCCCGTGCGTCGTGCCCGGCCAGCCACTCGGTGAGCTCACCGGCCGGCAGCGGTCGGGCGTGCAGGTAGCCCTGGCTCTCGTCGCACCCGAGCAGCCGCAGGTCGCGCAGCGTCGCGTCGTCCTCCACGCCCTCGGCCACCACCCGCAGCCCCAGCTGGTGGGCCAGCCCGATGGTGCTGGAGACGATGGCCGCGGCGCGGGCGTCGGTGAGCAGGTCGGCGGTGAACGAACGGTCCAGCTTGAGCTCGCCCACCGGCAGCTCGCGCAGGTAGGTGAGCGAGGCGTAGCCGGTGCCGAAGTCGTCGATGCTCACCGTGGTGCCCAGGGCGGCCAGCGCCGCGACCACCGCGAGGCTCCGGTCGGGGTCGCTGAGCAGCACGCTCTCGGTCACCTCCAGCGCGATCGCCGACGGCGGGACCGCGTGCGTGGCGAGCAGCTCGGCGACCCGCTGCGGCAGCCCGGTGTCCAGCAGGTTGCTCGCCGACAGGTTCACCGAGACCCGGAGCCGGTGGCCCTGCCTGCGCCAGGCGGCGGCCTGCGCCACCGCCTGGGCGAGCACGGTGTCGGTGAGCGCCCCCATCAGGCCGTGCACCTCGGCCAGCGGCAGGAACTCCGCCGGCCCCAGCAGCCCGCGGTTCGGGTGCTCCCAGCGGACCAGCGCCTCGACGCCGACCGGTCGGCCGGTGGCGATGTCCAGCTGCGGCTGGTGGTGCAGCACGAACTGGCCGGCGGCGATGCCTGCGCGCATCTCCTCCACCAGGGCCAGGTGGCCGCTGCTCTCGGCGTGCCGCGCGCTGTCGTAGGAGGTGACCCCGCGCCCGGTGCGCTTGGCGTCGTACATGGCGGTGTCGGCCTGGCGCAGGAGCTGGGTGGGGGTCGCGGCCGGCGCGCCGTCGGCGTCCGGGACGTCGAGGGTGAGGCCGGTGCTGGCGGCGATGTGGATGCTCAGCCCGCCGACGTCGAACGGCTCGGTGAACCGGGCCTGCAGCTGGCTGCCCAGCCAGGCGGCCCGCTCCGCCGGGGACCGGCCGCCGTCGATCCGGAGCACCACCGCGAACTCGTCGCCGCCGAGCCGGCCGAGCAGGGCGTCGGCCGGGAGGTCCTGGCCCAGGCGCTGGGCGACCAGCCGGAGCAGGTCGTCGCCGGCCGTGTGCCCGAGGCCGTCGTTGACCTCCTTGAACTTGTCCAGGTCCAGCAGTGCCAGCACCACCGGCACCCGCTCGGCGGTGGCCTCCTCGATGCGCCGGAGCACAGCGCGCCGGTTGGCCAGGCCGGTGAGCTCGTCGGTGAGCGCCTCCCGGCGGCTGACCGCCAGCGCGGCGAGGTCCCGGACGTTGATCAGCATCCGGATGCCGGAGCCGGCGGCGGCCATCGCCGCGCACCCGGTGGCCACGCCGGCCGAGCCGAGGTCCGCGCCGGCCACCAGGATGCCGGTCGAGGCGATGATCACCACGAAGGCACCGACCGTGGAGGCAGCGGGGTCGGTCGGCTGCGGGGTCGAGGGGGTCGGGCGAAGGGTCGCTGCCAGGCACACGCACACGATGGCGACCGCCTGCGCGGTGCCGGCCCAGCCCACCGGTCGACCGGGATCAGCCAGCGCGAGCGCACCGGCGGCCAGCTGGGCACCGAAGGACCCCAGCAGCAACCAGGTGCGCGGATCCCGGGCCATCGAACCGATGAAGGCCACCGACAGCGCCGTCCCAGCGAGCACGACCAGCGCCCCGACCGTGCCGAGCAGCGGCTGGACCAGCCACCACGGGGAGTTCTGCACGGTCTCGCTGTGCCGCAGGGACAGGTCCAGGCAGGCCAGCACGGCGAGCACCGCGGAGAGACCGTTGAGCACGTCGGTCGGGTCGGCCAGGCTCGTGCTGTAGCGGTTCCAGCGCACCAGCCCGCCGTAGACGAAGGGGAAGACCAGCAGGGTCGTCCACGCGACCGGGAGCGCCGCGACGGAACTGGTCGCCGGCACGGCACCGAGGACGGCGCTCACGGCCAGCGAACCGGTGACCACGACGACGGCCAGGGTCAGCCGGCGCCACAGCGACACCTCCTCCCCGCCGCGGCCGACCCGCCAGCCCAGCACGGTGCACTGGGCGAGGTAGAGGCAGAACACCAGCAGCAGGTGGGCGTTGGTGGCCAGCGGTGCGTCGGGTCCGGATCGCCAGCCGGCCGGGACCGAGGTGAGCACCTCCAGCGCGGCCAGCACGACGACCAGTCCGAGGGCGTACCGGGGGGCTCCCGCCAGCAGGCGGGGTCGCGGGAGGGCCGGCATGCCCGTGTGATCGGATGCCGCGGGCCGAACATGGAGGCCCGGGAGCCGATCTCACCCGATCGGGCCGCGCGCCACCGGTCGGGCGCCGCGCTGCCCGGGCGATGCGCTACCGGTCGGGTCCAGCGGGTGCCGGCACGGCGCGCTGGCTGACCGCCCTGGCTCTCGGCGCCGTCGCGGTGCTGGTGTGCTGGGCGGTGCTGGTCCTGCTCTCCCGCCGGCTGCCGCCTGGTGTGCTGCGCGAGCTGGTGCGCTTCCTGCCCGCCTGCGTCACGCTCGTCCGCCGGCTCCGCCGGCTCCGCGGGCACCCCGCGGTTCCCCGGCGGGTCCGGTGGGTGCTGCTCGGGGCCGGGGCGTGGGTCCTGTCGCCGGTCGACCTCGTCCCGGGGTTCCTGCCGGTCATCGGCCCGCTGGACGACGTCGTGGTGGTGGCGCCGGCGCTGCGGTACGCCGCCCGGCGGGTGCCCCGGGAGGTGCTGCTGGCGGCGTGGCCCGGCGATCCCCGGCTGCTGCTGCGACTGATCGGGAGGCGGCCGCCACCGGGCAGGCCGAGCTGGTCCCCGGGGTGGCGGCCAGGTCCGACGGCGAGCTCGCCGCCCGCCGCGGGCCCCGCAGCGCTCCGACGCGGCCGGGCCCGGCTGACCGCCCCGACCGGTCAGCGCGGCTGGCTGGGGTTGGTCGGATCGCCGTGCGCGGGTGGGTTGACCGGCGGACCGGAGGTCGCCGCGGAGACCTCCGACCCGCCGGCCGCCGCCGGGGCGTGCTCGGGCTGCGCGGCGTCCGGGGCACCGCCGGACGGCTGGGCCCCGGCGCGCAGCTTGGCCAGCCGGTCGTTCATCGCGGAGACCACCTGGATGCGGTTGGCGTGCGCCTTCTCGTAGCCGAGCACCGACTGGAGCTCGTCGACGTCCAGGGTGCGGATGCGGGAGGTCAGGCTGCCCACGGGCAGGTGGTCGTAGTCGGGCAGCGGGAGATCGGTGCGCTCGGACATCCCGGCTCCTCTCGGTCCTCGGTTCGGTCCTGGTCAGGGTCCTGGTCCGGCTACCCCCGCCGGGCCGGCTGACACCCCGGGGTGTGAGCAGCGGGTCGGTGGGTAGGCCGCGACGGGCTCAGCCACGGCCCCCCCCGCTCTCCCCTGAGGAGCTGTCAGTCATGGACGTGTCCTTCCTGGCGCCCGTCTTCAGCGCCGCCGGCCCCTACGCGACGGTCTGCGCGGACGTCACCCACACATCCGAGAACGCCGACACCGAGCTCGAGCTCCGGGTCCGGGCGATCACCGAGGAGCTGACCGGCCAGAGCGCGCCCGAGCCGGTCGTCGAGACGGTGCGCAGCCGGCTGCTGCAGGCCAACGAGGGCGGCCGGCTCGGCACCCTCCGCGGGCGCGCGCTGGTCGTCGCGGCCGACGGCACGGTGGTGCTGGACGAGGCCCTCGCCGACGCCCCCCGCGACCCGGTGTCCCGCTGGTCGCCGACCCCCGACCTGCTGCCGGTGCTGCGCCAGCTCGCCGGCCGGGTGCCGCACGTGGTCGTCGTGGTCGACGGCGACGGCGCCGACATCTCCGTCGCCGGTGGCACCGGGCAGCAGGCCGCCACCCGGCAGGCCGAGTTCGGCGGCGGTGCCCACCACACCCGGGTGGCCAGCGCCGAGGACCAGTGGGAGCACGACGCGGAGCGGATCGCCGCCCAGCTGCGCGACGTCGTTCTCCGCACCGGTGCCCGGTTCGTGCTGCTGGCCGGCGACGTCCGGGCCCGGACGCTGCTCGCGGACAAGGTGGGCAAGGAGGTCTCCGAGGTCCTGGTGAGCATCGAGGAGGGCGGCCGCGGCGCCGGTGCCGACCGCTCGGTCATCGACGACCGCGCCGCCGAGCTGATCGCGGAGAACGAGGCGGCCGAGTCCGCCCGGGTCCTGGAGCAGGTCCAGGCGGCCTCGGCCCACGGACTGGCCGTGACCGGGACGGCGCTGGTCGTCGAAGCCCTCCGCAAGGCCCAGGTGGAGACCCTGGTGCTGGCCGACCAGCCCGACGACGACGAGGAGCTCTACGCCGGGCCGGGCGAGCTGGAGCTCGGGCTCAGCACCGAGGACGTCGCCGCGCTCGGCGTGACCGACGCACGGCGGGTGCCGGCCGGTCTCGGCATGCTGCGCGCCGCCGTCGGCAGCGACGCGGCGGTCGTCGTCGTCCCGCGGGCCGGCATGCCCGGGGACATCCCGGTGGCTGCCGTGCTGCGCTACACCGACGCCTCCACCCCCAGCTGATCCCACCCCAGCCGGATCACACCCCGGCCGCGCCGCGGCCGACCGACAGAACGGAGCACTTCCCATGACCGACCCCCACCAGCCAGGCACCCCCGCCGGTACCGACCCGGCCGACGTGGACCGGCGGGCCGCCCTCGCCGCGTCGCTGGGCAAGGAGGTGTGGCCGGCCGACCGGGACACCCTGGTGAGCAAGGCGCAGGAGTCGGGCGCACCCGACGGCGTCCTCGCCCAGCTCCGCCGGCTGCCCGCCGGCACCGAGTTCACCAACGTGCAGGAGGTCGCCGAGGCGCTCGGCCTCGGGACCGAGCAGCAGCGCTTCTGATCGCGTGAGTCGCCTCGGGGGAACGGGGTAGGGGCAGTCCATGCCCGACATGAAGGAACCGTCCCCCGAGGCGCACGCCAACGTCCCCGAGCACAACGTCGACACCCGGGCCCACCTGCTCCCCGAGGAGCAGGCCGCGGAGGGCGCGGGCAACCCCACCAACGGCGGTCTGGACCCCAAGGTGCAGGCCGAGCTGATCCTCGCCGAGTCCGAGGAGCGCACCGAGCACGTGGACGCCGACGATGCCAACGGTGGGCACCGGCAGTCCGCCGACACCGCCGATCTGCCCTGAGAGGGGATCCCGTGCCGAAGACGACGAAGAGCGGCGACGCGGGGGCCGACGAGATCCCGAGCACCCTGCAGCGCTCCGACGACAAGGCGCAGCGCACCTTCGCCAAGGCCCACGACTCCGCGGCCGAGGAGTACGGCGACGAGCAGCGGGCCAACCGGGTGGCCTGGGCCGCGGTCAAACACACCCACGAGAAGGTGGGCGACCACTGGGAGCCCAAGGACGCCAACGGCCCCAGCGACCCGCAGGCCGAGGGCGGGGCCGGCACGAACCGCGAGACGCACGGGGGCGTGGACGCCAACGCCAGCAAGGACCACCTGATGGACGTCGCCAAGCGGCTGGACGTCCCCGGGCGGTCCTCGATGACCAAGGGCGAGCTGGTCGAGGCCATCGAGCGAGCCAACGACAAGGCCACCGCCGAGGCCCGGAAGTCCTGACCCGGTCAGACTGGGCAGGTGACACGGGAGGACCTGCGCCGGCGGTACGAAGAGCTCAGCCAGTGGCCGCTGGTGGTGCTGGCCCTGCTCTTCGTGGCCGCGTACGCCTGGGGCGTGCTGCGGCCGGACCTGCCCGGCTGGCTGCTGACGGCGCTGCACGTGGTGACCGTGGTCGCCTGGCCGGTCTTCCTCGCCGACTACCTGCTCCGGCTCGGGCTGGCCGAGCACCGCTGGCGGTTCGTCCGCCGGAACTGGGTCGACGGGCTGGCGGTGCTGCTCCCGTTGCTCCGCCCGCTGCGCATCATCAGCCTGGTCCGGGTCGCCCGGGTGCTGGACCGGCGCCTCACCAGCACGCTGCACGGGCGGGTCGCCGCCTACGTGACGCTGACCTCGGCGCTGGTGGTCTTCATGGCCTCCCTCGCCGTCTACGACGCCGAGCGCGGGGCGCCCGGGGCGGAGATCACCCGCTACGGCGATGCGGTGTGGTGGGCGCTGACCACGATCAGCACCGTCGGCTACGGCGACGAGTACCCGGTCACCGGCCAGGGCCGGCTGGTCGCGGCGCTGCTCATGGTCAGCGGGATCGCCCTGCTCGGGGTGGTCACCGCCGCCGTCGCCTCGTGGTTCGTCGGCCGGGTCACCGAGGCCGCGCAGGCCCAGGACGACGCGGACGACGCGGCGCTGCTGGCCGAGGTCCGGGAGCTGGCCGAGGAGGTCCGCCGGCTGCGGGCCGAGCTGACCGGCCGCGTCCCGGGGGTGGCCGCGACCGATCCGACCGCACCGACGGCGGGACCGACCTGAGCCCGGTGCTGCCGGGGATCGGGCTCAGGCCACCCCGCCGGCGCTGCGCCGGTCGGTCCCGTCGACCAGCCGGGGGAACGCCAGCGTCGCCGCCCCGGCCAGCACGACCCGGTCGCGACCGTCCTGCTTGGCCTGGTACATCGCAGCATCGGCCCGGTCGACCAGCCGCCACAGCGCGTTGGTGGGGTTCTCGCTGTAGCCGGGCCGGGCCAACGCCACCCCGATCGACACGGTGACCCGGTGCTGCCCGCCGCTGCCGGCGACGGCGAGCCGCAGGCGTTCGGCCAGGTGCCGTGCCTCGCCGTGGTCGGTGACCAGGCCGAGCACCACGAGCTCCTCGCCGCCGGTGCGGGCCAGCACGTCGGCGGGGCGCACCGTGGCCCGCAGCGCCGCCGCCACGCCGAGCAGCACGGTGTCCCCGGCAGCGTGGCCGAAGGTGTCGTTGAGCCGTTTGAAGTGGTCCAGGTCCAGCACCAGCGCGGCCACCCGCCGGCCGTCCCGGCGCGCCTGGCCCCAGATCCGCGGTGCCTGCTCGACCAGCCACCGGCGGTTGGCCAGGCCGGTGAGCGGATCGGTGGAGGACAGCGCCCGGGTGTGCTGCAGCAGCCGCTGCACCCGTCGGCGGAGCAGGAAGACCCCCAGCGTCACCAGGTCCAGCACGGCGGCGTTCACGGTGGTCTGCACCGCCAGCGACGCCGGGTCGGGGTAGCTGCGGCTCAGCCCCACCGCGCAGACCACGACCACCAGGACCAGGTGCACCGTGAGCGCCCAAGGGCCGAGGAACCAGGCGGCGGCCATGCAGCAGAACAGCAGCATCAGGGGCGGGGAGTACAGCAGCGGGTCGGTCGTGGACTCGGCCACGACCACGTAGCCGACATCCCCGACGAGGACCAGCGCCGCGGTGGTGGCCACGTCGACCCGCCGGCGGACGGCGAGCGCGACGCCCAGGACCAGCAACGCCAGCATCGTGCCGGCGTAGACCCCGCGCATCGGGCCGGGGCGGAGCACGCCGTCGATGAGCAGGTTCAGCGAGCCCAGCGCGGTGCCCGCGACGAGCAGCGCGGCCAGGCACCAGGCGGCGAGCCGCGTCTCCGAGCTGCCTCCGGGCTGCCCGGGGTCGCCGCAGGGATCGGGGCCCCGACCGGGCTCCGGCGCGCGGCGGTGCCGTGCGCCCGGCCGCTGCTCGCCCGCCATGGGAGGGAGGATGCACCACCCGCGCAGCGGGCAGAACCCACCTGACCACCGGACCGGGAACTCGCCGCCCGCCCCGCGCGCCGCCGTCACGGAGCGGGGACCGGTCCCCGGGTGCGAGGCTGGCGCCCGGACGAGTTGCACCCGGAGAGAGGAGAACGACGTTGGACGAGGGCCCCTGGTTCTTCTGCCTGAAGCACCACACCGTCGAGACCCGGGACGGTTGCGCCGAGCGCCACCGGTTGGGTCCGTTCACCACCCGCTCGGAGGCCGAGCACGCGCTGGACAAGGTCGCCGAGCGCAACGAGCAGGCCGATGCCGCCGACCGGGCCTGGGAGTCCGGCCACCGCTGAGCCGTCCCGATCAGCCGGGGGGCGCGGGCCGGGGCATGATCGTCGGCGAGGGCAGCCCCGGCCGGGGCGCCCACGGGGGACAGGAGCGGTCGTGAGCGACGGACGTGCGATGGAGGACCTGCTGGTCGGGGTGCTCGGTGGCACCGGACCGCAGGGTCGCGGGCTGGCCGTGCGCCTGGCCGCCGCCGGGCAGCGGGTGCTGCTCGGGTCGCGGGACGCCGAGCGTGCCGAGGAGGTCGCGACCGAGGTGGGCACCCGCGCCGGTGCCGCTGCCGGTGGCGTCGAGGTGTCGGTGCGCGGCGGGTCCAACGTCGACGTGGCCGGCGCCGCGGACCTGGTCATCGTGGCCGTGCCGTACGCCGGGCACGCGGAGACCCTCGCCGAGCTGGCCACCCCGCTGGCCGGCAAGGTCGTCGTCGACTGCGTGGTCCCGATGGGCTGGGACGAGCTGGGCGCCTACGTGCTGGACGTGCCGGAGGGCAGCGTCTGCCAGCAGGCCGCCGTCCTGCTGCCCGACAGCTCCGTCGTCGGCGCCTTCCACCACCTGTCCGCGGTGACCCTGGAGGACCTCTCCCGGCCCACCCTGGACGGCGACGTGATGGTCATCGGCGACGTCCGCGAGGCCACCGACCTGGTGCAGGCGCTGGCCGGTCGGCTCCCGGGGATGCGCGGGGTCTACGCCGGCCGGCTGCGCAACGCCCGCCAGGTCGAGGCGCTGACGATCAACCTGGTCTCGGTCAACCGGAGGTACAAGGCCCACGCCGGCGTGCGCATCACCGACGTCTGACACGGCGACCCTGCCGGGTCGCAACGCGGCCAGGGGCCGTACCCGTCGTGCACTGAGCCGTTTCCTGGTCCGACAGCGGGAGGCCGCCGGCCCCCGCGCTGTCGGACCGGAGCGGCCTCTGGGCCGCGGCTCCGCGCAGGCCGGGACGGCTCCTGGCCGCGCTGCGATCCGGAGGATCGCTATTCGAACGAGTGCTCCGGTCCGGGGAAGACGCCCTCGCGCACTTCGGCGGCGTACTCCTGGGCGGCGCGCAGCAGCTGGCTGCGCAGGTCGACGTACTGCTTGACGAACTTCGGCGTCCGCCCGCTCGGCAGCCCCACCATGTCCGGCCAGACCAGCACCTGCGCGTCGCAGTCCACCCCGGCGCCGATGCCGACCGTGGGGATGGCCAGCTCGGCGGTGACCCGGCCGGCGATCTCCGCCGGCACCATCTCCATCACCACGGCGAACGCGCCGGCGTCCTGCACCGCGTGCGCGTCGGCCAGCAGCTGCTCGGCGGCCGCGCCGCGGCCCTGCACCCGGAACCCGCCGAGGGCGTGCTCGCTCTGCGGGGTGAAGCCGATGTGCGCCATCACCGGGATGCCGGACTCCGACAGCAGCCTGATCTGCGGGGCGACCCGGGCGCCGCCCTCCAGCTTGACGGCCTGGGCGCCGCCCTCCTTCATCATCCGCACCGCGGTCTGGAAGGCCTGCTGCGGCCCGGACTCGTAGCTGCCGAAGGGGAGGTCCGCGACGACCAGCGCGCGCCTGGTGGAGCGGGTGACCGCCTTGGTCATCAGCAGCAGGTCCTCGACGGTCACCGGGACGGTCGAGGTGTGCCCGAGCACCACGTTGCCCGACGAGTCGCCGACCAGCAGCACCGGGATGCCGGCCTCCTCGAACACCGCGGCCGCGTAGGTGTCGTAGGCGGTGAGCATGGCCCACTTCTCGCCCCGCTCCTTGGCGTCCTGCAGGTGCCGGATGCGCACCCGGGCGGTGGACGTGCCGCCGTAGAGCACCGATTCAGTCATGGGACGCCGCTCCTTCGCGGACGGTGGGCAGGGTCTCCCGCCAGCGGTTGGTGACCGGGAGCCGACGGTCCCGGCCGAACGCCTTCAGCGAGATCTTGGTGCCCGGTGCGGACTGCCGGCGCTTGAACTCGGCCAGGTCGACCAGCCGCAGCACCCGGGCCACGATCTCCGGGTCGTGGCCGCGCTCGAGCAGCTCGGCCATCCCCAGGTCGCGGTCGACGTAGTCGGTGATGACGGCGTCCAGCTCCTCGTAGGAGGGCAGCGAGTCGCTGTCCTGCTGCCCGGGGGCGAGCTCGGCCGACGGCGGCTTGTCGATGGAGTTCTGCGGGATGGGTTCGACCTCACCGCGGCCCCGGGCGTAGGCGTTCCGCCAGCGGGCCAGCTCCCAGACCAGGGTCTTGAGCACGTCCTTGATCGGGGCGAACCCGCCGGCGGCGTCGCCGTAGAGGGTCGAGTAGCCGACCGCCACCTCGCTCTTGTTGCTGGTGGCCAGCAGCAGGTGGCCGTGCTGGTTGGACAGCCCCATCAGCAGCGTGCCGCGCACCCGGGCCTGCAGGTTCTCCGCCGCGACGCCGGACAGCTCCACCGAGCCGGAGAACGCCTCGACGACCGGGGCGATCGGGACGACCGAGTAGTGCATGCCCAGCCGGCGGGCCGAGTCCGCGGCGTCGGCGAGGGAGTGCTCGCTGGAGTACTTCGAGGGCAGCCCGACCCCGACCACCCGGTCCGGGCCGAGGGCGTCGACGGCGAGGGCGGCGACCAGCGCGGAGTCGATGCCGCCGGACATGCCGAGCACCACCGAGGGCATGCCGTTCTTGTCGATGAAGTCCTTGAGCCCCAGCACCAGCGCCCGCCAGACCTCCTCGCAGTCGACCAGCGGCTGGGCCACCGTGCCCGGCCGCGGGTCGAATGCGGCGACGGGTGAGTCCGAGACCAGGTGCCGGGTCACCGTCATCGGACCGATCCGGCCCTCCCGGCGCTCGGGCACCGCGGCCGGGTCCAGCCTCAGGTCCACGGTGAGCAGGTGCTCGACGAACTGCGGTGCCCGGGCCAGCAGCCGGCCACCGGCGTCCACCGCGAGCGAGTCGCCGTCGAAGACCAGCTCGTCCTGCCCGCCGACCTGGTTGCAGTAGACGATCGGCGCGCGCGCCTCGGCCGCCCGGCGCTGCACCAGCGGCAACCGGGTGTCGTCCTTGGCCCGCTCGTAGG
>Ga0210040_10009471_pt1 | contig 11327 bp, 6 predicted proteins | sample CryGeyCG12114_NA_FD_185462 | JGI IMG/M metagenome (GOLD analysis project Ga0210040, IMG submission 185462) | Groundwater microbial communities from aquifer - Crystal Geyser CG19_WC_8/21/14_NA (SPAdes) (version 2) | ecosystem: Environmental > Aquatic > Deep subsurface > Groundwater | place: USA... | reverse complement strand
CACTGTGTGCCAGCCGCACCACCCGCGGGTAGTAGGTAGGCCGACTGATGGGCATGAGCGTTTGGGCCGAAGCGGCTCGTCCACTGAGCAGCGCGCCGAGAGCAAGGAGTAGGGTGGTTTTCATAGACGGAAAGCTTGGGTAGGGCGGAAGTCTGAAAATGGTGAGTATCGTTCAACGAGGCAGGCTGCCATTCAACATTGAAAACTTAACACGCAACATTTCCAGACTTCCGCGCTACGGCTGGTTATCCAACTTGAAATCGTCAAACACGGCCGTGGCGGCGGCCGGACCGCGAACCAGCAGCCCTACCCGCACGCCCCGGTCCCAGGGCGGCAGGTAGGCGCCGTCGATGGGGGTGCCGCTGGCGGGTAGGGTATGCCAGGTGGCGCCATCGGGGCTCCACGCGAAGGTGTACTGGTTGCCATTTTGGGCTTGCAGGCGCAGCTGCACGCTTTTACCGGCTGGCAGCGCGGTTTCAGCCAGCGTTTGCTGCTTGCCTTGTTTTTCCTGCCAGAGGCGCAGCTTGCCGCCGCCGGCCGTGAGGGCCAGCGTATTGTCGGGGTCGCCGAGGGCGGTCAGGCCGGCGGTGGCCGTGGCGGGTAGGGCGGCGGGGTTCAGCAGCGTGGTGGTGACCGTGTAGGCGGGCGTGTAGGTGGGGTGACCGAGTAGGGCACCGCTGTGGTCGGGGCGGGCCGCGAGGCGCAGCTGCCCACCGGCCAGGCTAAACGTCGGCTTCTCCGTCACGGACCACTGCCAGGTAGGGGCCAGCGCTGCGCCATTGAACTCGTCGGTGAAATCAGCCTTGTTGGCGTCGGCCAGCTGGGTGGCGGGCACGCTGTGGTCGGTCAGGAACTCGGGCCAGCCACTTTTCGTCCACCGAAACTCGCTCAGCACGCCCTGTCGGCCCACGTTCTCGAAGCCTTTGGTAGCGTAGGCGTGGTGCAGGAAATACCAGCGGCCGTTATACTCCACGGGCGTACCGTGGCCGGGGCAGGTCCAGGTGTCGTTTTTGGTCAGGATGGGGTTCTGCGCGTATTTTTCCCACGGCCCGAGTAGGGATTTGGCACGGGCCACACCAGTAGCATAGGTGCAGCCCTGGCCGCAGCAGCCGTTGGCGGCGTAAAAAGCGTAGAAATAGCCCTCGTGGCGCACCATGCTCACGCCCTCCACCAGGTTGCCTTCCCAGGCGGCCGTGTTGCGGAACAGCTCCTGCTTCTCCCCTACCAGCGCCGTGCGGGCGTCGTTCAGCGGCTGTGCCCAGATGGGGGTCGGCTTGTTTTCACTGTTGCCGTCTTCCTTCCAGATGAGGTAGAGCTTGCCGTTCTCGTCGCGCATCGGAAAGGCGTCAATGGAGCCGTCGGACTGGCCCACGAGCGGGCCGTGGTCGGTGTAGGGGCCGGCGGGGTTGTCGGCCGAGGCCACGCCCACGCTCAGCGGCCCGTTTTTCTTGTGGGCGGTGTAGAACACGTAGGTCTTGCCGTCTTCCTCGTGACTGATTTCGGGCGCCCAGAAATAGTAATCGGCCCAGGCCGGGGGCTGCTGCGGAAACACGTGCCCCACCAGCTCCCAGTCCTGCAAGTTTTTCGACTTCAGCAACGGAAATACCGGCGCCCAGTTCGAGGTAGTAGCCGTGGCCCAGTAGGTGTCGCCTACCTTGGTAATGGACGGATCGGGAAAGTCGCCGGGCAACACGGGGTTGGTGATAGATACAGCCCGCACCGAATCCGCCGCCGTAGTGGCAGCCGTGGTTTCGGTGGCTGGTTTTTGCTGGCAGCTAGCCAGTAGGGCACCTCCCATCAGGAGGCAGGCCGCGGTGGCAGGGCGAAGAAGAACAGGAAGAAAGGTCACGGAAAAATGGGGTTGATGAGGTAGGGGCGCGTTGCACGCGCCTGTCGTTGCAGAAGATAGGGACGCGTCGCACGCATCCCTTGTTACGGAAAGACAATTGGGCAATAAAGTTCGTTGAACAGCAGGTAGTTATCAATACGCTATTGTCCAACGATGGGCGCCAGCAAGGCGCCCCTACTCCCCACTAGGCACCGGCAGCGGAGTAGCCACCGGCGCGGGCGTGCCGAAGTTAGGTGAGTTGTCGGCATTCCAGGTAAAGGGCTGCATCCGCGGCACGCGCTGGTCGCCGCAGCCCTGTCCCGAGCGCAGGTTGGCGTGGTAAATCAGCCAGTCTTGAGTGCCGTCCTTCGATTGGAAGAAACCGTTGTGGCCGGGGCCGTAGGCTTGGTTGGTGGGATTCTTGGTGAACACGGGCGTGGCGGTTTTGGTCCAGGCGGCCGGGTCCATCGGGTCGGCGGTGGCGGCGGCGGTGAGCAGGCCCAGCGCGTAATCGTCGGTGTTGCAGTGGCTGGCCGAGTACACGATGAAGCTTTTGTCGCCGTGGTGCAGGCCCTCGGGGCCCTCATTCACCCACGGGTCCGAGGGGCTGCCCACCTGCTTTTCCCAGTCGTAGGTAGGGTGCGATATCTCCACCCGCGGCCCGGTCAGCGTGGTAGGGCTGCTCATCTTGGCAATGTAGAGGCGCTGCATGTAGCTGTCGGGGATGTTGTTGAAATCCTTGTGGCCCGACCACACCAGGTAGCGCTGCCCATTCTGCTCCAGCACCGTCCCGTCGATGGCCCAGTTGTCGTCGGTAGTGTTGATTTTGCCCCGCATCGTCCAGGTACCGGTCGTCGGGTCAGCAGAGGAGTTTTCCAGTACCCAGATGCGGTGCCCGCCACAGCAGTAGGCATCGGCGCTGAAGTAGATGTACCATTTGCCGTCCAAAAAATACAGCTCCGGCGCCCAGATGTCGCGGTAATTGGAACCCGGCGTCCAAACCACCTTTTCCGTGCTCGTGCCCAGCTCCGACATCTTAGCCGTTTTGCGAATGCGCAAGTCGCCGCCAGTAGTGCGCATGAAGTAGTAAAAACCGTCTTTTTGCGCCACCCACGGATCGGGGCCGGAGGAGAGCAGCGGGTTGGTGAAGGTGGCCGCCGCCGGGGTGGTCGGGGGCGCGGGGGTAGGCGCCGGCGGGCTGTCCGGCGATGATTTGCCGCAGGCTAGGGCCAAGAATAGCAGACTACAGAGCAGGTATTTTTTCATTAGGAACGTGGCATTTTGGATATTCTACTAGTTAAGAACGGTATCCTATTATAAGACGGTCATTTCAACTATGCTGCGCATTGAGCAAGAAGAAGAAATGACGCACTTTCATTACGCATTCACCGCTGATTTAATTAACAACCGGCGCTGGCACTGCGCCTACCGAAGGCGTACCTGTGTTGGGCACTACGTGTGGCCAACCATCGTGGTACTCCAGGCGGTCGAGCAGCAGCAGGCGCGAGGCATAGGCCTGGGTAGTATCGGCGCGGGTAGGCGAATTGGGCCGCACATCGATGGCGTGGTAGGCAATCCAGTCCTGACCCGCAGCATCTGTCACTACGGAGTTGTGGCCGGGTGCCAGCCAATGTTGGTTGCGCACTAGAATTACACTGCTGGGGCCACCGGTAGCGTGCGCCAACGTTTCAAAAGGACCAGTGGCATTGCGGGAGCGGGCTACCTCCACGGCGTAATGCGCCTTGGGGCCGCAGCAGTTGTTGCCGGAGTAGAACAGGTAGTACCAGCCGTTGCGCAATACCACCCAACTCCCTTCAATCAAGGTTTGGTAGTCGTTTTCGCCAGCGCCGGGGGTAGGGAGCACCAAGGGCTTGGCTTCACTGCCTGGCACGAACGATACCCGATCGGGGGCCAATTCCCGCACTTTCAGCGGCCCAAAGCCGGAACCCCAATAGAGCAGGCGCCTGCCCGTGGCGGGATCGTCGAACGCCATGGGGTCGATGTTGATGAAGCCGGTGCCGCACTGCAAGGGCTGTCCACTATCGGTGAAGGGCCCGGCCGGGGAAGTAGCCGTAGCCACGGCCAAGCACAAGCCCGCCTCTGCATCAGGCTTACCCACGGCGTTGTCGGGCTTGGCCGAGTAGTAGAGGTAGTACGTGCCGCCTACCTCGCTCACGTGCGGTGCCCAGAACGAGTACGTGGTACTGGCCCAGGTAGGCTTCACGGGCAAGGCATCGCCCAGGTGTTGCCAGTGTGTGAGGTCGGTGGAGCGAGCTACTTGCAGATTCAGCTCTTTGCCTTGCCAGTCGCCCTGCGTGCCGTAGGCATAGTAGTAGCCATCCGCAGCATGGATAATAGTAGGGTCGGGAAAGTTCTGAGGCCAGACGGGGTTGGTGTAGGCAGCAGTAGCAACTGGCGCTTTACCCGTCGCAGCGGGCACCGCATGGCGGCCACATGCTAACAGGCCAAGCAGTAGCGCGCCTCCCAACCCGGAGTTTCTAAAGTTGCTAAGTAACCTACTGTGCATGGCAGAATAAGTAATTCGTTACATTTTTCTAAAAAGCCCTACTCAGGAAGTGCGGTTGTAGTGATATCTATGCAGCAATAAAAATTCCGGACTGGCGCAGCTTGGCTACATGCACCTTGCTGCCCCAGTCCGGAATGCGCTTGCTAACTCTCTACTAGCTTAGTAGCCCGGGTTCTGCTTGAGGTTCTGATCCGCCGTCAAATCAGTACGAGGTATCGGCAGATACTCCGATTTGCCAATTACGAAGTTGATGAAGTCAGGATCGTGGTTAGAGGCGGCCAGCATACTGACAGAGGCCGGCGTGCTGAGGAGTCCCCAGCGCTTCAGATCGCTCCAACGGGTGCCTTCGCCGGCCAGCTCGCATATCCGCTCGTGCATGAGTTGGGTACGCAGCTGGCCCTGGCTGAAGTTATTAGCCAGCGGCGCCAATTGCACCCGGGCCCGCACCTGGTTGATCAGGGGTACGGCATCGGCGGTTTTGCCCAGTTCGTTCAGGGCTTCGGCTTGCATCAGCAAAATATCGGCGTAGCGAATCACGCGGAAGTTGATGCCGGAGAAGTAGTTCTCGAAGTTTTGCGTGCGGTCGTCCTGGTACTTGTGCCAGAAGGTGTCAGTAAGCGGTATTTTTCGGTTTTCGTAAGTATCGCCGTACACAATCATGGGGTAGTGCAGTACGGTGATGTCGCGCCGGGGGTCTACCTCACCGGTAGTCGTTTTTTCGCTGATTTCATCCAGCAGCCAGGCGCGCGCCCGGCCGTCGGTCCAGCCAATGCCGGGAGGACCAAAAAACTGGGGCCGCTCAAAGCCTTCACTGGCGCCCGATACGTCCTGCCCGCCGCCCTGCAGGGCGCTGGAAAACTGCACTTCGAAGAGCGACTCGCTATTGTTCTCGTTGGCAACAGTGAAGTTATCGAGGTAGTTGGCCACCAGTGCATATTTACCGGAACTGATAATCTGACTGAACAGTGTGGAGGCTTCCTGCCACATGTGCTGCTGCATATAGACGCGGCCGAGTAGGCCCTGAGCGGAGCCTTTGGTGGCGTGGCCTACGTCATTGCTCACCGGCAAATCAGTGATGGCCGCCTGCAAATCCGTAATCACCTGCGTCCAGCCCTGCTCAACGGTGGCTTGCTGGGCGGTGCTGCTGATGGTGGAAGGCTCCAGAATCAGCGGCACATTGCCAAACTGTGTAACCAAGTTGGAGTAGAATACGGCTCGCAGAAAGTGTGCTTCCGCCAGCAGCGTTTTCTTCATGGCGTCATCCATCTGAATGGCCGGCACGTTGGCGATAATTTGGTTGCAGCGGAACACGCCTCGGTAGTGGTCTTCCCAAATCACGCGGGTAGGCTCCAGGTTGTAGTCGAACTGCACAAACCGGGTGAAGTTGGCTAGGTCCGTCCAGGGGCTCAGGCTGTAGCCTTCGTCGGAGCGAATGTCATTAGCGAAATGTATCCAACGGGCGTACACGCCTGTAAACTGCAGCGCCGAGTAGGCCGCCGTAACGCCGGCTTGTGCATCGGTCTGTGTTTGCCAGAAGTTTTCAACTGTTGGCTGATTCGGGTTTTGCTTGTCGAGCAAGTCTTTTTCACAGCCGGTGGTCAAGAGCATGGTGCCCAGCAACGCCGCCGTGGTAAGCGTATGAAGTTTCATAAAAGTCTGAAGTAGTAGGTGGGAAAGGGAGACTAGGCAGCGCGGCCGTTAGAACCCTACCTGAATGCCGCCCGTAACGGTGCGCAGGTTAGGGAAAGCGCTGTAGTCAACGCCTCGCTCAAAGAAGTTGCCGTTCACGAATTCCGGGTCCGGACCGCTGTATTTGGTAACAGTGGCCAGGTTCTGCCCCGTCACATAAATGCGCAGGTTGCTGATGAACTTCACGCGGTTGCTGAGCAGCGGCGCCGGAATGGTGTAGCCCAGCGTCACGTTTTTCAGGCGGGCGTAGGAGCCGTTCTCCAGGAAGCGCGAGCTACCGCGGGCGTTGGAGGCCGCCGCGGCCTGCAGGTCGCCGGTAGCGCCGCCCGACTGCAAGGGCCGGGGCGTGGTAGTGGAGGGGTTCTCAGGCGTCCAGGGCGAGAAGTCGGCCCGGAAGTTACTGGGGTCGTCGGTGCGGTCCATAGTAGCGCGGGCAACGTTGAAAACCTGGTTGCCACCGGAACCCTGAATCAGAAATGACAGATCAAAGCCTTTGTAGGCTCCGTTGGCGCTGAAGCCGTACACAATTTTCGGAATGTCCGTGTCGTAGTACTGCCGGTCGTCGTCATTGATCTGGCCGTCGCCGTTGGTATCCACATAGCGGGCATCGCCGGCCGACGCGAAAGGCTCAATCACCTTACCGTCAGCATTTTTGTAGTTCAGCACCTCTTCCTTGGTCTGGAAAACGCCATCAAACGGAATCAGGAAGAAAGCGCCTACTGGATGGCCCACGGCGGTTTGCGTAGCCCCACTGCCAATTACCTGCCCTTCCTGCGCCAGCTTGGTTACGCGGTTGTTGACGGTAGTCAGGTTGCCCGACACGCCGTAGGTAAAGGCGCCGCTACTTTTCTGGTAAGAAGCCTGCAATTCGAAGCCTTTGTTGCGCAGGCTACCAATGTTGGCGTAGGGGTTACCCCCCGCGTTGCCTAAGTAGGCCGCCAGGGTAGGGTTCACCAGCGCATCTTTTGTAGTAGACACGTAGTAGTCCGCCGACAGCGTGATGCGGTCCTCCAATAGGCCCAGGTCTAGGCCGTAGTTGGTCGTGTAGCGCGATTCCCACTTGATGCCCGTGCTGGGTAGGGCCGTCTGAATCTGGCCGTTATTGACCACTTGGCCATTAAAAGGATAGTTCACGTTTTGGTTTACCACCGCCTGGTAGCGGTATTCGCCCAGGTTGTCGTTGCCATTTACGCCGTAGCTGAACCGCGCCTTCAGGTTGCTCACGTAGGGCACCGCTTCCTTGAAGAAGTTCTCTTCACTGATCCGCCAGCCTACTGAACCCGCGCCAAAGTTGCCGTAGCGGTTCTGCGGGTCGAAACGCGAGGACCCGTCGCGGCGGAAGCTACCCGTGAGCAGGTACCGGTTTTTGTAGTCGTACACGGCCTGGGTAAAGAAGGACCGCTTCGAGTATTCGAAGATATTGCCGGACACGGAGGTAGTGCCCGAACCGGCGCTGAGAACATAGCCGTCCTGCGCACCGGGCGCATTGTTAGCGAAGCTGCGGGCAGTAGCCTGCGAGTTGGTATTTTTGCCGCGCTGCTCGGAGTAGCCCAGCAGTACGTTAATCCCGTTGTCGGCGATGCGTTTGTTGAAGTTTAGAATATTCTCGGCGAGCAGAAAGGTGTTGTCGCCCCGGTTCTCCGTCAGAAACGATGGATCCGTGGGCGCATTCTGCGAAATGCGGCCGAAGCGGCGTGCGTCTTGGTCCACGTAGTCCAGCGACTCCAGGCCCAGGTTCAACCGGTAGGACAGGAAATCGAAGAAGGCATATTCCGCGTTGACGCTGCCCTGAATGCGGTTGTTGTACTGCGTGCGGGTTTCTATTTTTTGCGAAGCTACCGGGTTAGTACCAAAGGTATTAGCTGCCGGCGAACCGTAGCCGTAGCCCGCTGTGTAGGGCGACTCATTTGGGTTATACACCGGAATAGTAGGCAACAGACGCACAGCATCCTGGAAAGGCTGACCGTTGGCCAGTGTGGTGTTAGCGTGGGCCAGCTGTACCGACTCATTGATTTTGAAACGCCCCGTGGTCAGGCCCGAGTTAAGGCGCAGCGTGTAGCGCTTAAAGTCCGTCCCAATCAGCGCGCCTTTCTGCAAAAACGCATCCCCCGAAATCAGGAAGTTGGTCGTATACTTTTCTCCACTTGAACCACCTGATAGGTTCATATTATAATCCTGGACGGAACCGGTGCGCAGGATAGCATCTTGCCAATTCGTATCGGGATAGTTTTCCGGGTTGAGGACCGAAGCCTGAATCTGCTCCGGGTGATAGTTTGGGCCGTAGCCAGCATTGGCATAGGCAATGCGCTCGATAGCGGCCCATTCGCTGGCGTTGGTCAAATCCCAGCGGTCAACGGTGCGCTGCGCACCCGCATAAGCATTAAATCCGATAACCGGCTTTCCAGGTTTGCCGCGCTTGGTCGTAATGATGATTACGCCGTTGGCCCCCCGCGAGCCATAAATGGAAGTAGAAGAGGCATCCTTCAACACAGTCAGCGAGGCAATATCTGCCGGGTTTAGGTCGCGGATGTTATCGGTCCACAAACCGTCTACTACGTACAGCGGCGAGCTACCGCCGTTGATGCTGCCTAACCCGCGAATGGTAATGCTGGGAGCTTGCCCCGGATTACCGCTATTGTTAATCTGCACCCCGGTTGTGCGGCCCTGAATAGCTTCTGTAATAGTTGCTACGGGCGCTTTTTTGGCCTGGAGCACGTCTACCGACGATACGGCGCTGGTCAGGTTCTGGCGGTCCTGCGTAGTGTAGCCCACGACCACTACTTCGGCCAGCGCCTTTGTATCGGGAGCAATCGATGTGCTGATAGTGGACTGGCCAGCCACGGCAATTTCTTTCGCCAGGTAGCCTACGTAGCTAAACACGAGCGTACCATTATCGGGGGCCGTAATAGAGTAGCGGCCATCAACGTCGGTCTGGGTACCGTTGCTGGTGCCCTTCACCACCACGTTCACGCCCGGCAGGCCCTGACCTTGTTCGTCGGTGATGCGGCCGGTCACAGTAATGTCGGCCAGGGATAAGGCAGTGTGCATGGGCTTCGCGGTGGGCGCGGTGCCCGCAGCCATCAGTGGCTGCAGAGGCAGGCAGCAGAGTAGCGCGGGAATGGCTACCTGATGCAGTTTGGGTACTGGCTTTTTCATAAGGTTGTGGGAAACTGAGTAAGAATGGTACTGGAAACAAACAGTGTGCAAACGTTTGTCAATAGGGCTAAAATTGCAAACGTTTGCACACAAACTTGTAAAAAAAGGCTTGTTTTAAAATTAGCCTCTACGGATTCTAGCAGAGACATTTAGCTTTTCTAAACTATTGCTACGGCGCCAAAGCAAACCTTTGCTTTTATCATGAATAAATTGGGCCGTAAGATTACTAGAAAAGATACACAATGTCAAGGTGATTGATATCTTTTTGAGTTTCAATTATCTTATTCCTACTTCATCTTATTCCTACTTCACAGTACTAATTGACTTGTTAGAAGAATAGCTAGTTTACGAAGCAACTCTATATGCAGTACAAATCACCTTTTCTATTTCAGTATAACTACCTGTTTGTCTTATAATTAAGGCATTAATTTTTCTGTCTGCGGTTTACCTACTATACGTCATTTCAATAAGTATCTTATGGCTCAGTGCTTGCAAACGTTTGCGTTTATCTAAGGAAAATGACACCTTTACCCCCATCGTCTCTTCCTTACGTTCCACGATTATTTCCCCTGACCATATGCTGCCTCAGCTTGTTGCCGCCTCCTTTCAGCGTCGCTTTGGTTACTCATCCTTACTTGTTCGTGCTCCTGGCCGCGTAAATCTAATCGGGGAACACACTGATTACAACGATGGTTTTGTGCTTCCTGCGGCCATTAACAAGGAGATTTACTTCGCTGTGGGGCTGAACAACGGCACCTCGGCCAACTTGTATTCCTACGATAAAGACGAGTCCTGCACCGTACCGCTCGACCAGGTGAAGCCGGGTAAAAACCAGTGGGCCAACTACTTGCTGGGCGTGGTAGCGCAGTTTCAGAAACGCGGCATCACGGTGCCGGGCTTCGACTGCGTATTCGGGGGCAACGTGCCCATTGGGGCCGGTATGTCGTCGTCGGCGGCGGTGGAGTGCGGGCTGGCTTTTGCGTTGAACAACCTGCTCAGCACCGGCCTCGACCGCATGACGCTGGCCCACATGGGACAATCGGCCGAGCACGAGTTTGCCGGCGTGAAGAGTGGTCTGATGGACCAGTTTGCCAGCCTGTTTGGCCGCGAAGGACACGTAGTACGCCTCGACTGTCGCTCGCTGGACTACGAATATCTTCCTTTTGATTCCGAAAAATACCACTTGGTACTGTGCAACTCCGGCGTGAAGCACTCGCTGGCCAGCTCCGAGTACAACACCCGCCGCCAGGAGTGCGAGCAGGGCGTGGCCATATTGCAGCGCTACTACCCCGAGGTGAAAAGCCTGCGCGACGCTACTACCGCCCAGCTCGACCGGCACCGGCCGGAACTAGGCGACGTAGTATACCGCCGCTGCTTATATGTAGTGCAGGAAAACCGCCGCGTCGAGAAAGCGTGCCAGGCCCTACTGGTGGGCGACATGACCACCGTTGGGCAGCAGATGTACGCCTCGCACACCGGCCTGCGCGACCTGTACGAAGTGAGCTGCAAAGAGCTGGACGTGCTGGTGCAGATTGCCAAAACGGCCCAAGGTGTGTACGGTGCTCGCATGATGGGCGGCGGCTTTGGGGGTTGCACCATTAATCTAGTAGAAGTAGAGCACGAGGATGCATTTGTGCAGAAGGCCACCGAAGAATATCAGCGCATCCTGGGGTTACCGCTGGAAACTTACCGCACTACCATTGTGGCCGGTGTAGACGTACTGGAGGTAGTGGGTAACGAGGCGGTAAATAGTTAAAGAATATAGGTAATAGGATGAAAGATTAAAAGCAAATGACCAGCGGACAGCGAGCTAAATTGCTGTGTTCGAGCGTTTACTTCTGTTCTCCTACCTACTGCGCAGCTTACCGCCTACCTTCTAGCTCACCACGCTCTACTCACTATTTCACCATTTCACCGCTCACCATTTCACCGTTTCATGGCTGAATTTGATATTGACAACCAGTCGCACCGTCGCTACAACCCGCTCAACGGCGAGTGGTTGCTAGTGTCGCCGCACCGGGCCAAGCGGCCCTGGCAGGGCGCGCAGGAAGAGCCCGACCGCAGCGTACGCCCCGCCTACGACCCGAATTGCTACCTCTGCCCCGGCAACACCCGCGCCGGTGGCAT
>Ga0210040_10009470_pt1 | contig 11327 bp, 6 predicted proteins | sample CryGeyCG12114_NA_FD_185462 | JGI IMG/M metagenome (GOLD analysis project Ga0210040, IMG submission 185462) | Groundwater microbial communities from aquifer - Crystal Geyser CG19_WC_8/21/14_NA (SPAdes) (version 2) | ecosystem: Environmental > Aquatic > Deep subsurface > Groundwater | place: USA... | reverse complement strand
GACTATCAACTGCACGACGAATTGGACTTTTTCCAATAATTATCCTCTGTAAACAATTTTAATGAGACAGTAAACAAACTTTATATCCGGTTCACGAGAATTACAGAGTAAAAAATAGAAACTTCAAAATGCTCTTGTTCACCCAAAACAGTGACGCAGAATCAATAGTGCGTTAATAATTCAGGGATGATTAAATTCCCCAACAGCCCTATCTATTATTTCATTAAGCTTTGTAATTACTTGCTCCTATTAGAACTATGCATGTGCCACTAGCTAACTAACCGAACCATAGTTTCATCCATATCAACTTTGTTCTTCTACCTCTAAAGCCCTACTAACCAACCCGTACTTGAAGATGTCAGATAAATTAAGCACGTAATTGACTACATTTTTTATCCCCACTATCAAACTAACTAACTAACTTCTAACTAAAACTAACAAAAGGGATGCACTGGTGTAAACGAAAACTCTTTCACATTTAGCCAAGTGTTTTTACTAAACAATGCATGTAGTAAATGTATCATTGATCTTCTTTTTAGAGTTACATTCTCATCATCACAAAGCTAACTAACTAGCTAAATTATGCTATTCCACCTTCTGTTTGCATGATGATAGGGAAAAAGGGATTCTATGAGCCTGCTTTGCACGTTTTCTAACCAACTAACTAACTAAAGCTAGCCTAGCCTACTTAAAAACTCCAAACTTTCAGTCGTCAACTCAAACGCATGTGTTTGTGCACGAGCTGAAAATTATATACAAGTTTGATGAGCACCCAGCCTTTGGAGGAAATAATGGATCCAATAAGCAAACAAGTTGGCACAAGATAACAGACAGCCGACTTTAATTAAATGCTTCGGGACTCAAGTTCTCATTCATTAATGCTCTCCAGGGCTCCAGATTAGAAATGGATGATTAATTAATCAATTAATTGCGAGTGAATGCCTCTAAATGATAAATAAGGTGAACCTTATCGACTGCGAGAAAAGCTCCGCTCTGAACCCGACTCGCGGGGATTTCCAGATGACACTTTCCAAGCCGCATACTTTATTTCATCCACTCTATAAAGCTCAAGTCTATGAAAATGCTCTCAAAACGAATTGCTCCATCATATTACATAACCTATACTTGTATACTACTATAAACATATAATTCCATGGATTTAAATAGAAATCATTATGCATCCAATAATGGGATTCATTTATAGCAACAACGGGATTGGTTTTATTCGCAATCTGTATCATTTTGTATTAAAGCATACATAACAGACATTTTTCACGCGTACACGTACATGATGAAACTTTACACGAATAGTATTTCTTTACACGTAGTACATAATGTAGATTCCGTTTCCTTTATATAGTACACATCTCACATATCAATAATGTAGATCTAATTTGCAAGTAAGAAATTATACAAGAACGTACACATGTGAATATATAGTAGGCAACTGTCTAAAACTAACACACTAACTAATGAGATAAATATTACCACACAGGTAGTTAGTTAAAGTATCTACTACTGTAATATAACACAGTGGTATGGAAAGGGAACTCAAATTCAATAATAATAAATCTTTAACAAAACAACAACAAAACAGAATAGTTTTAAAGGGCAAAGGAAAAACTAAATATACTGTAGGTACATACAAATGCTGGTTTCCAGAGTTTCATTTACAATGTGCCGTGCAGATTGAGTATCTTACAATAATATAATGATATCTTTACAATAATAACTATCAGCATTATCATCATGCATAGAAATTATACACCACATTCTGGATTGTTTTTTCTTCATTACACTGTCAACTGGCTATACAGCATATTGCAATCAATTCTTTAGATTCAATTTACCTTACATACACAATCCTAACTAACTAACAATAAGAAACTAAACTTACCCATTTGTATCCAGGTAAATAGACAGACACACAAACAGACATAATTTTTTCCATTTTTTCAGTACCTACCAAACTTTCCATATAAAATGAGACGATTATTCTTTGCCGTGAATGTATGCATGTAGTATACTAACTTACTTACTTACTTGTACAGTATACATAGAGTAATAGTAATTTGATCACTTGTAAAGTTAGCAATCATCATATAACATTATGTATAGAAAGGGAAAAGAAAACTCTGTATGCTCACTCTAAATATAAATATTAGAATTGTCAGTCTCGACTTCTCCTTGGTCTTCCAACTTTGCCTTTCCTTGTAGTTCCATTGGTTGTGGCAACACTGGCATTAGACGGACTCCCCATACCATTCTTCACCTGCAATCCAATTCATCAACACCAACATTGTTAATCTCTGTGTGTACACAATTAATAGTTTCCTTCTCTCTACAAGAGTTGGTGCATGAAAAAGTGCCAAAAAAGCTGTTGAGAAAACTTGGAATGGGAAAACTTTCACTTCGTAAATAACAAAAACTAGGGGAAATAAAATACTCCTACTTGCACAACACAAATGTTTCTCAATTACTAAATCACGTAGTCACACACAGATTGTACAGTGTGTTACATCCACATAAGAGAACCCTAATTTCCCTCATAATCTTTCAATTCTCTTTTTTTTTCATCAAAAATCTTCTAAATCAGCATAAAAATTAACTAAGCAGGTAAAAGAGGAGAAGGAGAGTAAAAAAATTGTTAAATGCCTTGGCTCTTCGGGTTGGTGCTGCTGTCGTTGGGTTGAGTTGGCTCACCTTAAGCGCATCTTGCTCACAGTAAAGGGCACCATTTAGTACTGAGTATCTGTCACCAGGAACAAGTCGAATTCCACACTTGGAGCACATGAAACACTTCATATGGAACGTTAAGGGAGGGCTCGAGCCGGGAGGTGACACAGAAGCTCTCATCACTAGTTCTGATGCTGGAATCCCTTGTCCACATCCATTACAAGCTCCGCCGTTACCAAATATTCTGAAAAGACACCAAAAATCACACATTACATACATTTGTGCTTTACCCACCAAAACTATACACATATTCCTATCACGTAGTATTCCCTCATTTAAGAAATTCAAAGAACCACAGTTAGTTAGTTAGTTAGTCATTGACTAACTAACTATATACGTACAATTATCATCAATACAGCATCCCAAATAATGAAGATGATTTTGCTTTCCCTCTAATCAACGTCCTTGAACATATATTACACTTTTTCAGTACACACAATTCATACATACGTGATCCAATATCTGGGATGCCTAAACTTTTCCCTAACTAACTAACTAACTAACTATCTGTCATTAAAATGTGCCCTAGACATGAGAATGACACGGTACACTCCACTGATATTATTATTGTACGTTCCCCTTGTTGAACACAAGTTCCATTGTGTAGTTTAGTTAGTGAGTGCGACTCCTAACGAACATTAATTGGCGAGAGGGGGGAATTAATCCCGCGAGAATCACCCATTCTACATACAGACAAGGCCTCCCCAAATAAATGCCCAGAGAATCGCTTTATCTCTCGTTACATTGCATTTAACATCATCATGCCCATTACTCACTCCACTCGTCCTGGTCCAAGTGTGCATGTACTATCAATTCTTTCATTCCAGCCTTACTGTCTATATATATACTTAGTAGACAAGAAAAAAATTCTCTTTTGTTCACAAAATTATATGCTACTAGCAACTAAAAGCCACAAGGACGTTCAATAAGAGAAAGTTATACCTATAGTTAGTTAAATGAGAAGAGTCATGTGAGCGGATAACCCTAATTACAGTCGCATTTCACTATGGTGGTTTTTTTTTGTCTCCAACAGATTACGATACGATTACCCTCTGTAACTGTACCAAATAAATTCTCCAGTAGTTAGTTACACTATAAGGGAACGGATTTCAAAGGAATTACAAGAATTCCAATGACACTTATTACAAACACTAATGCTAACTGCACCCTATTTGTAGGAACGTTAAAGCTTTACAAAGGGAGACGAGAGCACAGAGAGAGAAAAAAATTCCCTTTCCTTCCTCTGTAATTGTTTCTCCCTTTGTCTTTTGGAATGTTGACATCAATAACATCTTCTTCATCTACCCACATACATATAGATGAAATTTAAAAAAATCCCTGGGCTGCTCCAATTTTTACACAAGTCACAGAAAAATAATTGAACAAAAGCATTCAATTACAACATTGTTCGGGATACAGCTACATAATACAGCGACAATCCAACCACCCATTACTCGGTATATAATACAATACTTTAGAGTGGTAACAAGTTATCAACACCCTACCTACTATGATGCCCAGTTTAATTAGTATTTGACACTCTCTAACTAACAAACAACACAGAAATAGTGGGACAAGAAGTTTCCATTAAAAAAATTAAACAGGCACGAGAAAAAATGGGTGGAAATGATGGGACAAAAAAAAACATTCCATATCCTTTGATTACTTTCGTCTTCGTCATTAAATAAGAGGAGTGACTCTTATCTATAAAAAGTTTGGCTGTAGCCTTCTGCTGTGAATACACGCCAATGGTATTAATACCACTGTCGTGCACTCTTATACACATCTCCATTTGTGTACGCATCCAATTAGAAAAATTGCGTAGAAACTAACCAACAGAGAAGAGAGAGCTTCTTGACTCAGCTAATAATATGAAACCAAAAGAACTAAATATAATTAAAGCTGAAAAATGCACGCTACAGTACTCCTACTTACCAGGAGATGCCAGCTGGAAAAATTGCTGGTTACAAATAATTAGCAAAGGGAATGCCGCATCTTCTTAATTACCAAATTATAGGTCGTTTCCTTTTTTTCTTATTGCGAACTAACTAATTAACTAACTACTAATAAAAATCATTAATAGCTCTTTTGAGATACCTTATATTTTGTTGAATTGACTAGCCATGAACCTTTTCCAATAGCATTTAAGCTTTTTTAAAACCAAAAATTAAATTCAATTTGCAATCCTCAGACACATAATACTTTTTATTCAATCCCTCCACATTCATGCTACCAAGATCATTTGTCTTCCAATTGAATTCTTTTCTAGGACTACAGTGGTAAACCACAAGGGACTCGAAAGTGTTTATTAAATAAATACGCAATTCATGATCAATGCTCAGTAAGTTGCTGATAGACTCAGGCACTTGTGTGCTTTCACTTGCTCACTCACTCAATTTTGGACGCAGAATACGACTAAGTGAGAGCTACTTATGTACGTAAGGAGATAAATGGAGGGTATGAAAATTGAGTTAAATGCTCCTCCGTAGGGACAGGTCACTTGGGAAATGGAACAATAAGTAAGTAAGAATGGATGCCCTACAGAGAAAGAAAGAACAGTTCCTCATCTCCTGGCAAATGCTATAATCATTTTTCTACACATTTTGGGTTTCTCTTTTATTCCTCCATCCTAAACTGCAGATATTCTTATTTCACACGCATTTTGCTGCTATAATATGGTCCTAAAGACGAATCTAAGGATCATCAGACTCACTATATTAATATTATTTTTAAATCTTGTCTCAAGATTTTACGTTCGATTAGAACTTCCTCGTTTGAACTCCATTCATCCTCTCTTTGTAAGCTTAAATCCTCGTTTTTTAACCATAATCACCAAAAGAGTCTTCTAGACCAACCAGCACAACTATAGAATGCCAATCCACACTAACAAACCAACTGGGAGCGGAAATTTCTAAAACCAGACCAATTTCATTACGCAAGTGGAGCAATGTGGAACTTTGCCTACAAACCTGGAGGCTCTCTTCTTCCCTTTTCAGTACTTGTAAAATTCTCTCAATCATTTTCATATTTAAGTTCCGCCTCTTATGTATTTGCATTTCAGTCATCCCCTAGAGGAAAAGTAAGGAAGATGAAACAGGAAAAGTTACACTTTCTCTCCCCTGTCTCTTCTCGATTTATAGCCACCACAAATTCAGCCACCAACTTTCTGATCAGTCTATTTATTTGCACGGGAACTTCCCATCTTTATATAATAATAATGTATGCATATTCCTGTGTGTGCTAAGCCAAATGCATATACTCGCTCCTCCAAATTATACATTACTCAAAAGAAGCTCTACTCTCTAACCAAGTCTAACTAAGCCACCTATATAGTACACACATTCATAAGATGAACTAAACTTAACTCCACTGTTTGCATACAGATAGAAATAGATAGTATACTAGTAAGTAAGTCCCAACACAGAAAAAAACGCGCAAAAAAGTACGACCATAGCAAACACACACACACACACAAAGTGCACAGCTAGTCAAGTTGATCAACTTATGAAAGTAAGAAAGTAAAGTGGAAAACCATGTTTGCGTGCCTATGCAAAATTTATGTCCTTTTTTCTCAACTCTTGTCATTTATGGGGATATGATGAGAAAGGTTTAACTAACTACATTATATGGGGAAACCCAGCGCCCGGAACCAACTGAACGCACATTACTACATACATATTACAAGTGGTTTTTAAAAGTGAAAATTCATGTTGAAAGTGAGGGGACCAAAATATTGTGCAAATGTCAAACCTGAGATAATCGTGTTTGCAAAGGGTCATCCCATCTCGAGTGAAGCAGGAGCCACCGACGTCGGCTAAAGTGGTTCCGCAAGCTGAGCATTTCAGACAACCATGGTGCCAATAGCGGTCCACAGCGTGTAGAAGGTAGCGTTCCATGATAGGACCTCCGCAACCTCCACATTGCTACAAAAAAAATTGTATTCATTAGTACAGGATATATAACCACGATACATAGTAATGAGGCAGGTAGGACTGCAGGACCCAGTGACTTTTAGTTGCATACTAACTAAGTTTAACTTTTGATAGGGGAAAAAATGGTCTTATCGGACAATACATGGAGACGACAAGGGCATGACGCTTGGCTGGTAAAAGTCTATCTCTAATTTATTATTCTTCTTTGAAGCTTGACAAACATGAATTCTCCATCAAACTGTACATGTTGTGATGGGTGGAGAAGAAAAAAAATTATATACCATACAGCACAATTCAGAAAAAGGGAGAACATGGTTAGTATTAGTAGCCAGTGTTTACTTTTTTACAAACCCAGACCCGTGTAAATAAAAAATAAGGAGGGTGACTCCTCACGATTCCAAATTAAGACAAATGACGGCCTATATGGCCACAAAAGTCAACAGGACTGGTAAACTTTCAAAAATGTCAATGAATCCATGCATTCTAAATGAACACAACTATACTGTTTACTCACATGAACAAAATCCAATACAAATAAAAATGAGAAACAAATTTTTCTTGTGCGGAATTCTCGCCAACTGTTCCAACTAACTAATAAATAAAACCAAAAATGCGGGCAAAAAATGACAAAAACCATAATAAATAAAACTCCTTCCTTACTTTAGGATTATTAGGATTGTGAGACATTTGAGAACAGCCACCCCCGGAATGATGGCCCATGGGCCCATTTGGAGTTGTGGACGGTGAAGGCCCATGAAGATATGAGTTGTTGCCACCACCATAGTCTGGACCATTACAACCCGGTGGGGTACTATACATGGGCCCCGAACTCTCCGGCGTCCCCATCCCACTCACACTCACTTGTCCATTGTTTAACATATTGAAAATAGTCTCACACACTTTCACCACCAATGTATGTATGTACAATGCACTTTCCAGATAATTCTAGTTACAGGTATCGCACAAAACTGTCGCAATTCATGAATAAGACCCAACTGCCACTGATTCCGCTGATCAAACAGTTTGTTTTCCACTCAATCTCTCACTCAGCTGTCTTCCTATAGGATCAACAAACAGAAGAGATGCTCATTAGTTCTCCATTGGATTGTGTACACAGACAATTAGAAGCAATTTGAATTTGCAAACAGGAATGGGTTATGGATAGTACTGTGAAATATTACAATATACCAACCTACCACTAATACCAATGAGAGAAGGAGTAAGGAGGAGGGTGAGCAATAATGGGAATGCACAACAGCTAACAAACAAAACAGTATGAGAAAATTGATAAGACCATGTGCTCCAGAAGTTATTAAACGAGTTAAAAAGACGAAATCAAAATGCCTTCAGCTCTGCTCCTTAATCACCCTGTCAAATCAAATTCCTTTATAAGTAGGGGAGTCTAACTAACTAAACGAATCCAGTCGTTCCATCATATTTAATACTAATATTTCGTTGTATAGTTATAGTTAAACTCTAACTCTAGCATATAGTACGAAAAATTGTAGTCTTCCTCATTTGTCTGTGTGTGCCATATCCCGTGAATGACTTTGATACAATCTAAATCTCATAGAGTTCTGAACATATAGCCTATAATCATTCTAGTCGAGAAGGAATGAATGGCAGAGATTTCATTATTAAATCTCTTAAGTGTAGTTCCACCTTGTTGGCCCAAATGAATTACAAATGCATGATCAATTTACTTTTTTCATTACCAAGAGTCTTCTACCTATGGAGACTACTATCATTGTTTGTGCACATATGCTCTATTCGTTCACCAAAAAAAAATATCTGTTATGTCATTCTGTATACAGTGGAAATTTATTACTTCATTTACTAACTTTCCAAGCGGTCCTCCTATCTCAGGGGTGAATCTGAGCGCACAAAATCATAACCCGACATGAATATACATGTATGGTCATATGATTATTAGTTGCTAGTATTAAGGCAATCTACTCAACTAAATGAGAATAAGACTGTCTTCAATCTCTGTAAATCCCTCATTATTAAACTATTAAAAAATTGTTTACAAACTACGATATCAGTTTGCCATTATCAACTGGCAAACTGACTAACTTATTATAAACTCATCCTCGTTTCATACTCTGAACATTAACTGAAATCAACCCGCTCAACCTGTTCAACTGCATCCACATTGTTCCAACTAGTGAGTTATGGCTCAACTTTGAGTGCACAACCAAATACATTAATCTACCAAGTCTCGTGCAATCTGTCGAGCTTCATTTCAAATCCCCCACTAAATAACTAACGGGAACTCGAACATTCTTTTCATTTAAATCCTCACGATCAAAAGAAAACCTATTGCTATCAAATTAATAAACTTAATCAGTCAACTTCACCCTTTAGCTGTGTTTCAGCCAAACCAATCCATAGACATAATATCAAATCGTGGAGCTGAACAAATCCCATACTGCAAATACTTTCATAGTAATATGATGATTACTTACTACTTTATAAAAACAATCTCCTTAACCAGTTAGCTCTGAACGATTATGTATGCTAATTGTATGTATACACATGCAGCCCACAACATGTTTTTGCACACATTCTATAGCTGTGCATTAAAAAGTCACGTGATGCATACCACTGTGAACGACTGATCAAATCGTATCCAATTAATTAGACACCCCTTCGATTTTCAATCTTGAATTCTCCATAAATCCTCCTGTGGCTAGACGAAGCAATTATCATCATTATTATTATGATCATCATCATTGCTGATTGAGTGAGTGACAAGAAATAGTTAGTTTCTTAAAAAACAACTCTTTATCTGTTCCACCTTCACAGTATACGCGCACTGCTCCCCTTCATTACTAACACAATGCACAGATTCATTTGGCCAGTTATAGTATGATGAATTCATACTACATAATATTTATTATAGCTTACTCCTTTTCTTTTGCTACATCATCCCATTACCGAAACTGACCCAAACTCAAGCCTCACTATACAAACATAGTATATAGCTAGTTAGTTCTAACTAACAAACAGACAAGAGAAGGGAAGAAAAAAAAATCGGTACACTAACGAGCTACTTTTTTTCCTCCTAAGGACCATGATTTTTACAGATTTGAACGCATGGTGGTTTATGGAGCCACTTATTTTGCTCCCATATTTTTTCCACCATCCAGATATGTACATTAAGCACACAAGAAACCTGACTCACTCTTGGATAATAAATTCAAATATTGAATTCCTTCGTTAGACGCCCAGCTAATCAAAAAAATAATAATGTCGCAGCCTAATGGCCAACTAATCAGGCACAGAGGAGAGAGAAAAAAACTTTATCATTACATTAATGAATAGACCAAAAATTCGAGACTCTATAGTCTCAGCCTGCTAAGCAGTGAAACTTTACAGTCTCGCTCACTATCTCTCAGCATTCAAATCCCCTACGTACAACCAAAACCAAATTGAGTGGTACAAAAAAAACAGGGAGGAATCTCATGTTTTCATCTAAAAAACGACAAGACATTCACAGCAGGAGCAATCTAAATGTTAATTACGCATGCAAACAATTCAATCTGATGATGTGACCACATGAACAACGAATCAAAAACAACAACCTACTACACCCGGTTTTAAAATTCCATCCACTATCCATTTTAACATTCACACAATGGTCCACATCAACTTTCAGACAAAAAGATGAAGGAAACAAAAGAGGAGGACCAAACCAAGCCCATAGCATTCTTCCAAAAGAGTATTAATGAATTCATTAATGGTTATTAAAGAGCTCATAAAATACAATTCAAAAGACCCATAATGAGCCAAGTGGCAATCAATTGTGCAGTTGGAAGCCAAGGTACCAGAGGAGTCAATTACAATCACTCATATCTATACATATTGTCAGCTTAACCAGTATTACTATGCATGCATATGAATTGTGCGGTGGTCCAGACTTCATACATCTTAATCTTAACTACTAACTATAGTCTTCGTCTCTTAAAACCAATAGAAATAAAATCTATCGACTTGTACTCATTGTCTCATTGATTAGACAATAAAAAACAATAGTAAAAGCTGACTCTTAACTATACAAAGAAGTTTGAAGTTAGTAAAATCTAGTTTCAACATTCAGAAATGATGACCCTTACACTACAAAGTTCCCAGTCTCTTGTTGACACACCAGCACCGAATGCACAAAACAAGAAAAAGTTTTTTTTGCCTTCATAGCATACAACAAACAAAGCCTGTGCATGAAAGTAAAACAGACTCAAGGTAGAATTACCTGCTTATTATTATTATTAAGAGGGGAGAGAAATACGTGGATAATTAGGGGTTGAATATAAAGAAAACTTTTACTACAGCCAAAGAGATGGACTGTATAGATATAGATAGCTAGAAATACAAAGCGTAAAGCGTAAATGTTTGTTAGGCTCTGCAGCCAAAACTATAATATGTACAAACTCTCCACACTATGGATTTCATATGGGCAGACCGGTTTCATTATTATTTAGGGGTTGGCCCCCTGTCCATAAAACGGTGAGGAGGTTCACCGTGCAGCGGTAATAAATACACACAAGATCATATATGATTAGGAACTACGCAAGGATTCTTCTTAATACAACAATAATAATAATATAAATACCCTGGGATAATATACCAGTATATTGTGCACATTTTAATGTACCCATG
>Ga0210040_10009469_pt1 | contig 11330 bp, 7 predicted proteins | sample CryGeyCG12114_NA_FD_185462 | JGI IMG/M metagenome (GOLD analysis project Ga0210040, IMG submission 185462) | Groundwater microbial communities from aquifer - Crystal Geyser CG19_WC_8/21/14_NA (SPAdes) (version 2) | ecosystem: Environmental > Aquatic > Deep subsurface > Groundwater | place: USA... | reverse complement strand
CTGCCGCCCTGCACCTTGCTTTGATCCAACTGGGCGTAAAGCAGGGGGATGAAGTGCTATGCCAGTCTATGACCTTCTCTGCGTCTGCCAACCCTATCGTATACCAGGGTGCCACGCCTGTGTTTGTGGATAGCGAAGCCGAAACCTGGAACATGTCACCGGAGTTTCTGGAGCAGGCCATTCAGGACCGTATACAGCAAGGCATCAAACCAAAGGCTATCATAGTTGTGCACCTTTACGGTATGCCTGCCGACATGGATCGTCTTATGGAAGTGGCTGACAAATATGGTATTCCTGTCATCGAGGATGCGGCCGAAGCTTTGGGGGCAACATACAAGGGAAGGCCATTAGGTACTTTCGGTGCGATGAGTATCCTGTCATTCAACGGCAACAAGATTATCACCACCTCTGGCGGCGGGGCCCTTGTGTCTGCGAACGAGGGTTGGATCAAACAAGCCCGTTTCCTCGCGACACAGGCGCGAGATGCAGCACCACACTACCAGCACTCTCACATAGGGTACAACTATAGGATGAGCAATGTTTGTGCGGGTATCGGGCGTGGCCAGATGGAGGTGCTTCCATTGCGGGTGCAGCAGCGCCGCAAAAATTTCGAACTGTACCGCAAGGCCTTTGAGGCAATGAGTGCGGTTCAGTTGCAGGAGGAGCCAACGGGTGCCTATTACTCGAACAGGTGGCTTAGCACGGTTTTGATCAATGATAGAAGCGAAGCTAATATTACCCGCGAAACAATTAGGCTGGCTTTAGAGAGCGAAAATATCGAATCGAGGCCGTTGTGGAAGCCGATGCACCTGCAGCCAATTTTCGCTGACGCGCCCTTTTACGGCAACGGCACCAGCGAGCGGCTTTTTGAAGATGGGCTTTGCCTTCCATCCGGCTCTAACCTACACATATCCGATCTTAATAAAGTGATTCAGATTATGAAAGACTGCTTCAGTATGTCAGTTATACCTCAAATATAAAGAAGAAGACTTAATAAGAGAAAAAAGCTGTGCAGTTGTTGTTTGCTCCTTTCTTCTCAGGTTTAGCTTTTAACAGAATTCTTTTACCAGCAGGTTTCGGAGCATTGCCCTATTATGACCATACTGCTTTCTTTAGCTAAACACCACATTGGTTTACAAGGCGTGTAGCAGATTACTCGATAGTATTGTATAACAGTATCCTTTATATGATTAATATAATATATATAAATTATTTTTTATTAATTTTTCTGTAACCACCTCATCTATAATCTAATATCAAATTTCAAAAGGGCTTTTAGATGCTAAAAAAGCATGTTATTATAGATGTTAAATAATTTAAAGATTAAATGTTAAAATAATAGTTACATTTTGCGTTCTGTGCCGTATATAGAAAACCTAACATAAATAGTTCCAAAAAATATTGGTTGATTAATGTCGCTTTTCAGATGGAAAAGCGTGCTTTAAGCTAAATAGTATGAAAATATTTCTACTAAAAAACTCCCTGCCAAACTGGATTATCCTGCTTATCGATCAGGTAATCTCCAGTTGGTCCTTTGCGCTTTCCTTCTTTCTTATCTGGCAATTTGAGTTTGCACAGATACTCCGGGGGCATTTCCTGATTTTTATAGGCCTGTACTGCATCGTCTCATTGGGTATGTTTTACTCTATGCGTCTCCACACGGGGCTTATCCGGTACTCAAGCATTGTAGACATCTACAGAATTTTTGTTGCGGTACTATCCTCAAGCGTGCTCTATGGGGCGATTGTGGCTTTTGCTATCTTCCCGATGTTCGATATAGCTTCTAACAATATATACCTGGTGCTGTTAGTGAACTTCTTTATTTCTTCCTCGCTGCTCATCATCTTAAGAATCGGCACAAAGAGCCTGTTTTTTTTTGTGAAGAGGAATACTAAGGATAAAAAAGAAAGCGTGCTCATATACGGGGCCAACAGTAGCTCTATTCTTGTGAAAGAAGCCTTGGAGTCAAGTGGCTTAGGTAGGTTTGTTATCATGGGCTTTATTGAGGAAGACCAGTCTAAAGGTAACAAGAGTATCCACCAGAAACGGATTTACCATACCAGTGAACTGGAGCGTTTACACCGCAAGGCTCAGGTTGATAAGCTGATTATGATGAGCGAAGACCTGCAGGAAGGCGCCAGGAAAAAACTGATAGACAAATGTCTCGAGTTGAATATTAAGGTGCTGACTGTGCCGCCAACCGCGCAGTGGATGTCCGGTCAACTTCGCCTGAACCAGCTTAAAAATCTTAAGATTGAGGACCTGCTGCAGCGTCCTATGATAAACCTTGAGAATGAGAAAGTATCCTTTGACCTTAAGGGAAAGCGTGTCTTAGTGACAGGTGGAGCCGGGTCGATAGGGTCTGAGATCGTGCGGCAGGTGCTGGGGTATGAGCCTGAAATGGTAGTCATCTGTGATCAGGCTGAATCTCCGTTGCACCAGCTTCAACTCGAGATGGAAGAGAAGTTCCCTCACGCGACTATTAAGGTATGTGTCGGAGACATTAAGAACTTCGACAGGATGTACTCGCTTTTCAAAGCATATTGCCCCCAGGTGGTATATCACGCGGCTGCCTATAAGCATGTTCCGATGATGGAGAATAATCCTTCGGAGGCGATTTTGACAAATGTTTTAGGCACGAAGAACCTGGCAGACTTGGCGATAAGCTGCGATGTGGAAAAGTTCGTGATGCTGTCCACAGACAAGGCTGTTAACCCGACAAATGTTATGGGAGCCTCGAAACGCATTGCTGAGATCTATATACAGTCGCTAAACGGAATTAACCTGATTGATTCTGATACGGAAGGTTTCGAAGAGACAGCCCTGACTACAAAAACGAAGTTCATCACGACCCGTTTTGGCAACGTGTTGGGATCTAATGGTTCTGTCATTCCTCATTTCCGGGCGCAGATTGAAAAAGGGGGGCCAGTGACTGTTACGCATCCCGACATAACCCGCTATTTTATGACCATACCTGAGGCGGTGCAACTGGTGTTAGAAGCAGGAACAATGGGCAATGGCGGTGAGATCTTCGTGTTTGATATGGGCCAGCCGGTTAAAATCATTGATCTCGCTAAAAAGATGATCAAACTTGCTGGACTTACTCCAGGAGTAGATGTGGAAGTCATTTTCTCCGGATTAAGACCGGGCGAAAAGCTATATGAAGAACTCCTTAACAAAGAAGAACTCACGATTCCCACGCACCACGATAAGATAAAAATATCTAAAGTACGGAAGTACAAGTATTCCAAGGTTGAAAGTGATATAAAGGACTTGCTTAGCCTCAACAAAAGCGATGATGACTACAGGTTCGTTAGAAAGATGAAGGATATGGTTCCGGAATATATCAGCAATAATTCCAGATTTGAAGAGTTAGATGCTACTTCTGTTAAGTATAAAAGCTCCCTCTAAGGAAGTTTCTACTTTTAAATCATAATAGAGGCATAAATTGCAAGTCTGGCATGCGGCACAGTTGGTGTTTTATGGCAGGCTTGCACTTTTATTTATACGATCAGCCCAACTCTTCATGTGGCTACTTACACTGCCGGCTGCACCTTCCCGCTCACTTCCCCGAAACCTATCCGGATTCCGTTGCGCTCGCCGTAGCCGCGCATGATGACTGTATCGTAGTCTTCAAGAAACAGGCGTTCTGTGCCATCAAGTAGTTGCAGTGGTTGCGTGCCGCGCCAGGTAATCTCAAGCAGGGAGCCATAGGATGCTTTGTCGGGGCCGCTGATTGTGCCAGAGGCATATAAGTCGCCAACCTGAATATTGCAGCCGTTACTGCTTTGGTGTGCCAGTTGCTGTGCCATATTCCAGTACATGTGTTTAAAGTTAGATCGGCTGATGCTATTAGCCACACTGTCCGCTGGCCGCAGCAGCACCTCTAACGTTATGTCAAAGTTGCGGTGGCCCAGCAGCTCCAGGTAAGGCAACGGCTTTGGGTCCTGCTCCGGCCCCTTTACCCGGAACGGCTCCAGCGCGTCCAGCGTCACGACCCAGGGAGAAACAGAGGAGGCAAAGCTCTTTCCCAGAAAAGGCCCCAGCGGCACATACTCCCACGCCTGAATATCCCGCGCCGACCAATCGTTGAACAGCACCAGCCCGAATATATAATCCTCGGCCTCATACGGGGTGAGGTTCTGCCCCAGCGCAGTTTCCCTGCCGGTGATAAAAGCCACTTCCAGTTCAAAGTCCAGTTGGTCTGTAGGGCCAAAAACCGGAGCTTCCGCTGTAGGTGCTTTCTTCTGGCCCTTGGGCCGGTATATATCAGTGCCTGACACCACAATAGAAGACGCGCGCCCATGATATCCAATCGGGAGGTGCTTCCAATTGGGGAGCAACGCATTTTCGGGGCCTCTGAACATGGTGCCTACATTGGTGGCGTGTTCCATGCTGCTGTAAAAGTCAGTATAATTGGGCACTTTCACTGGCAGCAGCATATGGGCTTCCCGCTGCAACACAAGGCAATCCCGGATCAGGGCGCTGTTGCCGCTCATCTCGTCATTGTCGTTGCGCAGCAGCTCCGACACCCTGTTGCGCACTGCCCGCCAGACGGGCTTGCCCAATGCTATAAAGTCGTTCAGGTAAGGGCGGTGGAACACGTTCGGGTCCAGATCAATCAACTCAAAGAAGTTCCGCCGCCCCAGCACGCACAGATCCAGGATATACTCACCAATGGCCACGCCCACCCGGGGATCTTTTTCTGGTGTGCTGAAGACGCCGAAGGGCAGGTTCTGAATCGGGAAATCGCTGTCAGGTGCTATTTCTATCCAGGAATGCAGGGCTGGGTCATTTGCTCGTATCATGGCGGGGTGCATCAGGTTATATAGGTAAATATATCTTTTTTGGCTTGGATGCGAAAACAACTGCTGCGAATATGCTTGCCAAGGGAAGAGGTGGAGAGAGTGAAGGATGAGGCGGGGGCAAAATAAAAGCGGGTATAGCTCATGCTATACCCGCTTCTACTTAAGTAGGGAAATATTTTACACTGACAATGGCATCACGTTCACGGCTTCAACCGCTTTGATCTCCGGCACCGCCTTCAGCACCGACTGCTCGACACCGGCTTTCAGCGTCATGGTAGACATCGGGCAGGAGCCACAGGCACCCAGCAGTTCCAGTTTCAGCACCATTTCGTCAGTTACCTCCAGCACTTTTACATTGCCGCCGTCAGCTTCCAGGTACGGCCTGATCTGGTCGAGGGCCCCTTCAATACGGAGCATGAAATCTTGATCTACGTTTACGACTGCCATTGTCTTAACTTTTAATTTCTACTGGTTTCGTTTTGGCCAATGTGGCGTTGCGGAGCGATATCTGCTGTGCCACAGCCTGTGCCAACTCTTTAAAAACACCAGAGGCCGGAGAATCGTTCTGCAAAGCCACAGGAGTTCCGGCGTCGCCGCTTTCACGAATGCTCTGCACAAGTGGTATCTGGCCCAGGAGCGCCACCTCGTACTTTTCGGCGAGGGCTTTTCCGCCGCCTTCCCCAAATATATAATACTTGTTCTCGGGCAACTCAGCAGGCGTAAAGTAAGCCATATTCTCCACTACACCAAGCACCGGCACGTTTATCTGCGGCTGCCGGAACATCTGCAGGCCACGCACTGCATCGGCCAGCGCCACTTTCTGCGGTGTCGTCACGATCACAGCGCCCGTTACAGGCAGCGCCTGCACCATGGTCAGGTGTATGTCTGAGGTGCCAGGCGGCAGGTCCAGCAACAGGTAATCCAGTTCTCCCCACTCCACATCCGATATAAACTGGCGCAGTGCAGAACTGGCCATCGGGCCGCGCCACACAACGGCACCATCGGCCGGCGTCAGGAAACCGATTGACATCATCTTCACGCCGTACTGCTCCACAGGCATAATAAAGTTCTTGCCGTGGTCGCCCTGGATCATTTGCGGGCGCTCCTGCTCCACACCGAACATGGTGGGTATGGACGGACCGGAAATGTCGGCATCAATCAAACCCACCCGTGCGCCTGACTGGGCCAGGGCAATCGCCAGATTCGTAGTTACAGTTGATTTACCCACGCCGCCTTTACCGGATGCCACAGCAATGATGTTCTTCACGCCTTTTAACACTTCGGAGGTATCGCCACGGCCGGAGGTAACGCGCGAGGTCATGTTCACGGTTACATCAGCTTCTTTGTCCACCATCGTGTGGATCGCTGTAATACAGGCGTTGCGGATCAGGTCCTTCAGCGGGCAGGCTGGCGTAGTCAGAATAACGGTGAAACTAACTTGTTTACCGTTCACCTGCACATTCTCCACCATGTTCAGCGTCACAAGGTCTTTGCCCAGATCAGGCTCTTCCACATAGCTGAGCGCTTTTAATATATCTTCTTTTGTGATAGCCATATATATAACTGCTTTGCAATTAGCCTTACAAAGATACTGAACAAAAAACTCTATTCATAAGAGAAGGCCTTTAGAGTGCAACAAGCTGTGACAGTGATTAGTTTTCCTTTTATACTTAAGGGGTTATATCAGTAGGCGATGCAACGCTGCGCACCCAATCCGGGTCATTAGTATAAACGTATCCGTTATAGATCGTTACTGCTATGGAAAAAGAACATTCAGACGGACTTGGCAGCCTTTTTCTGCTGTTGCTGGCTATTATCGCCATAACGTTTTGCCTGGAGCTAACCGGTGGCGGGGGCGTGCCCGCCGCAAAGCAGCAAGTCATGGTCCACCAGCAACTCCCTGACACAACTTTGCCAGCCGCGGCGAAAGCTGCCTTTAAGCGACGCCTGGTTCTATAACCTGATGGCGCTATAACCAAAGCTTTTCCGACTTTGCCGCTTAGTTGCCGTAGTTTAAAAGAAAACGTGTAACAGCTACGATGGCAGATTCAAGAATAGAAGTACAGCAGGGAGATATCACTAAAATAAAAGTGGATGCGGTGGTAAACGCCGCTAACAGCAGCCTATTGGGCGGCGGCGGTGTGGACGGCGCCATCCACCGTGCCGGCGGGCCTGCCATTCTGGAAGAATGCAGGCAGATCGCGGCGCGGCAGGGCGGCTGCCCCACCGGTGAGGCTGTGATTACGACAGGCGGCAATTTACCGGCTACCTATGTTATCCATACGGTGGGGCCGGTATGGCAGGGAGGTAACAGGGATGAGCCACAACTGCTGGCGAATTGCTACAAGAACAGCCTCCGGATTGCCTCCGAAAAACAGCTGCAAAGCATTGCTTTCCCCAACATCAGCACCGGTATATATGGCTACCCGAAAGACAAAGCCGCCCAGGTAGCGGTACAGGCCGTTAAAGAGTACCTGCAAAACGCCTCCAGCCTGCAGCGGGTAATTTTTATGTGTTATGATGCGGAAAACCTGACGCTATATAAATCGATTCTGAAAGACTGATTGCGTGATATGGGAAGAAGTGGAATCGGGAGCTCCCAATTACCTGTTGGGTATACTTTCATCTTTTGCCGGCCTGATTGGGGCAAAGTAGCAGGCAGTTAAGGTTTCATCTCTGCTCAATCGTGTTTCTTTTTCAGGATGAACGTCTGTGGTATCTTTCAGCATCAGGAACACTTATATAAACTTGCTTCATTCTGATATTCAAATTTAGCCACTATATACCCGCTTGTTCACTTACCCAAAATTAGGCAAAAGGCTTATCTTTGTTTTCCGCTAATACTTTTGCCCATGTCCCTGATCCCAAAAGAAGTTGTTGACCAAGTTTTAGCCCATGCCGATATAACGGAAGTGGTCGGTGATTTTGTGTCGCTGAAGAAGAAGGGGCAGAACATGTGGGCCTGCTGCCCTTTCCACCACGAGAAATCCCCGTCTTTCTCCGTTTCGCCGGCCAAAGGCATCTACAAATGCTTCGGGTGCGGCAAGGCGGGCAACTCGGTGCAGTTTATCATGGATGTGGAAGGCACCAGCTTTCCGGAGGCCATCAAGTACCTCGCCAAGAAGTACAGCATTGAGGTGCCGGAGGAGAACCCGAACCCGGAATACGCTAAAGAGCAGAGCGAGAAAGACAGCCTCTTTATTGTCTCTGATTTCGCCAACAAGCATTTCCAGCACAACCTGCATCAGCACGAGCAGGGCGGCATCGGCATGTCGTACCTGAAGCAGCGGGGCATGAGCGCGAACACGATGAAGAAGTTCGAGCTGGGCTACAGCGTCGATGAGTGGACGGACCTGACGGACGCAGCGCTGAAAGCAGGTTATCAGCAGAAATACCTGGAAGCCACCGGCCTGACCATCGCCAGGGAAGACGGTAAAAAGTACGACCGCTTCCGGGGCCGCGTCATGTTCCCGATCCATAACGTGTCGGGGCGCGTGGTGGGCTTCGGTGCCCGCACGCTGAAGACGAACGACAAGAAAAGCCCGAAATATCTCAACTCCCCGGAGTCGGATATCTACCACAAGAGCAACGTGCTGTACGGCCTGTTCCAGGCGAAGCAGGCGATCCGGATGCAGGACATGTGCTATATGGTGGAGGGTTACCTCGACGTGCTGTCGCTGCACCAGGGCGGCATCGAGAACGTGGTGGCTTCCTCCGGTACCTCCCTCACGGAAGGTCAGATCAAGCTCATCGCCCGCTATACCGAAAACATCACAGTATTATATGACGGCGATGCCGCCGGTATGAAAGCCTCCCTGCGCGGGATTGACCTGATCCTGGAGAGCGGCCTGAACGTGGATGTGGTGACGTTCCCGGAAGGGGAGGACCCGGATTCTTATATACAGAAGGTGGGCGACACGGCTTTTAAAGCTTATATAAAAGAGCACGCGCAGGATTTTATCTCCTTCAAAACAAGCTTATATGCCGCCGAAGCCAAAGGCAGCCCGGTAAAAAAAGCCGAGGCGATCCGGGAGATTGTGGCCTCCATCGCCAAGATTCCGGATTCTATTAAGCGCACGGTGTTCTTCCGCAGCTGCAGCCTCATTTTCGATATAGATGAGCAGGTGCTGATCTCGGAGTACAACAAGATGCAGTTGCAGGAGCGGCAGCAGCCACAGCGGCAGGGTGCGCCGGAGACTTTCATGGCGCCTCCCCCTGCTGAGGTGGAGCCGGAGAAGCCGGTGTCGGATGTGGATTTGCTGAAGCGGTACGAGCGCGAGATCGTGCGCATGCTGCTCAACTACCCCGACCGGGTGCTGGAAGACGGCCTGAACACCTGCCAGTATATGCTGGAGCAGCTGGAAGACGTGGAGTTCCGGACGCCGCTGTATGCCCGCCTGATGGAGCTGATCAAGGTAAAACTGTGTGAAGGAAATGTTGCCACAGCAGACGATTTCATCCACCATCCTGACCAGGAGATCCGCACCGAAGCCACTAACCTGCTCTCAGACCCGCACGAGCTGAGCCACAACTGGGAAACGCACCAGATTTTTGTGCCCACCGAGACTGACCTGCTGCCCTACGGTGCCGAGCGGGCCGTGCTGCGCCTGAAGTGGCGCAACGTGGAGCTGATGATCAAAGGGGAAATGGAGAAACTGCGCCTCGTTACCGACCCGCAGGAGCAGATCCAGCAGCTCACCTTTATCCGCAACCTCAAAACCCTGCACTGCCAGCTCGGCGATATGCTCGGTATTGTCGTGAACAGATAGAAGACCTCTCCCCGGCCCTCACCTAAAAACAGGAGTGGGAGCATTGCTTTCTTTGGCTGGCCCAAAAAGCCTCGCGGTGTTTGAAGCCCCTGCGAGTGTCTGGAAGTAAGGCCGCGGCTGTATATGCCTCAGACGCTCGCAGGAGCTGCGCACGCTGCGAGGTCAGGCACAGGCCACTCCCATATATAAGCAGCTGCATCCTCAACTAAATCTATCCCAAAACTGTTGTTCAAATAAAAGGGGTAAAGCGGTGTAAACTTTTTAATTTTGCTCCGCTTTACGAAAGATCAACAGCTGAGGCTGCCACTGAGGCAGTGCAGGCACAACCTATATAGCATGGAATCCAATATAGAGAACGATGTCAGACCTTTAGATTCTATTGAGTCTGCTATCGAGGATATACGCCAGGGCAAAGTGGTGATTGTGGTGGACGATGACGACCGCGAGAACGAAGGCGACTTTATATGCGCCGCCGAGAAAATCACACCCGAGATCGTAAACTTTATGGCCACGCACGGCCGCGGCCTTATTTGCGTGCCGCTCACAGAAGAGCGCTGCGATGAGCTGGGCCTGGAACTGATGGTGGGACGTAACACGGCCTTGCACGCCACGCCCTTCACCGTGTCGGTCGACCTGATCGGGCACGGCTGCACAACGGGCATCTCCGCCTCCGACCGGGCCAAAACGATCCAGGCCCTTGTAGACCCGAATACTGACCCGAACTCGCTGGGCAAGCCCGGGCATATTTTTCCGCTGAAGGCAAAAAAGGAAGGCGTTCTGCGTCGCTCCGGGCACACTGAGGCCGCCGTGGACCTGTCGCGCCTGGCTGGGCTGTCGCCGGCTGGCGTTTTGGTGGAGATTATGAATGAGGACGGCACCATGGCCCGCCTGCCCGACCTTTTCCGGGTGGCCGCGCGGTTTAACCTGAAGCTGATCTCTATCAAGGACCTGATCAAATACCGCCTGCAGAAAGAGAGCCTGATCGACAGGGAGATTGCGGTGCAGATGCCAACTGACTACGGGAACTTCGATTTATATGCCTTTACGCAACGCAGTACAGGTGCCAAGCACCTGGCGCTGGTGAAAGGCACTTGGGAAGAAGGGGAGCCGATCCTGGTGCGGGTGCATTCTTCCTGCGTCACGGGCGACATCTTCGGCTCCTGCCGCTGCGACTGCGGCCCGCAACTGCACGAGGCGATGCGCATGATTGAGCAGGAAGGCAAAGGCGTGGTGGTATATATGAACCAGGAAGGCCGTGGCATTGGCCTGATCAATAAGCTAAAGGCATATAAGCTACAGGAGCAGGGGCGGGACACCGTAGAGGCAAACCTGGAACTCGGGTTCGGCATGGACGAGCGTGACTACGGCGTGGGTGCCCAGATTCTGCGCGACCTTGGCGTCACCAAGATGAGGCTGATCTCCAATAACCCGAAAAAGCGCTCCGGGCTGATGGGCTATGGCCTGGAGATTGTGGAGCGGGTGCCAATCGAGATTTTCCCGAACGAACACAATCGGCGCTACCTCACCACAAAGCGCGATAAAATGGGGCACGAAATCCTAAGCAGCACGGTAACGCACCAGACGAACGTAAACAAGAAATAACCATTAAACATATATCCTGAGCAGGAGGCGCACATTTGCTTTTGCTCAGGATTTTTTCTTTCAGCCGTTTGTGTATATAAATCACATGCTGGCTGGGATAGCCATATGTCGGCTATTGTTTTGTGTGGGCCAGTTCCAGGAGCACCTTGTA
>Ga0210040_10009468_pt1 | contig 11330 bp, 12 predicted proteins | sample CryGeyCG12114_NA_FD_185462 | JGI IMG/M metagenome (GOLD analysis project Ga0210040, IMG submission 185462) | Groundwater microbial communities from aquifer - Crystal Geyser CG19_WC_8/21/14_NA (SPAdes) (version 2) | ecosystem: Environmental > Aquatic > Deep subsurface > Groundwater | place: USA... | reverse complement strand
CGGGAAGGATCCCCAGGCGAAGGCGGCCGGGGCAATGGTCGCAGGCGTCGCGCTGACGCGTCCGGAGCGGGTCTATTGGTCGGAGGCGGGCATCACGACGCTCGACCTGGCCCGGTACCTGGAGGCGGTCGCGCCCCGGTTGCTGCCGATATCGCGGGCCGGCCGCTGTCCCTGCTGCGGGCGCCCGACGGAGTCGGCGGGCAGCGCGCGCCCTGCCGAAGAAGGCGTGAACGGGAGGCCTGGACCTCCCATTCGCGCTGTTTGTTCCCGCCGGGGCTACTGCTTGCCGCTGCCGGGCTCGGCCATGCCGCGGTGAAGGGCCGCGGTGACGCCGGCCGGAAGCACGTTGGCGACGGCGGACTGGATCTTGTTCTTCCAGCCGCTGACCACGTCCCCCTCGCCCTTCAGCATGGCCTCGAAGCCGACGCGGGCGACCATGCCGGCATCGTCCTTCTTGGCCTGGCCGACGGAGGTGTCCATCAGCTCGCCGCGCTCGAAGAACTCGGTCTCGGTCGGGCCGGGCATCAGGCAGGTGACGGTGATGCCCGTGTCCTTCAGCTCGTCGCGCAGCGCGAAGGAGAAGGAGTTCAGGAAGGACTTGGTGCCGTTGTAGACCGCCTGGAAGCTGCCGGGCATGAAGCCGGCGATCGAGCCGGTGATGAGGATCTTGCCGGCGTTGCGGGCACGCATCTCCTGCCCGACCTTGTGGATCAGGTAGATCGTGCCGGTGATGTTGGTGTCCACGACCTGGCGCGCTTCGTTGAAGTCCTGGTCGAGGAAGCCGTGGCCGAGGCCGCGGCCGGCATTGGCGAGGAGCGCCTCCACCGGGCGGCCGCGCACGGCGGCGAGGAGCTTGTCCACGCCTTCCGTGGTGGAAAGGTCGGCCTGCACGGTGTCCACATTGGCGCCGAGCGCGCGGAGTTCCGTGGCGGCGGCCTCGATCTCCGGCTCGTCGGCGGCGATCAGCAGGTCGTAGCCGTGGTTGGCCGCTTCCTTGGCGAGTTCGCGGCCGATGCCGGTGGAAGCACCGGTGACGAGCGCGAGCGGACGGATGGCCTGGGCCATGATGGGTTCTCCTTGGAAGGAAAGAGGGATCAGGGCTTCAGGACGACCTTGATGCAGCCGTCCTTCTTGTCGCGGAAGGTCTTGTAGAGATCGGGGCCTTCCTCGAGCGAGGCCGTGTGGGTGATCACGAAGGAGGGGTCGATCTCGCCCTTCTGGATGCGCTCCAGCAGGATCGGCATGTAGTGCTGCACGGGGGTCTGGGCCATGCGGAAGGTCAGGCCGCGGTTGATGGCGGAGCCGAAGGGGATCTTGTCCAGCAGGCCGCCGTAGACGCCGATGATGGAGACGACGCCGAAGTTGCGGCAGCAGTGGATCGCCTGGCGCAGCACGTGCGGGCGGTCGGTGCCCATGAAGGTCGCGACCTTGATGCGGTCGATGACGGAATCGAAGCTCGCGGTGCCATCGGCCTCGGTGCCCACGGCATCGATGCAGGCGTCGGCGCCACGCCCCTTGGTCAGCTCCTGGATCGCGTCGTAGACATCCACGTCGTGGAAATCGAGCGTGATGGCGCCGGCGGCGCGCGCCATGGCGAGGCGCTCGGGCACGGTGTCGATCGCGATGACGCGCTCGGCGCCGAGCAGGAAGGCGCTGCGGATGGCCATCTGGCCGACGGGCCCGCAACCCCAGATGGCGATCGTCTCGCCGCCCTGGATGTTGCAGAATTCGGCGCCCATGTAGCCGGTGGGGAAGATGTCGGACAGGAACAGCGCCTGCTCGTCCGTCATGCCATCCGGCACCTTGATGTGGCCGACATCGGCGTAGGGCACGCGCACGTATTCGGCCTGCCCGCCGGCATAGCCGCCGAGGATGTGGGAATAGCCGAAGAGGCCGGCCGGCGAATGGCCCCAGAGCTTCTCGGCGGTCTTCGCGTTGCGGTTGGACCGCTCGCAGCCGGAGAAGAAGCCCTTCTGGCAGAAGAAGCACTCGCCGCAGGAGATGGTGAAGGGCACGACGACGCGGTCGCCGACCTTCAGCTTCTTGTTGTCCTTGCCGACCTCGACCACCTCGCCCATGCATTCGTGGCCGACGATGTCGCCGCGCTCCATGCCCGGGATCATGCCGTCCATGATGTGCAGGTCCGAGCCGCAGATGGCGCAGGAGGAGACCTTGATGATGGCGTCGCGGCCATCCTCGATCTTGGGGTCGGGCACGGTGTCGCACCGCATGTCGTTCTTGCCGTGCCAGGTGATCGCTCTCATGCGGAAGTCCTTTTCTGCGTGGGGCGGGCTGCGCCGCCTGGGGGGGAGGCGCCAGGGGGGCTGTTGCGCGGGATCAACGCGCCAGGGGCGGGTAATGCTGCACAATAGAACACGGGGCCGTCCGGCGAGGGCGGCGGCCGCATGGAAGCGGGGGAGGCGGGATGGGGCGGCCTGGACTGGATGAGCTGAACGGCATGGCGGCCGGGGATTTCGCCCGTGCGCTGGACGGGGTGTTCGAGCACGCGCCCTGGGTGGCCGCGCGGGCGGCCGCGGGGCGCCCCTATGGCAGCGTGGAGGCGCTCCATGCGGGGCTGATGGCGGCGGTGCGCGCGGCCGGGGAGGAGGAGCGGCGGCGCTTCCTGAACGGGCATCCGGAACTGGCGGCGGGGGCGCTGCCGGCGGGGCTGACGGAGGCCTCCCGCCAGGAGCAGGGCGGGGCGGGGCTGGGGGATGCGGCGGGGGCGGAGGAGGTGTCGCGGCTGAACGCGGCCTACCGGGCGCGGCACGGCATTCCCTTCATGATCTGCCTGCGGCGCCACACGGCGGCGGATGTGCTGCGCCGGTTCCGGGCGCGGCTGGAACGCGGCACGGCGGAGGAGCGGGCGGCGGCGCTCGACGAGGTCGGCCACGTGTCGCGGCTGCGGCTGGCGGCCCGTCGTGTGGCGGCCCCGGACGCCACGCCGCGCGGGGCGCTGGTGCTGCGGGTGGAGGAACCGGCGCCGGAGATGGTTCTGGAGGCGGAGGGCGTGGCCGCCGGCACCTGGCGGGTGGAGGGCAAGGCCCGGCTGCTGGAGGGGGAGGCCTTCAGGGCCGGGCATTACGCCCTGCGGATCGCGGGGGCCGTGCTGCCCTTCGCGATCCGCGATCCCGGGCGGGACCTTTGCCTCCGCCTGCTGCGCGGGGCGGAGGGGTGGCGGCTGGAGGCCTAGGCGTTCACCACGTCGCCGCCATTGGGGTGCAGCACCTGGCCGTTGATGTAGGAGCTGTCCGCCTCGGAGGCGAGGAAGATGTAGCTCGGCGCCACCTCGTCCGGCTGTCCGGCGCGGCCCATCTTGGCGGAGGAGCCGTGCTTGGCCGATTCCTCGTCGGTGAAGCTGGCGGGGATCAGGGGCGTCCAGATCGGGCCGGGTGCCACGGCGTTCACGCGGATCTTGCGGTTCTCGAACAGCTGCTGCGACAGGCTGCGCGTGAAGGCCAGGATGGCGCCCTTGGTGCTGGAATAGTCGATCAGCTGCGGGCTGCCCTTGTAGGCGGTGACGGAGGTGGTGTTGATGATCGTGCTCCCCTCCGGCATGTGCGCCAGCGCGTTCTTGGCCACCCAGAAGTAGCCGAAGATGTTGGTGCGGAAGGTGCGCTCGACCTGGGCCTCGTCGATGGTGGCGAAGTCCTTGTTCTCGTGCTGCTCGGCGGCGTTGTTCACCAGCACGTCGATGCGCCCGCCGAGGAACTGCGCGGCGCGGGAGACGGCGTCGCGCACGAAGGCGATCTCGCCGACATCGCCGGCGATGGTTTCGCAGCGCCGGCCGGCGGCCTCCACCAGGCGCTTGGTGTCGGCCGCGTCCTCGTGCTCGTCCTTGTAGAAGATCACGACGTCGGCGCCTTCCTTGGCGAAGCCGATGGCCACCGCGCGGCCGATGCCGGAGTCGCCGCCGGTCACGAGGGCCTTCTTGCCCTCCAGCTTGCCGGAGGCCTTCCAGTTCTCCATCGAGGACTGGGGCCGGGGCGTCATCTCGGCCTCGATGCCGGGCTGGCGGTCCTGGTGTTGCGGGGGCTGGGGGGTCTTCTGGTCGTCGGGCATGGGGCGGGTCCTTCGGGCGAGCCGGGAGAACGGGCCGGATGCGGAGGCAGTTTCGTCCGACGGAACAGAATGGACGGTTAAGTGATTGATTAACCTATGTGGTCCGGCAGAAATCAGTTCTTGCGCATGAAAAGGACGGGCATGGAAAGCCCGCCCGGCAGCGGGCGCTCGCCCGGGCGGTCGGGGGCGTAGCCGAGACTTTCATAGAAAGGGACGGCGTTCAGGTAGGCACGAAGGGTGAAGCGGGTGTGGCCCGCCGTGCGGGCGCGGTGTTCGGCGGCCTGGACCAGGCGGGTGGCCAGGCCCCGGCGGGCGGCGGTGGGATGGACGAAGACCTTGCGGATGCGGCCCAGCCCTTCCCCCTGCCCCAGCCATCCGGCGCTGCCGAGAAGGGCACCCCCCTCCCCTTCCGCCACCCAGACATCGCTTTCGGCGACTTCGGCGGCGTAGCCGGGGGCCTGCAGCATGGCGGTGTAGGCGGGGACCAGGCTGGGCGGGTAGGCGGTTGCCAGCGCCGCGAAGGAGGCGGCCTGCATGGCGACGAGGGCGGGCATTTCTTCCGCGCGCAGCGGGCGGAGGGTGGGAGATGTCATCGCGGGCTCCTGAACTCGACCCGGGCTGCGGGCGGGCGCAGGATCGGCGCTGGAGAGGGGCCCGCCAAGGGCCCGGCATGTCATGGAGGACGTTCGATGCCCCAAATAGCTTCACCGATCGGGCGCCGCGGCCTGGGCTTGCTGGCGGGCGGCGTGCTGGGCGGTGTTCTGGGCGGCGTTCTGGCGGCACCAGCGGTGCTGGCCCAGGGCAGCTTTCCCAACCGGCCGATCCGGGTGGTGATCGCCTTCGCCGCCGGCGGCAATTCCGACACCATGTCCCGGCTGATCCAGCCGAAGCTAGCGGAGTTCCTGGGGCAGACGGTGGTGGTGGAGAACCGCACCGGCGCGGGCGGGGCGCTGGCGGCCGGGCAGATCATGCAGGCGCCGGCGGACGGGCACACGCTGCTGTTCGATGCGGCCTCCTTCGTGATCGCGCAGTTCATCAACCGCAACCTGCCCTTCGACTACGAGCGCGACTTCGTGCCGGTCGGGATGGTGGCGGAGGTGCCCTATATCCTGGCGGTGCCGAACTCGGCGGGGATCACGGACCTGAAGGGATACCTGGACCGCGCGCGGGCGACGCCGGAGGGGCTGGCCTATGGGTCGCCGGGGGTCGGGAACACGGGGCACCTGGCGGGGGCGCTGTTGGCGCACCGCTCCGGCATCAGGATGGAGCACATTCCCTATCGCGGCGGGGCGGAGGTGGCGCGGGACCTGGCGGGAGGGACGCTGCCCTCCGGGTATCTTTCCGCCAATTCCCTTCAGCCGGTGATCGATGCCGGGCGGGCGCGGCCGATCGCCATGACCTCGGGCGAGCGGCGGGGCGGGATCGAGGGGGTTCCGACCATCGCGGAATCGGGCTTCCCGGGCTTCGACCTGACGAGCTGGAACGCGATGTTCTGCCGCGTGGGCACGCCCGAGCCGGTCCGGCGGCGGCTGGAGCAGGCGGTGGAGTTCGCGACCAGGGACGGGGAGGTGCGGCGGCGCCTGGCGGCGATGGGGGCCTCGGCCGTCCCGGCGGATGCCGATGGCCTGGCAAAGCGGCTGGTGAGCGAGCGGGCGCTGGTGCAGGGGCTGATGCGCGATACGGGGATCAGCTTCGGCTGAGGCAAGGGACCGGGGCCCCGCGCCCCTTCCCGGACGCGCCGGCGTTCGATGGGGCGGCCCGCGCGGCGCATGCGCCGCGAGGGCCGTGCCGGTTCACACGAAGTCGGCGCGCGCCGCGGCGGCGACGCGGTGGAAGGCCTCCAGCGCCGCGTAGGTCTGCTCGGCGATCGCCTCGTCCGTATCGTTCAGGCGGGCGACCACGATGTACAGCCGGCCGCGCCCGGGATTGGGCTTGGACTCCGCGTGCAGCAGCTCGGCGGTCCGCGGGGCCTGGTACTTGGCCAGCGCCTCCAGGTTCAGGGCCCGGCTCCCGATGCGCTTCGTGTCGTACCACTGGCGCAGGATGTAGTGGCTGCCATCGGTGCGGTCGCGGCCGATCGCCGCCTGGTTGTTGCGGTCCAGCGGCGTGTAGGAGGCCGAGATCTCGCTCAGGCGGATGCTGAAGTCGAGCGCGGCCAGACCTTTGGGGCGCAGGGTCAGCTTCCACTGGAAGCCGTCCTTCACCGCCTCGGCCTCCTCGGCCGGCTCGGGCTTGCCGGCCGCGGGGAAGCGCTTGTCGGCGGCCAGCGCGGTGCGCCAGCGGCGGAACTGGCTCCGCACCTCGGCGCGGTTTTCCACCGGGCTCAGGTGAAGCAATTCCGTGGCGGCCGCTGGGGCCTCGGCCAGGTTTTCCGTCATGGGTGGCGCTGATCCGGGCTCGTGGCCATGGTCCTTGGCAAGATGGTGTTCCGGTCCGTCGGGGGGTGCGCCACGATTGGTGACACGTGTTCCCCCGGCGGCGAAGCACTCATTGCCGCGGCGGGCGAAAAGAAGAAGGGGCCAGGGGCTTGTTCCCCCGGCCCTGCTCGCGTCAGCCGACGATCTCGTGCCCGGCGAAGAAGAAGGCCATCTCGGTCGCGGCGTTCTCCGGGCTGTCGGAGCCGTGGACGGAGTTGGCCTCGATGCTTTCGGCGAAGAGCTTGCGGATGGTGCCCTCGGCGGCATTGGCCGGGTTGGTGGCGCCCATGATCTCGCGGTTGGCGGCCACCGCGTTCTCGCCTTCCAGCACCTGCACGACGACCGGGCCGGAGGTCATGAAGGAGACCAGGTCCTTGAAGAAGGGGCGCTCCTTGTGGACGCCGTAGAAGGTCTCGGCCATCTGCTGGGTCATCTGGATGCGGCGCTGGGCAACGATCCGCAGGCCCTTCTCCTCGAAGACGGCGTTGATCTTGCCCGTCAGGTTCCGGCGGGTGGCGTCAGGCTTGAGGATGCTGAAGGTGCGCTCGGTGGCCATGGCGGCGGGTTTCCTTGTTGGTGTGGTGGGGCGGTAGCGGCGCGGGGGATTCTCGGCAAGGGGGTTGCGCGCGGGGCTGCCCTGGCGGGGGGTGGGTCCTACCGCGACGGCGTGGCCGGGACGTCCCGCGGGGCGACCCGGAGCAGCGCGTAGCCGAGCAGCCCGGAGAGGAGGGAGCCGCCGAGAATGCCGATCTTGGCCTCCGCCTGGAGGAGCGGGTCGCCGGGGAAGGCCAGAAGGGTGACGAAGAGGCTCATCGTGAAGCCGATGCCGCAGAGGAGGGCGACGCCGAAGAGCTGGGTGCGGCTGGCGAAGGCGGGCATGTCGGCGAGGCCGAGCCGGACGGCGAGGGTGGCGGCGGCGAAGACGCCCACGGCCTTGCCGAGCAGCAGCCCGAGGCCGACGCCGAGGGTGACCGGGGCGAGGAGGGCCTCGCCGGGCAGGTTGAGGAAGGGCACGCCCGCATTCGCCAGGCCGAAGATGGGGACGATGACGAATCCGACGGGCACGGCGAGGCGGTGCTCCAGCCGGTGCAGCGGGCTCAGGCTCTCGTCATCCGTGGCGCCGGGCCGGTGGCGGAGAGGGATGGCGAGGGAAAGGAACACCCCCGCCAGCGTGGCATGGACACCCGAGCGGAGCATCAGCACCCAGAGCACGGCCCCCAGCGCGAGATAGGGCCAGAGCCTGAGCACCCCCAGGCGGTTCATCGCGGCCAGCGCCGCGACCACTGCGGCGGCGGCGGCGAGGTCGGGCACGGAAAGGCCGCCGGTGTAGAACACGGCGATGATGGCGACGGCGCCGAGGTCGTCGATGATGGCCAGCGCCGCCAGGAAGACGCGGAGCGAGGCGGGCACGCGCTTCCCGAGAAGGGAAAGGACGCCCAGGGCGAAGGCGATGTCGGTGGCCGTGGGGATGGCCCAGCCGTGCGCCGTTTCGGCGGGGTTGACCAGGAGGTAGATGAGGGCCGGCACCAGCATCCCTCCCGCGGCGGCGAGGCCGGGCAGCGCGCGGCGGGGCCAGGTGGCGAGCTGGCCGTCGATGGCCTCGCGCTTGATCTCCAGGCCCACGAACAGGAAGAAGAGGGCCATCAGGCCGTCGTTGATCCATTCCTCGGTGCTCAGCGGGCCGAGCCGGGCATGGAGCACCGCCTGGTAGGTGGCGTTCAGCGGCGTGTTGGCGATCACCAGCGCCAGGGCGGCGGCGCCCATCAGCACGAGGCCGCCGGAGGCTTCGGAGGCGAGGAAGCGGCGCAGCGCGCTGGGCGGGGGATGGTGGTGGGCCTGGTCCATGGTCCGCTTTGTTCCCCCTCCGGATTCTCCTGCGCTGGCAATGGCCTAGCACGCGGCGCGCCGGCCGCAAGGGCGGCGAGCGGGCGCCCCCTCCGGCGGCGGGCGCGCGACCGCAATGCACAATGCGGCGTTTCATCGGCCTTCGCGGCGGTTTAGAAGGGCCGGCATGACCGTCCTCGCCCTTCGCGACCTGACCATCCGCATGGCCGGGCGCACCCTGCTGGACAATGCCAGCCTGCAGCTCGACCCCGGCCGGAAGCTGGGCCTCGTCGGGCGGAACGGCGCGGGGAAGTCCACGCTGTTCCGCGCGCTGACCGGCGCCCTTTCCCCCGATGGAGGAGAGATCCGCATCGCGGCCCGGGCGCGCATGGCGCATGTGGCGCAGGAGCAGCCGGGGACCGATGTTTCGCTGATCGACACGGTGCTGGCCGCCGACACGGAGCGCGCGGCGCTGCTGGCCGAGATGGAGCACGGCGACCCCGCGCGGGTGGCCGAGGTGCAGGAGCGGCTGATCGCGATCGGGGCCGATGCGGCGCCGGCGCGGGCCGGGGCGGTGCTGGCGGGGCTGGGCTTCGACGGCGCGGCCCAGTTGCGCCCGGTGCGGGAGTATTCGGGCGGCTGGCGGATGCGCGTGGCGCTGGCCTGCGCGCTGTCGCTGGAGCCGGACCTGCTGCTGCTGGACGAGCCCACCAACCACCTGGACCTGGAGGCGACGATCTGGCTGGAGGGCTGGATCAAGCGCTTCCCGGGTGCCGCCATCATCATCTCCCACGACCGGGAGGTGCTGGACGAGTGCGTGGACAGCATCGCGCACCTGGATCGCGGCAAGATCACGACCTATCCCGGCGGCTACTCGGAGTTCGTGCGCATCCGCACGGAGCGGATGGCGCAGCAGGCGGCCGCCAACGTGAAGATCATGGCCGAGCGCGCGCACATGCAGGCCTTCGTGGACCGCTTCCGGGCCAAGGCCAGCAAGGCGCGCCAGGCGCAGTCGCGCATCAAGGCGCTGGAGAAGCTGCCGCCCGTGCTGTCCGTGGTGGAGGACGGGCCGACCCGCTTCGAGTTCCCCGACCCGGTGGAGGTCGCGCCGCCCATCCTGACGATGTACGGCGCCTCCGTCGGCTATGGGGACCGCACCATCCTGAGCGGGCTCGGCCTGCGGCTGGACCAGGAGGACCGGGTGGCGCTGCTGGGCGCCAACGGCAACGGCAAGTCCACGCTGGCGAAGCTGATCGCGGGCAAGCTGGAGCCGAGCTCGGGCGAGGTGCGGCGGACGCCGCGGCTGAAGATCGGCTATTTCGACCAGCACCAGGCGGAGGCCCTGGACCCGAACGGGACGCCGCTGACGCACATGCAGGCGGTGATGCCCAAGGCCACCATCACCCAGGTGCGCGGGCAGCTCGCGCGCTTTGGCCTCGACGTGGACCGGGCGACGACGAAGATCAGCGACTGCTCGGGCGGCGAGAAGGCGCGGCTGCTGCTGGCGCTGACCACGCGCGACGCGCCGCAGCTTCTCATCCTCGACGAGCCGACGAACCACCTGGACATCGACGCGCGCGAGGCGATGGTCCGGGCGCTGGCGGAGTACAAGGGCGCGGTGGTGATCATCACCCACGACCCGCACATGGTGGAGCTGGCGGCGGACCAGTTGTGGCTTGTCGCGGACGGGCAGGTGAAGCCCTTTGACGGGGACCTGGCGGATTACCGGGCCTGGCTGGCCGGGCGGGCGCGGGAGGCGCGGAGCGAGGCCCGGGCCGCCAATCGTGGGGAGGCCGATGCGCCGGCCAGGCCCACGGCGGCGAGCCGAGCGGCGGCGCGCGCCGCGATGGCGCCGATCAAGGAGCGCGTGAAGGAGGTCGAGGCGCGGATGGAGAAGCTGAAGCTGGAGGACCGGCTGCTGGAGAAGAAGCTCTCCAACACCGAGACCTATGCTCGCTTCAAGCCGGCCGACATCGCCTGGGCGAACACGCGGCGGGCGGCGATCGCGGCCACGCTGGAGAAGCTTGAGGAGGAGTGGCTGGAACTGTCGGAGAAGCTGGAGGCGGCGTGAGGGCCGCCCCTTCCCGGGACTGTTGAAATCGCCCTCCCAGGAGGCGCAGGCTCGCCGGCAGGACGGGGAGCGCCGCGATGGGCGAAGGCGATCTGACCGCACGCAACGTGGCGCGCGTGAGGGATATCTACGGCCGCTACGCGCAGGGCGACCGTTCCGCGCTGTACGAGGCCCTGGCGCCCGGGGTGACATGGAGTTCGGCCGGCGAGGGCGCCCTGCCCTGGGCCGGGATCAGGCAGGGCCGGGAGGGGGTGGAGCGCTATTTCGGCGCCCTTGATGCCGCCGCCGACATCGTCGGGTACGAGGTGGAGCAGGTGATCGCCCAGGGCGAGTGGATCGCCATCCTGGCCGATGTCACCGTGCGCTACCGCGGGGGCGGGGGCGAGCACCGGTACGCCAAGGCCGATTTCATCCGGATCGTGGATGGAATGGTGGCCGATTTCCGCGAGTTCTACGACACCGCGCGGGCCTGCCGGGATCGCGACGGCGCCTGAGGCGCGCGGCCCTTCGGGGAGGGGCGCCGCCGTCCTGGCCAGTCCTCATGCCGATCTTCAGGCCGGGCGGCGCGCCTCGGCGGTGGCGGCGCGCTCTGCCCGCACCCGGTTCACCACCATGCGGTCGTGCAGCTGGGCGATGGTGGCGGAGCCGGTGCGGGTGAAGAGGAAGGGCAGCAGCGCGTGCACGAAGCAGGCGAAGGCGCCCAGCAGCATGCGCCAGCCGAACCAGGCGGCGGTGTGCATGTGCTCGGTATAAGTTTCCCCGACCGAGGCGGGGTGGTCGGTGAAGGAAGGGGTCGGCATCGGCGTCGGCTCCTTGGGCGCCGGACGATGATAGGGACCGGCGCCGGGCAAGGGATTGCGTTTCATGCCCGGTTTCCCGACCATGGCGCGATGCCATGCCCGGATCCTGCCCGTTGACGCAAAAAACGACCGCCATGGACGGGTTCGACCGGAAGA